>Ga0209297_1000318_pt1 | contig 32251 bp, 46 predicted proteins | sample S_130805_MF_Meta_FD_187322 | JGI IMG/M metagenome (GOLD analysis project Ga0209297, IMG submission 187322) | Freshwater microbial communities from Lake Simoncouche, Canada to study carbon cycling - S_130805_MF_MetaG (SPAdes) (version 2) | ecosystem: Environmental > Aquatic > Freshwater > Lake ...
CCTTGGGCCAGCCTTGTCAGTAGCGATTAGCGCCGTCAGATGCCGGTGCGGAACGCCCAGCTCCTGCGCTATCTCCCACAGTTGCCAAAGAGGTGGGCGGTTAGTCATAGTAGTTCCCCTCAATCCCCTAGGTCTGCAAGAATTTGATTGGTCAAGTCCCGCACTCGTGCCAGTACGATTACCATGTCTGCCTTGTGCGTGAACTCGCCCGTTATTGCCATCTTAATGTTGGTTAACGCTTTATACATTTCTGGCCCCTTCAATGCAAACAACAAGTTGTCCTCATCCGCGGGGTAGGTAAACTCAAGAACCGCCTTGGCTCGCATCAAGTAGCTCCAAAGAATTTATGTAGTCTACGGTATAACTCATTGGCATCCGTCAGACTTATGTCGTCCATGATGCTATCAACGCTTGACCCGCTTGGCACCCGTGCCGGTGGGTTCTTTGAGCGCATGCTGGCTATAGCCTCAGTAATGGTAGGCTCGGCACGCTTAGCGTAAGCACGCTTGACCGTCCCCACCTTGCGTTTGCTTGGCGCTTTGAGTGGCGTGTACTCCGGTACGGTTGCTCGTAACCCCCCGTGATCGTCACGGCGCAACAGACCCTGACGGATCATCTGCGCAAGCAACGACGACACCGATGCCTTCTTGTACCCTTCTTCTACCAGTTGCTCCACGTAGTACTTAGGCTCACACCCCGGAGTATTCTTTACTGCGTCAAAGGTGACACGAGACACATTGTTCGTTGGCTTGAACCCATGGGACAACGTAGTCACGGGTGGAGTGGCATCCCATACACGAAGTACTTTTTGCATTTCAGTTTGTATATCAGACATTATCATCTTCCTCAAATAAGTTAAGTTGGCGTGGGTCGGGCATGGTATACGCTAGGTCTTGCATATCACGCAACCTCATCTCTAATCGTTCGCATAAAACTTTGATTAACCCTGACTGCCCATCGGCATATCGGATTAACTCCTCATCAGTCAGGTTGTCATAAATCATCGAAGCTCCATAAAGTTAATTAAATTTCCATCGTCGTCAGTTGTGAACCATACGATGTTGTCAGGCGGGGGCACGTTTACTTTCTTAAGATGCCCACCTACCGTTGCGACTGCCCTGATTCTCTCTAGCCAATCAGGTAGGTCTGTTACTAGCCCACGGGATGCCTCCTCGTGTCCGTCACACCATTTCTTTAGCGTGTAGTCACCTTCACGCTCTTCGTATCGGCATTCGTACATAGGATTGTCTTTGTGGTATCCAAGTTTATGTTCTAGCATTCTGAGCGCATCTGATTTCGCTCGCCCATGCCTGTCTGCTACTTCCATAATCTCAGTTACCAGAGCCTTCACTTTCCCCATCATCTACCCCCCAATCAAAAGCACCCAGAATTTCATCGACCTTCTGTTTAGTCTGTAGACGAGCCCCATCTACTTCACGCAACTCTTTAGGCGTTACCCCAGACAATACCTCCTCAAGCTTACGCGCAGCTTTCGTTAGCGCAGTATCGTTAGTTATATTCATCGTGTGCAACAACTCGCACAACTCCACCGCCCCAGTTACCGTGGTGTCGTGGAAGGTACGCTTCTTGCCGTCCTCATCAATCGTCAAGCGGTCACTCAACCTTGTAAGTGCGTCATACAACCGAGTCCACGAGTCTTGCGTAGCGGCAGTCAACTGCTCCTCTAGCTTCTTCTCGTACTGCTCAACCAAGTCCCGCTGAACTGCGCTCTCAACATCTAAGCGAAAGTCCCCTGCGGTAGGTAGCGGCGTAAACGATGTGTCCATGCGAAACCTACTTGCCACTTGGTTGCGGCTAAGGTACTCATCACGGTCAAACAATGTGCCTAACTGAAACGCCGCACCAGCCACCAGTGTGTCGTACTTATCCAAGAACGCATCGACCAGTCTATGAAACTCATCTTGGTAGCGGTTGATGGTGTTCTGGTACTCAAGCAACGCCTTAGTGGGCAGAAGCCTTGCACCGTGGTCATTCCAAGGGAGCGTCAGGCGATAGTGCTCGGCTCGGGCACGGGCTTGGAACTTAGTGATTGCCTCAAGCTCTCTGCACTCAGCAAACAAGTTCTTGTACACCGATGCCGCCTTCTTGGAGCCCGACCCCTTAGCTATTGTGACCTCGGCTTGCGTGCTTCGGTCTTGCTTGCGCCCCGAGTACACGGCGATGTTTAAGTCCACCATCATGGCAGACCGTGCGACCCCTGCGATAGGGGATGGTTTTGTATATGCGTCTATGTAGTTCATGATAAGTCCTGTTGTTTGGTAATAAATTTAACTGCCTCGTAATGCTCTTCGTCTAACACCTTCAATGCAAAATTCTCATGCAGGTTATACGGCTTAAGCACGGGGATGTACGACTTAACGTGCCCCGATGTGCCGTTGCCCACACCAACATGGTGGTCATGCATATAGTCTGAACCGTTGAGTGCTGATGCCAGTATCTCAAGCCGCCCAGCATCCAGAATGACCCTGTGCCCATTTAATTCAACAATAAATTTCATCATCCACCTCCAAAGTTTTAAGGTTAAAAGTTATCTCGTTGCACTCACACGATCCGATGAATGCCTCTTCGCTAGTGATGTCTTCGTACTCATCTCTGAGTGTGTGGTACATAGCTGACATAAACCTTTCACACGTTGATTTGATTTCATCTTCAAGGCTTGCGGCAACGTATTGAGCGTCAACCAACTCGTCCCACGCTTCTTTTTCTAAGTTCTTAAAGATACCTTCAGGCTCGGTGCCCCACAACGATTCGTTCATGTTGGCGTGCATATACATGCCTCGACCTGTGCGTAGAGTTACATAGCTTCCGTCCTGTTTGCACGCAAGGTACAAGGCTTGGTACTGTTCCATGTACTGCGGGTTAGCATCCATCCACTCATGAACGACAACATGCCCGTTGAACGCTGCCCCATCACCTTGAGAGTACGAGACATCCCACTCGAAGTTGTCGATCTTGATACCCTCGCACTTCATCTGCGATTCGTAGTCTTCCTTGACCCACTCAGCCCAATCGTAGTCAGCGGAGTATTCTTGCCACTTGTGATACTCTTTTTCAAAACGCTTGGGGTCAAGTTCTTTAAGTTCTTGTGCAGTTACTTCTTTCATGCATTCACCTCCGCCGTACGGCTCAGCGTCAGATACCCATTACAGTCGCCGGTACAGTCCTGTTCGATGTCCGTATAGTCTTCCCCGATACGCATGAACTCATACTCGTACTCAAGGTCTTGTACTTGTGATAAGAACTCAGTAAACCTAGCCACATCAGGGTAACCGTCGTACCACTTGATGTCGTCAGCAGTAAACTTAAGTACACGATGGTGGTCATCCCAAGCGAAGTAGTCGCCCCAATCATCCAACACATCCTTGAACGTGGTGTTCATTAGCGTCTTGAGCCTCTCGTAGTTGAGCAAGCTATGCTCACCGCTGCTCGGATAAATGAGCGCCGTCACATCTGATCTGTATCCCATAATATTCTCCAAAGTTTTAAGCTTAAAAGTTATACATCAAGGTGTATCGTTGTGCCGAACGGCGCAACAAGGTCGGAGGTCACAGCCCACAAGGTAGGTACATTTGTGTTACCCCAGTCGCCTACATACCCATCGGTGAACTGCACAATCGCTTGTGGTGTGATGTTCTTGTCACGCAAGTAGTCAAACAGCACCGACCCATCCGTGCCGCCACCGCCCTTGGGCTTGAGGTCTTGCACAGCGAACTGCCCCTCGTCGAATGTCTGATGCCCTGCTACTGCGGTGTCCCAATAGATGACATGTACCTTACTGGGCTTGACCGCCTCGATGATGGTCTTAATCTCTGAGACGAACCTCGCCATCTCGGTGCCGCCGAAACACGAACCCGATGTATCGAACCCCACGACAAGCTCAGTCATAGTAGTCCCTACCATAGAGGGCATGTAGATGTCGTCACTCAAGAATCTACGGTTGGGCTTGCGCCACGACGCCTCGTCACGCCCAGCGCATGACTCTGTGATGAACTCACGCAGTACCTTGCGCCAGTCAATCTTAGGTGCGAGGATGTCTCCGAACACACCATCCGCACCGCCCGCCCCCTTGCCCGCTATCTTGCGCCGGATAATCTCGCCTTGACGAATGGCACGCTGTATCTCGTTGGCTCGCTCTTGCTCTACGGCGGGGTCGCCGCTCGATGCGTTCTCCCAGTCATGCTCATCGAACCCATCGCCTTCACCGCCCCCACCACCTTCACCATCGTCTTGTTCTTTCTCAAGGTCAGCGAATATCTGCTGGACTGACCAGCCCCGATACTTAGAGTCAGGTTTGATACCAATCGCAGGCATCTTGATGAACCCCTCGCCATCGTCCATGTCCACTAGCGCACCATTGACGAAGTAGTCAGCGGCAACGTTTGCAAGCCGAGCGTCCTTCTCGTGCAACGCACGCCACACCATCAGGTGTCGGTACCCCTTGTGCATCGCCTCATGCAGCACAACAAAGCGAAGCTCAGGGTCAGTCGCCATGTTCTGCTCGATGAACTCGGGGTTGTATACCACATCCCATCCGTTAGTTGCCGCCGATGGTATGTCGGTGGTGACAGTCACCTTGCCACACGCTAACACCCCAGAGAAAGCGCAAGCTTTCTTATGCTGCATGATGGCAATGTGTGCCTTCTTGATTCGATCTTGAACGTTCATGATTTTCTCCAAAGTTATAAGGTTAGAAGTTTTTAAAACGCGTATGTTGTTGGGATGTTGTACTCAAGGTCGTCGTCAAGATACCTTGCAATGCGCTCGGCTATGGCGATCTCCTCGACTGTGCGTTCTTTCAGGAACGCTTCTGCCATCTGCTGTCTAAGCTTAGGTTGCCTCACGATGATGTAATGCGACCCCAATACATCAGGGTTGCCTACGGCTTTAATTCTCTCCACATGCTCTAAGTGCCTGCGATCAATGGTCTTGTAGAACTCATCCCTCTTCGGTGTGTATTGATGCTTCTTTAGGTCGTCGTAGCCCATCTTCTGCAGGGCGCAGTCAGCTTCAAGTATGCCGAGGATCTCCGAGAGCGTATCTTCGGTGATAGGGCGTGGCGTATATAGCGTCATATAGCCCGTCTCTTGCGTGATAAAAAACGTAGGGCGTTCACCCGCTAAACCAAACACCATCTGCCGTACCTTCTTGGTCTTGCTTGACCGCCCACCGTTGTGCAAGCCTGTTGCAATACTCTTGCGTACCATGGTGCGTACGGTCTTGGTCAAACGAGTTGGGTTAAAGGTTGCTACGGTACGAACTCCGGGCGACTTAAGTTGCCGTGCTAATTCAAATACATTCATGATTGTTTCCTTAGTAGTGCCGATTGAATTCTCCATGCGTCTTTAGACTGCACGAGGTTAGGTAGTGGGCGTTGGTACGCCTTGCTGATTCGCCCAATATGCCAATCACGTTTAAACGTGACAATTGTTCTGCCGTTAGATGTTCGTTCGATTACTAACATTTGGATTCCTTATTTTGGTAAATGTGCGCGTTTCGCCGCAAGGTATGCGGCATGCGCTTGGTCTGGTGTATCAAATACGCCGATATGCCTACGGCATATGGTTGCAACGTACCGACCTTTGGGGGTCATTCGTACGCCGGTGTAGCCCGCACGGTTAGCGGCCTTTCTAGTTGAGTTGTGGTTGTTTACGGATGACGTCACGTCTCGCAGGTTGCATATACGGTTGTCGGTGCGGACGCCGTTGATATGATCTATCTGACCCGCAGGCCATACTCCGTACACATAGCCCCACGCCAAACGATGCGCATAATAAATACCGCCGTCAAGACTAATGCGGATGTACCCCATCTTTGGGCGCGGGCACCCCGCTATTTCGCCTATGTGTGTGTTTTTAGCCGCTCGAATACGCCACGTGAAAACCCCAGTTTTTGGGTCATAAGCGAGGGCTTCGCGCAAGCGGGTAAAATCTAATTTGCTCATGTTGTCATGCCTTTACATGATGGTTTGGGAAGTGACCCCGTTAGCCTGCCAGCTTTCGGGGTTGCGTTAATATACGGTAGTGCCAGTCATTCGTCAACCCCCACGCCAATAAAATAAGTCGAGCGCCACCACGATGATGGCGATGAGTAATACAACACGCTCGAAGCGTTCCCATTTAGTTAACATAAAGTTTTAACCTTAAAAGTATTTGCCAAGCTTGGCGGCGGCAACGGTGAACGCTCGGCAATTGCAAGCCATGCCTACCTTGGTCTTGTTCGATGCAAGGGATGCGATGAACAGGGAGTGCGCCTCAAACGATGCGCTACTCATACGGCCTGCGTACTGCATCACGGGCTCGATGGTCTTGGCATCTACCCGCCCAGCCAACATGAATGACAGGATGAACAGCGCACCGGCACTCGAGGGTATCTTGGCGTTCAGGGGGTCACGCACAATGGTCTCGAACAGGGGCAACTGGTCGGCTAAGTTAATGAGTGCGTCCATGTCCCGAGCCGCCGCCTCACCAATCTGCCCTGCCATAAGCGCAAGGGTAGCCTCCCCTAACACCGCCCTTTGTGCAACGATGTTGGATACCTTGGCGAGGGAACGGGGCGAACAGAACGCCCTCGTGTTGCCGGTCAGGGGGTTGAATATGTACGGGTTCTTATCGTCTTTGTCTAAGTCAGCGTAGCAGTCGAACGACTGGGGATACTGCTTGGCAAACGCCATCACCTCGGGGGCAATGTCATTGTCTGCCGCCCACTCAAGCCATTGGTCAACCGTAGGGTTAGACAGCACCACCACATCCATGCGGTTATATGCATGGGCAGGGATATTGTCACCCACACCATCGGTATCTAAGTTAGTGGTCGCAAACACAATCGAGCCGGTCGGCAAGGGCACATCCCCCACACGATGCTCGAGGATAGTGGGCAACAACATGTTCATCACGGGGCGGGATGCCTTACCCAACTCGTCGAACATCAGCATAACGGGTCGAGTTTGATTCTTACCTACACCGAAGCGCACATTGGGTGCGTAGGATGTAGTCATGGTCTCTTTGTCGATGACCGGCATAGCCAAGTCACCAAGGTCTAGGTTGGCACAGTCGATGTAGCACATCTGATAGTCAGGCAACTCCTTTGCCAGCATGCCTAAGATAGAGGACTTGCCAATCCCGGGCTGCCCTCGCAGTAGGATGGTGTTGGTGGTGCCAACGGTGCGGATAGCGGTAGCCGCTTGTTTGAGGTTGATAGACAGTTTCATTTTGATTTCCTTGGTTGAAAAGATTTAAGCTTAAAAGTTTACACAATGTGACTTGCGTCACCCTTACAAGACAAACACATTGGAGTCCAATGTGGCGTACATGTTCTTTTTGGCGTTGGTCATGAGGGTCGCCCAGCATGACTTCGCCGTGCCCCGCTCCTCGCCATGGCGACTGCGGGTGTGGTATGAGTAGCGGTTCTCGTACTTGGCGTAGGCAATGACCGCCGCCCACTTATGTGCTTGGTCGGCATCCCTCATGATGTCGGTGGTGTTGTCTCCAAAGCCCAAGCCGCTTTTGTCCTCTACGGTACAGGTGGCGTACATTATGGGAAACATACCCGCAAAGCCCGATTCTTTCAGGTCGCTCGCTAGTTCCTTGGACTCTGCCTTGTCGATGCGGCACATCTCGAACGGGCGTGGCTTGGTCTGAAGCTCGGACATAGCCCCAAGCACCATGCCGTCATAGTACTTAAACTGCTTGCCATCCGAGCGAATCACGGTCTGTCTCTGGCTCAGGATAGACGAGTTGTATATCCGCAGATTAAACGGCACAAAGAACGAAAACGCTTCGTTCATCCGCAGCTTGGTGGTCTGGCTGTCATGCCACCCTGCCGTATCCAGCAGGATGCGCCCGTCCTCGTATGCAGTTATCAGGTCAGCGCGATACATCCGCACTATCATGACCGGCGTGGTGGTGTCCTTGTCCACCGCCTTAATTACCCGAAACCCCGTATTACCTCGGCGGGTCTTGTCGGCAGGGGCATCGCCCTTGTTTCTGCCACGCTTATACATGTGGCGCTCAAGGTGTGCGCTCATTGCTTCGTATGCTGTCATTTGATTCTCCTAAAGTTTTAAGGTTAAAAGTTTTATGTTTGCTTGGGGTTGAGTTGCTCTTCTTTCAGTCGGTTATGCCTTATCCACCATAACCATGTGGTCTCGTCTTTGTCTTCCAAGGCTTCTTCAAACGCATATTGCACGTTCCTCGATAGGTCTTGCAGTTGGTCATGGCGCAATACTTCGAACGCTTCATTGGGTCGTCGTTTCTCTGCCGCCTCCCATACTTTCTTCCAACCCTCATCCCAGTCGGTCATGTCAAACCACCCAAGGTAGCCATGTACATCTTCTTCAAAACCTATAAGGTAGAACCGCACAAAGCCGTTCTTGTGTGGGATTCCTTCTTCGCTCATCCAGTTGTCAGTTGTTTTCATGTCGTCCTCTTTGGGTTTAGTTGGGTTAGTGTCTGCATGTCGGACACGTAGTAATAATTACTCTTGTTCATAGGCACAGCGCAGTGTTTAACTTTGCGTGCTTGGCTTTCACCACATGCCATGCAAGTGGGTCGTTTCATGTGTTTGCGTTGGGGTTCGACCCGTGTCGCATAACAACAAGTGCAGATTGGTAAGTGATAGTTGGTCATGGGTTGCCTACGTTTTTCTCGATAATCATCCTGCCTATGGCATCACGTATCGCAGGGTCAAGAGGAGGTGCGTTGCTTATGATCTCAAGCATGGGGTCGGGCGTTACCTCGGCAAAATCGTAGAGTTCTGACTCACCCGATGTTTTGTAATACATCTCCCACGCTTTCTCATCGAGTAGCTGACGGGCTTGATCTTCGTTCTCAGCTTCCACCTCTACATCAACGGCAAAGCTAATCACTACAGTTGCGGTATACGTTTTCATAATTACTCCCACAGATGTTTCATTGCAACTACGGCATCTGCCATAGATTTCTTGGTAGTCATGACGCGCAGGACGTCATTGTCTTTAGCCATTGCAACCAATAGGTTGGTTAGTATTTCCTCGTACTTAGCGATGCGGTCGTACTGTGCCCACGCACTACACACAACGCACCCTTGCTCATGCTCGGGGCAACGCTCACCCCAATGGTCGGTCATTGCTTGTTCGATGTAGTTCATATCATCCTCCAAAAGTTTTAAGGTTAAAAGTTTGATGCTGTGCATCACATAGCCCTGACTCGCAGGGCTACAAGATAAACAGTAAGTCTGTATCTTTAAACTACGATAGGGTTTGTCGGTGTGATTTATTCAGATTATTATCTGTCCCACATCCCTAGGGGTGTTGCATGTTTCTATGTATTGCACCCCATCCATTTAAGTAGTATGCGTACGCTTTGCATTTTGACTTTCGTGGGGGTTGACGCACGCCTATCCCATTACTCCATTAAAATGCTGGGGCTGAACCCAACGCCTATTCACCTAGGGAGGAAGTAAACTTATTATCTCTGGGCTGATTGCACATCTGTTGTCGGCAATAGTTAACTGGCATGGCTCTGTAGGCTCTTGGAGACTTACAACAAACACTCGGTATCATGGATTCCCAACGGGTGGGTATGAAGGAGAGTGGGCGGAAACTATTGCCGCATCTGGATGTTTGCCTCTTGTATAAACTGGACGCATTCCTATTTGGCTTGTGCTGTATATAAAGCACCGGCGGCTCGAAGGTCTAAGGACTGGAAACTTTTAAGCTTAAAACTTTAATTAGTTTCCATTAGACCTAACTGATATATTGTTAAAGAGCAACCCCCAAAAAAAATGTAGGTGGTGGGCGCTACATCCAGACGATGCTCGATGTAATACTTACATTATATATCATTTCCGGTAGTTTGTCAAGCGTTTTGTAATCCCATTCTTGACCTTCTGGGCGGCAATAATTTGCTGAACTCGTATGAGCGACAAGCCCATGTCAGCGGCAATGGAGGCACGGGTGCGACCAGATTGCACCAACGCCAAGACCCGAGCATCACGCACTAGATTGCTGGAGAGGTAGAATTCAACCGCCGTGAGCGCATCGACACCAAGGTCGTTAAGCTGAGCGGCAATGGCAGGGGGGAGAGTTAGGGGGTTCATAGTAGTTGCATGGGGGTAGTGGGAGAGTTAGGGGGTTCTTAGTAGCTGCATGATAGCACAGGTATATGTAACGATGTAACAAAAGAGGGTGAATTTGTAACGGAAGGGTGGGTGGCTGGGAAGCCCCATGAAACCTCGATAGTTTGGGGGTGTGTAACAATGTAACGCTGTTACAGTCAGGATTGAGAATGTCAAAATCTGAGAAACCGAGAATTTGGACTTACAGCCACGAACTTATCTGTAAAGTTTTAAGCTTAAAAGTCTGAAGGTGAGATTTTTGACTTTTCCATTTATAAATGCGTAACAGCGTAACTACAATAATAAAATAAAAAAAAAAAAAAAAAAAAAAAAAAAAAAGATATATATAGAATGCAACCTGTTGCTTTCATTGAAGTTTTTCCTAAATCCGAAGTGAGTGCTTACTAACCTAACTTGTAACAGGGCTTGCGTTACAAAAAACAGGGGTAGCGTTACACCGTTACAAACCCATGCCATTTCCCGCCGTCGTAGTAGCCCTACCTCAAGCGAAACTTTTAAGCTTAAAACTTTGTGGTACTTTTGGTGTACTGGGTTTATGTACTGTACTTTGTTGCGAATCATTCTCATTTACCCGCACTCGCGCACGCGTGCCCGCGCTCTCACACTCCCACTCTCCCTCACGGTCGAACTACTATGACGGTGCCCGCCGTGGCGGGTGAGGCTGCTGCCGGTGTCAACGAATCCGCCCAAAAATCTGGACGAAAAAAAGCCCTGACTAGCAGGGCTTGGATGGGTAGGGTAAACCCCTATGCTTTGAAGTCAGGGAAAAAGTCTACAATCAATTCAATCAAATCTGCTTTGAGGGTTTTGCGATTTAATGCTTCGCATTGTTCTAATGCTTTGCTTAAAGTTTTCAATAATTCGCTATCGGTGGTTATTGTAACTTTTCCAGTTTTTGCGGATTCCTCTTTTTTTGCGGATTCCTCTTTTTTAGCTTCATGCTTTTGATTGTTCAAATCACGGGAAAATGGGACACCAGTCTCAAATGCTATCCAAAAGCATGATTGATATGAGGCGGCAGTGGATTTTGATACAAACTCTTTTGATGCAAGCGTATCGAATAAGGCTTTAACCTCTTTTCTTGCGTCATTAGACGAGGCATTACCCTTCATGTATAATGCTTTGCTTGTGTCGCATGCTAACAAATGGGCGTCAACCAACGATTGAATTGCTTTATTTTGACCAATAATAATTGTGGCAATCGTTTTCTCGATTGTTTTTGCACCATTTGAAAATGAGGCAATTATTGCAGAATTGATTTTAGTGAACTTTGACATATAAACCTTTAAATAATGTTGACTAGAATTTGCCAGTTACTTATTTAACCGACAAATGAATTACATCATGAATTTAAACCCTTGTCAATATCTACGCAAAGGTTTAACCTTAAATGTTTTACCCTATTCTCGACCCACCGCCCCCCGACCCACCACTTGGGTCAATGGGACTCCGCCCATCCGCTTACGCTGAGCGTAGCATCCGCTACCACTTCTAAAATACCTCCAGAAACTACCCCACCCTCAGCCTACCCAGACCCACCCCCGTCTTTCAGAAAACAGGCCCCCGTCAAAAATAAAACACACACGAAAAAAAACTATGTATATAATCCCACCATCATAGGCTGCTAATTCGCCACGATGTATACACCACTTATAGATTACGATATCCCACTTGCGGACTACTCCCCGACCTTTGTGTCGTTGGAAGAACGCGTATCCGCTGCCATGGCAGCGTTAGTAGACACTGACAATCTACCTACTCTAGGCGAGATATCTGACGACGCCAAAGAGAAAGCCCGCGACATATTCATGGGCGAGTTGGCAAGCGATGTCGACCTATCGGAACCCACCGTGGTGGTGTACCTGCAGTCCCTGCTGTCCGAATACGATCAGGTTGTTGTGCAGTCAGCCGTACAACTGCGAACATATATAACCAATAAGCTGATTGTGGAGTCTGCTAATAAAGACCCACGGGTTCGCCTGAAGTCTTTGGAGATGCTGGGCAAGATAAGCGATGTCGGGTTATTCACGGACAAGTCAGAAGTAACTCTGCGCCACCGGCCTACGGAAGAACTAGAGCAATTACTGCGGGAGCGCCTGACCCGGGTGCTTGAAGCCGAGGTAGCTCTGGACAACCCCAACGTGCCGGATAGACAACTGCAGATTGATATTACAGATGTCGACGTATCTAAATAAAGCACAGCTTGACAGCATACTAAAGCGGGTTGGGCCCAACGCTTCTGCAGAATTGATTGCTATGTTTGATGAGTTAGAGGAGCGCAAACGCGTGTCTCTGGCCCAAAACGACTTCTTGTCGTTCATTGCCGCTATTGATATTAACTATAAGTTCGGGGTGCACCTTAAGCGGCTTGGGCATCTGCTGATGGAAGTGCAAGAGAACACCAAGAACCGGATTGCGGTGTCTATGGCTCCTCGTATGGGCAAGTCCCAGATGATTTCTATCTACTACCCGGCTTGGTATTTGGGAAAACACCCGGACCACAAGGTGATTGTGGCCTCACACACTGCAGATTTGGCGGTTGTGATGGCCCGTAAGGTGCGAAATCTCATCAGTACGCCCGAATACAAGGCTATTTTCCCAAATACAAACATCGCAAGCGACGCAAAAGCTGCGGCGCAGTGGAATACGACCAAGGGTGGCGAGTATTTTGCCATTGGTGTGGGTGGTGCGCTGGCTGGACGGGGTGCCCACCTGATTATTGCCGACGATCCGCTGTCTGAGCAGGACATTAAAGCGGGAAATACGAACTCTTTGGACTCCACATACGAGTGGTTCAGTGCTGGTCTGCGTACTCGGCTCATGCCTGAGGGGAAAATCTGCGTTTTACACACAAGATGGCACCAAAGGGACTTGATTGGGCGCTTGGTTAAGGACTCGGCCCTCAATGCGGGGGGAGATAGGTATGAAACGTTCGAGTTTCCTGCCATTTTGAACGAACACACCGAGAATGAAAAGTCTATCTGGCCCGAACAGTGGTCAATTGAGTCTCTGCAGCAAACCCGGGCGTCAATGCACCACATTATGTGGCAGTGGTACGCGCAGTACCAGCAAAACCCCACCGCAGCCGAAGCTGCGATCATTAAACGGGACTGGATACGGTGGTGGACCAAGGACAAGCCGCCGCAGCTTAGCTTTATTGTACAGTCTTTTGATACGGCGCTTACAACGCGCAACAGGTCTGACTTTTCTGTATGCCATACGTGGGGGGTGTGGGAGAATGAGGACGATGGCACGGCAAACGTCATTTTGTTAAACAAAGTCAAAGGGAAGTACGAGTTTCCGGAACTAAAAGCGATGGCTCACGAGCAGTACCGCCAGTGGGAGCCCGACAGTGTGATCGTAGAAGCTAAGGCCAGTGGTCAACCATTGATTGACGAAATGCGCAGGTCAGGTATATTTGTGCAAGACTTCAGTCCGGGTAAGGGTCAGGACAAGATTGCACGGCTAAATGCGGTAGCGGATATGTTTGCGTCTGGGCACGTGTGGTTCCCCGAGAATGGTTGGGCTGCGGAGACCGTGGAGGAGATTTTGGCCTTCCCCGCTGGTGAGCACGACGATGAGGTGGACACGATGACGCTGGCGTTGATGAGAATTCGCAAGGGTGGGATGTTGCGCTTAAGCAGCGACCGCGAGGATAATGATGCCTTCTACGCAAACCGTCGGCAAGCGTACTATTGAGGATACATATGACGACTCAGAAATTCATGGGAGCCGATAGTTTGATTGATCGGCTTGCCGCGCAAGTTGGATCTCGTGATATGGCGATTGGCTTATTGCGTAAGCGTGGGCAAATGGAAGAGGGATCCGAGAAGCTAACCGCTGCTGGGCAGGCGCGTAATAGCATGACAGCACAAGAACGCGCTAAGGACCGAGCCTCTAAAAGCGGGCACCCGGCTACTGCATACACCTACAACCCCAAAACAAACCGCGCAATACTGCGCACAAGGACTAAATAATGGCTACTAATATGTTCCCCTCCATGAACCCTGCACCAATGGGGTTAGACGCACTCATGCCTGAGGAAGAAGGCCCCGGTATAGAGATTCAGATTGAGAACCCAGAGGGTGTAGTCGTTGGTATGGACGGCCTTGAGATTGACTTGATGCCCGATGAAGGTGAAAAAGGCGAGGACTTTGCGGCTAACTTAGCCGAGGAGATGGATCCGGGGTCGCTGCAGAAGGTAGCCAGCGATATTGTTGAGTTGGTGGATGCGGACATCAACAGTCGCAAAGACTGGGTTGAGATGTATGTCAAGGGCTTAGAAGTTCTGGGGATGAAGTACGAAGAGCGAACCGAGCCGTGGATAGGTGCATGTGGCGTGTTCTCAACCGTGTTGACTGAAGCGGCAGTTAGGTTTCAAAGTGAAACCATTATCGAGACGTTTCCTGCGGCTGGCCCGGTTAAGACTGAGATCATTGGAGCTATAGACAAGCTCAAAGAGCAAGCAGCCGAGCGTGTCCGGGATGACATGAATTACAAGCTTACAGAAGGCATGCCTGAGTACCGGCCCGAGCATGAGCGGATGTTATTTAATCTGGGCTTAGCTGGTGCAGCGTTTAAGAAGGTTTACTTTGACCCCAGCCTTGGGCGGCAGACGTCCATATTTATACCCGCAGAGGAAATCATTATCCCCTACGGCTCCACTGGAGTGCGTACATCCGAGCGCGTAACGCACGTTATGCGTAAGACCAAGAACGATCTGCGTAAGCTACAAGTCAATGGGTTCTACGTTGACGTAGATTTGGGTGAGCCCGCCATGATCCACTCAGATGTGGAGAAGAAAAAAGCGCAAGAGCAAGGATACTCGCTGACTGACGATGACAGGTACCAGATTCTCGAAGTGCACATCGACTACGACTTACCCGGATACGAAGACGAAGATGGCATCGCGCTGCCATACGTCATTACGATAGACCGTGGCACTAATAAAGTTCTTGCTATTCGCCGCAACTGGGATGAGGACGATGCGAAACAGGCAAAACGCCAGCACTTCGTACAGTACGATTACATCCCCGGGTTTGGTGCTTATGGGTTTGGCTTCATCCACCTGATCGGTGGTTACGCACGCGCAGGCACATCCATCATCCGTCAACTCGTAGATGCGGGTACGCTGTCTAACTTGCCCGGTGGGTTGAAAACTCGTGGGCTTCGCATCAAGGGCGACGACACACCCATTAGCCCCGGTGAGTTCCGTGATGTAGATGTACCGTCGGGCACAGTGCGCGATAACATCATGACACTGCCGTACAAGGAGCCGTCACAGGTGCTGGCAGCGCTCTTAGCCACAATCACCGAAGAAGGGCGTCGCCTTGGCTCAGTTGCTGATATGAAGGTCAGCGACATGAGTGCGAATGCTCCGGTAGGTACCACGTTGGCTATCTTAGAGCGCCAGCTTAAAACCATGAGCGCGGTGCAGGCTCGGGTGCACTACTCGATGAAGCAAGAGTTTAAGCTGCTCAAGGGGATTATCAGGGACTACGCTCCAACCGAGTATGAGTACGACCCCCAAAGTGGAGACCGCACCGCCAAGCAAGAAGACTACGACATGGTGGAGGTCATCCCCGTCAGTGATCCCAACAGCGCGACAATGGCCCAGCGGATCATGCAGTATCAAGCGGCGATTCAGTTGGCACAAGGGGCCCCACAGATTTACGACTTGCCCCAGTTGCACCGTCAGATGCTAGAAGTGTTGGGCATAAAGAACGCTGAGAAGCTTGTGCCGGTTACAGATGATATGACCCCACGTGATCCAGTCTCTGAGAACATGGCGTTCTTGAACGGCAAGCCAACAAAAGCGTTTATCTATCAAGACCACGACGCTCACATTGCTGTGCACACTGCCCTGAAGCAAGACCCGTTGATGATGGCGCAGATTGGTCAAAACCCGCAAGCTCAGAAGATGATGGCTGAGATTGACGCACATATGTCGGAGCATTTGGCGTATGCGTACCGCAAAAAGATGGAGGAGCAGCTTGGCGTTCCGTTGCCCACTCCAGACGAGGACTTGCCAGAAGATGCAGAAGTTATGTTGTCGCGTCTGGTTGCACAAGCCGCGCAGCAGTTGTTGGCGCAGAGTAAAGGCCAAGCAGCCCAGCAGCAGGCCCAGCAGCAGGCGCAAGATCCAATCATGCAGATGCAGATGCAAGAACTTGAGATTAAGAAAATGGACGCCGCGACTAAGGCTAAAAAGGTTGACGGGGACTTGCTACTTAAACAGGCTGAACTGGAGCTTAAAGCGCAGGCCCAAGGTAGTCAGAACCCAGACCCAGTGATGTTGGCAGAGCAGCACCGCATGGAGATGCAGATGCAGATGGACCGCCACGCACAAGAGATGGCAGCGGCGCAACAACAGCAACAGATGGCAGCAGCACAACAGCAGCAAGCTATGGGTCAAGCGCAGCAAGCGCACGGGCAGAAGATGGCCCACGGCGGGCAGATTCATGGGCAAAGCCTGAGCCAGAAGGAGGACGCCCACCGCTTACAACTCCTGTTGAACTCACAGAAGGTGAACAATGAATAAAGTCTTAGAGCTATTAAATCGGAAGATAGAAGATCACGTCAGGGAATTGACGACTGTTGTCAGTGAGGGTAGCGCGAAATCCTACGATCACTACAAAGAACTGTGCGGAACCATCCGAGGTCTCCAAACCGCTCAGTACGAACTTGGCGACCTCGTGCGTAAACTAAAGGACTCTGACGATGACTGAATTTGATATTAGTGCGGTTGATCTTTCTGGGGTGCTTAATACCTCCAGCGAAGAAAAAGCCACGCAAGTGCCTGACCCTGTTACATACCATATTCTTTGTATGCTCCCAAAAGCAGACGAAGAATTGGGAGAAGCTGGGATTATCAAGACGGCGCAGATGATGTACCACGAGGAGCTATTATCCCCCGTGTTGTTTGTAGCCAAGATTGGCCCCGATGCGTTCAAAGATGAGAAGCGATTCCCATCTGGCCCATCCTGTAAAGTTGGTGATTTCATCCTTGTTCGCCCTAATACCGGAACCAGAATGAAGATTCATGGTACTGAGTGGCGTTTGATTAACGACGACTCTATTCAGGCTGTTGTGCAAGACCCTCGCGGAATCCAACGCCCAACCTAAGGAGTAATCATGGCAGAAGTTGAAAAAACGGAGTTTGAATTCCCCGATGAGGTGGAAGAGAATGCCCGAAAAGGTGGCAAGGTTGTAGCCCCCGCCGAGGATAAACCCGAAATTGAGGTGGTAGACGATACCCCTGAGGAAGACCGTGGGCGCAAGCCCATGACCGACCCACCCAAAGAAGTTACCGACGAAGAGTTGTCAAAATACGACGAAAGCGTCCAAAAGCGCATTAAGCATTTTACTAAGGGCTACCACGATGAGCGTAGGGCTAAAGAGTCCGCCCAACGGGAAAAAGACGAGGCGCTACGGTTTGCTCATGCTATGGCGGACGAGAACCAGAAACTCAAGGGTTCCGTCAATCAAAACCAGACTGCTCTACTAGAGCAGGCCAAAAAGGTAGTGGCAAGTGAGTTGGCTGATGCCAAGCGGCAGTACAAAACAGCTTATGAATCAGGCGATTCTGATGCTTTAGTTGAGGCTCAGGCGGCGCTTACTTCCGCTAAACTGAAGGAAGATCGGGTAAATAATTTTCGTCCTGCCCCTTTACAAGTCGAAAAAACTACTGTACAAACCACACAACAGCCCCAACAAGCTGCGCCCGTTGACGACAAACTACTTGCATGGCAAGATAAAAACCAGTGGTTTGGCGCTAATAAGCGAATGACAGCGTATGCCCTTGGACTACATGAGGACTTGGTTGGGGAGGGTATTCCCGCAGGGAGTGACGAATACTATAGACGTATTAACACTGATATGCGCGAAAGATTCTCGGAGCAGTTTGGATCCGATGATTCCGTTGATGCTAAACCTCAACGCACTAAATCCAACATCGTTGCACCTGCTACCCGTAGTACAGCGCCAAGAAAAATCGTACTTACGCAGACACAGGTGAATCTCGCCAAGCGGTTGGGGGTTCCTTTGGAATTGTACGCCCGTAAGGTTGCTGAAGAAATGAGGAAATGAAAATGGAAAAATCTGCACGACCACAACGTGATCTTGAAACTCGTGAAAAAGTGGAGCGCCCAAAACAATGGATGCCACCACAACTCTTACCTGACCCCACACCGGAGCCGGGTTATGCTTTTCGCTGGATCAGAATCAAGACGTTGAATAAAGATGATCCCATTAACATGTCCGCTAAGTTACGTGAGGGATGGGAGCCGGTAAAGGCATCCGATCACCCAGAGATTCGTTTGTTTGGAGCCACCAACGGTGCGTTTCCAGATAGCGTTGAGGTGGGCGGTCTGTTACTTTGCAAAACCCCGTCAGAGTTTGTTGGACAACGCAACGCTTATTATCAGAACCAAACTGATTCTCAGATGAATGCGGTGGACAATAACTTCATGCGCGAGAGTGATCCACGGATGCCTATGTTCAAAGAACGTAAGTCCACGGTTACTTTCGGTAAAGGTCTTTAATTTTTTAGGAGTCTTAAATGGCATCTACCGCAACCCCCTACGGCCTTCGAGCCGTAAATGAACTGGGAGGTCTACCATATGCCGGTAGCACTCGCACGTTCTTGATCGACCCCGCTGGCTACAACGCCAATATTTTCAATGGAAGTATTGTTGCTGTTAACACCTCGGGATATTTGGAAATCGTTACGACCGTTGGTTCTAGTGCTGGGAATATCTTCCCTGCCGGTACTGTTGGTGTGTTTGTTGGCTGCTCCTTTGTGAATGCACAGGGCCAGACAATGTACTCCCAGTATTACCCCGCCAACACAACTGGCGTGGTTCAAGCTATGGTTATTGATGATGACCGTACCGTGTTCCAAGTGCAAGCTGCAGGAACTTTGGCTCAAACTGCTCTCGGAATGAATGCTATTCTGAACGCCGTCCAAAGTACTAGCACTGGCTCTACCCAGAACGGTAACTCCAACACTGCAATTTCAATCTCTGTGGCTGCTACAGCTACTTATGCTTTGAAGATTGTTGGTTTTGTCCAAGGCCCATTCTCTACTGTTGGCGATGCCTACACAGATGTTCTGGTTAAGTTTAACGTGGGCAGTCATGCCTATAACACCGCACTTGGTGTGGCATAAGGAGCTAAATCATGGCTATTTCACGCGCACAACTACTCAAAGAACTGCTCCCCGGCTTGAACGCATTGTTCGGTCTTGAGTACGCCAAATACGGCGAAGAGCACAAGGAACTCTACGAAACTGAAACGTCAGAGCGTAGTTTTGAAGAAGAGACAAAACTGTCTGGTTTCTCCGCTGCACCTGTTAAGAACGAAGGCTCTGCCATCGCTTATGACAATGCACAAGAAGCTTGGACTGCTCGTTACAACCACGAAACTATTGCGATGGGCTTCTCCATCACAGAAGAAGCTGTGGAAGATAACTTGTATGACAGCCTGTCTTCTCGTTACACCAAAGCCTTGGCTCGCGCTATGGCCTACACCAAGCAAGTTAAAGCAGCTTACGTTTTGAACACCGGGTTCAGCGGCAGCGGCGTGACTTACGGTGACGGTGTTACCTTGTTCAACACAGCACACCCTCTGGTGTCCGGTGGTGTAAACAGCAACACTCCTTCTACCCCTGCTGACTTGAATGAAACATCGTTGGAAAACGCCGTCATTCAGATCGCTGCATGGACAGATGAGCGCGGCCTGTTGATCGCTGCCAAGCCACAGAAGTTGATCGTTCCTTCGGCACTGCAGTTCACTGCAACCCGCCTGTTGGAAACTGAACTTCGCGTGTCTACTGCTGACAACGATATCAATGCATTGAAAAATAACGGCTCAATCCCCGGTGGTTATTCGATTAACCACTATTTGACCGATACCAATGCTTGGTTCCTGTTGACAGATGTGCCTAATGGCCTGAAGCACTTCGTTCGTACACCCCTCCAGAACTCAATGGACGGTGATTTTGATACGGGGAATGTCCGTTACAAAGCACGCGAGCGTTACAGTTTCGGCGTTAGCGACCCGCTTGGAGCCTTTGGTTCACCCGGAGCATAATGCCCCGCAACCCGCATGGAACCTAGGTTCTGCGCTACTAAGAGGGCCCTCCGGGGCCCTTTTTCTTTGGCTAACGCATTGTTGTTTAGGTCGTATTAAAGTTACCCATGTCGTAATCAAATTCTGAATCCTCAGAAATATTTTGTAATTCCCCAACCATTGTGTTATAGTGACTCCACCACTTCAGGAGTTTCTATGTTCTACGTCTACGTTTACCGTGACCCCCGCCCAACTAAGAACAACCAGCCCGTCTACGTTGGTAAAGGTACGGGGCAGCGGGACTTATCGCATTGGTCTAGGGGTTCCCACAATAAGCCCTTCCAAGACTTCATTGCACACCTTAAGGTGCGGGGACTTGTAGCGCCCTGCGAACGAGTTTTTACGGCAGACAGTGAAGCTGAAGCCTTTGCCAAAGAGATCGAGCTTATTGCTCTGTATGGTAGGCGCAACTTAAATCTTGGGTCGCTGTTTAACTTGACCGATGGCGGGGAGGGCGGCAGTGGGACTATACGAACCGCAGCGCATAAAGCAGTAGACAGTCGTTTTTCTAAAGAACACTGGCAAGACCCAGAATATCGCGCTAAAACGGTGTCAGCACAAAAGGCCATACAGGGCACACCAGAAGCGCGGGCAATGAAATCCGAGAATAGTGCAGAGGCGTGGGCTAATCCAGAGGTTCGCCAAAAACGTCAGAGCGGGATTAAACAGGCACGCAGCACCATAGAGTCCAAGGCTAAGACACGCGAGCAGGCAAAGGCCCAATGGAGCAATCCTGAGTACGCCGCCATGCAGACTGCTAACAACAAAGAGATTGCCAGCCGCCCCGAAGTCAAAGCGGCAAAAGCTGCTGCAGCAAAGGCGTTATGGGCTGATCCAGTATGGAAAGCAAAAATGTTAGCAGCACGCAATAAAACAGTTGCATCCCCACAAACAACGTGATATAAATACGCTACTCCGGGCTTTCCGGTGCATTAGACAGTCCCGGCTGACGACATACAGACTAATGCGCCTAACTTGTATGTAAGGAAAAATCATGGCATCGACCACCTTCTCCGGCCCAGTAACGTCACAAAACGGCTTTATCAGCGGCACAGCTTCTTCCCCCATTACTGTTACTACTGCACAGAACATCAATTCTGCTTATGCTACGACTTCGGCTGCGTCAGGCGACACCCGTCTGGTGTATGACAAGCTGACGTTTACGGCTGCTGGCTCTGGTGAGACCGCCCGTTTCTTCTCTGTTGTTACTACAACTACAGCGGCTGTTGGCGGCACAATCAATGGCGCTCACATTTCATTGGAAGTGGATGGCTCCGGTAAGATTTCTGGTGCTGGTAACGCTTTGCGTGCCACTCTGGGCGGTACATCCACTAACCCCGGCGGTACATTGGCAGCTATTCAAGCTGACTCTAACTTTGCTTCTGGTGGCACTTGGACTAACGCTTCTTTCATCCGCTTTACAAACAGCGGTACAGGCACAGTTGCTAACTTGATGAATATCCCTGCGGCATTGTTTGTAACCAGCACTGCCACAATTGCTAAGACTGTCAAGATCGTGGCATCGGACGGCACGCCTTACTACCTGATGTGCTCTAGCGCAGTTTAAAATGCAGATCACCAAGGAATTCTTGGAGACTGAGATACGTGACCTAGAGACTGAAACCCAGAAGGCTCAAACTTTTGTGACTCAGGCTCAGGCCACGATCCAAGCGTACAAGATGCTTATTAACAGGCTAGACGCACCGGAGCAACAACATGACGATGCAGTATGACGTAAAGTCGTATCACAACACGGTAACGGGCGTAGCTGTAAACTATCGCACGCGCCTGAAAGGGATTGTTATATCTCCTTCGGCTACCTCTACCTTGAGTGTTTCCTTTGCAAACAATATCCCAGAAGCTGCCACCTACAACATCCCCGGCACTACAGTCTGTACAGTAACCTACGCTAATCACGGGGCGCGTGTAGGCGACAGGGTAGTTTTAAATTTCTTGACCGGCACGGCTGTACCAGACACCTATAGCGTTGTAACAGTACCTACGACAAGCACATTTACAGTGACTACAGGGGTGCTGACTACCAATGGTAATGTAACGCTGTATCAAGATGTGTTGGCTGAGATTGACTGCGCTACTGGAACAGCGTTTTACACCCTGATCCCCGGCGAAGGTGTTTTGGCATCGGTTGGTATATATGCGTTTTTACCGTCTGGCACAGTAACCAGCACCATATTCTACGGATAGGACTGCATCATGGCAATGCAATATGACGTTAAGTCCTCCCATGCAACGGCTCCTACAACGGTAACTACAAGTGCTGTTCGGCTTAAAGGCATTACAGTATCACCTGCTACAGCGTCCCTGCGTAGCTCGGCTGTTGCTGATCCTACCGTTTATAAGTCAGGTACATACGTTAGAACCTCACCTAGTACCACCCTTACGGCTACCGTTACGGCGCATGGTTTGACTACGGGTGACAGGGTATTTATGAACTTCACCACTGGTGGAGCGACAAAAGGTGTGTACACAATTACCAAGACCAACGCCAATGTCTTTACTGTAACAACCGCAGCATCTAGCACCATTGCCACTAGCAACGTGACGTTCTACAGCGTTCTTTTGGTGGAACTTGATACATACAACATCATTGGTTTACCTATCAAGATTCCCGGTGAAGGTATCTATTGCCCCAACGGTATGTTTGTAGGTGTTGGAAGTTCAGTAACCGCTACGGTATTTTATGGCTAAGACAGCAGCATGGACACGCAAAGAAGGCAAGAACCCCAAGGGTGGCTTGAACGCCAAGGGTCGGGCCTCTGCGAAAGCGCAAGGCATGAATTTAAAACCGCCCCAGCCGGAAGGCGGCTCACGGCGCGACTCCTTCTGTGCAAGGATGAGTGGGATGAAGAAGAAATTGACAAGCGAGAAGACAGCCAAAGACCCAAACAGCCGGATTAACAAAAGCCTAAAGGCATGGAACTGCTAAGATGACTTCACCAGAAATAGCCACAGCACGCGAGTTAGCGACACACACCGCTGATATTGCGCATTTACAGTCCGACATGGATAAGATGGCGGCTGATATGGCTGACATTAAAAATACGCTTGTTGAGATACAGAAAACACTGTCCGAGGCCAAAGGTGGCTGGAGAATGCTCATGCTGCTTGGCGGGGCTGGTGGTTTAGTTGGGTCTGCCCTAACGCAGATTGTTCACTCAATTCCGGGCTGGAGTAAGTGATGCCTTCAAGCAGCAAGAAGCAGCATAATTTTATGGAAGCGATTGCACATTCGCCATCGTTTGCTAAAAAGGCGGGAGTCCCACAATCCGTGGGGCAAGATTTTGCAAAGGCCGACAAAGGCCGTAAATTTTCTAAAGGTGGCGATATGATGAATGCAAAAATGAAAATGTTTGAGAAATCAGGCAAAGACGTTGAGAAAAAAGGCATGAAAGAAGGCTCTAAAGCCGACATGACTTTTGATAAAAAGCAAATGATGGGCATGAAAAAAGGCGGCATGGCTGAAGGTGGTATGTCTGATACTGCACAAGATAAAGCCATGATTAAAAAAGCGTTTAAACAACACGACGAGCAAGAGCACAAAGGCGGCAAGGGTACATCCTTGAAGTTGGCTTCTGGTGGTTTTACCAAAGCTGCTGATGGTATTGCCCAGCGTGGTAAGACTAAAGGCACCCAGATCGCTATGTGTGGCGGCGGTATGGCTTACGGCAAGAAGAAATAATCATGTTAGCTAGCCGTGGTATGGGGGCTATCATGCCCTCCAAAATGCCTAGTGGTAAGCGTAAAGCTCGCCGAGATAACACCGACTTCATTCAATATAAGCGGGGTGGCGCAGTAACGCCTAAGCCAGTACCATGCTCATGCCAAGGTAAAAAATGACAACTACCGGCTCAACGCTCTTTAATCTTGACTTCACGGAAATTGCCGAGGAAGCGTGGGAGCGTGCGGGCCGGGAGATGCGGTCTGGTTATGATTTGCGCACAGCCCGTAGGTCTATGAACCTGATGACCATCGAGTGGCAGAATAAGGGCATTAACATGTGGACGATGGAGCAGGGCTTCATCAACTTAGTTCCGGGGTTGGCTACATATGCACTACCTGTGGATACGATTGATCTGTTAGAACAGGTGATCCGTACAGGACAGAACGCAGCTTCTACGCAAGCAGACCTGACCATCACACGTATTAGTGTTTCTACCTATGCCACTATTCCCAACAAGCTGCAGCAAGCCAGACCTATTCAGGTTTGGATTCAACGTTTGTCTGGGCAGGTTAACCCCACAGACTCACTTTTAGATGGCGCTTTAAGTGCCACGGCTACCACTATTACGTTAGATACCGTATCTGGTTTGGCTGGATCAGGCTTCATCCGGTTAGATGAAGAAGATATCTATTACACGTACATTACTGGGACTGTTCTAGGCGGTGTGTATCGGGGTCAGAACAATACAACGGCTGTTTCTCATTTAACGGCTACGGCGGTATTTGTGCCGCAACTCCCTGCGGTAACGGTCTGGCCTACTCCTGATAACTCCACAACCTACCAATTTGTATACTGGAGACTGCGCCGGGTTCAGGATGCTGGGGCTGGTGTAGAGACTGCCGATTTAAACTTCCGCTTTTTACCGTGTGTTGTGGCTGGGTTGGCGTATCACATAGCGGTCAAGGTTCCTGAGCTTATGCCAAGAATCCAAATGCTCAAGCAGATGTACGACGAGACTTTTGAGATTGCTGCCGGTGAAGACCGGGAGAAGGCTGCGGTGCGATTCGTCCCACGCCAAATGTTCATTGGTGGTAGCTGATGGGAAATAGGTTTGCTTCTGGCAAGATTGCTATTGCGATGTGCGATAGGTGCGGGGAGCAGTTTAAGTTAAAGTATCTCAAGACTGAGATTATTAAGCAGCGTAAATATCAGTTGCTGGTCTGTCCTGAGTGCTGGGATCCGGATCAGCCGCAGTTGATGCTAGGAACATTCCCGGTGGATGATCCACAGGCTTTGAGAAATCCCCGTAGGGATACGACTTATGTTACTTCTGGTGTAAATGCAGCAGGTAACTTGTCTGGTGGTTCTAGGGATATTCAGTGGGGCTGGAATCCGGTGGGTGGATCGAGGTTTTTTGATGATGGACTGACACCGAATTATTTGGTGGCAACGACATTTGTTGGTACAGTAACGGTATCTTAAGGAGTTTGAACATGGCATATACAAGATCAGCAGACGGTGTTGCTAAACAAGGCAAGACCAAAGGCAAGAATTTAGGCGATAGCGGCCCAACAGTGGCTATTATGAATGGCCCTGCAAAGCATACCGTTGGTAAGCTGAACAAAGACATGAAGACCATGGGTCGTGGCTTGGCTAAAATTGCTAACCAAAAGCGGGGTTAATCATGGCTACATACAAACAACCTGTCAAAACAGCGCCTGCTGTTAATAGCAGACCCAACGCAGACGAGGCTGGTAACGTCAACATGAGTGTTGGCAACATTGTGCGTAGAGAGCCGCATCCAACTAAAACCACGGGTGTTGTCACTCGCGGTAATGGCGCAGCGACTAAAGGCCGAGTTGCTAGAGGCCCAATGGCATGAATTACGCCCAGCTTGTTGTTGCAGTTTCTGACTACTGTGAGAACACGTTTCCCACGGTGGATATGGATGTCTTCATCAGGCAGGCGGAGCAGCGGATCTATAACACTGCGCAGCCAGCAAACTTACGTAAAAACGTAACGGGTGTTCTGACGGCTTCAAACAAGTACCTTCAGTGCCCTGCTGACTTTTTGTCGGTGTACAGTCTTGCAATCTATCCTACGGCTGGTGGTGATTATTTGTATCTTTTAAACAAAGATGTGAACTTCATGCGGGATGCATATCCCAATCCCGCCTCAACGGGTAAGCCAAAGCATTACGCCATATTTGGCCCACGTTCAGATAATGTGAACGAGTTGTCGTTTATTCTTGGCCCTACGCCAGCCATTGCGTACAACACAGAGCTTCATTACAACTACTACCCAGAGTCCATTGTGACCGCCAGTACAACTTGGCTTGGCGATAACTTTGATTCAGTCCTGCTGTACGGAACCATGTGTGAGGCATTGACCTACATGAAGGGCGAACCCGATATGCTCAAGCTGTATCAAGACAGATACGTTCAGGCTATTGCTCTGTACAAAAACCTTGCAGACGGCAAACAGCGTGCCGATGCATACCGCGATGGTCAAATTAGAGTGGCTGTATCGTGATTGTTCAAACCCAGACCACATCGTTCAAGGCGCAGTTGTATCAAGGCATACATGACTTGACTACGGATGTTATCAAGATTGCGCTGTACACGGCCTCTGCCAACTTGGATGCGGATACAACGGTGTATTCATCTACGAATGAAGTTCCAAACACGGGCACTTACGTTGCTGGCGGGGCGATATTAACGCCTATTACAGTAGCTTCTTCTGGGTACACGGCGTATGTGGGCTTTCCTAATATTTCGTGGACAGGCGTTATCACGGCTCGGTGTGCGTTGATCTATAACGTCACCAAGGGTAACAAATCTATTTGTGTTTTGGACTTTGGGTCAGATAAAACTTCCAGCGGCACATTTACAATCACCATGCCAGCTAACTCAGCAACGGCAGCACTTATTCGTTCTTCTAATTAAGGAGTCAATATGACCACCGAAAAACTCAAAGCTACTGACATTGTTTCCAGTGGTCTGACTTGCAATACCAAAGCCGGTGAAGCTGCACAAGCCACGGGCGTGTACCATATTAAGTGCCATGACAAAGACGGTAACTTAAAGTGGCAAGCTGATTCCAAGAATCTGGTGGTAAACGCTGGTCTGGCTTACATGGCTGGAACGGCTCTGACCTCAGTTGCACAGATCACCACTTGGTACATTGGCTTGTACGGCGCTGCGGCCTCGAACACCCCTGCGGCTGGTGACACGATGTCTTCCCACGCTGGATGGACTGAGGTTGTGCCTTACAGCAATGCAACCCGTGTGGCTGCTACGTTTGCTACTGCTACAACAGCTAACCCATCGGTTGTGACTAACTCTGCGTCTCCTGCATCGTTCACGATCAATGCCACATCGACTGTGGGCGGGGCTTTCTTGACCAGCGGCAGTGCTAAGAGCGGTACGACTGGGACGTTGTTCTCGGCTGCTGACTTTGGCTCCCCCGGGGATCGCTCGGTTGTGTCTGGAGATTCACTGTCTGTGACCTACACGTTCAGCTTGGCTGGATGATATGGCGGGTTGGGGTTCCGGCTCATGGGGACAAGTAGGCTGGGGTGACTCACTCTACGACTCCTCCGTTTCCGAAACTGCCACTGGCACAGATGCAGTAACAGCGTTAGCGGCCCTTGGAGCTTCGGTCAGTGAGACTGCCACGGGGACAGACGCTGTATCCAGTTTGGTACAGGTCAATGCGGCGGTTACAGAGACAAGCACGGGCACGGATGCGGTTACTTCGGCTCAAGGGTTTATAGCGGCGGTGACTGAGACGGGTACGGGTAGTGATGCGATTACTTCTACTGCGACTTACGGGGTATCGGTTACTGAGACGGGGACTGGATCGGATGCGGTAACAAGTACTCCCACATACGGGGCTACAGTTACAGAGGCTGCTACGGGTACGGATGCAACGGGAGCGAGTTTTCAGTTCTTTGGGACTATTGACGAGACAGCCAGCGGTTCGGATGCAGTTGTCTCAGCGTTGTCGGTTAGTCCAAGTGTTTCAGAAAGCGCCAGCGCAGCGGATTCTGTTGGGGCGGCGCAGGGTTTTGCAGCTAGTGTGTCGGAGTCGGCAGTTAGCGCGGATACATTGGCGGCGGCAGCGGCGTTTATAGCTTCTGTTGTAGAGTTGGCAACTGGGACGGATACGGTAAATGGGCGACCTTTCTGGGAAATTATTGATGACACGCAGACCGCAAACTGGCAAAATATCAACGATGCACAGACTGCTGGTTGGACGCAGGTAGATGATACACAGACAGCCAACTGGACGGCTATCACAACGATTTAGGAGTACTAGATGACAACGGCATATTCTTCGTTATTGGGCCTTGCGCTTCCTGTACAGGGTGAGCTTGCAGGGCAGTGGGGTGATACGGTCAACGACTACATCACAAAGTATCTGGACGCATCTATTGCGGGTAGCCTGTCAATTACAGCAGACGTTACGCTGACAAAGACCACTGGCACTACTTTGGGAGCAGCTTCCTCGCAGTACGCCATCCTGACTTGTTCGCCGTCTTCGGTAAACATTGTTGTTACAGCTCCGGCTGCGTACAAGATATACGTAGTAAACAACACATCTGCCTCCTATACGGTCACGATTCGGGGGGCTACGCCAACTTCTGGGGTGGTTTTAGCTGCGCTTGAGAAAGCGGTTGTGGCTTGGAACGGCTCGGATTTCTTTAAAGTAGCCACCAGTGCAACTGACGGCGTAAGCACATTTTCCGCAGGCTCCACAGGCTTAACGCCAAGTTCAGCAACCGCTGGCGCAGTCACATTGGCTGGGACATTGGCTGTTGCCAACGGCGGCACAGGTATCACCAGCTTTGGTACTGGCGTAGCCACAGCCCTTGGCGTTAATACAGGCTCTGCTGGCGCTTTTGTCGTTAATGGCGGGGCACTCGGCACACCCAGCAGCGGCACAGTCACCAACCTGACAGGTACAGCCTCTATCAACATCAACGGCACTGTGGGTGCTACGACTGCGACCACGGGTGCGTTTACTACGCTGAGTGCGAGTGGGAACGCCACGTTAAGCACAGGGGCGACTCCGACAATGACGCTTGGAAGCGCGTTTGCAGCCAACGCCGCATATCTCAAAATGCTGGGTTCAAACGCAGAGAAAAACTGGCAAATCTCAATGTCGGGATACGCAGCCAACACGTTTGAAATTACGCCAAGCACGACCAATGGCGGGTCTACATTCACGACTCCTATTTTTAGCCTGAACGCCACCGGCCTAGCAGTAACCGGGACGCTGAGTAGCACATTTGACGCAACCATATACGGCGTCACCGTAGGCCGTGGTGCAGGTGCTGTGGCTACCAATACTGCGGTGGGTGCTAGTGCTTTGGCGGCTAATACGAGTGGCGCACAGAATACAACCGTTGGCAATCAAGCAGGTGCAACAACAAATGCGGCGTATTTAACTGCTGTTGGTTACCAAGCGGCGCGTTATAACACTGGCGATGGCAATACAGCAATCGGCACAAATGCTCTGCTTGTAAGTGGTGGAACTGGCGGCACAGGCTCAAACAACACAGCAATTGGTAAAGATGCCCTATACACTAACACCACAGCCTCTAACAATACTGCTGTAGGTTATCAGGCTGGGTATAGTAATACTACAGGGACACAAGATGTTTATCTAGGTTATCAAGCAGGTTACACCAGTACAAGTTCATACAATACAGCAGTTGGTTACAAATCGCTTTTTGCGAATACCACGGGTCAAGAAATGACAGCCATTGGAAGATTTGCTCTTACAGCAAACACTACTGGAAGCGAAATCACCGCAGTTGGTACTGGGGCATTAGGTGCAAACACAACTGGAAATTTTAATACTGCTTTAGGTAACAACGCACTTGCTTTAAACACCACAGCATCAAATAACACAGCGGTTGGTTATCAGGCGGGGTATACAAACGTAACTGGGGCTTCTAATACCAGCATTGGTTATCAGGCGGGGTATAGCAATACAACAGGTACAAACAACACAGCTATTGGTTATTTTGCAGGAAAAGCAATCACCACTGGTAACTACAACGTGTCTGTTGGTCGATTGTCAATGGACAATTCTGCTGGTGTGACGGGTGATGAGAACACTGCGCTTGGCAACGGCACAATGCGTGTGATAACTTCTGGCGCAAATAATACTGCCGTTGGAAGCGGAGCGCTTGGTTCAAACACCACAGCCTCCAACAACACTGCTGTTGGTTATCAAGCGGGTTACACAAATAGCACTGGTAGTGAAACAGTTGCCATTGGATACAAAGCACTTTACGCAAATACAACCGCAGTAGAAAATGTAGGCGTTGGTGTATACGCTTTAACAACAAACTCAACAGGTCGCTCTAATGTATCTGTTGGTACAAGTTCTCTGTACTACAACACTACTGGCTCATACAATGTAGCGCTTGGTAAATCTGCATTAGAGTCCAACACCACAGCCTCCAACAACACTGCTGTGGGTTATCAGGCTGGGTATGCAAATACAACAGGTGTTAGAAATACAGCTATTGGTCGTCTCGCTGGGTATTCAAACCAAACATCAAGCGACAACGTTGCTCTTGGTTCTACTGCTTTATATAACAGTACGGGTGGCTCAAATGTTGCAATTGGTAGTGATGCTCTCCAAGCCAACACCACAGCCTCCAACAACACTGCTGTGGGTTATCAGGCTGGTTACGCAAATACCACTGGTCAAAATACCGCTATAGGAAATGCTGCTTTATACACCAATACCACAGGTACTTTGAACACCGCTGTTGGTTTAAATGCACTTTACGGGAATACTACAGGCGGTAACAACACGGCTTTAGGTCAATCCGCCCTTCAAAACAACACCACAGCATCTAACAACACTGCTGTTGGGTATCAGGCGGGGTATAGCAATACAACAGGAACTGGAGGTGTTTTGTTAGGCTATCAAGCAGGCTATAGCAGCACCACAGATAGTTTTAATATTTTTATTGGCTATCGGGCTGGTTATACAGCAAACCTTAATGGGGGTAGCTCAACCCTAAACTTGGCGATTGGTGCAAATGCTGGTTATTCTCTGACCACGGGAACAAGAAATAATTTCATTGGGAATGGAGTTGGTGGGGCTGGTGCTGGCTATTACGTCACTACAGGCTCCAAGAACACCATCCTCGGTGGTTATGACGGCAACCAAGGTAGCCTAGACATTCGCACAGCAAGCAACTACATCGTCCTTTCAGACGGTGATGGGAATCCACGAGCTTATTGGGATGATAGTGGAAAAGGGTTTTTTGCGGCTAATATTAAAGTTACGCAACCATCATCTGGTGGTCATGCCATTCAAACTAATGCCGCAAATAATGGTGGAAATTATTACCATGTTTCGTTTCTTGCGGCAGGAACTGCTGTTGGTGAAATCTTATCATCTGGCACAACAACTACCTACGCAACATCATCCGACTACCGCCTGAAAAACATCACGGGCGCATTGACTGGTTACAAGGAACGCTTAATGTCTTTGTTGCCAAAGCAAGGCACTTGGATTGTTGATGGCTCTGAGTTCAGAGGTTTTGTTGCACACGATTTTGCTAATCCATATCCAAAATCAGTTACTGGCAAAAAAGATGCTGTAGATGCTGATGGAAAACCAATCATGCAAGCAATGCAAGCATCAAGTTCAGAAGTAATGGCTGACTTAGTAGCAATGGTTAAAGACCTAATTGCAGAAAACGAATCACTTAAGGCACGTTTGGATGCCGCTAATCTTTAAACTGAAAGGTAAATTATGACGACTTTTTCCACAACCATCACTTCAATGTACACATTGAATACCCCATCACCTGACTACGTTGTCAACGTGCTGTATGAAGTCACCGGAGTATCTGGTGAATACACTGCCTCTATCGGCGGCAACACGCAGTTTAACTCTGCTGACCAAGAAGGCCCAGTGACTCCATACGCTGATTTAACTGAAGCAATTGTCATCGGCTGGATTCCTGAGTCAGCCATTACAAGCGCACAGCAGTGTGTGCAGGGACAACTGAATTCTTTAGCGAACCCGCCTGTCAGCCCTGCAAATACTGCTTTGCCTTGGAGTGCAGCATGACCCTCGATCTTGACATCAACGAAATCAACTTCATCCTGCAAACGCTTGGGCAGTTGCCCTCCTCCAGCGGCGTGTGGCCCTTGATCGTCAAAGTCAAAGAGCAGGCCGAAGCGCAAGTGCCTGTAGCAGAGTGAAAGAAGCCGTCATCATTGTCCTGTTAGGGGTACTGGTGATGGCGTATGCGGCAAGCCTGTG
>Ga0209297_1000319_pt1 | contig 32234 bp, 39 predicted proteins | sample S_130805_MF_Meta_FD_187322 | JGI IMG/M metagenome (GOLD analysis project Ga0209297, IMG submission 187322) | Freshwater microbial communities from Lake Simoncouche, Canada to study carbon cycling - S_130805_MF_MetaG (SPAdes) (version 2) | ecosystem: Environmental > Aquatic > Freshwater > Lake ...
CCACCGGAGAGAATGTTCACCATAGGCATTGGTAGAAGAAGTGCACCGGTGGGATTGAGCAAACGTGCAATTGAAGAGTTAGCGCGATGGGCGGCAGCATAAGCACCAGCTAGTGAGACCGCCAAAGTTGCATTGCCACCTAGTACTTCATGTCGAGTAGTGGCATCGAGGTTATTTATTGCGTTATCAATTTCATTTATGTCAGGTACGGCGCCAACAATGTTTGGCGCAATCACAGTATTAATAATGTGGACTGCGCCATAGACAGAATTTCCACCATAAAACTTCTCGGCAAATGCGCCACCATGATCGCGCCGTTCGACCGCTTCGTGGGCACCAGTAGATGCACCAGATGGCACCGCAACAGATTTGTACCAACCATCTGATGTTCCGATGCGCACTCCCACAGTTGGGCGACCACGTGAATCAAGAATCTGAAACCCGACTAGGGATTTAATTGTGATCATAGGAATAACTCACTTAAGGTCGGCGGGCTTTCCTGTAAGAGTAGAGCAAGTGCGTGGTCTCGCAGTTGTGATTGGGCAGCCTGATCTAAGTAGTGAACTTTAGAAACGCCATCGACTCGGGCGAGTGCAACTGCGGCAACATGCCAACCCAAATGTGGATCAACCTCCGCCGTAGCGCCATAACTTGTTAGAAAGTGTTGAGCCGCACTTGCAATCTGATTCCGAACTTCAGTGCGATAGAAAGATTTACAGAGTAAGTGGGCGATGAGGAAGGCGAGATCAAAGACTGGATTTCCGGTATGTGCTACCTCAAAATCTAAAACAATTGCATGGTGGTTATCAACGAGAATATTCTTTGGTGAGAAATCACCATGTACCAAGTGAGTTTTCTCAGCTTCTAACTCATTTATCAATTGAGTCATCCGCGGCTGGATTTGTGAGTGGACTCGCGCAATCGCACGATAGAAGGGATCGATCCGCAGTTGGTCAAAGAGAGTGTCTTCTGCGTAATCGATTAAGACTTGGGGATGTGCAACTGAATAGTTATGCCACTTCGCGAGAATTTCACCGAGTTGTTCTGCAACTGAAATATCAACGCGTCCTTCAAGTAAATCGCTCTTCCACACCGTTGAACTGCGCGGCGCACGTGAGAGTACTAATGTGAAAACTTCGGGATCGACATCGATAAGTTCTGGAACGTTGAGGGGAGTGATGGAGTGGAGCAACTTCATGCAGTTGGCTTCGACAATTGCACGTCGCTGATCTGCACGCCATGTTCCTTCTACTTTTAATTCGGGCAGCGCTTGCTTAAGAACGAGATCACGATTGCCATCGGAGATACCAAGAACTACATTGGAAACGCCACCGGTGAGAATTTCGACAGTGGCTCCCATTTGAATTACACCGCGTGCTTCAAGATAAGGCAGCACCGTGTCTTCATTGAGAAGCTCGCTCATTGGAGAAATAGCGCTCTCACCAAGTAACAGCGATAATGAGATTTGCAATCGCCAACGCCACCATTGCAAGATAGAGATTGGCATTGATTGCACTCTTCTTTGCATTCTTCACTGCGATACCAAGAATTACCGCTAAGAAGAGAAATTTGATTCCAAATTTTGCATTGTCATAAAGTGGATATTTAGTTGCATCATGGTTATTGAGTGGATGATTAAGTCCTAGGAGAACTAATCCAGCAACTAACGCGCTCCAACCAGCGTGGGTAAGACCTTTTGGAATGACTTTGACTTCCTTGCGTAAACCGATAACGAGGAGTGCAATTAGGGCAAGCACAAAGATCACGTGGAGAACGAGGGTGATGCCGTGGATTAATTCGAGTGTATTCATTTGAGGAGTCTAAATCTCACGCACGAAAGTTAGGTAATTTTTCTCTAGCGCGGAGAGCCTGTACGCTCGTGCTCTGTTCTTTTCGCCCCCCTAGCTCAGTCGGTAGAGTGTTTCCATGGTAAGGAAAAGGTCAACGGTTCGATTCCGTTGGGGGGCTCGAAGGTAAAACTTTGGCGGGGTAGCTCAGCTTGGTAGAGCAAGCGGCTCATAATCGCTGTGTCGTGGGTTCAAATCCCGCTCCCGCTACCAAAGTTCATGCGTGATCACAAAGGTGATTTCGCGCTCGTGAAGAAGGTCAGGTACTCTGACCTTCTTCTGAGAGTGTTGAGAGAAAGAGGAGATCATGGCAAGCAAGTCCGCGGACGTTCGTCCGAAAATCACCATGGCCTGCGTTGATTGCAAAGAGCGCAACTACATCACTAAGAAGAATCGTCGCAACGATCCAGATCGCATGGAACTTAAGAAGTTCTGTCCACGTTGCAAGTCATCCACACTTCACCGCGAAACTCGTTAATGCTCAATCCCGAATCAGTCGGGCGCACCTTTCCTGGTGTAGATGAAGTAAGAGTTACCCAAGAAGAAATCACTGAGTTTGCTCGTGTTATTGGCGAGAGCTCATTTGATGTAGCACCACCAACATTTGCAATTCGCCTGACGCTCTCACAATCACAAGCCATTCTCTCTGACCCATCCGTGGGGCTGGATTGGTCGCGCGTTGTGCATGGCGATCAGAAGTTTGAACTCCACCGTCCGATTGTTGCCGGAGATATATTTCGCTGCGCATCGACCATTGAGAATTACAAAGTCGCAGCTGGCAATGAGATTGTCACAATTCGAACCGATGTTCTCTCCGGTGACGAGTTAGTTGTAGAGACTTGGTCCACATTGGTGGTGCGAGCATGAGTCGAGTTGGTGAAGTAATTCCAGAGCGTTCATTCATCATCAATCGCGCACTGCTGAAGGCATATGCCGATGCAAGTGGTGATCAGAATCCGATCCATCAATCAGAGGATTTCGCTAAGTCAGTTGGTCTACCCGATGTGATTTGCCATGGCATGTTGACTATGGCGCTCGCTGGTAAATTCCTCACCGATTTTGTCGGTGGCAGTCGCAATGTCACTTCGTTCTCTTCCCGCTTTGTAAAGCCAGTTGTAGTGCCGGCGGATACAGAAGTGGCACTGCTCATTTCAGGAGTGGTCGGATCTGATCTAGGCGATGGGCGCTATCAAATTGATCTCACCGCGATGTGTAATGGTGTGAAAGTTCTCGGAATGGCCAAGGCCGTTGCTAGCCTTAATTCATGACCGAGTTATCGAAACATACGAGTCTGCGGGTTGGCGGCACCGCAGGTAAATTCGTAGAAGTCAGTAACGAAGCAGAAATCGTTGCTGCGCTGCAAAGTGCGGGCAGCGATCCGGTTTTGATTCTTGGCGGCGGCACCAACCTTTTAATTAGTGATGAGGGATTTGCCGGAACTGTTATTCATATTGCTAATTCCAATATTGCAAGTGAAGTCGATGCCTGCAGTGGCGCAACGCTAACAATTGGCGCTGGTCAGAATTGGGATGAGTTAGTAGCAATTACTGTTGAAAGCGGCTTTGCTGGCCTAGAAACATTGAGTGGAATTCCTGGCACAGTGGGTGCGGCACCGATTCAGAACATTGGTGCATACGGCCACGAAGTGAGTGAATTTATTACACAAGTGCGCACCTATGATCGACAAACTCAGCAGATCAAAACATTTACCAATAGCGAGTGTGACTTTAGCTACCGCCATTCTCATTTCAAAGATGCAGCAGGCAGATACATAGTTATTTCCGTTTCATTCCAATTGCGCATGGGCGAGCAAACGACGCCGATTCGATATGAAGAGTTGGCAGTGCAACTCGGCGTGAAGGTGGGAGATAAGGTTTCATTAAAGGCTGCGCGTGATGCAGTTCTGGAAATTCGCGGTCGTAAGGGAATGCTTATTAACCAATCTGATCCTGATTCATGGTCAGCTGGTTCTTTTTTTACTAATCCGATTGTCACCGCAGATGTTGCTGCAAAGTTGCCAGAAGGTGCACCGCAATGGCCACAAAGTGATGGTCGAGTAAAAGTTTCAGCAGCGTGGTTAATGGAACATGCCGGTGTTGAGAAAGGTCTACTGAGCAAAGGCGCAGGAATTTCTACAAAGCATGTATTAGCAATTACCAATCGCGGCAGTGCAACTGCAGCCGATCTCATCACTCTTGCGCAATTAGCGCGGAATAAAGTGCGTGATACCTTCGGAATAACCCTGGAGCCAGAAGTGAATTTAGTTGGGGTTAGCCTTCAGTAATGAGCTTTTTAATTCGCGCAATACCTTCGACGATGTCCTCATCACTGGTTGCATAAGAAAAGCGCAAGTAACCCGATGGTCCGAATGCCTCACCTGGAACTGCCGCAACTTCTACTTCTTCCAGAATAAGAGTTGCTAACTCCGCTGATGTTTTAGGTGTTTTACCGCGAATAGTTTTTCCAAGCACGCCCTTCACAGATGGATAAACATAGAAGGCACCTTGTGGTGTTGGGCATTCAAAGCCTGGAATCTCATTGAGTAATTTCACAATGAGATCGCGGCGCCGGGCAAACGCTTCTCCCATTTTATGAACTGCAGAGAGATCGCCATTGAGCGCTGCAATCGCAGCTCGCTGTGAAACGTTCGAAACGTTGCTCGAGAGATGTGATTGGAGATTGGTCGCTGCCTTAATGACATCTTTAGGGCCGATCATCCAACCCACTCGCCAACCAGTCATTGCGTAAGTCTTTGCAACACCATTGAGAATGATTGTTGTATCTGCAAGTCCTGGCACTAGTACTGGAAGGCTTGGGGCTTTCGCGCCGTCGTAGAGTAAGTGCTCGTAAATTTCATCGGTGATAACCCAGATCTCATTCTTGAGTGCCCACTCACCAATTGCTTTAACTTGCTCTGTTGAATAGACCGAGCCAGTGGGATTACTTGGCGAACAGAAAAGTAGCGCCTTAGTCTTTGGTGTGCGTGCCTTCTCTAACTGTTCAACAGTGACAAGATAGTTCTGAGTTTCATCGGCAAATACTTCAACTGACACACCGCCAGCTAATTTGATGCACTCTGGATATGTAGTCCAGTAAGGAGCGGGAAGAATAACTTCATCACCGGGATTAATAATTGTCGCAAAAGATTCATAGACGGCCTGCTTGCCACCATTGGTAACAAGAACTTGGTCTGCTGTAATTTCATATTGTGAATCGCGCATCGTCTTCTTGACAATTGCATCGCGCAATTCTGGAAGACCAGGTGTTGGTGTGTAACGGTGGTTCGCGACCTTGCCAGCGGCATCGATTGCAGCAGCAACGATGTAATCAGGTGTTGGAAAATCTGGTTCACCTGCACCGAAACCAATCACGGGACGCCCAGCGGCTTTGAGTGCTTTGGCTTTGCTATCTACTGCGAGTGTGGCCGATTCAGCGATACTTGCGATTCGGGTCGAAATCCGTGGCTTTGTCATGGGGCAAGTCTGCCTTATGCGCGAAAGTGCGCAATTCGCTGCGGGCAAATTCACCAGTTAGACCTAAGGCCCCTTCTGCGTCTAAAGTATGCGCCCTGACGATTATGGCTTCTTTGCCATGCCCGTCTGAAGGGCAGTAGCTCAACTGGCCAGAGTTCCGGTCTCCAAAACCGGCGGTTGGGGGTTCAAGTCCCTCCTGCCCTGCAGAGATCGAAGAAGAAAAAGAAGAATGAAAAAGTACGTACCGATAGAAGAGGAGGCGCACGATGGCTGATGTAATTCACGGCGATGCAGAATCACCTGCCGCAAAACTTAATGTCTTTGCACGTGTTGGCCTTTTCTATCGCCAAGTTGTTTCTGAGTTAACAAAAGTTGTTTGGCCAACTCGTAAGCAACTCACCACCTACACATCTGTTGTGTTGGTGTTCGTAACTTTCATCATTGCAGTTGTTTCGTTGATCGATTTAGTTCTGACAAAGATCGTCTTCTGGGTATTTGGATAAGGGCGCGAAATGACAACTGAGAATTTAAACGGCGATCCAGTAATGGATCCATTTGAGGCTGCGCTGGCTGCCAGTGCAACTGAAGATACAACTGTGGCATCAACTGCCGTGGGTGTAGTCGAAGTTGAAGCTGAAGTTTCTGAGGCGCCTACCGATCTTGGCATCGATGAAGATGGCGACATCATCGATGATCCCAACGATCCCAACACTGAATTTCGTAAGGCACTTCGTACTGCAGCAGGTGAGTGGTTTGTTATTCACTCATACGCTGGCTACGAGAAGAAAGTTAAAGATGCGTTAGAGAATCGCATTAAGTCTTTAACTATGAAGGAATACATCTTCCAAGTTGAAGTTCCAGAAGAGACTGTTATTGAAATCAAGAATGGTGAGCGCAAGCCAGTAAAGCGCAACATCTATCCTGGTTATGTTCTCGTTCGCATGGAGCTCACTGATGATTCATGGGTTGCAGTTCGCAACACACCTGGCGTCACTGGCTTCGTAGGAAATGCGCATCATCCAAGTCCATTGAGCATGGATGAAGTTGAGAAGATTCTTGCGCCACGTCCACAGAAGAAGTCAGATAAGCCAGAGATTCGCGTTGTTGATTTCGAAATCGGTGAATCAGTAACTGTTATGGATGGCCCATTTGCAACCTTGCCAGCATCGATCTCCGAGATCATGCCAGAGCAAGCCAAGCTCAAAGTTTTGGTTTCGATCTTCGGACGCGAAACTCCAGTTGAACTCTCCTTTAACCAAGTACAGAAGCTCTAAAGAAACTACAAAGAAAGAGAAGCGACCATGGCACCAAAGAAGAAGGTAACTGCACTCATCAAGTTGCAGATTCAAGCTGGCGCGGCAACACCTGCGCCACCAGTGGGTCCTGCCCTTGGTCAGCATGGTGTGAACATCATGGAGTTCGTTAAGGCGTATAACGCTGCGACTGAATCTCAAAAGGGACAGATCATTCCAGTAGAGATCAGCGTCTACGAAGATCGTTCATTCACTTTCATCACAAAGACTCCACCAGCATCTCGCTTGATCCTTAAAGCAGCTGGCGTTGAAAAGGGTTCAGCAGTTCCACACAAGGACAAGGTTGCCAACATCACCAAGTCACAAGTGGAAGAGATTGCCAAAGTTAAAATGGAAGATCTCAATGCCAACGATCTCGCAGCAGCGAGTTTGATCATTGCCGGTACTGCTCGCTCAATGGGCATCACAGTAAACGGCTAAGAAAAAGATAATAAAGAAGAATTCTTAATCCACCCCGGATTGAGAAGTGGGAGAACCTCGCTGGTTCGTTACACCACAACCGAGGAAGTTGAAGAGATTCAACTTGTTAGAGGAGCGAAATGAAGCGCAGTAAGAAGTACACCGAAGCAGCAAAGAAGATCGAGAAGGATCGTCTTTACACTCCACTTGAGGCAGTAACACTTGCCCGGGAGACATCCACTGTTAAGTACGACGCAACTGTTGAAGTTGCATTGCTACTTGGTGTGGATCCAAAGAAGGCAGATCAAGCGATCCGCAGCACCGTTAACTTGCCACACGGAACCGGTAAGACTGCCCGCGTTCTTGTATTCGCAGGTGGCGAGCGCGCAGAAGCAGCACGTGCTGCTGGCGCCGACATCGTTGGTGCAGATGAATTAATCGAAGAGGTTGCTAAAGGTCGCCTCGATTACGACGCAGTTGTTGCAACTCCAGATTTGATGGGCAAAGTTGGTCGCCTTGGAAAGGTTCTTGGACCTCGTGGTCTTATGCCAAATCCAAAGACTGGCACTGTCACTACCGATGTTGCAAAGGCTGTTACTGACATCAAAGGCGGAAAGATTGAATTCCGCGTTGATAAGGATTGCAATCTTCACTTCATCATCGGAAAAGCATCCTTTACTGCAGTACAACTCTCCGAGAATTACTCAGCAGCTCTAGAAGAAGTTATGCGCGCAAAGCCAAACTCATCTAAGGGTCGCTACATCCGCAAGGCAGTTGTCTCCACAACGATGGGACCTGGCGTTCAGGTAGATCCGAACATCGTCCGCGAAGGCGTCTCAGCCGAGTAATACCCAAGTTTGACGAGGGTTGGCCGCCTGGCTTACCCTTGCCAACATCACCAAAGACCGCTGGTCTGATTGAGTTCGAAAGAGCGCAATCGCTAAATGTCGAAAGACAGCCCGCGTAGGTTCTCACGGAAAACCCGTGCGCTCCTGCGCAACGGGTTTTTTGCATTTAGCAGCGGAACTTTAGATGCACTACCTCACTAGAAAGGTGAACCGAATGGCTCGCCCAGATAAAGCAGCAGCAGTAGCTGAACTCACTGAAGATTTCCGCACTGCAAATGCAACTGTATTAACTGAGTACCGCGGCTTGACCGTTGGTGCCATGAAACAACTTCGTCGCGCACTTGGTGCCGATACGAAGTACTCCGTTGTGAAGAACACGCTGACCAAGATTGCCGCAAAAGATGCTGGTGTAGAGATTGCACCAGAGTTGCTTGCCGGACCATCTGCAGTTGCTTTCATCAAGGGCGATCCCATTGATGCAGCAAAGAGTCTTCGTGATTTCCAGAAGGAGAATCCACTTCTCATTATTAAGGGTGGCATCTTCGAGGGAAAGAATGTTTCTGTAGCTGAAATCATGAAGCTTGCTGACCTTGAGTCCCGTGAGGTTCTCTTGGCTAAGTTGGCTGGCGCAATGAAAGCAACTATGGCAAATGCAATCCGCACTATCGATGCACTTCGTGCAAAGAAAGAAGCGGGCGAACCAGCAGCACCAGCCGCTGTCGTTGAGGCACCAGTTGCCGAAGCAGCAGCAGTTGTTGAGGCACCAGCTGCAGAAGTTGCAGTTGAAGAAGTTGCTGAAGTTTCGACTCCAGCAGAAGAGGCTGCACCAGCGGCTGAATCAACTGAAGAGTCACCTAACTAACCGACACCAACCCCGCACGAGCTAATTGCGAAAGCGTTGGCGTCGGGCTTAAACGAAAAGGAATACGAACATGGCAAAGATCAGCACTGAAGATCTATTGAGCCAATTCAAGGAAATGACCTTGGTTGAACTCTCAGACTTCGTAAAGTCATTTGAAGAGGCATTCGATGTGAAGGCTGCAGCACCAGTTGCAGCGGCAGCAGCAGGTGGCGCAGCAGCAGGTGGCGCAGCCGAAGCACAAGATGAGTTCACACTTATTCTTGATGAAGCTGGTTCACAGAAGATTGCAGTTATCAAGGAAGTTCGCGCAATCAATTCAAGCCTTGGTCTTAAAGAGGCGAAGGATTTGGTTGATGCAACTCCAGCAACTTTGATGGAGAAGGCTTCTAAGGAAGCAGTCGATAAGGCAAAGGCAGCTCTTGAAGCAGCTGGCGCAAAGGTCACAATCAAGTAATTTCCAAGAAGTACTTCATCGGAAGTAATCTTGGATAAGAGAGCTTGGCTACCTCGGTAGCGGATAGGGCGTAGGTCGCAATTGCGATCTGCGCCCTTCTTTCATTCCGAGTGTTTTGGAGGCTTTTCCGCATGGGCGATTTCAAGGCCCTTTGTGGAAAGGGGTGCGCTCGCTGAGATCCGGTGGTATAAGCCCTCAGTTGGACAGAAAGCAGGGCCGCCCGATACCCTTCACCTTCGCACAAATTTCCTGATGGTCAATGCATATAGCGGCTGAGACCTGATTGCCGTGCGTTCCTCAAAACTGTTCGGAAGGACACCTCTTGGCCGCGTCTAAATCAAAATCAAATGCTCCTCGCCGTATCTCATTTGCAAAAATTCAAGAGCCCCTCGAAGTACCAAACCTCTTAGCGCTACAGACAGAGAGCGTTGACTGGTTACTGGGAAATAGCGCATGGCGTGCTCGTATTGCAGATGCAGCTTCACATACATCTAATGAACTACCACAGCAATCTGGTTTAGAAGAGATCTTTGAGGAGATCTCACCAATCGAAGATTTCCAAGGAACGATGTCGCTCTCATTCCGCGACCATCGCTTTGAGCCACCTAAGTACACAATCGCGCAATGCAAAGAGCGCGACATGACTTATTCGCAACCACTCTTCGTTACAGCTGAATTTATCAATAACGAGACTGGCGAAATTAAGCAACAGACTGTTTTCATGGGCGACTTCCCAGTTATGACACAACGCGGAACATTTATTATCAACGGCACAGAGCGCGTAGTTGTTTCACAGCTCGTACGTTCACCTGGTGTGTATTTCGAGCGCACTATCGAAAAGACATCTGATAAAGATATTTTCACTTCAAAGATTATTCCAAGCCGCGGCGCTTGGTTGGAATTTGAGGTTGATAAGAAGGACTTAGTTGGCGTTCGCATCGATCGCAAGCGCAAGCAATCAGTAACAGTATTTTTGAAGGCACTTGGTTGGAGCGAAGAAGAAATTCGCGAAAACTTCGGTGAGTACGAGTCAATGATGCTCACACTTGAGAAGGACACAGTTAAGACTCAAGATGAAGCTCTCCTTGATATCTACCGCAAGTTGCGTCCTGGCGAGCCTCCTACAAAGGAAGCAGCACAGACTCTTATCGAGAACCTTTACTTCAAGCCAAAGCGTTATGACTTGGCAAAAGTTGGTCGCTTTAAGATCAATAAGAAGCTCGGTCTTGATCATGAATTGCGTCAGAGCATTCTTACTATTGAAGATATCGTTGCAACGATTAAGTATCTCGTCGCACTCCATAAAGGTGAGGCCCTTATGGAATACGGTCGGGAAGTTCGCGTAGAGAAGGACGATATCGATCACTTCGGTAATCGTCGCCTTCGTACCGTTGGTGAATTAATTCAGAATCAAGTTCGCACTGGTCTTTCTCGTATGGAGCGCGTAGTTCGCGAACGTATGACAACCCAAGATGTCGAAGCGATCACACCGCAGACTCTGATTAACATTCGTCCAGTTGTTGCCTCAATTAAGGAGTTCTTCGGAACTTCTCAGTTGTCACAATTTATGGATCAGACCAATCCACTCTCTGGTCTTACACATAAGCGTCGTCTTTCAGCGCTCGGACCTGGCGGTCTCTCACGTGATCGCGCTGGCTTCGAAGTTCGCGACGTTCACCCATCTCACTACGGTCGTATGTGTCCGATTGAAACTCCAGAAGGTCCGAACATCGGTCTTATTGGTTCACTTGCAACTTATGCACGTGTAACACCATTTGGTTTTATTGAAACTCCTTATCGCAAGGTCACCAACGGTCGCGTTACTGACAAGGTTGATTACCTCACTGCAGATCAAGAAGATGAGGACATCATCGCTCAGGCAAATGCACCGTTGACTGCAGATAGTCACTTCGCAGATGCTCGCGTTCTTGTTCGCAAGCGCGGTGGCGAAGTTGAATACATCCCAGCTGATGAAGTTGATTACATGGACGTTTCACCACGTCAGATGGTTTCTGTCGCAACAGCGATGATTCCATTCTTAGAGCACGATGACGCGAACCGCGCATTGATGGGCTCTAACATGATGCGTCAATCAGTTCCACTCGTTCGTGCACAAGCACCATTTGTTGGTACTGGCATGGAGTTCCGCGCCGCAGTTGATGGTGGCGATGTTCTCCTTGCACCACGTCCTGGTGTTGTTGCCAGCGTTGATGCGCGCGATGTAACAATTTTGAATGATGCAGCTACCGATCCAGATGGCGAGATTCGCGCTACTAAATCTGGCAAGGTCGGCGGAATCACTCCAACCAAGATTCAAATCCAAGATGGCGAAACTAACTTGGTCGAGGAGTACGACATCTCCGGCCACCTTTCGGCTTATAACCGCAAGACATGGAAGTCATGGAAGATTGTTGTAAAGCCAGGCGATTTCGTTCGCGAAGGTGAAGCAATTCTTACCGGTCCAGTCGGCGCAATTAACGCTGAGAAGGATGGCGAAGTATTGCCATTCGTTGGTCAAACTCTTGAAGTGAAGAACGATGAAGGTGGAGCAGATTATTACGACGTACCTGAGTACGAAGTGAAATCTGTAGGAACTTCTCGTCAATGGAAGATCTCACTCCACGAAGGTGATGCAGTTGCAGTTGATGCGATTTTGGCTGATGGCCACTTGGAATCTAACTTCGTTGAGAAGTTCGTTCGCTCTAACCAAGGCACCAGCCGTAATCAGAAGGTCGTAGTTTCTGAAGGTCAGAAAGTTGATTCAGGCAGTGTGATTGCCGATGGTCCTTGCACCGATCAAGGTGAAATGGCACTTGGTAAGAACTTGCTCGTGGCATTTATGTCATGGGAAGGCCACAACTACGAAGATGCAATTATCTTGTCACAGCGTTTAGTACAAGATGATGAGCTCACTTCAATTCACATTGAGGCGTACGAAGTTGATGCACGCGACACCAAGCTTGGTGCCGAAGAGATCACTCGTGACATCCCTAACGTTTCCGAAGAAGTTCTCGCTGATCTCGATGAGCGCGGAATTATTCGCATTGGAGCCGATGTGGTTCCTGGCGACATTCTGGTTGGAAAGGTAACGCCAAAGGGCGAAACTGAACTCACACCAGAAGAGCGTTTGCTCCGTGCAATTTTCGGTGAGAAGGCGCGCGAAGTTCGCGACACCTCACTCAAAGTTCCACACGGTGAGTCTGGCAAAGTTATCGATGTCAAAATCTTCGAATCAGAAGAGGGCTTCGAACTTCCAGCTGGCGTCAACCAACTTGTTCGCGTTTATGTTGCACAGAAGCGCAAGATTCAAGATGGTGACAAGCTCGCTGGTCGCCACGGAAATAAGGGTGTTATCTCCAAGATTCTTCCGCAGGAAGATATGCCCTTCTTGGAAGATGGAACTCCAGTCGATGTAATTCTTAATCCACTCGGTGTACCAGGACGTATGAACGTCGGCCAGGTTCTCGAACTCCACTTAGGTTGGGTTGCGAAGACTGGTTGGGATCTCAGCGGCGTTGATGAAGCGTGGCAGAAGCATCTCAAGGACATTGGCGCAGATAAGGGAGCACCAGGAACTAACTTGGCAACTCCAGTATTCGATGGCGCTAAAGAGGAAGAAGTTATGGGCCTACTCGGCGCCACGCTTCCTAACCGCGATGGTGTTCAACTTATTGGCACAACTGGAAAGACTCGACTCTTTGATGGTCGAAGCGGCGAGCCATACCCAGCTCCAATCTCAGTTGGTTACATGTACATCTTGAAGCTCCATCACTTGGTGGATGACAAGATTCACGCACGTTCAACTGGTCCATACTCAATGATCACTCAGCAGCCACTTGGTGGAAAAGCACAATTCGGTGGTCAGCGATTTGGTGAGATGGAGGTGTGGGCGCTCGAAGCGTACGGCGCTGCTTACACCTTGCAAGAGTTGCTCACAATTAAATCCGATGACGTGCTCGGTCGCGTCAAGGTTTACGAAGCAATTGTTAAGGGTGAAAACATTCCTGAACCAGGCATCCCTGAGTCATTCAAGGTGCTTATCAAGGAAATGCAATCTCTCTGCCTCAATGTAGAAGTACTTTCCTCAGAAGGTGTCGCAATTGAAATGCGCGATACCGATGATGAAGTGTTCCGTGCCGCCGAAGAGCTAGGTATCAACTTGTCACGAGTTGAGCCAAGCAGCGTAGAAGAAGTTTAAGGAGCGAATCAAACATGTTAGATGTCAACTTCTTTGATGAACTACGAATTGGTCTAGCCTCGGCTAGCAACATCCGCGAGTGGTCCTATGGCGAAGTAAAGAAGCCAGAGACCATCAACTACCGCACACTCAAGCCAGAGAAAGATGGCCTCTTCGACGAGAAGATCTTCGGACCAACTCGTGACTGGGAATGTCATTGCGGTAAGTACAAGCGCGTCCGCTTTAAGGGAATTATCTGCGAGCGTTGCGGAGTAGAAGTTACTCGCGCCAAAGTTCGCCGTGAGCGCATGGGTCACATTGAGCTTGCCGCTCCTGTAACTCACATCTGGTACTTCAAAGGTGTACCAAGCCGTCTTGGTTACCTACTCGATCTTGCACCTAAGGATCTTGAGAAAGTTATCTACTTCGCTGCTTACATGATCACTTCAGTTGATGCTGAACAGCGCGAAGAAGATATGCCACAACTTGAGAAGAAGTTGGCAACAGAGCGCAAGAAGCTCGAAACTCGTCGCGATGCTGATGTCACTGATCGCACTAAGAAGTATGAAGAAGAGCTACGTAAGCTCGAATCTGAAGATGCAAAGTCAGATGTAAAGCGCAAAGCAAAAGATTTAGCAGAGCGCGAAATCAAGCAACTTCAAGATCGTGCGCAACGCTCACTTGATCGCCTTGAGGAAGTCTGGACTCGCTTCAAGAACCTCAAAGTTCAAGATCTCGAAGGCGATGAGTCGCTCTATCGTGAAATGCGCGATCGCTATGGCATGTACTTCAAGGGTGCCATGGGTGCTGCTGCAATTCAGAAGCGTCTCGAAGATTTCGACATCGAAGGCGAGTACGCACTTCTTACCGACCTTAGCGAAAATGGCAAGGGCGCAAAGAAGACTCGTGCGATCAAGCGTCTTAAGGTTGTTAACTCTTTTAAGACAACGAGTAACAAGCCAGCTTCAATGGTGCTCGATGTAGTTCCAGTTATTCCACCGGATCTACGTCCAATGGTTCAACTCGATGGTGGTCGATTTGCGACTTCAGATCTCAACGATCTCTACCGTCGCGTTATCAACCGTAATAATCGTTTGAAGCGTCTTGCCGATCTCGGTGCACCAGAGATTATTGTTAACAATGAGAAGCGCATGTTGCAAGAAGCAGTCGATGCGCTCTTTGACAATGGTCGTCGTGGTCGCCCAGTTACCGGTCCTGGTAACCGTGCACTCAAGTCACTCTCTGACATGCTCAAGGGTAAGCAAGGCCGTTTCCGTCAGAACTTGCTCGGAAAGCGCGTTGATTACTCTGGCCGTTCAGTAATCGTTGTTGGCCCACAGTTGAAGTTGCATCAATGCGGTCTGCCTAAGCAGATGGCACTTGAACTCTTCAAGCCATTCGTAATGAAGCGCTTAGTGGATCTCAATCACGCACAGAACATTAAATCTGCAAAGCGCATGGTTGAACGTGCTCGCCCAGTTGTATGGGATGTTCTCGAAGAAGTAATCGCCGAGCACCCAGTACTCCTTAACCGCGCACCAACCCTGCACCGCCTTGGTATCCAAGCCTTCGAACCACAATTGGTTGAAGGTAAGGCAATTCAGATTCACCCACTCGTCTGTACTGCATTTAACGCAGACTTCGACGGTGACCAGATGGCAGTTCACTTGCCGCTATCTGCTGAAGCTCAAGCCGAAGCGCGCATTTTGATGCTCTCGTCAAATAATATTTTGTCGCCATCTAATGGTCGACCAATCACTCAACCAACTCAGGACATGGTGCTTGGTCTTTACTCACTCACTAGCTTGCGTGAGAACCAACTTGGTGAAGGTGGAGCATATTCATCTGTAGCCGAAGCAATCATGGCATTTGATCGCGGCGCAATTTCATTGCAAGCCAAGATCAAGATTCGCATGAAGCACAATGGCGAAATCAAGACAGTAGATACCACTCTCGGCCGTGCACTCTTCAATGAGGCTCTGCCAGATGACTTTACTTTCGTTGAGCAAGATGTCACCAAGAAGCAACTCGGCGCAATCGTCGATCGCTTAGCTGAGTTCTATCCCAAGGTTGTAGTAGCTGCGACTTTGGATCAACTCAAGGCACTTGGTTTCCATTGGGCAACTCGTGCCGGTGCCACAATTGGTATCGAAGATTTCTTGATGCCAGTTAATAAGGCGAAGATCTTGGAGAGCTACGAAGCTGAAGCTGAAACAACTCAATCTAAGTTTGAGAAGGGTCTCATCTCTGATGACGAGCGTCGTCAAGAGTTAATTGAGACTTGGACTAAAGCCACTAACGAAGTTGGTAAAGCAATGGAAGCAAACTTCCAACAGAATGCAACCAACCCAGTGTGGATGATGGTCTTCTCTGGCGCTCGTGGTAACTCACTTCAGATTCGCCAAATTGCTGCGATGCGCGGCTTGGTGGCAAACCCTAAGGGTGAAATTATTCCGCGTCCGATTAAGTCCAACTTCCGTGAAGGCTTATCAGTTCTTGAGTACTTCATTTCTACACACGGTGCGCGTAAAGGCCTTGCCGATACTGCACTTCGTACCGCTGACTCTGGATATCTCACACGTCGTCTTTGCGACGTTGCACAAGATGTCATCATCCGTGAAGAAGATTGCGGAACAGAGCGTGGACTTGCACTTCCTATTGCAGAGAAGGTCGCTGGCAAGCTAGTCCGCCACGATCACGTTGAAACATCGGTTTATGGCCGCTCACTCGCTGAAGATGTAGTTGTCGATGGCAAGACCATCGTTGCTGCAGGTAGCGATCTCGGTGACCGTGTAATCGAAGTTCTCATCGCAGCAGGTGTCGAAGAAGTTCGCGTTCGCTCAGTTCTTACTTGCGATAGCAAGGTTGGACAATGCGCAATGTGCTACGGCCGTTCATTGGCTGCGGGCAAGATGGTTGATGTCGGCGAAGCAGTGGGAATCATCGCAGCGCAATCAATCGGTGAGCCTGGAACTCAGCTCACTATGCGTACCTTCCACACCGGCGGTGTTGCAGGCGATGACATCACTCACGGTCTGCCACGTATCGTTGAACTCTTCGAAGCACGTACACCTAAGGGTGTTGCACCAATTGCTGAAACAGCTGGTGTGGTCTCCTTCCGTGAAGATGCAAAGGGTAAGAAGATCGTTGTTACACCAGATGATGGTGGCGAAGAAGTTGCATATCCAATTACTCGCCGTCAGAAACTTCTCGTAGAAGATGGCGCCCGTGTTGGCGTTGGCGAGAAGATGGTGGTCGGTGCAATTGATCCGAAGCAAGTTCTTCGTATCCTTGGTCCACGTGCAACTCAAGTTCACTTGGTCAATGAAATTCAAGCTGTTTATCGCTCACAAGGCGTAGGCATTCACGATAAGCACATCGAAGTAATCGTTCGCCAAATGCTCAAGCGCATCACTGTGCTTGAAGCTGGCGATACTGAATTGCTTCCAGGTGAACTCGTTGAACGCGGTCGCTTTGAGACAGAGAATCGTCGCGTAGTACAGACTGGCGGTAAGGCTGCATCGGGTCGCCCAGAGTTAATGGGTATCACGAAGGCATCTCTTGCTACTGAGTCATGGCTATCTGCGGCCTCCTTCCAGGAGACCACTCGCGTCCTCACCGATGCCGCCCTCTCCGAGAAGAGCGATCCGCTCCTTGGTCTCAAGGAGAACGTCATCATCGGCAAGCTCATCCCAGCTGGTACCGGCCTTGCCCGTTACCGCAACATCCGGGTCGAGCCAACCGAGGAGGCAAAGGCAGCTGTTTATGCCGCCTACGAGGATTACGACTTCACTCCATTTGAAGCCCAAGGCTCAGGTGAAGCGGTCCGCCTCGATGATGTGGATGTGCGCCCCTAGCCCCTAAAAATCTCGGCTAAAAACCGACAAAAGGCCCCATCTCCTCGCGAGGTGGGGCCTTTTCTCACTTCGGCGTGTCGCTTGGGCTTTGGCGGGGTAGAAGAGTAGGTAGCCGTTTTGACGCTCAGGTCACGCGTGGGCTACCCTCAGCGTCTGCTCTTTTCTTAAGAGCTAGCTGTATGTGCTTCTTGTAAGTCGATTGGTGAAATCCCAAACGAATTATTTTGCAGCGCGCATCTGCGCAATTCGGGCAACACACCCGACCGCGTGGGTCGCAGTTAGTGCTTATAAATTGCGCAGTTATTCGGAAAATAAAAGTTCCCGAGTAAAAGTTTTAAAGCAAAAGTTTTATACATGAAAACTTTAAGGGAGTGAAATGCCAACGATTCAACAGCTGGTACGTCGAGGTCGCGCTGAGAAGACTTCGAAGACAAGCACACCTGCACTTAAGGGAAGTCCACAACGTCGTGGTGTTTGCACACGCGTTTATACAACGACTCCTAAGAAGCCTAACTCTGCGCTACGCAAAGTTGCACGTGTTCGCTTAACCAGCGGTATGGAAGTTACTGCATACATTCCAGGTGAAGGTCACAACCTCCAAGAGCACTCAATTGTTTTAGTGCGTGGTGGCCGCGTAAAAGATTTGCCAGGTGTTCGTTACAAGATCATCCGTGGCTCACTTGATACACAAGGTGTGAAAGATCGTAAACAATCACGTTCCCGCTACGGCGCCAAGCGAGAGAAGAAGGCTTCCTAATGCCACGTAAAGGTCCCGCAACTAAGTCACCAGTAATCGCTGATCCAGTTTATAACTCACCAGTTGTTACTGCACTCATCAATAAAGTTTTGCTTCATGGTAAGCGTTCAACTGCAGAAGGCATTGTTTACGATGCACTTGAGGGTTGCCGCTCAAAGACTCAAACCGATCCAATCATCACTTTGAAGCGTGCACTCGACAACATCAAGCCAACTGTCGAAGTACGTTCACGCCGCGTTGGTGGCGCCACATACCAAGTTCCAGTTGAAGTAAAAGCTGGTCGCTCAACAACTTTGGCACTTCGTTGGTTAATCGAGTTCTCACGTGCTCGTCGCGAAAAGTCAATGGCAGAGCGTTTAACAAATGAATTAATCGATGCCAGCAATGGTCTTGGTGCCGCTGTAAAGCGTCGCGAAGATACTCACAAGATGGCAGAAGCCAACAAGGCTTTTGCTCATTACCGCTGGTAATTAAAGAATTTCCAAAACCAAAACTTACTAACCAAGCTCGACTAAGAAGGAAGAAGGTGGAAAGTGGCAACTGAGACCGCAATTGATCTACGCACGGTTCGCAACATTGGAATCATGGCGCACATTGACGCGGGCAAAACCACAACCACTGAGCGCATCCTTTTCTACACCGGTATCAATTACAAGATCGGTGAAGTACACGAAGGCGCTGCAACTATGGACTGGATGGAGCAAGAGCAAGAGCGCGGCATCACTATTACTTCTGCGGCCACCACATGTATGTGGAAGGGTCATTTGATTAACATCATTGACACACCTGGCCACGTAGATTTCACTGTTGAAGTAGAGCGCTCACTCCGTGTTCTCGATGGCGCGGTTGCAGTATTCGATGGTGTTGCCGGCGTTGAGCCACAATCTGAAACAGTATGGCGCCAAGCCGATCGCTACCAAGTTCCACGTATCTGCTTTATCAATAAGTTAGATCGCACTGGCGCTAACTTCGACATGTGTGTCGGAATGATTAAGTCACGTTTAAATGCAGTTGCGCTAGTTCTCCAGATTCCAATTGGCAATGAAGGCGACTTCCTTGGCGTTGTTGATCTGATCGCTATGAAGGCTTTGGTATGGCCAGGCGAGACTAAGAAGGGCGAGGATTACCTCGTTGAAGAGATTCCAGCTAACTTGCTTGATAAGGCAAAGGCCGCACGTCATGACCTCATCGAGACTCTTGCCGAAAATGATGATGCTGTTATGGAGAAGTACTTAGAGGGTGCAGAACTTTCTGAGGAAGAAATTATTGCCGGAATCCGTCGCGCGACATTGGCTGCAAAGCTCACACCAGTTCTTACTGGTTCTGCTTTCAAGAACAAAGGCGTTCAACCAATGCTCGATGCAGTTACCCGCTACCTACCAAGCCCACTCGATGTTGACTCGATTATTGGCCATAGCGTTACTGATTCAAGCGTTGAAGTACCGCGTCAGCCAAGCAACGATGAGCCGTTTTCAGCACTTGCCTTCAAGATCATGTCTGATCCACACCTTGGAAAACTTACATTTATCCGCGTTTACTCTGGCTTGCTTCAGACCGGTAGCCAAGTTCTCAATGCGACAAAAGATCGCAAAGAGCGCATCGGAAAGATTTATCAGATGCACGCTAATAAGCGTGAAGAGCGTGAAACAGCTGGCGCCGGAATGATCGTTGCAGTTATGGGTCTTAAGGACACCACAACTGGCGAGACTCTCTGTGATCCAGATAAGCCAGTAGTTCTTGAATCAATGGATTTCCCAGCTCCAGTTATTTCGGTTGCGATTGAGCCAAAGACAAAGGGCGATCAGGAAAAACTTGGCGTTGCGATTCAACGTCTCTCTGAAGAGGATCCAACATTCCACGTTAAGACCGATGAAGAGACTGGCCAGACAATTATCTCTGGCATGGGCGAGCTTCACTTGGAAATTTTGGTTGACCGGATGCGCCGCGAATTTAAAGTGGAAGCAAACGTTGGTAAGCCACAAGTTGCTTACCGCGAAACACTTCGTAAGGCAGTTGCGCGTCACGATTACACACATAAGAAGCAGACTGGTGGATCTGGACAATTTGCGAAGATTCAAATTGCACTTGAGCCACTTCCAGTCGGCACCGAAGGTGGATACGAATTCGTTAACAAGATCACTGGTGGTCGCGTTCCTCGCGAGTACATCCCATCTGTTGATCAAGGATGCCAAGAAGCTATGCAAGCAGGACCGCTAGCTGGTTATCCACTCACCGATGTACGAGTAACTCTTCTTGACGGCGCATATCACGATGTTGACTCATCGGAATTGGCCTTCAAGATTGCTGGTATCGCAGCGTTTAAGGAAGCAGCAAAACTTGCTGGTCCTGCAATTCTCGAACCAGTGATGAGCGTTGAAGTCATTACCCCTGAAGATTTCATGGGCGATGTCATTGGCGATCTCAACAGTCGTCGTGGCCAAATTCAGGCCATGGACGAGCGGTCAGGTGCCCGCATCGTTAGGGCGCTAGTTCCGTTGTCAGAGATGTTCGGCTATGTCGGAGATCTCCGCTCCAGAACCCAAGGTCGTGCGAGCTACAGCATGCAATTCGATTCGTATGCAGAAGTTCCTGCAAACGTAGCGAAAGAAATCGTTGCGAAAGCTCACGGCGAATAGTCCCAACGAATCACCAACAACTACTAACCCCTAACAAAAAGCACTAATAAGAAGAAAGACGAGGAAGACAAAGTGGCAAAGGCGAAGTTCGAGCGGAATAAACCGCACGTAAACATCGGTACCATCGGGCACATCGACCACGGTAAGACCACTCTTACTGCTGCGATTTCCAAGGTACTGCATGACAAGTATCCAACCCTCAATGAGGTAAGCGCATTCGATCAGATCGACAAGGCGCCAGAAGAGCGTCAACGCGGTATCACTATCTCGATCGCTCACATTGAGTATCAGACAGAGAAGCGTCACTACGCACACGTTGACTGCCCAGGTCACGCTGACTACATCAAGAACATGATTACTGGTGCAGCACAAATGGACGGTGCAATCCTCGTGGTTGCAGCTACTGATGGCCCAATGCCACAGACCAAGGAGCACGTTCTCCTTGCTCGTCAAGTAGGCGTTCCTTCAATCGTTGTTGCACTCAACAAGTCAGACATGGTTGATGATGCAGAAATTCTTGAACTCGTTGAAATGGAAGTTCGCGAACTTCTCAACAAGTACGAGTTCCCAGGCGATGACACTCCAATCGTTCGTATCTCAGCGCTTAAGGCGTTGGAAGGCGATGCTAAGTGGAGCGAGTCAATTATCGAATTGATGAATGCAGTCGATGACTTCATTCCACAGCCAGTTCGTGAAGTTGATAAGCCATTCTTGATGCCAGTTGAAGACGTTTTCACAATCACAGGTCGTGGAACCGTTGTTACTGGTCGTATCGAGCGCGGCATTGTTAAGGTCAACGAAGAAGTTGAAATCGTTGGTATCCGTCCAGAGCTACAGAAGACCACCATCACTGGTGTCGAAATGTTCCGCAAGCTACTTGACGAAGGTCAAGCTGGCGAGAACGTTGGTCTCTTGCTCCGCGGTACAAAGCGCGAAGATGTAGAGCGTGGCCAAGTTGTTTGCAAGCCTGGCTCAATCACTCCACACACTGAGTTCAGCGCATCTGCTTACATCCTTTCAAAGGATGAAGGCGGACGTCACACTCCATTCTTTAATAACTACCGTCCACAGTTCTACTTCCGTACAACTGACGTAACCGGAATCGTGACGCTGCCAGCTGGCACCGAAATGGTTATGCCTGGCGATAACACTGAAATGAACGTTGCTTTAATTCAGCCAATCGCTATGGAAGATGGATTGCGCTTCGCTATCCGTGAAGGTGGCCGCACCGTTGGTGCAGGTCGCGTTACAAAGATCACGAAGTAATAAATAAGAGGTAATAAAGAGTTAACGATGCTGGCCCGGCGGCCTAAAAACCGCCGGGTTAACATCAAAAAGCACTACCAAGTACCACTAGCTCTAACAAGTTCTACTAAATGAATTACGTAAGAAGGAGATGACAATGGCGGGACAGAAGATCCGCATTCGACTCAAGGCCTATGACCATGAGGTGATTGACACTTCGGCGAAGAAAATCGTCGAAACTGTCGAGCGCACTGGTGCAACGGTCGCAGGTCCTGTACCGCTGCCCACAGAGAAGAACACTTATTGTGTTATTCGCTCTCCTCACAAATACAAAGACAGCCGTGAACATTTCGAGATGCGCACTCATAAGCGCTTGATCGACATCATCGACCCAACTCCTAAGACAGTTGATTCCTTGATGCGCCTCGATCTTCCAGCCGGCGTTGACATTGAGATCAAGCTCTAAGGATCCCCATAACTATGACAACTACTGGTTCAATCACGACTCAATCGCACGGCTCTGCCATCAAGGGAATCTTGGGCAAGAAGCTCGGCATGACACAGGTTTTCGATGCCAACAACAAAATGATTCCGGTCACTGTTGTTGAAGCAGGTCCATGCGTCGTTACTCAAATCCGTACTCCTGAGAATGATGGTTACTCAGCAGTGCAGATCGCATTCGGCGCAATCGACCCAAAGAAGATTTCTAAGCCACTTGCTGGCCACTATGCAAAAGCAGGAGTAACTCCACGTCGCTCCGTTGCTGAATTGCGTACCTCAAATGCTGGCGCTTATAGCGTTGGTCAAGAACTTAATGCAACAGTCTTCGAAGCTGGTGAGTTAGTTGATGCAACTGGCACCAGCATCGGTAAAGGAACTGCTGGTGTTATGAAGCGCCACGGTTTCGGTGGTATCGGTGCATCACACGGTGTAGATCGTAAGCACCGTATGCCCGGTTCAATCGGTGCATGTTCAACACCAGGTCGCGTTTTCAAAGGTATGCGCATGTCAGGTCGCATGGGTGCAGAGCGCATTACAACTCAGAACTTGCTCGTACAAGGTGTCGATGTCGATAAGAATCTTCTTCTTATCAAGGGCTCGATTCCAGGTGCCGATGGTTCATTAGTCTTTATCCGCTCAGCTTCAAAGAAAGCAATCTTCGAAGTTATTAAGCAATCAGTAAAGGTTGGTGCATAACCATGGCCCTTACCGTTGAAGTAAAGAACGCAGAAGGAAAGAAAGTTGGAAGCATCGATCTTCCAGCTGACATCTTCGATGTTCAAACAAATGTTCCGTTGATCCACCAAGTAGTTACAGCTCAACTTGCTGCAGCTCGCCAAGGTACTCAGAAGTCAAAGAACCGTGGCGAAGTGAGCGGTGGCGGTAAGAAGCCATTTAAGCAAAAGGGAACTGGTAACGCTCGTCAGGGTTCAACTCGTTCACCAAACCAGATTGGTGGCGGTACTGCACACGCAGTTCGTCCCCGCACATACGGTCAACGCACTCCTAAGAAGATGATCGCAGCCGCACTCTGTGGCGTTCTCTCAGATCGTCAACGCAATGAGCGCATTCACGTTCTCGATCAGATTGCGAATGCTCCTTCAACAAAGGCGGCAATTGCAGCGGTTCGTCAATTTAGTGATCGCAAGAATCTCCTTGTTGTGGTTTCACGCAATGAGGATGCTGCTTGGCGTTCACTTCGCAACGCGGATGATCTTCACTTACTAGTGCCAGATCAACTCAATGCATACGACATTTTGAAGTCCGACGATCTCATCTTCTCTGAAGCTGCGATCAAAGATTTCCTTAAAGCACCAACTAAGGGCAAAAGCGCAACTGCAGTTGCTCGCGAGAGTGAAGTAGAGGTCTCAGCATGAAGAGCCATCGCGACGTTCTTTTAGCACCAGTGGTTTCTGAGAAGGCCTATAGCTTGCTCGATGAGAACAAGTACACCTTCTTGGTTGCACCTTCTGCGAACAAGACAGAGATCAAATTGGCAGTCGAAGCAGTTTTCGGCGTCAAAGTGTTGAGCGTTAATACCATGAACCGTGAGGGCAAGAATAAGCGCACTCGTTTCGGTGATGGAAAGCGCAATGACACTAAGCGAGCAATTGTGCAGGTCGCGCCAGGCGATCGCATCGATATCTTTGGAGGTCCAGTTTCCTAATGGCACTTCGTAAACTCAAGCCCACAACACCGGGCCAACGCGGCGCAAGCGTTCCAGACTTCGCCGAAATCACTCGTACGACCCCAGAGAAATCTTTGGTGCGCCCAATTCACTCTAAGGGTGGACGTAACGCAACAGGTCGCATCACAACTCGTCACCAAGGTGGCGGACACAAGCGCGCATACCGTCTCATTGATTTTGTTCGCAATGATAAAGATGGTGTTCCAGCAAAGGTCGCACACATTGAGTACGACCCAAACCGCACATCACGCATTGCGCTCTTGCACTATGCAGATGGCGAGAAGCGCTACATCTTGGCTCCATTGAATTTGGAGCAAGGCGCAACTATTGAGAATGGTGCAAAGGCTGATATCAAGCCTGGCAATAACTTGCCGCTGCGCAACATTCCAGTAGGAACAGTTATTCACGCAATCGAACTTCGTCCAGGTGGCGGTGCAAAGATTGCACGCTCTGCTGGTGCCAGCGTTCAACTCGTTGCAAAAGAGGGTGCCTATGCGCAACTTCGTATGCCATCGGGTGAAATTCGCAACGTTGATGTTCGCTGCCGTGCAACTGTTGGCGAAGTTGGCAACGCAGAACAATCAAACATTAACTACGGAAAAGCTGGACGTATGCGCTGGAAGGGCCGTCGTCCAACCGTTCGTGGTGTTGTTATGAACCCAGTTGATCACCCACATGGTGGTGGTGAAGGTAAGACTTCCGGTGGTCGTCACCCAGTGACACCTTGGGGTCAGCCAGAAGGTCGTACTCGCAAGAAAAAGGCGAGCGATTCCCTCATTGTCCGTCGTCGTAAATCGAATAAGAATCGATAGGAGCCCTCATGCCACGTAGTCTAAAAAAGGGTCCATTCGTGGACGGTCATCTTCTGAAGAAGGTTGATGCGCAGAACGCTAATAGCACTAAGAATGTTATTAAGACCTGGTCGCGTCGCTCAATGATCATTCCATCCATGATTGGTCACACAATTGCGGTGCACGATGGTCGCAAGCACATTCCAGTTTTCGTTACAGATGCCATGATCGGTCACAAGCTTGGTGAATTTGCACCAACTCGTACCTTCCGCGGCCACGTCAAGAGCGATGATCGGAAGGCAACAAATGGCTAATCAAGTCGATACAGCTTCAGTTCAGAGCGCTCGCGCAGTACTGCGCGAAATTCGCCATACACCTCAGAAGGCACGTCGCGTTGTTAACTTAGTTCGCGGTATGCGTGTTGATGAGGCGTTGGCAGTGTTGAAGTTTGCACCGCAATCAGCAGGACAAGATTGCTACACACTCTTGCTCTCTGCCGTTGCTAACTACAAGCAGAAGCATCCAGATCTTCGCGAACATTCTGAACTCTGGATTACCGAAGCACTCGTAGACGAAGGCATCACAATGAAGCGCTTCCGTCCTCGCGCACAAGGCCGTGGTTTCCGCATTTTGAAGCGCGCAAGCCACATCACTTTGGAAGTATCTAATGCAAAGAAGAACTCCAAAGTTAAGCCAAAAGCGAAGAAAGAAGTAAGCGCTACTGAGAAGGGAGCGACCAAGTAATGGGTCAAAAAGTAAACCCACACGGCTTCCGTCTTGGTATCACCACTGAGTTCAAGTCTCGTTGGTATGCAGACAAGTTGTACGCGGACTATGTCAAAGAAGATGTTGCGATTCGTCGCATGATGCAGGAGAAGATGGAGCGCGCCGGCGTATCTCGCATTGAGATCGAGCGCACTCGCGAACGTGTTCGCATCGATCTTCACACTGCTCGCCCTGGCATCGTTATCGGTCGCCGCGGTATGGAAGCAGATAAGTTGCGTCAAGATCTTGAGAAGCTCACTGGCAAGCAAGTACAGCTCAATATTCTCGAAGTTCGTAATCCTGAGATTGATGCCCAACTTGTTGCACAAGGTGTTGCTGAACAACTTGCAGCTCGCGTTTCATTCCGTCGTGCAATGCGTAAATCAATGCAGACTGCACTTAAGGCTGGCGCAAAAGGTATTCGTATCCAATGTGGTGGACGTCTAGGTGGGGCAGAAATGTCACGCTCTGAGTTCTATCGCGAAGGTCGCGTGCCATTGCACACCCTTCGTGCCGACATTGATTACGGTTTTGCAGAAGCACATACAACTTTCGGCCGTCTCGGCGTAAAGGTATGGATCTACAAAGGTGAAGTTATTCAATCGCGCACTGAGCGTGAAGCCGCAGCTCTTGCTGCCGCTCGCGCTCCTAAGGCCGATCGTCCACGTCGTGCACCACGTGCACCTCGCGGTGAAGTAACAAAGAGCAGCGTTGAAGAGCGCGCAGCAAGTGCAACAGCAACTGCGGTTGTCGATGCACCAGTTGTCAGCGAAGGAGGCGAGGCGTAAATGTTAATTCCACGTCGCGTTAAGCACCGTAAGCAACACCACCCATCACGTTCTGGCGCCTCAAAGGGCGGCACTGCAGTGTCATTTGGTGATTACGGTATTCAAGCTCTTGAGCCTGCTTATGTCACTAACCGTCAGATTGAAGCAGCGCGTATTGCAATGACGCGTTACATCAAGCGCGGTGGCAAGGTATGGATCAACATTTATCCAGATCGTCCACTTACCAAGAAGCCAGCTGAAACTCGTATGGGTTCCGGTAAAGGTTCTCCTGAGTGGTGGATTGCTAACGTCAAGCCAGGTCGCGTGATGTTCGAAGTTTCTGGTGTTACACCTGAGATTGCACACGAAGCTATGCGCCTTGCGATTCACAAACTTCCAATGAAGTGTCGCGTTGTTGCGCGTGAGGAGGCATAAATGGCTACCAATGAAGAACTTCGCCAATTTGGCACAGAGGAGCTCGAAGGAAAGGTCCGCGAGTTGAAGGAAGAACTCTTCAACTTACGCTTCCAGGCAGCAACTGGTCAGCTCGAGAGCCACGGTCGCTTGACCGCTGTTCGTAAAGAGATTGCACGCATGTACACCATCTTGCGTGAACGTGAATTAGGAATTGGAGGCGCAGCATGACCGAAGCAACTGATGCTCGTGGATTCCGCAAGACACGTGAAGGAATTGTTACTAGCGACAAGATGGATAAGACCGTCACAGTCGTTGTATCAGATCGCGTTAAGCATGGTCTCTATAGCAAAGTTATGACGCGCTCACATAAGTTGAAAGCGCATGATGAAGCAAATGCAGCCGGTATCGGTGATCGCGTTCTGATCATGGAAACTCGGCCAATCTCGTCAACAAAACGTTGGCGCGTTGTCGAAATTATCGAAAAAGCTAAGTAGCGAGTTAGGGAAGAGGAAAAGAAATGATTCAACAAGAGTCGCGCCTACGGGTAGCGGATAACACAGGAGCTAAAGAGCTTCTCTGTATTCGCGTGCTCGGTGGCTCCTCCCGTCGCTATGCCGGCATCGGCGACATCATCGTCTGCTCTGTTAAGGATGCAATTCCTGGCGGACAGGTTAAGAAGGGTGAAGTCGTCAAGGCGGTAATCGTGCGCACTGTAAAAGAGCGTCGCCGTCCAGATGGTTCATACATCAAGTTTGATGAGAATGCAGCAGTGATCCTTAAGGCAGATGGCGAGCCACGCGGCACACGTATCTTCGGACCAGTTGCTCGTGAACTTCGCGATAAGCGCTTTATGAAGATCATCTCGTTAGCTCCGGAGGTGCTCTAACCATGGCGAAGATTCGTAAAGGTGACACAGTTCTTGTGATCGCCGGAAAAGATAAGGGAACAAGTGGCAAAGTCCTCGATGTTCTCGCAGATCGCGTACTCGTTGAAGGTGTTAACCGCGTTAAGCGTCACACCCAAGAGAGCACTGGCGATCGTGGCGTTAAAGTTGGCGGAATTTTGACCGTTGAAGCAGCGATTCACATTTCTAATGTGATGCTCGTTGATGGCGATGGCAAAGCAACACGTCTTGGCGCTCGCCAAGATGATGCTGGTAAGAATGTGCGCATTTCCCGTCGCACCGGAAAGGACATCTAATGTCAACAGCAGTTGATGTTCGTCTCAAGAGCCGCTACCGCGCAGAAATCGCGCCAGCGCTCAAGAGCCAATTTGGTTACGCCAATGTGATGCAGATTCCTACCTTGACCAAGATTGTGGTCAACATGGGTGTCGGCGAAGCAGCTCGTGACTCCAAGTTGATCGAAGGTGCAATTCGCGACCTCGCCACAATTACTGGCCAGAAGCCACAAGTAACTAAGTCTCGCAAATCAATTGCGCAATTTAAATTGCGTGAAGGACAACCAATCGGCGCACACGTAACACTACGTGGCGATCGTATGTGGGAGTTCTGCGATCGCTTGCTCTCTATCTCATTGCCACGTATCCGCGACTTCCGTGGACTTTCACCAAAGCAATTTGATGGAAATGGCAATTACACCTTTGGTCTCACTGAGCAAGTTGTGTTCCCTGAGATCGAACAAGACAAAGTTGATCGTCCACGTGGTATGGACATCACCGTTGTTACCACTGCCACCAACGATGATGAGGGTCGCGCTTTTCTTAAGATGCTCGGCTTTCCCTTCAAGGAGAACTAATGGCTAAGACATCGCTCAAAGTAAAAGCAGCTCGTAAGCCAAAGTTCAAGGTTCGTGGTTACACACGATGCCAGCGCTGTGGTCGTACCCACGCTGTTTATCAAAAATTCGGAATTTGCCGCATCTGCTTCCGAGAGATGGCACACCGCGGTGAACTTCCTGGCATTACAAAGGCAAGCTGGTAAAACTTTTATCCGTGTAACACCAACTACGAGCAAGGTCTGAAAAGAAACCAGCTCGAGAAAGGCCAAGAGGCCACGTATGACAATGACAGATCCGATCGCAGACATGTTGTCTCGTCTGCGCAACGCGAACTCGGCTTACCATGATTCGGTTTCTATGCCGTCATCATCGGTAAAGACCCGCATTGCTGCAATCTTGCAGCAAGAGGGTTTCATCGGGGGATACCGCGTTGATGCAAATCCATCCGGAGTCGGCAAGACTCTCGTCTTAGATTTGAAGTTTGGCCCTGACCGCGAACGTTCGATTGCTGGACTTCGTCGCGTGAGCAAGCCAGGTCTTCGCGTATACGCAAAGTCAACTGCCCTACCAAAAGTACTTGGTGGCCTCGGTGTTGCGATTATCTCTACTTCATCTGGTTTGCTCACTGACAAGCAAGCCAATAAGCAAGGCGTAGGCGGAGAAGTTCTCGCCTACGTATGGTGATCGTTATGTCACGTATTGGAAAAATGCCAATCACTCTCCCTAAGGGTGTTGAAGTAAGTATTAATGGTCAAGAAGTTGCCGTTAAGGGACCTAAGGGTTCACTCTCACGTGTAATTGCTGAACCAATTCATGTCTCACAGAGCGAGGGAATCCTCAACGTAGTTCGCCCAAATGAAGAGCGCGTTGTTCGTTCACTCCACGGCTTATCACGCACTCTCGTTGCCAACATGGTCGAAGGCGTGACAAATGGATATACCAAGACGATTGAAATCGTTGGTGTTGGTTACCGCGTTGCGGAGAAGGGCAAAGATCTAGAGTTCTTGCTCGGATACAGCCACCCAATCGCATTTCCTGCGCCAGAAGGAATTACCTTCAAAGTTGATTCTCCAACTCTCTTCCATATCTCTGGAATTGATAAGCAATTAGTTGGCGAAGTAGCTGCAAAGGTGAAGAAGTTACGTAAGGCCGATCCTTATAAGGGTAAGGGCCTACGTTTGGCAGGCGAACCAGTTCGTCGTAAGCAAGGAAAGACAGGTAAGAAGTAATGGCAATCGGAGTTAAAGTCCTTAAAGGCTCGGCAACAAATGCCCGCCGCCGTCGTCACTTCCGTGTTCGCAAGAAGGTCTCCGGAACTTCTGAGCGTCCTCGCCTAGTCGTCTCTCGCTCTACTCGCCATCTCTTTGTGCAGGTAGTCGATGACTCACAGAGCCGCACCATTGCATTTGCCTCCACGATGGAAGCAGATCTTCGTGGTGCCTCTGGTGACAAGACTGCTAAGTCACGTCAAGTAGGAGCACTTATTGCAAAGCGTGCAAAGGAAGCTGGAATTACTTCAGTGGTTTTTGATCGCGCCGGAAATAAGTATCACGGTCGTATTGCAGCTGTAGCTGACAGTGCTCGAGAGAATGGATTGGACTTCTAATGGCCATCGTTCCAGCAACAAATCGCGAAGAGGCTCCTAAGGGAGAACGTCGCGAACGTCGCGAACGTCGCGATGATCGCCAACAGGATAAGAGTCCTTTCATGGAGCGCGTTGTCTTCATCAACCGCGTATCTAAAGTTGTTAAGGGTGGACGTCGCTTCTCATTCACTGCACTCGTTGTAGTGGGAGATGGCAATGGCCAAGTAGGAATTGGTTATGGAAAGTCGAAAGAAGTTCCACAAGCAATTGCTAAGGCTGTTGAAGAAGCGAAGAAATCATTCTTCACTGTGCCACGTATTCAAGGAACAGTTCCTCACCCAGTTCAAGGTGAGACTGCAGCTGGCGTTGTTCTACTTCGCCCAGCAAGTCCTGGTACTGGTGTAATCGCCGGTGGTCCAGTTCGTGCCGTTCTTGAGTGCGCTGGAATCACAGATGTACTTACCAAGTCACTCGGTTCAAATAATGCAATCAACATGGTTCACGCCACTGTTGCTGCATTGAAGCAACTCGAGAGCCCAGAAGCGATCGCTGCACGTCGCGGTCGTCCACTTGCCGATGTTGCACCCGCTGCAATCATTCGCGCATCACAAATTACGGTAGGTGCCTAATGCCACGTCTTAAAGTCACACAGATTCGCTCAAAGGTTGGCAGTAAGCCAGAGTTGCGCGACACCTTGCGTTCACTTGGACTCAAGCGCATCAACGATGTTGTTGTAAAAGAAGATCGTCCAGAGATCCGTGGCATGGTTCACGCCGTCCGCCATTTGATCAAGGTTGAGGAGGTTGAATAAATATGACGCTCAAACTTCATCATTTGCGTCCAGCTCCTGGTGCTAAGAAAGTCAAGACTCGTAAGGGTCGCGGCGAAGCATCTAAGGGAAAGACTGCCGGTCGCGGCGGTAAAGGAACACGTGCCCGTAACGTCGTTCGTATTGGTTTCGAAGGTGGTCAGTTACCACTAGTTATGCGCTTGCCAAAGTTGCGTGGCTTTAAGAATCCAGAACGTATCGAGTACCAAGCGGTCAACGTTTCTACTATTAATGCGCTTTATCCAAAGGGTGGCGATGTCACAATCGCAGATCTCATTGCTAAAGGCGCAGTTCGCGATAGCCATCCAGTTAAGGTGCTTGGCAATGGCGAAATCTCAGTCAAGGTTTCAGTATCAGCTAATGCATTCTCTGCATCTGCAGTAGAAAAGATTGCCGCAGCTGGTGGAACTACTAAGACGATCTAAGTAAAGCCACGTCAGAGATTTGAAACGGGAGAGTAGCGATGCTTGCAGCATTTGGTAAGGCGTTTAAGACTCCAGACCTACGCCGTAAAATTTTCTTTACTCTCTCGATCATGGCGCTCTTTCGCTTTGGTTCTGTAGTTCCTACACCTGGCGTTTCCTACGTCAATGTGCAGAGCTGCTTGAAGCAAGTTCAATCCGGTGGTCTCTTTGGTCTGATTAACCTCTTTAGCGGTGGTGCGCTCTTGCATCTCTCCGTCTTTGCGCTGGGAATCATGCCTTACATCACCAGCTCGATCATCATTCAACTTCTTACTGTGGTTATCCCACGCTTTGAAGCTTTGAAAGAAGAGGGTCAATCCGGAACTGCCAAGCTCACTCAGTACACCCGTTATCTCACTATTGGTCTTGCGATCTTGCAATCAACTGGCTTGATTGCGGTTGCTCGTATTCCAGGTCGTCTGATCTCTGGTTGTTCTCTACCAATTGTTCCTGACACATCATGGGTACGAATCGTCACCATGATCTTCATCATGACTGCCGGAACTTCGGTAATTATGTGGCTCGGTGAGCTCATCACTGATCGTGGCGTTGGTAATGGAATGTCGATTCTGATCTTTACATCAATCGCAGCAGGTTTCCCTGGCAACCTATGGAGCATCAAATTGCAGAAGGGCCTCTTCGCCTTCCTCTTTGTTCTCGCAGTAGGTGTTGTTGTCGTCGCCGCTGTTGTATTTGTGGAACAAGCACAGCGTCGTATTCCAGTGCAATATGCAAAGCGCATGGTTGGCCGTCAAAGTTACGGCGGAACTTCTACTTACATTCCGATCAAAGTTAACCAAGCTGGCGTTATTCCAGTGATC
>Ga0209297_1000320_pt1 | contig 32199 bp, 30 predicted proteins | sample S_130805_MF_Meta_FD_187322 | JGI IMG/M metagenome (GOLD analysis project Ga0209297, IMG submission 187322) | Freshwater microbial communities from Lake Simoncouche, Canada to study carbon cycling - S_130805_MF_MetaG (SPAdes) (version 2) | ecosystem: Environmental > Aquatic > Freshwater > Lake ...
GCAATTGTTATATCCGTCGTACTTGCCTACCTCGTCACCACGTTGACGAGTTTGTTGAAATGAGCATTGTGAACAAATCGGCAATTGCAATCATTCCTGCTCGTGGTGGTTCTAAAGGAATTCCAAACAAAAACCTCCAGACTGTGGGCGGAGTCACCCTTCTTGCTCGAACAATTTCTGCTTGCCTCCAATCCGCTTCAATAACATCGGTCTACGTATCCACCGATAGTGACGAAATTGCTGCGGTTGCATCGAGTTGTGGTGCACAAGTTATTCGCAGGCCGGCATCGCTCTCAGGCGATAATGCTTCAAGTGAGTCTGCGTTATTGCATGCACTTGATGAGATTGAAAAACAATCTTCGCTTCCTCAGAATGTGCTCTTTGCTCAATGCACTTCGCCCTTCATTTTGCATGCAGATATCGATGGTGTTCTCGGGTTGCTCCAAAACCATGACTCCGCGCTAACTGTCACCCATAACCATGCTTTTATTTGGCGCAGGGATAGTTCGGGAAATGCGATTGGAATTAATCATGATTCAGCAATACGACTTCCACGACAACAGTTAGACCCTGAATATAAAGAGACCGGCGCCGTGTATGCGATGAACGTTGAACAGTTCCGGAAAAGTGGTCATCGGTTCTTTGGGCGTATCGGGATGTATGAAGTTCCTGCAGAACGTTCAATGGAAATAGATGAACCCGGGGACCTTCGGCTCGCAAACATTCTTGAACTCCAAGGCAAAAGCTTGCCTAGTGCAGAATCGTTACAGGCAATTAAAGCAATCGTCTTTGATTTTGACGGAGTCATGACCGATGACCAGGTGTACATCACTGAAACTGGTGAAGAAATGGTGATGGCTAGTCGATCCGATGGAATGGGAATCTCTGCACTGAAGAGTGCTGGTCTTAAGTTGCTCATACTTTCAAAAGAGCGCAATCCTGTAGTAGCCAAACGAGCGGAAAAGTTGCAGATCGAAGTAATTCAGTCTTGCGATAACAAGTTGGAAGCGCTTACAGAATGGTTGTCGAAAAATCAATTGCCACTTTCACAATGCGCATATGTTGGTAATGACATCAACGACCTTCAATGTATGCAGGCTGTGCGACTTGCGATTGCTCCGGTTGATGCTCACCCTCTTGCAGCGCAAGCAGCACATTGGAGGCTTACGCGCGCCGGTGGAAAGGGCGCAATTCGCGAGCTTTCCGATGCAATCATCAATCGCTAGTTGCTCTATTGCATTAGGCTATTTACATGACAAATAACGTTGCTGTCGGTAACAAGACCATTGGTGTCGGTGAGCCTGTCTACGTCATTGCTGAAATTGGAATCAACCATAACGGTGACATTGAAATAGCAAAGCAGTTGATGGACGTAGCGGTTGAAACTGGCTGTGACGCTGTGAAGTTCCAAAAGCGGACTCCAGAAATTTGTGTGCCAGAAGAGCAGAAGAGCATCCCACGCGATACCCCGTGGGGAACGATGTCCTATTTTGATTATAAGAAGCGCATTGAATTTGAACAATCTGAATTCGAACAAATTGATGCATACGCAAAGAAAATCGGAATCGATTGGTTCGCTTCGCCATGGGATGTACCTTCTGTCGATTTTCTTGAAAGTTTTGATGTTCCATGTCAAAAAATTGCATCTGCTTGCCTCACTGATTCTGAACTTCTCACCGCGGTCAATAAGACCAAGACAACAACAATCCTGTCAACGGGAATGTCGTCAATAGAGGAAATAGACAAGGCAGTTTCCCTGCTCAATAACGTCCCACTTGCAATCGCGCAAGCCACTTCTACCTACCCAGCTGAAGCGTCTGAGTTAAATCTTCGGGCTATTCAAACATTCGCCGAAAAATACAAAGTGCCAGTTGGGTATTCAGGCCATGAGCGCGGATTGCAGGTGACGATTGCGGCCGTTGCTCTAGGAGCAACGTTTATTGAACGCCACATCACTCTCGACCGGAGCATGTGGGGCACTGACCACTCTGCAAGCCTCGAGCCAGAGGGGCTAAAGAAGTTGGTTCGTGATATTCGAATCATTGAGCTCGCCTTGGGTGATGGTAAAAAGAAGGTTTACGACAGCGAGATTCCGATTCGGGCAAAGCTTCGTCGAGTTCTTTCGTAACGAGGCATGTTTTCAAAATTTCGTCGCACAATACGAGTTATCCGACATACCCGTATCTCATTTCGAAGCCTTAGACAAACCCCCGTAGTCCTAGTTTACAAAGATGGTTTTGATGTCCTTTCCAAATTCATTGATCCGTCTTCAATTTCGATTATTGACCCTTCCAGACTCAATTTTTGGGTCGCTCTCAAATGTTTAGTCTCTAAAAAACATGGACTAAGCAATTACACCGTAGAAGCCATTAAATCCCAAGAACCAATTGTTGTCATCACATTTATTGATAATGACACCAACTTCTATCTACTTAAATCTCTTGTTCCTTCGCCTGTTTACATCGCAATCCAAAACGGAATACGAAATAACTATGCTTATACACGACGAGAAGGTTTTATTGATCATCTTGTGAATGCTGGAGGCAAAGATCGACTCGCAGCCGACGTTGTCTGTACTTTTGGCCAATCCTCCTCAACTTTGTTTGAAAGATACATTCAAACAAAGACTCTTGTTACTGGAAATCTGAAGAATAACGTGATGAAAATCGCAAACCCAATTGAACCCAAATACGACATTGTGTTTATGTCTCAACATGCACCATTTGATCTTGTAAACCGTGGAGAAACTATGTTTCTTAACGAGGCATCCGTCTCAATCAATAAGTTTTACGAAATCGAACGAACAATTTCAAAATTTCTTGCACAATTTTGCTCTGAGAATTCTCTTCGTTTTGCGGTTTCTGGTAAACGCGGTGTCGAAGATGACTTTGAACGGCAATTCTTTTCTGAAGCCATTGGAGAACTTCCGTACACATTCTTACCTCGAATAGATATGCACTCAAGTTACGTTAATGGCCTTGGTTCGCGCGTTGTAGTTGTTATTGACAGCACAATTGGATATGAGTTGTTATCTCGCGGAAAGAAAGTTGCATTTTTCTCTGCTCGAATGTTTAATCCATTGATGGATCAGAGCGAGCTAAAGGACAGCTTTTTTGGGTTTCCAAATACATATCCAGGCAGTGGACCTTTCTGGACCAATCAACCAGATTTCCAGGAGTACACACGAATCCTCAATGCGCTACTTGATATGACAGACGTCGAATGGGCTGACCAAATTGAGCCTTACACTGAAGATCTTCTGGTTTATCGTCCAGAAAATAGTGAGTTCATTCTGATGCTTCAAAGCGCAGGCATCCGAACGCGAAACGAGGGGTGACAACGTGCTTAATGGTTCTTCTATTCTGATCACTGGTGGCACTGGTTCATTCGGGCACACCTTTGTTCCAATGACTTTGCAGAAGTACAACCCTCGACGACTAGTTATTTTCTCGCGAGACGAAATGAAGCATTGGGAAATGGCCAAGGATTACGCAAACGACGAACGGGTTCGCTTTTTTGTTGGAGATGTGCGCGATAAGGACAGGCTGTCGCGAGCGCTAAAGGGGATTGATTATGTCGTTCATGCTGCCGCTACCAAGATCGTTCCAACTGCCGAGTACAACCCATTCGAGTGCGTGAAAACAAATGTGATTGGCGCGATGAACCTGATTGACGCATGCATTGATCAAGGCGTCAAACGCGTCGTTGCACTTTCTACAGACAAAGCAAGTAGCCCAATCAATTTGTATGGAGCGACGAAACTCACCTCAGACAAATTATTTGTTGCAGGAAATTCATACGCTGGTAAAGATGACACTCGCTTCGCTGTAGTCCGCTACGGCAATGTAATGGGGTCGCGTGGATCAATTATTCCGTTTCTTTTGTCAATCGCCAACGGGCAATCTGTCCCGATCACCGATGAGCGCATGACGCGCTTCATGATCACTCTTGAGCAAGGAGTTGAATTGGTCTGGAAGGCATTTGACGACATGAGTGGCGGCGAAATCTATGTCAAAAAAATTCCTTCGATGAAAATCACAGATGTTGCAAGAGCGGTTGTTCCGGGAGCCAAACATGACGTTGTTGGCATTCGCCCAGGAGAAAAACTGCATGAGCAAATGATCAGCCCAGACGATGCGCCGCATACATACTCTTACGGTGATTACTACAAAATTCTTCCAGCTATCCATAACTGGAGCGCCGATGCTGGTCGAATCGGCGATGGCGTGCCTGTGGGCGAAGGTTTCGACTATTCATCAGACAACAACCCTGAATGGATGTCCGTTGAAGAACTACAGAAATGGATTGCAGCAAATAAAGCAAAGATAGGTTCTTTCTAGCGACATGGTCATCCCCTACGCGCGCCAATCAATTAGCGAACAGGACATCAACGCAGTTGCGGAAGTTCTTCAATCTGACTTTTTGACCCAGGGACCGGTCGTACCCGCATTTGAAGATGCAGTGGCAGAACTTGTTCGGGCAAAATATGCTGTTGCGGGAAACAGCGCTACATCAATGTTGCATATTGCCTGTCTTGCCCTAGGAGTCTCTGCGGGAGATCGAGTATGGACCTCCCCCAACTCGTTTGTTGCAAGTGCGAACTGTGCTTTGTATTGCGATGCTGAAATCGATTTTGTCGATATTGATAGTGAAACTTTCAATATGAGTCCGGTTGCACTTGCAGCAAAACTCGAACTAGCAAAGAAATCAAATAAGTTGCCCAAAGTGATTATTCCAGTACACATGGGTGGACAATCCTGCGACATGCAATCAATTGGTTCACTTGCAAAGCAATATGGCGTCAAAGTAATCGAAGATGCATCCCATGCAATTGGCGGGACTTACGGCTCGCAAAGAATTGGAAACTGTGCACACAGCGATATCACCATTTTTAGTTTTCACCCCGTAAAAATAATTACGTCTGGCGAAGGTGGAATGGCAATTACGCAAGATAAAGATTTGGCGCACAAATTGCGCATGTTGCGCAGCCATGGAATAACACGTGATGAATCTGAGTTTGAATGCACCAATGACGGCCCCTGGTATTACGAACAGCAAGAACTTGGACTTAACTATCGATTGACCGACATTGCTGCTGCATTGGGTCTAAGCCAGCTCCAACGAATCGATTCGTTCATACAGCAGCGCAATTCAATCGCTACTCGTTACAACGAAGCATTCAGATCAACGCAGGTAGCGACTCCACACATTGATACAAACTGCATATCGGCGTTTCACCTCTATATCGCTCGATGTGACTTTGAAAATCTGGGCATCACTAAGGTTCAGTTATTCCAAAAAATGAAGGAAGAAGGCGTGTTGCTCAACCTTCACTACATCCCGATCTATCGCCAGCCATACTTTTCCAAACTCGGCTTTGATCCAAAAACGTTCCCGCATGCGGAGCGCTATTACAAACAAGCTTTCAGTATCCCGATGTATGCAGACCTAACTGAAACCGATCAAAACACGGTGATTTCTTGTCTTTTGAACGCGCTTTCAACCCAATAGGGTTGAGGGCTAATGAATCGAATTGTGCTCGGTGGAGCTCAACTTGGTCTCCCGTATGGAATTTTGAACGGTGGAGAGACACTCAGCCGCGAAGAAGTTGCACGCATTCTTGACACTGCAGTCGCTCATGGGATTGATTCAATAGACACGGCAATTGCATACGGTAAGTCTGAATCGGCAATCGGAGAGACTGCACAAAATCGGTTCAATATTATTTCGAAGCTACCTCCTCTTCCTTTGGAAGTATCAAATGTTTCTGAGTGGGTACATATGCAAGTTGATGCATCACTCGCTCGATTGAAATGCACATCTTTAGACGCACTGCTATTACATCGACCTCAAGATTTGGTAGAGCAGCATGGAACCGAGCTGTACGCCGCAATTGACTCGCTAAAAATCAAAAAAAGAATTCAGCGTTTTGGCATTTCCATTTATGCACCTGACGAACTTGATGGCATTACTGGAAAATTCGATATTGATGTAGTGCAAGCACCTTTAAATGTTTTTGACCGCAGGATTCTAGGAGTCATTAATCAATTAACAGCGCGAAACATAGAAGTACATGTTCGGTCGGTGTTCCTGCAGGGTGTCCTCATCGCCAGTGCTAAAGATCGACCACAGAGATTCCAACCGTGGTCAAATCATTTTGAACAGTTTGATGAATGGGTCCACTCCTCTGGAGTGTCAGCGATGGCATGTTGTTTGGGCTTTGCCCTCCAGCAGCCAGGCGTTGCAAAGTTGGTGATTGGAACAACAAGCGCAAATTCACTTGCCGAAATCATGGGCTCCATTCCTGACAGTATTTTGGACGTTCCAGTGCAACTACAGTCTTCAATAGAACAACTGATTGACCCCAGATTTTGGTAAACAGAATACGCGTTCTTTGATTAGAGAACCTAGATCGGATGAAAGGCAATTGTGAAAATTGAAATTGTTGCAGAAATCGCTCAAGGATATGAAGGGAACGCGGTTAAGTCGTCACTTTTGCTGAAGTCGGCCGCTAAATCTGGGGCGTGCGCGGCAAAATTCCAGATGATCTACGCAAATGAAATTTCCACAGAGGATTATAAGTATCACGGATTATTCAGATCTCTAGAAATGTCCGATGCGATTTGGATGGACTTGCATCAGCAATCAAATGAACTAGACATAGAATTGCAATTAGATATTTTTGGAATGTTGAGTCTTACAAAGTCTGTAGATCTAGGAATAAAGACTGTAAAGATTCATCCAACTGATGTTTCAAATGTCTCCCTACTTCAAGCGCTTGCCGATTCTCCGATTGAGAGGGTGTTGCTCGGTGTCGGAGGAGCTCGCTCCTCTGAGATAGAAACCGCTCTAAGCCTTTTATCCGGCAAGCGAATTGTTTTAATTCTGGGCTTTCAGGGTTACCCCACTAAAACGATCTCCAATCAAATTGCGCGTATTTCACTAATGTCTACGAAGTATTGCACCAGTGGAATGACTTCGATCGGCTTTGCAGATCATGCCGAGCCTGATTCTGGCCTCGCAGAATTAATCGGTGCGATGTCCATCGGAGCGGGTGCAACACTAATTGAAAAACACATTACTTTGAACCGAGTTTTACAGATGGAAGATCATGAGTCTGCATTAAACCCTGACGAGTTTGCGAAGTATGCCAAACAAATGCAAGTTGTTTCTAGTGCATTTGGAATTTCGTCTGACACCGAAGATTTTGGAATGGACTCCGACGAGATTGTTTACCGAAATTCGATAAGGCGACATGTTGTTGCTGCATCCCATATTTCGAAGGGCCAAAAGATAACTCCGTTTGATCTCCAATTGAAGCGAACATCTGCAGATGATCCAATCACGGACTTGAATTTCGTATATGGGAAAACCGCTGTAAATGACATCTCAAAAAATTCGTACATTTCTATCCGGGATCTTAGTGAATGAGCAGCAACCGAAAACTTGTTGCGACACTTGCTTGTCGAAATCAGGGATCACGACTATATGGAAAGCCAGCTCAAAATCTTGACGTAGCATCTGGAACACGAATCATTGACAATATCATTCGGTGTTTGCAAAGCATTGAGATGATTGATGAGATCGTATTGGCCATTTCATTCGGATCTGAAAATGAAATATTTAAGCAAATTGCATCAGACCACAACCTAAAATTTATTGTCGGAGATGAAGACGATGTTCTATCTCGACTAATCTCCGCTGCAGAATGTGGTCAAGCAACTGATGTTTTTAGAGTCACAAGTGAGTCTCCGTTTTTGTATTTTGAAGCAGCAAAGTATTGTTGGGAAACATATAATTCCAACGAATTAGATGCGCTTTTCCTTGAGCCAATAATTGATGGTTGCGGATTTGAAATCATCTCGCTAGAGGCACTGAAGCGTTCGCATCGAGAGGGATCTCTTAAGCATCGGTCAGAAATGTGCTCACTTTACATACGCGAAAATGCTGATTCGTTTAAAATCGCCAGGATCGCACCACCTAGCCACCTTCAGAGATTTGATTTAAGACTGACTGTTGACAATCCTGAGGACTTAGTAGTTTGTCGACATATTTATAAAGCATTCGAATCGCATGCACCAAGAATTGCCTTGGATGAAATAGTTAAGTTTTTGGACCGCAACCCAGAACTCATCAAATTAACCTCGCCATTTACAGAATCTGGCTACAAAACAATGTTCCTCTAGGAGAAAAATGTCAAACTCGGGCCAAATGCTTTGGAAGCGTGCGCAAAATGTAATACCTGGTGGAAACATGTTGCTCTCAAAACGCCCTGATCAATTTTTACCGGAACATTGGCCCGCTTATTTTTCAAAAGCGCAAGGCTGCACGGTGTGGGATCTTGATGACAATGCGCTAACCGACATGTCAATCATGGGCATTGGTACCAACACTCTTGGTTATGGTCACCCAGAGGTCGATGCTGCGGTTGCAAAAACTGTTCGCGACGGCAACATGAGCACGCTCAATTGCCCCGAAGAGGTGTACTTGGCAGAACGTCTTGTGGCAATGCACCCATGGGCGGAAATGGCAAGATTTGCCCGCACAGGCGGAGAAGCAAACGCCATTGCCATCCGCATCGCTCGCGCAGCAACTGGGAAGTCAAAAGTTGCAATTTGTGGATACCACGGTTGGCATGACTGGTACCTAGCAGCAAACCTTGGAACCGAAAACACCTTGGCCGGACATTTACTTCCAGGACTCGAACCAAAAGGTGTGCCGGAGAATCTTCGCGGTTCCGTACTCACATTTAATTACAACCGAATTGACGAACTTGAAGCGCTGATCTCCACTCATGAACTTGGCGCCATCATGATGGAAGTTTCGCGAAACTTTGGTCCAGAGGATAATTTCTTACAGAAAGTTCGCGATCTTGCCACAAAACACGGAATTGTGCTGATGTTCGATGAATGCACTTCTGGATTTCGGCAAACATTTGGTGGACTTCACAAGATGTACGGCGTTAACCCAGACATGGCAATGTTTGGCAAAGCATTAGGCAATGGATATGCAATCACCGCGGTTCTCGGCAAACGCTCTGTCATGGAAGCCGCTCAAAATACTTTCATTAGCAGCACCTTCTGGACGGAGCGAATTGGTCCAACAGCCGCGCTCGCGACACTAGACGTAATGGAACAAACGAAATCTTGGGAAATCATCACAAAGATGGGCCAGTACATCACGGAGCAGTGGAACTCAATTGCAAAATCAACGGGTATCCCACTTAAGACCAGCGGACTGCCTGCACTCACGTCGTTTTCTGTTGACTCAAAATATGCACTTGAATACAAGACGCTGATTACGCAGGAGATGTTGAAGAAGTCATACCTTGCTGGAACAAGCGTTTATGTAGCGACTGTTCACACAAAGGAAGTCGTTGATCGTTTCATCACTGAACTCGAGCCCGTTTTTGCATTGATCAAAGAGTGTGAAGATGGGCGTGATGTGAACTCATTGCTTGAAGGACCCACATGCAGCTCCGGATTCAAGCGATTGAACTAGTCGGAGTCGGACTATGAGCGACACAAAGCAAATATGGTTTGTGGAAACCGAGATCGTTTACAAGGAAGTTTTAGATCACGTCATAACCAACTTGAACAGAATTCACAATGTCGATTTAAGTAAACGCTTCTGGGATATTTTTATCGGTGCTTGGCTTCGGGAATTTGTTGAATTAGTTATGTTGCGAATAAACGAGTGCGAACACGGACAAGCCCACACAACTGAGTCAGGGAAAATATCCCCTATCATCTCCCTCTCTGACTACCGAAGACTCTCACAACAAACTGACTTTGCCGAAGGTTTACGTTTTGATACTTGGAGTGCAATCAACAGACCATGTAACAGCCAACCCCTCTCATTAAACACGCCAGACCCGAAAGTTGATACCCCTCAAAAGGCGCGACTTGGAAGAAGCTATTTTTCCGCGACGTACTTGAATCGGAAAGTAGAAATTGCCTTACAACTTGGTTCCAGGCGTATTCCAAGGCCATTGAAGATAATTGGTCCACCGAGCAGCCCTTTTGACGAATCATTGAGAGATGCATTGTGCAAACCCAGGAATGATTTAAGTCAGAAATCAAAGATTGTTGTATCCCTTTTCCCTAAATATCTTCCTATTGTTTATCTTGAGTCATTTAAATTTCTAGCCGCGACGAAAAAACCGTGGACCGGCAAGAAGCTTCCCCGTGTGATTTTCACATCAAATCGTCATCTTTACGACGATGTCTTTAATTTTTGGACAGCCCATGCAGTTGAACACGGCACAAAACTGGTAATTGGTCAACACGGGGGCTACTACGGAATTTCAGAGTTTCCATCAAATTTTGAAAGGCACGAATTTGATATAGCAGATCGTTACATTTCATGGGGCTGGAATACAAGTGGTGTATCAATTGCGGGACCATCACTGATTCTTGTAAATGAACATTTGATAAGGCGAACTAACCCGCAGTCACTGGTAGTCGTGACTGACCACCTAGTTAATCACCCGCGTTCATTGTTTGGAGATATATCAAAAACATCACCATATCTTTTGAATATTCAGGCTCTTATCAACAGAATTCAACATGATTCTGATTCAATTTTGATTCGAATTCCAAAAACCAATGATGACTCTCACCAATTTCAAATTGATTGGTTCAATACTCACCTTCCGCAAACAACTGTTGATACCGGAGAACTTAAGTTTCGCATTCTGCTTAAAGAAGCAAAGCTTGTCGTCGTCCCACATAACGGCACCACACTTATTGAATCAATCGCCCTTGGAGTACCGACCATCATCTTTTGGGACAAATCAATTGTTTGGATGCGATCTGAAGCCGAAGTCGTATTCAATGCGTTGGAACAAGTTGGTATCTTCCATCGCACGCCAGAATCAGCGGCATCATTTATTAACTCCAATTGGAATGATATTGATGGTTGGTGGAATTCACCCTCAACAATTGATGCCCGCAAACAGTTCACAGACCGATATGCACGAACTGTTTCAAACCCCGTTCGCTTCTTGGTGAAAGCATTGCGATTCTGAACTACTAAATATCAGATAGGTTGACCATCGTGTCAAAAGTATTGATCACCACTTCTTCATTCAGTCTGGGGAATTTTGCCGAGGCAAAAACTCTTCACGACGCTGGTATCTCTATTGAAATGAACCCACACGGTCGGCGTCTCAGCGAAGATGAAGTTGCAGACCTAGTTTCCAACGATGTGATTGCAGTGTTGGCCGGGCTTGAACCACTTACCAACCGCGTCCTATCAAACGCGAAATCGCTTCGTGTAATTGCTCGCTGTGGAACAGGACTGGACAGCGTTGATTTACAAGCGGCTAGTCGACTCGGAATTGATGTTTTCAATACTCCTGATGCCCCGACTCAGGCAGTAGCCGAACTCACGATTGCTCACATGTTGAATTCATTGCGACATATTTCAACTACCGATGCAAACATGCGATCCGGAAGTTGGACTCCAACAATGGGTTCGCTACTGGCAACGAAAACAATTGGGCTAATCGGTCTTGGCCGAATTGGAAGTGCAGTTGCCAAACTTGCGCAGGCATTTGGGTCACGCGTCATCGCTTTTGATCCAGTAGTGAATTCGCATAATTCCGTCGAGTTGTTCTCACTTGATGAAGTGTTGCGCCAAGCCGACATCGTTTCCTTGCACGTACCGATTAATGATCAGACTCATCACATTCTGAATGCGCACAACATTTCACAAATGAAGCCTGGATCAATCATTGTGAATGTCTCGCGCGGTGGTCTCATTGATGAGTCAGCCCTTGAGTCGGCGTTGCAATCTCAGCATTTGTCTGGTGCGGCACTTGACTGTTTCGAAGCTGAGCCTTACAGCGGCCCATTGCTGCAACTTCCCAATGTCCAGGTCACTGCACATATGGGTTCATACGCGCGCGAAACCCGCGACCGTATGGAAGTTGAGGCAAGCATCAATTTGGTCAATGGACTTCGAAAGCGCGGATTGATCTAACCAATAGACTGATGACATGATCGCCGCTCTGATGATCGGCCGTGCCGGCAGCACTGGTTTCCCAGGCAAGAATGTTTCCTTGGTTCTTGGTCGACCACTGTGTGAATACCCGCTGATGGCTGCATCCGGATCCACAAACGTTGACCGAATTTTCATCTCGACAGACTCTGATCAAATTCAGAAAATCGGCGCAAAATACAACGCCACACATATTGAACGACCTGCCCATTTGGCCACGAGCACTGCGCTGTCTGATGACGTCTTTGTCCATGCGTTTGGGGTCATTAAAGAGACTTTGGCCGCAGAGGGGCAAAACCTCGACTTCTTGGTCTTATTGTTTGCTAACGCAGCAACGATTAAGACTGAGTTCATTGATCAGGGCATCGAAATGTTGCGCAGCGATCCAAAGATGGATGGCGCAGCAACCACTTCCGTTTACAACATGTACAGCCCACTGCGTGCAAGAAAAATGGGTGCAGATGGCTATCTCAAACCATTCGTACCATTTGAAGCCATCGGTGATCCTTCAACGTTTAATACCAGTCGTGATTCTCAGGGTGATGTGTATTACACCGACGGTTCAACCATCGTGATTCGCCCTCGTTCGCTGGAAAACATCTCTGAAGGACTTCTTCCTCACAAGTGGATGGGCCAACACATTGGGTCTATTCCCAACTGGGGCGGATGCGACGTTGACTATGAGTGGCAAGTACCGATTGTTGAGTTTTGGCTCAAGGCGCACGGTTTTTCGGAAGGTGCGTAGTAGCGCTCTGCGCTAAAGGCTGCTTATGAACGAACTTCGCATTGGTATTGCAGGTTACGGAGTAATCGGAAAGCGTCGTCGCGGATGCGTAGATGCAAACCCATTTATGACCACCGTTGCAGTATGCGATAAAAAGTTTGCCGATGATGGAACACTTGATGACGGCATTGCATACTCACGGGACTACCAACAGTTGTTCGATCATGAATTAGATGCAGTGCTCGTGTGTATGAGCAATGACATGGCTGCTGAAATCACTATCGCTGCCCTGGAACGCGGGCTACATGTGTTCTGCGAAAAACCGCCAGCTCGGAATATGGCCGAGCTTCTCGCTGTTGTGGCAGCCGAAAAATTACGACCTGAGCTGAAACTCATGTACGGGTTTAATCACCGATACCACGATTCTGTACAGGATGCCCTCAAGCTCATCCGATCCGGTTCACTCGGCAAGATAATCAACATGCGCGGTGTGTACGGGAAATCGAAACTCATCACATTTGATCAAGCCGACTGGCGGGCAAAACGCGAGATGGCTGGTGGCGGAGTGCTGCTTGACCAAGGCATCCACATGGTTGACCTGATGCGCCTGTTCGCGGGTGAATTCACCGACGTGCATAGTTTTGTTTCCAATAACCATTGGAACTACGACGTCGAAGACAACGCGTATGCGATCATGCGAACTTCCGACGGAGTTGTCGCGATGCTCAATTCATCCGCCACACAATGGCGCCACCAATTCTCGCTCGATATCAACCTCCAAAGAGGAAGCATCATCCTGCGAGGAATCTTGAGTGGTTCAAAGAGTTACGGGTCTGAGACCATGACCACCGTGTTCGCTAACCCAGATCGAGACAACGGCGATCCAAAAGAGTCAACACAGGAATACAGTTTCGACCCATCGTGGACAGCAGAAATTGATGCATTCGCTGACGTTGTGCGAAATAACTTGCCGATTGAGAGTGGAACATCTCACGATGCCCTCATGACTATGCAATTGGTTCACAAGATTTACTACGCCGATCCAAAATGGCGTGATACCTACTCAATTCCTAATCCCGACTTCACCATTTAACACTGGAGCAAACATGAGCGGTGTGCAAAACAAAAAAGTTCTCATCACCGGAACATCACGAGGAATTGGCCTTGCAATTGCCAAAGAATTTCTCAACCAAGATGCACAAGTATTTGGCACAGCAACAACAGATTCCGCGCCAGCAGAGTTTTCTGGTTTTTGTGCAGCAGACTTCTCGAAGCGTGAAGGCATCCAGCAATGCGTAGATTTCGTCAATGATGTTCAGCCAGACATCGTGATCAACAATGCAGGCATCAATTCCCCTTCATCGTTTGAAAGTATTGATTCCGAAAGGTTTCTAGAAATTCAACAGGTGAATGTTCTCGCACCAATGGAAATTTGTCGTGCAGCGATCCCGCACATGGTCAAGCAAAACTGGGGTCGTATTGTCAATATTTCCTCGGTTTGGAGCAAGATCTCAAAAGAGCAACGAGCCCCATACTCTGCTAGCAAGTTCGCACTCGACGGAATGACTCTGGCGCTTGCTATTGAGTACGCAAAGCACAATGTTCTGGCGAACTGTGTTGCACCTGGCTTTGTCGATACCGACATGACACGTGGAATTCTGGGTGACGAGGGAATCAACAAGTTGATGCAAATTGTGCCTATCGGCCGACTTGCCCAGCCTCCAGAAATAGCGACTTTTGTTGTATGGCTTGCAAGCGAATCGAACACGTACATAACTGGCCAAAACATTGCAGTTGATGGTGGTTTCACCCGTGCCTGATTCAATCTCCATTCAGTCTCACCGGGGAATATACGAGGCTCGCTTCACCCCCGACTTACTGAATGACCCATCGGTGTTGCTCGAAGGAGAACCTCACTTCATTATTGACAGCAATGTTGCTCGCCTCTATTCACAGCAGCTTAAGCGTGTTCTCAGCCATCCGAATGTGATTCTCGTAGATGCCACCGAGCAAAACAAAAGTCTCGAATCAGCATCTCGAATAATCACTACCTTGGTCGCACAAAAAACACGCCGCAACCATCACCTGGTCGCCATCGGCGGCGGAATCATTCAAGATTTAGTCTGCTTCATTGCAAGCACCCTTCTCCGTGGGGTTTCCTGGCAACTTGTTCCCACCACTCTCCTTGCGCAAGCAGATTCATGCATCGGATCCAAGAGTTCTATCAATGTAGGTGACGCAAAAAATATTGTTGGCACCTTCTATCCTCCGACAAAGATCTATATTGATCAGAATTTCCTGAAAACTTTGCACCAGAACGAAATCCACTCGGGAATCGGTGAAATTCTTAAAGTTCATGCAATCGACTCTGCGGAATCGTTCAATCGCGTCGCTTCATCGCTGGATGCAATAACGAAAGACTTAGATGCACTACAGCCATTTATTCGTTCTGCGCTCACCATCAAAAAGCGATACATCGAAGTCGATGAGTTTGATGAGGGTATTCGCAACATTTTCAACTTCGGACATAGTTTCGGTCACGCAATTGAAAGTGCAACCAAATTTGGAGTTCCACACGGAGTTGCAGTCACTATGGGCATGGATGTTGCCTGCCAGATTGCTGCCTCACGCAATCTTCTGCCAGTCAGTGAGTCAGCCCGCATGCGGACTGCATTGAAGATGAACTACAAGTCATTTGCGCAGGTGCAGATTCCACTCGATGCCTCCATGAATGCGTTGTTGAAAGACAAAAAGAACAGCTCCACGGAACTTGGCCTGATCCTTCCAGTAGGTCAACAAGCGAATATTGAAAAAGTAATGGTTCCACCAAACGAAGAATTTGTGGAACAATTTCGACATGCTTTGGGTGCAATTGCTCAATGACGAACTCTGTGCGTGTTGACGTAGTCGTTAACCAGTCGGAATTACGAGTAGGTGCAGATTTCACCATTCTTTGGGATGATTATTCGACTCGCAAAGATGCAATTTCGCTTCCCGAATATGTTGAAGTACACGCAGATCGACTACGCCTTCATTTTGCTGAATTCATAGACCAAGTCGCACAAACTCCGCTTAGCGGTGGCACCGTATCGGAGCTTCTTCTTATTCGTGAAGACTTCAGCTATTGGTGGATGACACTTTTTGCGTCCACTAGATGGGACCCAACAAGCAACATCACTCATGCCATAAAGTTGCTGGCATTTGCCGAAATCTGTTCGCAGATTTCAGCTACCAAAGTTTCCGCCCGTCTATCCAACGATCAGGTGTCTGCGGCAATTCACACATATTGCAAGTCAAAGAACATTGCGACAACAGAAACACTTACGTCTCATAATCGATCAGGTACTTCGCTGCTTAGATTCAGCGCTGTCGCTGCAACTGCAAAATTCGCTGTTACGCATCGGCGGATCAATGCACTTGAAAGCAAGAGTCAGGCTCAAACGTTAATCGTCGACCACTTTGTTCGATTTAACGAATCAGCTATTGAAGGCGGAAAATATGACTCTCAATACTGGAAAGCATTGGACAATCTATTTCCGACAATTGAACATGGAATTCGCTGGATGCATCACTTTGTTCCAGGTTTCCGCTCAATTCAGACAACTGAGCAATTACTCACAACACTGAACGAGAAGTCCATTAACAGACACGCACAATTTGAGTCTCGACTTACTGCAGCTTACGTATTCCCGATCTTGCGTGAATTAAAGCAACTGCGGCGAGTTGCTCGTAAATCTAATAAAAAATCTTCGTTCTTTGTTGACACGCGTTCTGGAATTGATTTCACTGCACTATTCGCCGAGCAATGGAATGAATCGCTTTGCGGAAGCACTGCTACTCGGCACTTGATCATCCTTCGCCAACAAGAGGCTGTACTCAAATCACTTCCTTCACAAAAAAATGGCCTGTTCTTATGTGAAAACCAACCGTGGGAAGCCGCTTTCGCCTATGCGTGGCATAGGCACGGACACGGCAAATTGACCGCCGTCGTACACGCACCCATTCGATTTTGGGACTTCCGATATTTCACGCTCGCCCGCGCACTCCGTGATAACCAAGAGCATGCAACACGTAAACCGACTCCTTCTGTTGTTGCGGTCAATAGCGAAATTTCGCGCTCGTTCATGGAAATCGCTCAAGCACCAGCAGATCGAATTCTTGAAGTTGAGTCATTGATGTTCAACCACCTTGTAGCCAGGAACATCGTTGAAGATCTACAGAAGAATGTTTTGCTCATTGTTGGAGATTTTTTTCCGTATCTCAATGAGCGACTCATTGCTTTGGTCAAAAAAGCCAAACACATTCGCACCACTAATTTGGAAATTGTTTTCAAACCACATCCAATGAATTCAAGCATGCCTGATTTTTCGGGACTTCCAAGTGTTCGAATATCAACCACTGATTTAGGCGATTTGCTTCCTCGCACTCACACGGTTATTTCCTGTAACTCAAGCACGGCGGCACTTGAGTGCTTCGTCTTTGGTGTAAAAACTATTTCATATGTTGATCCAGAAGCTCTAAATTCAAGCCCCTTGCGCGGAGTCTCGGGAGCCGTGTTTGTTACATCCAGCGAACAACTTGATGTCGCACTCACGGATACTCACTCTGGAGATCAACAGAGCCGTTCACTCTTGATTCTCGACCCAGCGACACCTCGTTGGAAAGCGCTTCTTGCTTAATCTGCGCTGAGTAGTCTTTCATGCGTGAGTGGAGCATCTGAACGTTTGCTCATTGCGCCTGAGATATTTGAAACGGAAACCGAGGCATTCCAGGCTGCAAGCGGACTGCTTATTGGTGCAATTTCAACCAGCATCGCTGCGCACAACACTTGCACTGTTGTGCTTGCTGGCGGTAAATCTGTTCATTCAGTGATGCGCCTTGCGCTCCAATGTGACATTGATTGGTCACTGGTGCAACTTGTGCTTGCCGATGAACGTTGCGTGCCGATCGGTCATGCAGACCGCAATGACTCTGCACTCACAGCACTCATTGAATCGGCTTCAATGGTTCATCACCCTGTCGTACATGGCATCCCTGCAGAACTTGGTCCGTATCTCGGTGCAGAAAAATTTTCTGAACAGTTAGCCACAATTGGACAACCAGATATTGCGTTAATCGGAGTTGCCGATGACGGCCATATTGCAAGTCTTTTCCCAGATTCGACTGCCCTATCGGCATCGGGAGAAGCGGTATCTGTTACTGACAGTGCAAAAGAGCCTCGAGAGCGCGTTTCCTGTTCTCTGGCGTATCTCAGCCATGCCACATACAGAATTGCCCTACAAACAGGGCATAATAAGAGGAGTATTTTCGTGCGACTCCAGCAGGGAGAGCGACTTCCGCTTGCATTATTTTCACCAACTCAGTGGTTCATGGATTACAACGCGACTCGTTGATCAGCGTTGCGCATTGAGGACTCCATGAAAACGGTCATTTTGTGTGGAGGTCTTGGCACTCGAATTCGAGATGTCGCTGACGACATTCCGAAACCAATGATTCGCGTTGGCGGTATGCCCATTATCTGGCACCTCATGAAATATTACGCATCGTTTGGACACACAGAGTTTGTGTTGTGCATGGGCTACAAGGGTGACGTCATCCGCGACTTCTTTCTTTCAGCCATGTCTGCAGAAAGCGTGTTGACCTCGATTGACGACAATACGGAGCATGTGCAATTTGCTGCATCTGACGAATTCGCTAACTGGTCAGTGACTCTTGCAAACACCGGGCAAGACGCAATGACAGGTGCGCGAATTTTTAAGGTTCGCAATTTTCTCAACAATGAACCGTTCATGCTCACATACGGTGATGGTTTAAGTGACATCAACTTGGATTCACTCCTTGCTTACCATCGCTCCAAGAATCTCACCGTCACGGTTACTGGCGTGCGACCTCCAGCCAGGTTCGGTGAATTGCAAATTGGATCGGACGGAATTGCAACTGGCTTTAATGAAAAGCCACAAGCCAGCGCAGGAATGATCTCTGGTGGCTTTTTTGTATGCGAACCTGCAGTGTTTGATCACATGAATAATCGCGAAGATCTTGTTTTCGAGCAGGCTCCGATGCAGTCCGTCGTTCGCGAAAAACATCTTGCCGTTTACCAGCACGATGGTTTTTGGCAATGCATGGATACGTTCCGCGATTGGCAGCTACTTAACTCAATGATTGACCAGGAAAAGGCGCCATGGAAAGCTTGGTAAACGCGCTCGAATCGTTCCGTGGGAAACGAGTACTCATCACCGGAGACACTGGATTCAAAGGCTCTTGGTTGAGTTTGTGGCTGCACAACCATGGCGCAGAAGTATTTGGTTATGCGCTTCCAGCGCTCTCCCATTCACACTTCAACGATTTGGCGCTGGATTCAGTTATTGGTCATTGTGATGGCGACGTACGTGATCTTGCCAGCTTGAAAAAACGATTTGAAGAAGTACAGCCTCACGCTGTGTTCCACTTGGCAGCACAACCACTTGTTCGACTTTCATATCGCGACCCAGTGCAAACATTTGACACCAATATCGGTGGATCAACAAATGTGTTGGAATGTGTTCGACTTACCGAATCGGTGCAAGCACTTATTTTCATCACTTCAGATAAGTGCTACAGAAATATTGAACAAGTTGCCGGATACACCGAAGAAGATGTGCTCGGTGGCAATGACCCATACAGCGCTTCAAAAGGTGCGGCCGAGCTTGTATTTGCTGCATACAACGCATCATTTTTCACACACCGCGATGGCTTAATTGCTGCTTCCGCGCGTGCCGGAAACGTCATCGGTGGTGGTGACTGGGCCGAAGATCGAATTATTCCAGACTGCATTCGTTCTCTGCAGCAAAAATCTGCGATCCTCATTCGCAATCCACACGCAACTCGCCCATGGCAACATGTGCTCGAGCCACTCTCGGGCTACATCATGCTTGGAAGCGCAATGCTCAAGGGCGATAACAGTGTTTCGGGTTCGTGGAACTTTGGTCCACGGGCAGATGAAGTTCGATCAGTAGACGATGTAACGCGCGAAGTCATCAAAGTGTGGGGAGATGGATCAGTCAAACTTGACGACAACCAGAATCATCCTCATGAAGCAACGTTGCTACAGCTTGATTGTTCAAAGGCACGCACTGAACTGGGTTGGTCGCCAAGGTGGGACTTCCTTACAACACTGGATAAAACTGTTTCTTGGTATCAAAATGTTCATCAAGGATCCAATGCCCTCGCAGTAACTCAGAAGCAGTTAGACGAATACGAAAAGAGCAACCGTGATTGATGGAGTAATTATCACACCATTACGTCAGATATTGGACGAGCGCGGCAAAGTCATGCACATGCTCAGGTCTACTGATGAACATTTCACTCAGTTCGGAGAAATCTATTTCTCTACAGTTTTTCCTGATGCAGTCAAGGCCTGGCACATCCATAAAAAAATGACACTGAACTATGCCGTGCCAGTTGGACGAATCAAGTTCGTATTGTTTGACGATCGCGACGGAAGCTCAACACGCGGTGAAATTCAAGAAATCTTTATGGGTCCAGATAATTACGTGCTCGTCACTGTTCCCCCAATGGTGTGGAATGGATTTAAGGGAGTAGGACCAGAGGCATCACTTGTAGCAAACTGTGCGTCAATCCCCCACGACCCAGACGAAATTGACCGCTGTGATCCTGCAGATACTCGCATTCCTTATGACTGGGCGCTGAAGCACAAATGAGTGCCACTGTCCTCCTGGTTGGAGGATTCGGAAACCTAGGTGGGCGAATCGCTGCGCATCTTGGATCATTAGAAGATCACCACATCGTTCTTGCATCACGCAAGAAACAAGATGCACCGGACTGGGCCAAAAATGCTCGGACCATTCAACTTGATCTCACTAGTCCAGCAACTTTTTCGAATATTCCAAAATCAGTGAATTGCATCATCCAACTTGCGGGTACCAATGATGTTGATTCGGCACAGAATCCAGAACTCGCTCACAGAGTTACCGCCGAGGGCACATCTTCACTTTTGAATAATGCAGTTGATAACGGCATCGAACGATTTATTTACTTTTCTACAGCACATGTTTACGGAGCTCCACTTACCGGACATTTCACTGAGGAATCGCCAACCAACGCCGTTCACCCTTACGCCACAACGCATTTAGAAGCCGAGTCGGCTGTTGGCGCTGCTCACGATCGTGGTGAAATCCTGGGTATTCGTGTTCGATTATCAAATGGCTACGGACGTCCTATGGCATATGAGGCCGCAGACTGGCGGACTTTGACTAGTGATCTGTGCAGACAGGCAGTGATTGAGAAGCGAATGGAAATGCGCACCGACGGACTTCAGGAGCGAAACTTCATCACCAAGACCGATATCGCTCGAGCCGTTCAGCACCTGATTGCACTTCCAACATCTCAAATCAGTGATGGATTGTTCAATTTAGGTGGATCGCAATCGCAGACTTTGCTCGAAATGGCAAAGATGATTCAAGAACGAGCTCAGAAGAAGTCTGGCGTAGAAATTCCACTACACCGGACTGAGCCGACAACTACAGATATTCAACATTTGAAATTCGACATACGCAAACTGCTAGATACTGGATTTTGGCTCACCGAGGACGCCCTCGGTGAAATAGATGAGTTCCTCAACATGATTGAATTGCATCATTGATCATGAATAATTCTCCACTCGTTTCCATTGTCATTCCGACGTACAACCATGCGCCAATGTTGCAACGCGCATTGGCGACCGTGATTGAGCAGACTTACCAAAATTGGATTGCAATCGTGGTAAATAACTTTTCAACAGATAACACGCTTGAAGTAGTGGCAAAATTCAATGACCCACGAATTCAATGCGTCAACTTCCGCAACAACGGAGTAATTGGTTCATCTCGAAACGAGGGAATCACACTCGCCAGTGGAGAGTACGTCGCGTTTCTCGATTCCGATGACACATGGTTCCCAACAAAGATCGAAAAATGTGTTGCCTTTTTGAAAAACGGATCAGACCTTGTCTGCCATGCCGAGTATTGGATTGATGAAAGCGGGAAATCACGACTGGTTGCTTATGGCCCAAGCGAAGCCGCAACTCATCACAATTTGATTTATAAAGGTAACCGCATCAGCACGTCTGCAACGATGGTTCGTGCGACATTGCTCAAAGAAGTGAACGGTTTTGATGTCTCACCTGAATTGATATCAACCGAAGATTACGACCTGTGGATTCGGTTAGCTGCGAAATCAAATAGGTTTGCTTTCATTGACGAACCACTTGGGGAATACCATCGCCACGACAACAATGTCAGCGCAAACATCGAGAAGCATTTGGCGGCTGAATTAGCACTCCTTTCGAAGCACTTTTCTACAAATGCACGATTCGAAAATGTGATCGCTCGACGACGCCGAACGGCGTTGGCGTATTACGGGGCGGGCCGATCTTTACATCGCACCAGCAAGTATTTTCTTGCCTTAAAGAAATACATGCGCTCACTGATTATCTGGCCTATTTCATTGCGCTTATACGCTGCAGTCGCGCTTTCGTTGATGGGATTTTTTACACCAAAAAGCAAGTAGCGTTGGACTTATCGAAACCGAACGCGATATTCGATATTTTGCCTACGCGCGACACGCGCTTGCAGAGGCATTACGGATCTGTAATTGCGGACCTGGCGACTTCGTTCTTGTTCCTGAATTCATTTGTCGAGATGTATTGAGTTCGATTCACACTGTTGGATCTATCCCAGTTTTCTACCCAGTAGATAGCTCGCTTTCTCCAACAGATTTACTCAGCGCGCAAAAAAGCAAGGCAGTACTTGCCGTCAATTACTTTGGATTTGCTCAAGACTTAGCTACCTTTCGCGAATACTGCTTACAAACTGGTGCAGTTCTCATTGAGGACAACGCCCACGGCTTTCTCAGCAAGGACTCTGCTGGAGAATTGCTTGGTACGCGGGCCAATTTGGGTTTCACCAGTATTCGTAAAACTTTTCGCTTACCTAATGGTGCTGCGCTTTATGCATCGAGCGTTGAGTATCTGGGCCTTACTGCGAATCAACTTGATTTTCAAGATAGCCGATTGTCTAAGGGTTTCAGACTCCGCAAACTTTCGGCACAGATTCAACGATCGACAGGCATCCCCACACTTTCGTTCTTTCAATTTGCGATTCGCATCGCGCGACTCGCTATTACTGGATCACGTCTTCCTCTATCCACTCGCGAGAGCGAGACCGAGCTTCCGATTCCATCCGCACCGCACGGCTCTGTTCTGAAGCTCGTCCAATCACTGGATACAAACGCCGAAGTGTTGCGACGCCAACAACTATTCAACAAAGTTCTTACACGCGTGCAGGGTTTAGATATTGAACCAATTTTCAATCACTTAAACGCTGGTACTTCTCCATATGGTTTTGCGTTCATCGGCGACAGCGCATCAGTTCAGCAGGTGCGCAAACAGTTACACCGCCTTTCAGTTGAGATAATCCACTGGCCGGATCTCCCCGATGCCGTGAGTGTTGCCGACAATCACTTCTACCGCAATGTTTGGGTGGTGAATTTCCTATGAGCACTAACTGGAAGCTCTTTGAAGGCAGCGACCACGACTGGGATGATCTTCTCAAGCAACTTGGTCAAACGTGTGTTTACCAGGCTTCGAATTGGGCCCACCACAAATCGTCTACTGGTTGGGGTCCTCTACGCATGGTTAAAAATGCTGCTACTTCCCAAATCGCAGTTCAGTGCCTTATCCGCAGAGGGCCCTTCGGAATTGCGTTGGTATGGGCCCCTGGTGGATTCGGAGGCGACCTTGACATTGTTGACAAAAACTTTTCAGCTTCGCTTAAAAACCTTCTAGCCGCACGATTTCTCTATGTTCGCATTGGAATGATGACTGCCGCATCGGATGAAATGGCCTCGATCATGTCTAACTCGGGGTTTACAAAGAGCAAGAAGCCAATTGGGGCGAAGCAAAGCATGTTGCTCAAAGTTCACACAGACGAAGAGCAAATGCTGTCTCTAGCTTCAAATAATTGGAAGCGCAATCACAAACGATCGCTTCGCTCTGTATCACCACCATATGCCTGGAACAACGCAAGCCCAGATCAGCTGGAGTCTGCCTACCGGAGCATGGATGAGTACAAAAAGGTAAAAGGCGTAAAACTACAGATGTCGGCTTCTGATATTCGCAGCGTCCAACATTGCTTTCGAAGTGATCTAGTGCTCATCCGCATGGACGATGAAACTGGAAATCTGCTTTCGGTTCGAGGCGCGCTTATTCAACAGACAATTGCATGGGACTTTATTGCAGTTACTACTCCAGAGGGTCGGAAAACCTACTCTTCGCATCGCACGCTTATTGCGCTGGCTCAAGAATGTGCGAGACGCGGATGCACAACACTCGAACTTGGTGGAATTGACCCAGAGAACAATAAAGGTGTTTTCGATTTCAAGAACGGCACTGGTGCCAAATTAATAACATATTTAGGAGAATGGGAGAGATCCGCTCCAAGCGGCTTCCACAAATTGGTGTCAATGGTTCTGGCACGGCGGATTCAACAATGAATATAAGTTTGATCGTTGATTCGGAATACATTTCGAAATGGGAATACGACGCAATTCTCTATGCAACATCACGCTCAGATATAGAGATTGATTCAGTTTTGTTCTGTACAAATTCGATTTCACCTCGTAGATACTTCAAACACTTTCTGTATTTCGCCCTGAACCTTTTTGCTATGAGAAATAAATGGACAACAAGCACCGAATGGCGTGGCCTAACTTCAGATAGGACTCGAGTGAAGAAGTTTAATGCGGAAATCAGCGGTATTTGGCAATCAATCCCCACAGAAATACTCCAATGGATGGGCACCAGCCCACCAGATGTCATCGTTAAGTTTGGAATGAATCTTCTAAGAGATCCTCAGAAATTGCCTTCTAAATTTGGTGTTCTTTCATACCACCACGGAGACCCTGAGAAATATAGAGGTCGGCCCGCTGGATTCTATGAATTGCTGTTTAAGGAAAAAGAAGTTGGCGTGATTGTCCAACGATTGTCAAATTCACTAGATGGTGGCGAAGTTATTTCCTCTGGAAAGTTCAAGATCTACGGACATTCGTATAAACGTTCACTGGAAAATGCATACGGGAGTGGACGATTCTTACTTCACAAAGCACTGAATAATTTGGATTGCCCACCATCACCTAAGAAGCTAGGAAGAATTTACACATTACCTACAAATTTTCAGGTGGTTGTATTTTCCATAAACATTCTTGTGCGAAAAATGAGATGGATTCTCGGGGTTTTATTCTTTAGAAAAAAATGGTCGATATCAACTGCAAACAAGTCAATTAATGATGTGATGGCAGATTCGGATTTATCACGCAATTCGACCCGGTTGCACACACCAAAAGAATTTGCATTTGCAGCGGACCCATTCTTTCTTCAGGACGGATCAATCATTTGTGAGGTTGTAGAAAAAGGTTCAAACACAGGGAACCTTGCAATAGCGGCAAACGAGAACCTAGTGATTATTGATTCGCCACATCTTGAGAAAACAAAACACCACTCTTTCCCATTTGTTTCAAACATCGAAGGGTTGAACTTTTTGATGCCAGAAATGGCCAGTCGCGGACAGCAGCGTCTATACGAAATTGATGCAAATAATCAGATCGTTCGATCATTCCCATTAACTGGTTTAGAACATGAAACTCTTATTGATCCAATAATTACTGTGCAAGATGGGACCATTTGGCTATTTGCCGGCAAACTGGGAAGCGACTTAGATTGTCTTTTTCTGTGGTCATCTAAGTCAATTCACGAACCATTTGAAGAACATAAGTTGAATCCGATTGTGTGTTCTCCAAAATTTGCACGGAACGCCGGGGCTATCTTCAAACATGAAGGCCATTTTTATCGACCTGCTCAAGACTGTACAGAAAACTATGGCGATGGAATTTCAATCATGCGAATTGAATCGATTTCTCAGACTTCATACATAGAAACCCTTGTTAAGTCCATTAAGTTTTCTGAGTCATTTGGTCCACACACCATCAACTTTGGAGAGAATATTGCTGTTTTTGATGATTACAAAAAGGTATTTGATCCATTCGCCTGGAAAACGAAGGTAATATCCTGATGCTTTACCTCATTTGTTTTTACGTTGATTATTAGAATTACTAACAAATGAGTTTTGCACTGGATGCCTACTACCTACAAGCGATTGGCGTAGCTCTTGCAATTATTCTCACTTGTTCTTACAAGCGAAAAATTGATCGATTTACACTCATCGTTACAGGTACGTGGTTAATTGGAATTTGTGTGATCTATTTCAAGTACGGCCTAGACCAAGTAATTTTCTATTCAAATGACCAAGAAATACACCAGCGGATAGCAAAAAATTACATTGAAAGCGAGGGGTTTAACTTAGGTCGCGTGATACAACATCGTTACATAATTACGTACCCGACATTCTTACTTTCAAAAATTGGGCTGGACGAAGTTTTAGTTTTAAAGACAATACAGATTTTCTCGCTCATTGGTATCTATTTCAAATCAAAATCGATTTTGTTATCTAGGGGTCTGAGACCAAAATACTGGCACTTTGCATTTATAGCTAGCCCCTTGATGTTCTTTTTTTCGCTCTTGGCTCTACGGGACTTGACATTGGCTCTGTTTACTATTTCATATGTATTTGCAAGCAAATTTCAGACGCGTACTTTTTTTGCGGTATTGATTTTCCTACTTAAACCACATCTTGCAATTGCGTTACTATTCGGAACAGTTGCATTGTTCTTATTCAAGATCTTCAGAACGAAATTTCAAATGCTTGCCGCATTGTTGTTCTTAGGTGCCTCATATGTTGTAGGTTCGCTGTCATATTCATTAGGGTCCTTATTCAGGGATGGTTTTTTCCCAGGACTACCTACCGATTTTCTATCTCAAGCAAAGATTTCACAGCTAGCCCTTAACTTTTCGGGGCTTCAATTCTTTTCGTTGGTTTATGATAAGAATTCTGTAGTCGCAGAATCGGTCGGTTTCCTGCTACTCGCGCGAATTCTTCTTTTTGATACCTTTTTGATTCCAATAGTGTTCATTTTTGTTTGTGTTTTTTTCCTTCGTGAACTTCGAGGCACAGCATTCTTAATCCTTGCTTCCTTTGTCTTTTATTTGGGACTCGTATCTCAATCAGACTGGAATTCGACTCGGCAAAATATTCCGTTCCTGGCTGCTATGGGAATAGTTGCTGTAGTGAACATTGAGGCCGCAAAAAGTAGTCGCCGCAGGAACCTACTTTTACAGCCATGAGCAAAAGACATTTGAATCCTAGAGTTCTCTTTGTAATTACCGAAGATTGGTTTTTCCATTCTCACTTTCTTGATCGTGCGAAATACATTGCAGCATCTGGCGGAACAGTTGGTGTCGCTACGAGATTTTCAATTCATAAAGACGAACTGAAAGATCTCGGTTTTGAGCTCTTCCCAGTCAATTTCTCACGCCGTGGCCTTAACCCAATTTCCGAATTTCTTACTGCTTTGAAGATTCGTAAAATAGTTCGCAGATTCAAGCCCGACATAGCTCATAACGTTGCTCTTAAGCCTGTCGTTACGGGAACATTCGGTGAACTTCTCGGTCGTCAGGGTGTCGTCATCAATGCCCTCGTCGGAATGGGCTACATATTCACTTCTACTGACACACGGGCGTCAGTAGTAAAGCCGTTTCTCAGCAGAATCCTGAAATCTTTACTTCGTTCTAAACCAGTTCATGTCGTTATTGAAAACCCAGATGACCTCAACTCACTAGTCGATGATGGTTTCGTTCGCCAAAGTCAAATTTCGCTTATTCGTGGTGCTGGCGTTGACCTCAATGCATTTCCGTTTCATCCAGAAGTTGTCGGTCCAGTTGTAGTGACACTGGTTTCGCGGATACTTCGCGATAAGGGTGTGCTGGAATTCATTGATGCCGCATCTCAATTGCAAACGAGGGTTCCAGAAGTTGTTTTCCAGATTGTTGGCGAACCGGACTTGGGAAATCCGTCTTCCATTCCGCAACGCGAGATTGATTCCTGGAAATCTCTATCCAACGTCAAATACTTAGGGCGTAGGAGCGATATCGCCGACATTTTGAAAGGTTCACACATCGTATGTCTTCCTTCATACAGAGAAGGTTTACCTAAGTCGCTTCTTGAGGCACTTTCATCTGGGAGACCGATAATCACCACCGATGTTCCTGGTTGTAGAGAAGTCTGCGACGACGGCGTGAACGGACTTCTCGTTCCAGCGCGAGACAGCATGGCTCTTTCTAATGCCATCGAAAAGATGGCGATCAATCCGGAATTGCGTCAGGCAATGGGTCGAGCCGGGCGAGTGCGTGCTGAATCTGAGTTTTCTAATGAAATCGTGTGCGCTCAGACTCTAGATCTCTATAGAAGACTGATGAGCCAATGAAGATCCTCATAACAGGTGCGAATGGATTTATAGGTGCTCGCCTATGTCAGGAATTGTCTAATCGCAGCATTAGTTTTCGCGCAACTGCACGAAACGCTAACGAAAACAACTACGCCGATTTTGTTCGTTGCGATCTTGAAACAACCGAATCACTTAATCAGCTAATAGACGGATGTGACATTGTCGTTCATCTCGCAGGGCGTGCACATGTGACTAGGGATGATTCGCAAGAAAAGTACCAAGTTGCTAATGAGTTTGTTACCCAACGACTGGCAAATGCCGCCGTACAAAATGGGATAGCGAGATTTGTTTATATAAGTTCAATCAAGGTCAATGGTGAGTCAAGTGGTCCAGGTCTACCGATCCGCCAATCCGACACCCCTAACCCGTTAGATAATTACGGCCGATCGAAACTGGCAGCAGAACTAGCTTTGCAAGAGATCTGCCGTGTCAACAACATGGACTATGTCATTATTCGCCCAACACTCGTCTACGGGAAAGGCGTCAAGGCCAATTTTTCTGCTCTTATCTCTGCGGTTAAAAGAGGTCTCCCCCTTCCAATCGCGACTGTGAAAAATGTGCGAAGCATGATTGGAATCAACAATCTCATTGACCTGATCGTTGCTACCTGCACAAATCCAAAAGCGGCTAATCAAACGTTCTTGGCATCTGATGGGATCGATACATCTACGCCTGCATTGGTTCGATTAATTGCCGCATCATTAAATCGTCGATCACGAATCTTTCCGTTTCCAATCTCAATTTTGAGATTATTGGCGGCTCTTATTGGCAAGTCGTCGGCAATTGACAAATTGACGGAGTCTCTTTCAGTGGATATTCGCCACACAACGAACACCTTGAATTGGCATCCACCGTTCTCCATTGAGTCTGAAATCGCAAAGGCTGTGAAATGATCATCGTTGTCTCGCTTGCGCTCCTCGTTGCCTCTGCGTTCATTACCCGACAACTTGTTATGAATTCACATCGTTTTTCACAGATGGACATTCCAAATGAGCGAAGCTCACACCTCAACCCCACCCCTCGCGGTGGCGGAATTGCATTTGTAGCAACATCTCTAGTCGGATTTCTTCTTCTACTGCTCATCAACAATCTTGATAATGCAGACGTTCTTGCATTATGTGGTGCCGGAATAATCGTTGCCATTGCTGGGCATCTTGATGATCGCCGAAAGATCTCTGGGGCCACGGTTCGGCTTGTGGTTCACGCAATCGGTGCAATCATCCTCATCGTTGGAATTGGCTTTCCTTCGCAGATTTCACTGTTTGACCGAACCATAAACGCAGGGATAATCGGCTCAATTCTTGGTGTTCTTTATCTGGTGTGGTTGCTCAATTTGTTTAACTTCATGGACGGAACCGACGGCATCGCAGCCAGTGAAGCAATGTTTGTTTGCGTCGCAGGAGCAGTTCTCAACTATCACGTTCTTTCAGACATCAACTTCAGTGCAGCCGCAGTAATCCTTGCCGCAAGCACTGTCGGGTTCCTTCTCTATAACTGGTCGCCAGCCAAAATTTTTATGGGCGACGTTGGTAGCGGGTACTTGGGAATAGTTATCGGTGGACTTTCACTTATGGCTGCCAAACAACAGCACGAGCTTTTGTGGGTGTGGATTATTCTGCTTGCTGTATTTGTCAGCGATGCCACCATCACATTGATTCGTCGCTTACTACGGAAGCAAAAACCCCACGTCGCGCACCGCAGTCACGCATATCAACATCTTGTAATTCGATTCAATTCTCACGCAAAGGTTTCACTCATCGTCTTTACAGTCAATATTGTGTGGCTTCTGCCAATTGCGTTTCTTGTTGCTAATAAGCAACTTGAAGGAACAACTGGAGTCATGATTGCTTATATTCCACTGCTCATTGCTGCGCTTGTGCTTGGCGCTGGAAAGGATTCAGCGACTAACTGATTCGCGTTAAGCGAACAAGTGGAATTCGACGTTCGGTCTTTACCTGATAGTTCGCAAAGTCTGGCCAAATTCCCACCATCGTGTTCCAAGCAGTTTCCCGGTCGGTATTTTCGGCCATGGTCTCGGCGTTTGCCTGAAATACTTCAGCTCCAACTTGCAGAGTCACTTCCTTGTTCGCCGCGAGGTTTTCGTACCACTTTGGATTCACTGGGTGGCCACCCTTCGAGGCAACGATCACATAATCATCGCCAATTCGTCCGTAGATCAACGCAGTTCGGCGCAAAGCTCCGGACTTACGACCGGTCACAGTGAGCAACAGCGTTGGAACGCCTCTCCAGATATGGCCTTCTTCGCCGTTCGTCTCTACGTATTGGCGAATGTGGTCGGCAACCCAATCGCTCGGGCTATCGATGATGGTTGGCTCTGAAGTCATGGCCGCAGGCTAACGCTTGCTTACTAAATAGTTAGCCCGTAGCCTTGGGAGAGTGAATAACCCAGCCGCCGCTCAACCGCCCGCAGTCCTCCCTGCAGCTAACGATGCGTGCTGGTGCGGCAGTGGCCGCAAGTACAAACGTTGCCATAAAACAACAGAAGGTCGCATAGAGCCAGGCACCATCAGTCCAATGCGAACTGTTCCCGAAAATATTGTGAAGCCGCCATACGCAGAGACCGGCAAGGTCACGCGTTGGCAAGAATCTGCAGTGAAGTCTCCGGAAATTATCGAGCGCATGCGCATTGCATGTTCTGCTGCTTCCGAAGTACTCCGACTTGCCGGAGAGTTTGTTCGTCCGGGAATAACCACCGATGAAATTGATGTTTATGTACACAACTTATGCATCGAGCGCGGCGCTTATCCGAGCCCGTTGAATTATTCGGGTTACCCAAAGAGCGTATGTACTTCAGTTAACGAAGTAATTTGTCACGGCATTCCCGACTCACGAGTGTTGCAAGATGGCGACATCATCAACCTTGACGTCACGTGTTACATGAATGGCGTGCATGGCGATACCAATGCAACGTTTGCAGTTGGTGAAATTGATAAAGAGAATCGTGATCTCATTGCCATTACCGAAGAATGCATTTGGCGTGGAATTGAAGCTGTTGTTCCGGGTCGCCCATTGAGCGACATTGGCAAAGCCATCGAAACCCGTGCAAAACAAGACCAAATGGGCGTGATTCGGGCCTTTATTGGCCACGGAATTGGCGAGCAGTTCCACACCGACATTCAGGTGTTGCCCTATTACGACAAGAGCAACAACACCATCATGCGTCCTGGCATGACATTCACGATTGAGCCAATGATTTCACTTGGCACCTATCAGCACCGCATGTGGAAAGACGACTGGACTGCAGTTACCGCAGACGGCAAGCGCACCGCACAGTTTGAACACACCGTGTTGGTCACCGAAACTGGTGTGGATGTATTGACTGGTGGTAATGGCGCCGCTTCCCCGTTTGCCCCTTGGAACCGTTAACGCTTTCTAGGAAACACCTTCATGATTGACGCCATCGACGTAGACCGATACTTGCGATTTGATCGCCACGATTGGGCCGAGCTTCGTGCGCAGACACCACTCACGCTCCATGAGCGAGACCTTGAAGCACTGCGCGGAATCAACGACCGCATTGACCTCGAAGAAGTAGTTGCCGTCTATTTGCCGCTCACTCGCCTTTTGAACTTGTATGTGAGTGCAACTCAAAACCTGCATCGCGTGTCGGCAACCTTCTTGGGTGCCATTGCTCCAAAGATGCCCTACGTCATTGGCATCGCGGGCAGCGTTGCGGTTGGAAAAAGTACTTCTGCCCGTATCTTGCAGGCATTGCTTACTCGCTGGCCAGAGCACCCACGCGTTGAGCTGATCACTACCGATGGATTCCTTCACCCCAATGCCGTGTTGAACGAGCGCGGGATTATGAACCGGAAGGGTTTCCCAGAAAGCTATGACACCAAGCGCCTCGTGCAGTTTTTGCGCGAAGTGAAGGCCGGCTCAAGCGAAGTTGCAGCGCCTGTGTATAGCCACGTGGTGTACGACATTGTTCAAGGCGACAGCGTGGTCATTCATCGACCGGACATTTTGATCGTTGAAGGACTGAATGTGTTGCAAGTCGGTTCCGAGTCAGCCGAATT
>Ga0209297_1000321_pt1 | contig 32021 bp, 48 predicted proteins | sample S_130805_MF_Meta_FD_187322 | JGI IMG/M metagenome (GOLD analysis project Ga0209297, IMG submission 187322) | Freshwater microbial communities from Lake Simoncouche, Canada to study carbon cycling - S_130805_MF_MetaG (SPAdes) (version 2) | ecosystem: Environmental > Aquatic > Freshwater > Lake ...
AAACTAAAAAAAATGAAAGAGGATTTATTAAACAACGGAATCGAAAAAACAGAAAGTAATCACATCAATAAAGCAAGTCTTTATTTTGGCTTACTTGTCATTACTTCATTAGCTACTATTATATTCTTAGGAATATCAATTAGACTATCAATTGTAAATGAGCAATTAGAATATCAGATTAAACAACGCGATGTTATCATTAAGCAAATGGATGCAACCAACCAAGAGCTAACTTACGACAATTTAACTTTATCTTTTAAAAAATAAGCCATGAAACTAACTAAATTTACCAACAAAGAATTGGACTTAATTACAGTAGGTATTATAAACCAATTTGAACACATTGAGCCAATTGATAAAGATTACAATGTAACTTATGAGATTCGGGAATATGGAGAACATCACACTAAAGTTTCTTTCTTTTGGAACATTGGATGCTTTGAACATGATGATGAGAAAGTTGTAAGTGATAACTATTACTTTATAATTAATAGAATTGATACATTAAGAAAATACACTAAAGAGATAAATGATGCTTTAGACTTAATTGTTAGCAAATCATTTGATACTGAGTTACAAGATTTTGAATTTAACGATAAAGAATCATGGTAAATTCTAAAGTATTTATACCAGTTCTTTCAAAGATAGGGTATAAGCAAAGAATAAAACTAAGCACATTTTTAAATGTTAAAAATATAGCGGATGCTTTTAGTGGTCATTTAATAAGTGATAGGCTTTATGATTCATTAATTGAATTTATGGAACTGCAGAAAGTGAATGACTTTAGTTTTGTTGGCTCAGTAGTTGAGAATGATAATGAGCAAAAAGAACACTTTTTAAAAGGCTTGAATGAGTTGATTGAATCGGCAGATATGCAAAATCATAAATCAAGCGAACAGTCGCTAATCATTCAGGAACAAATAAGACTTTTTAAAGATATAAATAATAAAAATTATAATTAATTTGCATATTTAAAAATAAATTATTAATTTTACAAAACTCGTTCACTATGAAAACATTAAAAATATTCCTATCAATTACATTGCCAATAGCTAATAATTAGCGAGTGGACGAGTCTTTGTGATTGGTAGGATTTTATATTATGGAAGTTTGGAAAAACATTAAAGGTTATAGTAATTATAAAGTTTCTAATTTAGGTAGATTAAAAAGTTTAAATTACAGAAGAACAAAAAAAGAAAATATTTTAAAATTATCTTTGATGCCTAACGGATATTTAATTGTTAATTTATATAAGAATAATATTAAAGAACAATTTTATATTCATAGGTTAGTATCTGCTTCATTTATTTCTAATATAGAAAATAAAAAAACAGTTAATCATATTGATGGTAATAAATTAAATAATCATATATCTAATTTAGAATGGAATACTCATGATGAAAATATGAAACATGCTAATAAAACTGGATTAATAAATCATATTGGTTTTAATAATTCTAGAGCTAAATTAAAAAGTGAAGATGTAATATTTATAAGAAATAGTAATTTAAAAGGAGATGACTTAGCTAAAAAATATAATGTAAGTGGAACTTGTATCTCATTAGTTAAAGCATTTAAAACATATAACAATAAAACTAACCCCTAAAAACAAATAAAACATGAGTTCAATTGTAAGTGCGTCAATCGACTTGACGAAAATCGAAGAGAGTAAAATTATCGAGAAAAACGGTAAACGTTGGTTAAACCTAACCATATCAATTAATGATGCAACTGATACTTATGGCAATAATGCTAGTGTGTCAATCAATCAAAGTCAGGAAGAGCGAACTGCTAAAGCTCCAAAGACATATCTAGGTAATGCAAAAGTAATTTGGACTGATGGTAAAATAATAATTGCAGAAAAAAAGGTTGCATTTTAAATAATTAATATTATATTTGTAAAATAAATACTACCACTTATGAAAAAATTAACCATTAATCCTCGATTCAAAACGCCTGTGGTAGGGCTATTGAGTTGGGGATTTCTTAATTTATAAAACATGGAAAATTTAGTAAAAATTCAAAACGAATTAAAAGTACCAAAAGAAAATGTAAACGCTTTTGGAAAGTACAAGTATCGTTCAGCAGAAGATATTTTAGAAGCTGTTAAACCGATTCTGCTTAAATATAATGCCACTTTAACATTAAGTGATGATATTATATTAATAGGAACTAAAGTGTTCTTAAAGGCAACCGCAAGGTTAAATGAGACAGTTTGTTATGGTTACGCAGAAACATCTGAACACAAAGGCATGTCTGCTGAACAAACAACTGGCACTGCTTCAAGTTATGCTAGAAAGTATGCTTTAAATGGTTTATTCTTAATTGATGAAACCGAATCAGATGCTGATAGCCAAAAACCATCTCCAAAAGTTGAACAACCGATTGTTGTAAATGTTGAAGATGCTAAAAGTAAATTAATCGTTGTAGGCACGTTAAAAGAATTACAACAAGTATATTTATCACTTCCAAAAGAACAAGCGTCTAACGTTGAAGTAATAGCCTTAAAAGATAAACTTAAAACAACTTTGAAATAATGAACATCTACAAAATACAAGCAGAATACCAACTATTAGTAAATGAACTAATTGATAATGGTGGGGAACTAACACCTGAGTTAGAAATATCTTTACAAATAAATAAAGACAACTTTCATTCAAAATCAGAAAACTATGCCTACATAACTAAGCAGTTTGATGGCGAAATGGATATAATTGACAATGAAATAAAACGTTTGCAACAAGCTAAGAAATCGAGAGAGAAAACAATTCAGCGTTTAAAAGATACTATTGAATTAGCTATGTTAACTTTTGATGTAAATAAAATTGAAACACCTTTAATTAAGATATCATTTAGGAACTCTGAAAGTGTTGAGGTTAGTGATGTTAATGACTTGCCGAATGAATTTAAAACTATTAAATTAACTGAAAGTGCTGATAAATTAAAGATTAAAGATGCTTTAAAAAGTGGTGTATTTATTTCGGGGTGTTCAATTAAATCTAATCGTAACTTGCAAATTCGTTAATCTTTTTTACCATTCTTAAATTCAATTATATTTTGAACGGTAACAATACCTAAGCAAAGCAAACTAAAAGCTAACCATACCATTAGAGCGTCCAATTGATGTTCTAATGGTATTTTAAATATAGTTAAATAGATAGCAGTAGCAACACCAACAAAGGCTGAAAGTTTACGTCCTGAGTAACCCTCTGCATTATTCTTTAAACTATTGAGTAAGTCTTTAATCATCGCCCTTGACCTTTATATTTTTTAACTGATTCTTTTTTATTGGGATGCTTTTTAGCTTTGCCAGTACTTTTAACTTTTATTATCAAAAGTATGTTTGATTCTTTCTTTGCCATTTTATAAAGTTTTTAACATTTCAATTAAATTGATTTGTGGACTCATATCGTTTTTATCACTCCTATAAGAAACGTGAGTATAAATACCATTTACACCACTTAAAGCATTAACCGATATATCCCACATATCACTATTATAATGTTTTTTAATAGCAAATTTTGCACATAACTCTTGAAGTAATTTCTTAAGACTTGCTAACTGCAAATCATTATATTTATGGTAATATTCAAAACCTCTAAACTTTTTTAAAAATACAACTTCATTTTCAGGAACTTCTTTATTAACGTAATTATAATATTTATCTCCTTTTTTAATTAACTGTCCCCAGTTGCAAACTTCTATTCCAACACTACCTTTGTTAAGGCTTAAATTGTTACCACTTTTTAATCCTAAATGGTAAGCCCAATATTCAGGCTCAAAGGCTTGTTTAACAATTCCTAATCCATCAATTACATAAGCAGTACCAACACGCTCAACATTAAAGTTCCATCCATGTATTACATTATCAGCATTAGAACCACCTGCTGTATGATGTATTACAATTTGGTTTTTAAATTGCTTTTCTCTAAAGTATTGGTCGTTATTCAACATTTATTTCATCATTTGGTAAAATAGCACTTGGTTGACTAAATACTATTTCTTTTGATTTCTTTTCTTTATTTTCTAATTGAGTTATTCTGTATTCTAATTTATCATTTGCATAATAAATCTTTTGTTTAATTAAAGCTATGTCAGTTTTAATATCGGAAGCCCAATTAAAAGCAGTTATTACAAATGTTGCTACTGTTAGCACTCCGATTACTTTAGGTATTGTAAAATTGTTTTTTGGGGCGGTCATAGGACGTTATAAGTTAATTGTATTAATGTAATTATTTACTGCAATAGTTCTTTGTTCATCAACTTCAAATCCAGTCATATCATTAGTACTAATAACTTCAATTTGTTTATTAAATGAAGGAGCTATGCCATCAATTGTTTTAATAAATATAGTAATAGTTGCTGAATAAGTATCAACATCTATTTCAGTTTCTGTAATATTAATCGGTTGTTCTGTTAATTCGTATTTCATTTTATATATTTTAAGTTATCCAATTTGTTCCGTTAAAAAATACTTTACATTTTATTGCACCACCACCAACAACTGCTACTAAATAAGTAGGGGCTAAAGCATCAGTAACATAAGCAGTATCTCCTTCTACTCCTGTTGGCAAAGTAGCAACAGTATAACCTTTTAATCTTATTGTGCTGTTAAATTTAGCTTTGCCACTAACTTCAAAAGCTACTGTATTAGCAGTGTGAACATCTGCCATTGTGCCAACTCTCCAACCCGTTGCATCATGTCTCGTTGCTACATTTGTCGATGTTGTGGCTATTCCATGAATAATTGGAGAGCCTAATAAAACGATTGGATATGTTAAACTATTCCCGCTTTCAATTGATAAAACATTAGATTTTACGACTGACATTCCAGTAAATGCACTTGCTACAAAAGCACTACCATATCTAGCTAAACGTGAATATTGACCATTCTCTTCAAATATATACGCCTGCTGTTGTGATGTTGAAGTATTAGCTAAAATCCTATATGTTATCGCTCCTGAATTATATGATGCAATAAACGGGGTACTTGTGAGTGTATTAGCAACTCCACTTCCATAAGGTGAAGGTGTTCCTAATGTTGCAGTAGCTCCAACACTTCCTAAGATAGTACCGACTTGTAAATTAGTACTACCTAATAATGTTGAGCCATTAACAGTTCTAATATTAGTTAAAGAAACTAAAGTATCTTGTTTAGTTCCTAAATCAGTATTATCTGCTATTGTACCATTTCTATCTTGAAAAGTATAAGTTCTTGCTGCTGTATTACTATTTGTAAAAAAAGATGTAAATGTGTTTAAAACATTTTTAAAGTTTATTTTAAATAAGGTTAAACCTGCATATCCGCCTGTTGCGTCTTTGTTAGCAACATTTTCAGCAGTATATCCTAAAGCAGTTGCAACACTTTTATTTTTCCATAAACTTGTTGAACTTTCGTAAGTTAATATTTCATTGTTACTAGGTGAAGTTGTAATTAAATCTACATCATGTATTTCTCTTAACTCAAAACCGTTTTGAACCTTAACAAATATTTCTCCAACGGTTGCACTTACACGTGTAACAATACCAATAAATACTAAGTGAGCTGGTGCATATGGCTTACTTGCTAATCCGTAAATTAAAGCACCGTCAACTCCTAACCAAACTGGATCGCCAATGGTTGCACTATTTGTATTTAATCCACTTAATAAACCTTCTGTTATTACAAAACCTTGACCATTAATGGCTAAGTTTTGAGCAATTAATCCTAATGTTTTTGAGCTTGTTGCTTCGCTTACATTAGATGCTTTGCTTACTAACATGTTAGTGCCACTTGCACCGCTTACATAAACTGCCTGTCCTTTTGTTAATGCTACACTTGCCTTAACTGTATGCTTTAAAACACTTGTATAGTTAGCGTAATTCTCAATCCATTCTAAGTTATAATCAGTATCGTCAACTTTTGCTAATATTTGTCCAGTCGTTCCACCAACGGGAACTACTTGAGTAGGAATAGTTGGTTTATTTAATATTTCTTTAACACCACTTGTTGCATTCCAATCACTATTTACTTGTGGAATAATATCATCTATTGTTGCAATTTCAACTCCATTTTTTTGAACACTTGTTGTACCGTTTAAATAAATTATATCTCCATAAATTTGTGTTTCAGTTGGACTTAATATAATTCCCCTTGTTCCAGCATTATAATCTAAAGTTAAATAAGTATTATCAACATAAATAGCTTGATTACCATCATCACTACTTATAGGATTACCGCCCGTTTGTAAACCCGATGCTAATACTTGTGCTAATGTTGGAACTCCATTACTTTGTAATACCCAAACCGCAGCACCAATACTATTATCAGTACAAACATATGAATCGCCATTATCTAAACTCCAACGAGTACCAACTAAAAAACCTTTATTAATATCTTCAGTAATACTTGGAACACTGCTAAAATTATATAAGGTATGTCTTATATGCGTACCATTACCATCCATTACATACAAACTTCCCGACTCCCACTTTAATTCATAACCAACTGCACATATCTGAGAAATACCTTTAGCACCACCATAACCTGCATCAATCGTTCCTTCTCTTAATCGTGAAGTGTTATCTAATAAAATACCAACGCCTGTATCAAATTGAATATCATTTGTAGTTGTATTTCCTGCATCAGTAACACTTTGTAAATCTTGACTACCACCACCCAAATCAGCAATATCTTGAGTAGTTGCTTGTGATGTTACTCCACCTTGAACTATTGGTACTATTTCAGTTCCATCTAAGGTTACTGATGATGGTAATTCTGTTATTCTTTTATCTGCCATTATAATATTATTTTATATCCATTTTCTTGTAATAAATAATAACCATTTTCTTGTAATAAGTAATTAATTTGAACATCAGGTTGAATTGTTTTATATTTTAAAGTTGTTATAATGTGTCTTTTTTCAAAGATATATTTAGGTATCATTGTTGCTTCATAATCATATTCAAAACTTATATTTGCTAAATTTTGCTGATTAATATCTGAAATATTACCTAACTTTAAAACGTCTAAAACTCTTTCAGTTGTTCCAAATATTTGTAAACTTACATCAAAAATTGATTGATTCTGCCGTATTGTTACATTCTTTTTTAAATTTTTATTAATAGTCACTACTGGTTTAAAAGTATTAACTATTATTGGTTCATAATAAATTGTTAATCCTACTATTGATGTATTATTTACATTATCTAAAATAGGATTCCATTTAATTAAATCATAAACATAACTAACATTTGAGTAAAGTTTTAACGATACATCAATTACTGATTCTCCATATTTTATAGTATAATTAGACATTCCTTGTAGCGTCTACGGTTATATCTAATACATCATAAGGACTAATATATATATCAATACTACTAAATCCATCTGCTTCTAATTGAACTGATACGCTACGTTTTAAAGCAAGACTTTGTCCGCTTGATTTTACATAGTTTTCAATTCCAACTCCACATAACGGATATTGTTTCCAAGAACCCAACCATGAATCAATTATTAATTCAATATGTTGTGAATCGCTTTCTTGAACACTAAAATCTCCATTTATAATGTATAAGTCATTTTCTAGTAATGTTATATCTTTAACTGCCATGTTTTACTTTTATGTTTTCTAAATTAGCTTTAACTGTAGGAACTAAATTACCAACAACAACAGGAGTTGCTGGACCTGTACTTCCCATTATTGTACCGCCTGAATGAATATGAGTTGATGAATACAATATTAATTCATTAACTTTATTTTCAAGATTATTTAATTTTGTAACCAAATCATTTACTTTTACAATTCCATCTAAATTATCTCCATTTAAATGTATCTCATCAATCTCACTACACATTGAAATATAACCTGTAGTATTATTAATTAACGTTACTATTACAATGCTATTTTCTTTAGGTATTAATTTGAATCCTGTTTTATCATCTGCTATTAATCTAACATTTACTAAAATTGCTGAGCCATCAATAGGAGTGCAATCACATAAATATTTATTAGTATCAATATTTTTTATGGTACAAACTTCCGAATAAGTTTTATCTATTGCCGAAATTTTACGAATAGCAAATTTTATATTTTGTAAGTCATCCATTATATACTTCCGTTGTTTCTAAAGTCAAATAAATCATTTTCTACTTTGCCAATAAACGTTCCTACATTTATTGTTTGTCTCCAACCACCTTCAACACTTAATGTATATTCATTACCAATTATTTGGTAGTAACCATCCTGTTCAGGAAATTTCTCACTTGTAATTTTTGCAATATCGCCATGCTTTACAAATGGTTCGCCAAATGTAAATATATTACCTACATAACCAGTATATTTAACCTCTTTTAATTTTAAATCTGCAAATGTTTTTAAATCAGCATCAGTTGCATTATAAGTATAGTATGTTTTTTGAGAACCATCCAAATCACCAACTTCAACTTGTTTTTTAGTGTTGTTAGCATCCATACTAATACAAACTATTTTTATATTTAAATCATCTGCTTGTTGGTATTCTAATGATTCACTATTTATTATTGTTTTTTCAAAAGCAAATTCTTCTGTATTACTTTTAGCTGCATTACTTGGTAAACCAACATGCAAAACTCCATCTACAAAATAAGAATATAACCCATATTCACGCCTTAAAACATCAAGCACTTCAGTTACACTAACTTTAGTTGCTCTTAAATTTCCTAAATTAACGTCATCAGTATAACCAATTCCATCAGGTTTATTAACTATTATTTTATAATTAATATCTTCAGGAATCATGTAGTCAAGTAACTGATTCAATGTTATTGGGTCGCTTGTTATAATTGGTTTTTTTAATGGCTTTCCTTGTGGATATTTTTTAGATGGCTTACCATGAGTTATAGTTCCTGTTATTTCTGGATAAGTTACTTTTATTTTTTTTAATAAAAACATTTTATCTTCACACTCAATAACTATTGGATTATTAACTCCTATTTTAGTGATATAACCTTCAAATACTAATCTTAATTTATTATCATAACCTATTTCAATTTTGATTGAATCACCACGTTTAAATAAAGCAGTTGAACCTGTAAAGATATTACGACCATCATAATTGATATTTCTCGGAAACATTACCTTAGCAGTACTTGTTAATTTATCATAAGTAGTATTAACATTAACTTCATTGACAAAATCAATTTCAAAGACTTTACCATTAACGGGAGTTATTGTTATTTTACTGTCTATTTTAAGCATTTGATTTTATTTCAAAAGGAATTTCAGATAAACAAGTTAATGTATAATCATACACGTTTCTCATACCCTCACGTTGCTCGTAAGTAACGTTTGTTATAACTACTGTATATACTTTTAAATCATCTAGAAAGTTGCTTATAATGTCTATATCTACGTTATAACTTCTAAATAAATCTAATTTTTTTAATTCTTCACTTGGTCTTTTATTAGATAACTCATTAACAATTACTCCACGAATAGAAATTTGCCAATCGCCATCAGAAACATATTCTTTTATAGTTCCATTTCTACCTTGAACTGCAGTTTTAACAATGTTTTTTTCTTGAGTCGCTGTTATTAAAGCTATTTCTAAAACTAAATCATTTGGAGTTATTTGACCAGTTGTTTGACTATCAGGAGTAAATCCTTGAACTTTATTATCAAATTGAGCAGGTTTCTTTAATATAACAGCATCAAATACTTGCATACCTGACATGTTACCCATTATGCCTAAAGTATCCTCAAACTCTTGTTCTTTTGCTACTTTTGTTTCGTCAATATTATAAAACATTGGTTTTAATAAACCTAAACCTAAACCTTTTAAAATTAATTTAGATTCGTTTTGAATATTTTTTTTTGTTTGTAAATTAAATATAGCCATTATCTTGTTATTAAATTAGCGTCGTTTACCATTTCTAAAAACACTTTTGAAATTTCTTCACGAATTTTACTAGTACCTTCTTTTAAAGTTTGTGAAGTTAAGTTTAAATTTTCTACTAATTTTGTAATATTAATTGTTAATGATTGAGGTCTTGCTGCAGTAATATTTACGCCTGAATTTTGAGCTCCTGAACCTTTTGCTCCTAATGATGCAAGTTTTTCTTTTTCAGTTACGTTTAATTTCTCACTAGGTTTGGATTTTAAAATATCGCTAGCTCCTTGTAATTGTTTTACTGCATTCCCAGCTAATAATATTTTAGCGTTAGCAAATTCATTAGATATTTTACCCGATTGAGCATCTTCTTTTGCTCTTTTAACTACTTCCCCAAAATATTGTAAATTTTGAGCAATATCTTTAAATGAACCACCACCTGTTTCTGTAATACTTTGATATTCTGCAGCTGTATTTTTTAATGACTGTCTATCTCCAACTAATAATTTAGATTTTATACCTAAATAATCATTATAAAATTTAGACAAAAAGTTTGATTCTAAACCTGTTCCTTTTAAAGTTGAATCTAAAATATTTTCAGCACTTATTTTTCTATTAACAGCATCTAACATTTTACTCATGAAGTCAATAGTGCCAGCAATAATTCCTGTTTGACTTCTACCTATATTAACTTTTATTTGTTCCCAAGTATCAGCTAAATTAGACATTTTTCCACCAACTGTTTGTGATTGTTCAGCCATTAAATTAAAAAATTGACCACCCTCAGCAGTCATATCTTTAAATGCTCCTTCAACATCTTTAAATCCAATCTTACCAGCAGAAACCATTCCGTTAATACTTTCAGTGGTTGTATTTAATCGTTTTGCTAATGTTTCATAAATTGGAATACCTCTACCTGCAAATTGACGTAAATCCATTAAGGTAACACGTCCACTTGTTTTTAAAGTACCATATAAATAAGCAATATCTTCTAATGGAGCACCAACGCCACTACTAACATCTCCTAAGGTTCTCATTGTTTGAACAACTTCGCCCGCTTTAAAACCATAAGCTAATAACTGCTTTGTAGCTTTTTGAACTTCTACTAATTCAAATGGGGTTGTCTTTGCTAAATTAGTTAATTGACCTTCTAAAGCATTTGCAGCATTTGTATTACCATGTAGCATAGTTTTTAAACTTGCATGAAAATACTCGTAATTTTTTAAACTTTCAATAACTGCTTTACCAAAACTTACAACAGAACCAACTGCAAAAGCTCCACCAATAACTGCTCCTAGTTTACTCATAGAACTGTCCATTCGTGAAGTCGAATCAGCAGCACCTCTCATTTGCTTTGAGAATAAATCCTTTAAGGATAGTGTATAATTTAAATCTTTACTCATTTACTTTTGTTCTTGTACCGTTATAATCTAAAACAAAGTCTATTTGTGCTACTGCTTTACACCATTGTGAATCATTCAATATACTAGGATTAACATTAAAATAAAAGCGAATGAGAGCGTTGTTTTTTTCACTGTCATTCGCCATTATTAAATCCTTATATTTTTTTAATTTTTTTTTATAATCGTTTGTTGAACTTTCAATAATTGTACTACTGCATATTCTAAACTTTCCATTGCGTCTTCACTTTCGTAAATAGTTGCTAGTTTATCACCACCAACGTAAAGATTATTTAATACTGCTTTAATAGCACTTTCAGAGCTTTTTTGAGCTAACTTGCTCGCCATATCTCTTGTTGTTTTGTCTGGTTTCCTTAAATGAATAGTTGCAGTTTTACTTTCATCGTCCTCATCTAAAGGAATTACCAAAGTTCTAATTACTCCGTATTTTAATTTTAATTGTTCTAAATTTTCCATATTTGTTTTTTTATACAAATATAATAAAAATATTTAATTAAATGTATTCTACGTCTGAAATAATTAAATCTACATCACAACTTATTGAAGTATCTCCTGTAGATGATTTTCTTGGGTTATTCATGAAACGACAATTTCTTAATTTGTGTTTTCTTGTAACCAAAGCTGCATCTAAATAAATAACAACAATATCAAACTCAGGAATATTTTGAATGCTTCCTAATGGTGCAACTGAGGTAATATTCTCAATCTCTTCCATTAACAAAGTTATCTTAGCGGTTGGTTCAAATTTACCATAACCACGAGATACAACCTTGTTTCCAGCACCATAGATATTCTCCATGTTTTGCTTATTATCATACTCTATTGAAGTAATACCTACCATTGGAACACCTAAGATGTTCACAATGATGTCTGCATACTCGTAACTTTTACCATTAATTAATGGTGGAATTATATAACTCATTTTTTTATATTGATAAAGTGAAACCTACATTTACTTGAATAGTTCTAGCTACTCCCATTGGTACAATTGACACGCTAATTACTAATGTTGATGTGCTTAAAACGTTTTGTGTTGGGTCTATTACAATGCTATATGCAGATAGTTCAGTGTTACGTTGCATAACATCCAAAGCTTGAGCACATAATGTTTCATAGAATCCAATAACATCTTCTGTTAAAGTACCATTTGCATTTAATTTAATAGGACTTGCTAATTGTGGTAATAAAAATACTCTTAAATTACGAATTGCTTTGTTGAAAGTTCTATTGTTTTCAATGTATGCAAAGTCATTACTTACTGGTATACAAGTGTGAGAATCATTAAAATATGAACCCTCATAGCTTACAAACTTCTTAAGAATAATGTAACCTAAAGAATTTAAATTATCAATTAAACCATCTGATTGAGCTGAATAAAAATCTCCATTTGCAAAAGCTAAAGTGTCAAATTCTACATTTGATACATTAAATTTACCTGTCCAGGCAATATCTTCATTAACACTTGCAAAAGCAACTGCTCCTAAAGTTGTACCTAAACAACCAATTGATAAGTCATTTGCTAAAAATAATTTATAACCATTGTTAGCTCCATCTTGACCTAAAACAACTGATACATTTGAAGCATTTAATGCTCTTAAATCAGATAAAGTAGATAATGAAACCATACTTGTAATTAATCCTTGATAAATTACTTCTAAAGGTTTATGATTAACCGCGTTAGCATTTACAATAGCTTGTAAACTTGTAACTTGAGTTGTAGCAAAAGCAGTTGTTTTTTGGTAAACTCCAATTTGTCTAATTTTACCTAAAGCTATATTTTGCATTAAAGTAATACTAGCAAAAGTTGTCGCATCCGAAGTAGGATAAATACCAACAAATAATTTACCTTTTGGTTGTATTCTAAAAAATTCATTAATATGATAATATAAAATATCAATATCAGATGCAACTCCTGGAACTACATTTTGAACTAAAGTAGCTGCATAATCAGTAGTTGAACCAGTTACTGTGTAAGTATATGGAGTTCCTGAATTTAAGAAAATTCCTTCTTTTTTAGGTGCAGTAATTGTTATCACTCCCATTATATGAGTAGCAGTAAAACCATGAACCGAAGTTAAAGTGTTAATAGCATTATAAATAGCATTACCTGCAGAACCTACAGTCATTGCTTCAATCGCTGTTAATGTATGACTACATAAAGTTATTAAACCATTTATTGTTTGAACTTGTAAAGTAACAGTTTCGCCATTATTTCCTGGGTCAGTTACAGTATGTGTTGATGTAGAAGCCGTAGCATCTAATGCAGTGTTTAATATACCTAATGCTTCTGCATCTTGTATTGAAAAAACACTTTTAGTTCTATTCGTAGCTGTAAAACCTGAAGGTAATACGTCTGAATAAAACAATAAGCCAGAAATATAATCTTCTCCAGCCAATGGTCTTCCTAGACCTCCTTGCTTTTGTATAAATATAACGTCGTTTGATGCCATGTTTTATTATTTGTTTTTAAAAAAAAGGCTTGTAATTATTTTACTACAAGCCTTTCTTATTAGTTTATTTATTGATTAAGATACCCAAGCTTGAACTAAAGCACAAACACCTTTCATGTCTGTTCTTAAAATTGCTGAACCTAAGATAACTTCCATGTTAAAGATAGAACCTAAATATTCAGGTTTACCATTACCATTATCACCTTGGTCATACATTGGATTCATAGAACCTAAAGCACGAGATACAGTAGTTGGATGCCAAGCGATACAAGCTAAACGGTCAGATGCTACAGTAGCAGCTCCAGGTACAGTTGGTACAGTTGCTGTTTTAGCGTAAATAGATACTGTTGGTCTCATCATAATTTCAAAACCAAATAATTGAGCAACAATTCCAGTTGATAAAGTGTTTGTTCCATTAGCCATTTGAAAACCATTATAAGATGCTCTTACAACTTCAGAAATTGTAAATAACTCCCAAAACATATCAGCATTCATTAACAATTTACGACCAATTCTTGGAACGTTGTCTTTGTCCATTTTCTTTGCTAAGTTAGCAATATCAATTAATGTAACTGCTTTACGAGTTCCTGTTGAACCTGGAGATAAAGATGTTCCTGCAGCACCAGTTGTTTCAACAATGTTTAAAGCTCCTGTAGCAGACCAAGTATAAGCTACTTGAGTACCGATACTTTCAACTAAAGTGTTAATTTGTTGTCCAATAACTGAGTTCTTTTTGTCATAAGATACTTGAATAGCATCTAAGTTGTCAATTAACGTAGGAGTTAAAGCGTAACGAGTTAATGAATAAGTTCTGTCTGTATCGGTACGAGGAGCGATAGCCAACGGAAATGATGTAGGATTAACTAATACTGTAGGATTAGCCCCTGATTGTGGGATGTGAACAGTTCCAAAAGCAACATATTGCGAGTGGTCAACTGATGCAGGTAAGAACGCTGCGTCTTGGTTTAAAGTTTCAACAACTTGGTTTACCCAAATTTCTTTTATTAATGCCATTTTATTTGTTTTTTAATTGTTTATATTATTAGATTGTTACTTTTAATTTTTTTACTAACTTTTCAAATTCTTCTGGATTAGAATTTTGTAATTCAGTTAGTCCTTTGTTGTCGTTTTTTAACCAATCGTTAAAACTCCATTCTGAACGATTTTCAACGCTACCATCTTCTTTAGTAACTTTAAAATCAAATACAGTAACTGCATTTTTAACTACATTGATTTTACTCAACATATTTTCAATAGTTTCAAAATTTGAAATTGCTAAATTAACTAAAGATTCTTTTTCTTCTTCTTTAATTTTTTTATCTTCAAATGCTTTGTTTACTAGGTCATTAGCTTTATTCTTCATATCAGCAATAGCAGTTTCTTTAGCCAATTCTTCTGCATCAGTGAAAGCTTTTAACTTTTCTTTTAATTCTAATATCTCAGCATCTTTTGATACCAAAACATTGTCCTTTTCTTCGATAGCTGAAACGATTTCTTCTTCAGATGCTTCGTTTTTCAACTTCAAAAAGTCTGTTACTTTTATCATTGTTTTTGTTTTTGGGTTTATTAATTTATTATATATCAAAGTCATATTATAAAGACTTTCACTTTTGTTCATTTTAATCTTTTTGCCACTTGAAATAACTTCGTCTACTAAATTGTTAGATAAACATTCATTAGCAGATAACCAAGTTTCTGAATCCATCATTGTAGATATCTCATCCATTGTTTTACCACAACGATTAGAAATAAGTGTAACTAATGTTTCTTTAACCAAATCAAGCATCTTTGAATCACCTCCACTTGGATTATGTAACATTAAAGTACCGTAATCCATCATGTAGCATTTTTTACCAGCCATTGCAATAACTCCTGAAATACTTGCTGCTAATCCATCAATGTAAGTATTACAAGGAACTTTAGAGTTAAGTATTGCACTAACAATACTGTATCCTTCAAGAACTGAACCACCAACTGAATTAATACGAACAGCAATGCTTTTGCATTTATCTTGTAAATATTGCATTTCATAAGCAAATGATGCTCCGTTGATGCCTTGTGTTAAATTACCATTTTCATCAACCGAGTCACCAATTTGAGAATACAATAATATTGTACCCTCTTCTGCAGAAACGTTTTTTATGTATTTAAAATTTTCGATATAACAAAATTATTTAAAAATTATTTATATATTTGTAATTGTAACAAAAACTTGATATTATGGCTGAGAAATCAATAGAAAATTTATTAAAAAAGAAATCAGAAATGGCTATGAAAGTAACTACTAGAATATGTGGTTATGCTAAAGATGGGTTTATAAATGATTGTGTTAATAAAGAAGCTCTTGAATCTCATGTGGCTAAAAACATTATTGAAATTTATTATCAAATCATTGATAATATACCTAATCATAAATACATGGAATTTGTAGAAATAAAAAGGTATATTAAAAATAATTTAAAGTTATAATTCTTTTACAAACATTTTACAATCAAGAGCAGTAATATCATCTGTTCCTATTTCCATTGCAAATTGTGAATCTATTGTTTTACCACTTGCTAAATAAGATATTGTTTTACATTGAAAACTAACACAAATAACTGAATCAACTGTGCCTGTAGCTATTGTGTTAATTGTTATTCTTGAATCATCTAATGAAGCTAAATCAGTAGTATTAAATAATCTAAACAAAGCTCCACCACCTGCAGCACCTGAACCACTTGTACTATTAATATAAATAGTTCCTTTTAATTCAATTTCATATTTAGCTGCTTTAGTTGTTGTATAAGTTAAACCTGTTAAATTAGCATAGATATATGAAGTTGATGTTTGAGTTGGTAAAACATACTCATCTGCTACTTTATAAGTTATTCCTGTTACATCAATAACATTTGCCATAGCAAATAAAGCTCCTATTGGACTCATTGAATATGTTAAATATCTATTATTATGAACGTTTCTATTAACTGAATCGGTAAATAAAACAGGGTCAGCAACAACGTCTGGAGTTGTATCAATTAAAGCATAATCTAATCCAATTGTGTCTTCGGTACTTCTATATAATTCATTACCATAAAATATAAATCCATCACCAATTATTCCACCATAATTATCTGCTGATATTTTATAAGGAGTTGTTGGCGAGAATGTATAGCCTTTTGATTTGATTATATTTCTGCATAAAGCATAAGTCATTTCTTTACTTGCTTCTTGTAAAAAAGCTAAAGATAAACCAGTAAATGGTTGTTGTATTGATGGGTCTACAATTTGTGTTACGTCTATTTTTTTCATATATTTATTTTATTAATAAGTTACTACTTGATAAGTCATTCCTGCTAAATTATATAAATCAGCAAAAGAACGTATTGCATTTTCTCTATTTAAAGTTGACGTTCCTAAAGACGCAAATAAAACAGTAGGAACATATATTGTATAATCGTAAATATTTGATGAATATGTATAAGCGTTACCTAAATAATTAACTTGATAACTACTAATATTAGACATACTTGAACTTGTACTACCAGAATTACCCATAACAAAAGGAGTTAAGAATACAACTGTATTTTGAATATAAATTTGTGGACTCATTATTGAAACTCTAAAATATCTATTTAATGTATATTCAAGTATCATTTTTTGAGCATTTGCATTAATTCTTTTATCAACTCCAATGAAATTACTTTGAACTAATGTCCAATAATTAACATCATTTGGTAAATTACCAGTAGTTGGCGTAGTATTATTATACATATAAATATTATTATCAGTATAAATAACTTTATCATTTAATGAATAAGTTGAACTCATTGAAAATGCTAACCAATTTGTTATATCTGATTTTTGATATAAATAAAATAAATTATTAAAAATTTTTAGTTCTTTAGCAAGTACACTTAACCATGCTAAGAATTTATTTTTTCTTAATTTAGGTGGCGTTAACTGTTCATTAACATAATCTGTATTAATATTGTATATTGACATACTATTGAGCTATAAAATTTAAAGTAGTTAAAAAATCTTGACTTGAAGTTGTTTCTTCTTCAATATAACCTGCTATTGATGGGTAATTAGATATAATAGTTGTTTTGCTTGAAACTAAATATGTTTTACTTATAAATGGAGTAGAATTTGAGCGTATTGCTACATCAATTAAAATAATGTCTGCAACTCCAACTACATTTTGAATAGCATCTGTTAATCTTAATAAGTTAATAGCTCCATCAAATGGTATATTTGCCAAATAAGTATTAATTGCTAAAATAACATTTGTACTAATTGTTGAAGCATATTGACCATTATAATAAATGTTTGCTTTGATATATAATTTATCAGATGATAAAGAATTTACTTGATAATTAACACCTGCAAAAGCAATATCTGAAATATAACCAGTTAATGATGCCAATTCAGGAGCTGATAAAGCAACGGGCGGATTTGACTTTGCAACCTTAATTAAAACGTTTTTAATAGGCGTAGTTTTAACGGAACAACGAGTTATGAGTAATAATGTAGTATCTACAATTGGATACGTTACAGACAACGTAATTGGGTCTATTTGCAATACTTGTGGAACTGTTGCTGAGTATTGAAAATCAAATATTCTTTTTTGAAACCAAAAGTTAGAACCAACTGGAGCTACTTTTACAATTGCTTCAATTTCAGTTTTATAAATATCAAATAATTGCTCAAAATAATTGATAGTTGTAGCAGTTATAAATTTCCATAGTTTATAAATAGAAGTTTGTGAAGTGCTATCTAATGCAACTAATGTAGGTTGTGCTGCTTGTTCAGCATCCATTGATGCAATTATTGTATCTGTACTTCTTGCCATTTTTTTATATATCTAGTGTTCCTGTTAATAATAAATCTGCTGTTGCTAATGTATTTGGTCTTGTATCTGCATCAAAATCTTTGCCTGTTACTGTAAATCTAATTTCGTATACTTGTATATTATCATGGTCATAATTTTGAGTATCTGATTCACGTCCAAACAATGAAAATAATTTAGTTGTAGAATTAAAACGACTTAATTCTATAAAAATATTTTGCTTAATATCTAATACATCAATATCTTCTGTCTTATAACTTTCAAAACCTAAATGAACACAAACTATAAAATCATATTGTTGAACTCCACAAAGTAAATCTCTACATTCAGTAGGTTCAAACTCAATAAAGCAACATGGATATAAAAATGGTTCATTAACATTTTCACGTTCAAATTGGTTATTCCATAATCTAACATACTTAATGCCATTAATAGCTTCAAGAACTGTTCTTATTTCGGTGTATAATGTCTTTAAACTCATTTAAATATATTTTCTATGTTACTTCTTAACTTTAATTCTATCTTACGAGATAAGCGTTCGCTATAACCAACAAATTGACGTTCAGGCATTGTAAAACCACGTCCACGACCACTTCTTAATCCTTCATTGTGAACATTTGCATAAGGTACATTTGATTCTATTCTAACTGAATATTTACTTATTTTCCTATACTTTAAAGAACGTTTTAAATTACCTGTTTTAACTAAAATAGCTCTTCCTTCATTATCTCTACTTCTTTTACGCTGTTTCCAAGCTTTAAAACTTACATCAGTAAAACCACCATCAGTGAATGATTTCTTATAATGATTAATAGCATAAATACCCATAGTATCTACCATATCAGCAATGGTTTTTTCAGCCATTTGCATATCTTTAATTATTTTTCTTGCTTCGTTAAACTTCATAAGGCATAGGTAAACCAAAGTTACTATTTGCAAAACTTTTATCTCTTGGTGCTACATCAAAATATGGGTGTTCTTTACTAAATACTATTTTTTCTTTACCAGCATTAAATTTAAAAGCATCTGGTACATTTTCAACAACTAAATTTTCTGTATTAGTAATCGTTCCTTCATCTAATTGAATTACATCACATCTACAATTCCAACCATTTGGGGGCATATAATTACTCCAAAATGGGTCATCTACTTTTTTAATAATCTTATTTAATGCAGCGTGTTCAGGTCTTACTCTTCCATCTTGAGCAGTTTGGTATTGTAAATAAGGAAATAAACCTTTAGTTTTTTCAATATCTTGCCATTGTGATGCTGTGCGACTTTGAGCAATAGCACTATTATATTCAGCGTTTAAATAATTCTTATTATAATCTTCAAATACTATTTTTGCTTGTTTTTTAAATTCATTAAATGGAACTATTTTGCCATTATCAGTTAGTAATGAACTCATTTGTCTAACTTGTTGGTATTGTTTAGCTCCACTAAATATAAATACATTATCCCTTAATGAATAAAGCATTTGGTAATCTTCACTAAGATAAAGAACAGTGTCTAATGTTTTGCCATAACCTTTATAAACTCCACTTGTTAATTTATCTGCTACTTTTAAATATGTTTTAACATCTAATGCTCTTAAAGTTATAGTTCCTGCATATATTCCAGCAATTACTCTATCAATTTCCTGTTCATCAAATAAATCAGGTTCTTGGTTAATTATATCACAAAATGAACACATTAGTTATAAAAGTCCTTTAATTTATTTTGAATCGTAGTAACTCCTGTATCAATGCTAGTTTTCATTTCAACTGGTGTTCCATAAGTTTTTTCAATATAATCTGCAGGAATATTATAATATTTTAATAATTCTAAATCTATTTTTGAACGTTCAATTAAACCAAGTTCATCATCTTGTTCTGTTTCAATTTTTGCACCATTAAATTTAATACCTAAGTTTTCAAGCATTGGTATTAATTGGTAATTTAAAACATTTTCAATGAAGTGTTCATCGTTCTCACCATAACTATGTAATATACGCTCATGAACTTCAGCAGAACCAACAAACGATTTTTCTGCTGTTGTCCCCGTTTGTCCTAATATTAATTTTGCTATTTCAGAGTTACAACGTTCTATTAACATATCAAACACGTTAAAAGCATCTGAATGACTTGACTCAATTAATTCAATTATATCATCTGTATCAAAACGTCCCCAAGCAGCAACTCCCATATTTCTAAGCATATTATCCATATTCTCAGTTGTTTGTTTATCACGTTTAGATGTTTTACCAATACGAATAGGAGAACCAAATATTTCTTGATACTGAGCCCAAGCACCTAAAGCATTTTTTTTCCAAATAACTAAAGGAGCTACTTTGTTTAATAAACCTAAATCTCTTTTACGACCTACACCAATACAGAAATCAGAATAAGGTTGCTCTGTATAATTAACGCCAATAATATCACCCCAATTTTTAACAACTATATTAAATTCAGGTTTTACAAATTGTCTAGGAACTAAATTTATTTCTTTAAAATTATCATTTATTAATGAATCAAATTGAACTAATGAATAACCCCAAAACATTGAATCTAAAGAATAATCTAAGAAATCTCTAAACCATTGAGATTCTAACATTTCGGTTAAAGGTTCATTTTCACTACCATCTTTATTTACAACACAAAAATTACGACATAAAGTTAAATTTTTACGTTGCTGCATACAAGCAGTAGTGTGAGCATCAAGAACAACATCATTATAAGTTCTTAATAAGTCATAACGATTAGGATAGTTAGCATTCTCAGCTGTTTGTAATGCTAATCTCCATTTACCAATATCTTGAGAAATACGATAAATTTGAGATGTTATTTTTTCAATACTATTTAAAGTACTGTTTTGAGGTAACAACGCTTTAGAAGCATTCTCAATTTGTGTAAATGGTATTTGAACTCCTAATATCTTCATTTTGTTATTTGTTGTAAAATAAATGTTTTACCCGTTACTTTGTCTAATGCTAAAACTCGACCATCGGTTAAAGTCATTATTATTTCAATATCATTCATTAGTACATGTTAATGGTTGCTAATGAACTTCCATTTGCATTTCCCCAAGTAATTGAATTACCTTGACTTGGTAATATTTCAGGAATATCAACGTAAACTTTACCAGCACTAACATTTTTTAACCAACCAATAGCACCGCCTATTTGACTTGCTATATTACCATCATAACGTTCTTTTCTTAATTCAGGAACGTTTCTAGGATTGATTCTACAATGTAAGTTATATAATGTAATATCAATTAAATATTGAACTATTTCTTGGTTTCTATTATCGCCTAAAGTCCATTTTGATATATCAGTAGGTAAAATACCAGTAACTGAATATGATGCACCAACTAACCAATAATTTGTATTAGTAGGTAAAATACCTGAAACGGGTTGTAAACAAGTATAAGTATAATCATTATAAAACACTACATCACCAATTGAATAAGTTAATGAATTGTTATATGAAGGATTAGGTAGTGTAACATAATAAAGTAATTTATCTACGCAAATTACATTCCATTCTAAAGGGTTAAAAGCATGAGCAACAGAACCTGCAATAGATTCATATATATTACCACTAAACGATGTTCTCTCATTTGCTATATAAACAGTAGTGGCACTAAATACAGGCTCTGTATACTCAACTAAATCATTTCCTTTATATGTAGATGCTATGTTAAATAAATAAGTATTAGAAAATACTTTATCTACTTGATAGCGTTGTTTTAAATGACCAGTCATTGTTAATTGTGCTGCTTGTTCAACATCAATTAATAAATTATAATTTGATTCAATTATTTGAGCTAAGTTATCGCTTTGGATAGCTCTCTCATAATCTAAAAGTCTTAATAATCTTGCCATGATACAAATTTATATTAAAGATTGTTACAAAAATTAAGTTTGTTACAAAATGTTACATTTTATGTTTATCAGAAATATAATTGCGACCAATAGAACGTCCTACAATAATATCTCCATGTTGAAATCTTGAATACTCATCACTAAATGCTTCACAAATTAAGTAATCGGTTAAATCAGAAAGGTGACCATACTTTTGGTAACTGATACCTGTTTTACCATCTCTTTCTTTTGCTTTATCTTTAGTACCATCAGCAGCTTCTTTAGTGTTTGTGAAATCTGATATTGCTGTTTTGCAATTATCTGAAATAAGTAAATTGAGGTCGTATAGGTTTTTATCTAATATTTTATTGATGAAATTAGCTCTCATGACTACCGATGGATTAGAACGTGCTACTCTTAAAGTTGGTTGATACTTTATTAATTCATTTTCTATTAACCTAAAAAAATTATAACCTTTTTGTTGTTTAACATCTTCTTTCTGTGAAGTTGCATCTCCATAAATAAATAATCCTGACTTATGGTCATTATATCTATATTTAAACTCATTACATACATCATGTACTGTATTTCTTGGATTAATACCTAATATCTCATCTATCATTCTTATTTCAGTTCCTTGTACTTGAAATATACCACATGGTAAGTATGGATTAACGTTTTCATCCCATGAGATATGTAAAGGTAATTCTGGATTGTATTCTATACGTTTAACGTGTTTATCTAAATTAAAGTATTTATAGAACTCTGAGCCAGTTCGTTCTTGTAATTCCCAATTACCTTCAACAAACACTTGATATTCGTATGTGGTTAATGTTTTAAGCGATTCTAAGTAACTTTCAGGCACAAATGGGTTATCGGTTATCTTTGAAGGAATGTATAGCCAATTGTCTGGTAAATCGTTTAATTTCCATTTATTGTATATTAGTTCCTTAACCCAATTATTGGACGGGTTACAAGTTGCTAGTATAATTGGTTTTGGTTGTTTGTCAATTATTTGAGAACCAGCACGCTCAATACATTTATAGAATGTTTTTTGCTGCAGCTCATTAATTTCTTCTAATAAGAAACCATTTACTTCTAATCCTTTAAATCTGTTTAGTTCTTTATCATCTGCAAAGTTTTCACCCATGAATATGATTTGACTACCATTTGTTAAATGAACGGTTTGCGTGTCTTGGTTATAAGACTTAATAAACGATTGAGGGCAAACTTTATTAAAAGATGGTATTGTAGTTCTTTTAAGTGTCTGTAATGTATCACGAACTATGCACCATTTAGAGTTAGGATACATTTTAGCCAAAAGTAATAATGCTCCAATACCAGCAAAAGTTTTACCTCCTCTAATAGAACCACCATACATAATAAAGTTATAGTTATTGCTAAAGATAGCTTCTAAGAACTCTATTTGTTTTGGAAACGGTTCAAATACTATTTGTTTAGAGTTCAATTTCAGTATCTCCTATTTTAAATATTTGAGTAATTGTTTCAACTTCTGCTTTTAAATCAACTGCAGTAGGTACAAGTTTAATCCAAATCTTTGTATAAAATGATTCAGGATTTTCTTTTGCCCATGCTTCTAAATTATGCAAATCACTTGCTTGAAGTAATTCAAATACTCTTTGAATTGACTCCTTTGCAGTTGCAGTATTTTTGTTTGGCGTACCTAAAGCACGACCACCTTTTTTGATTTGTCCTTCTTTGAATGGCATACTATTTCAATTCTGTTTTAGTACAAATATACAAATTAATTGCAATATATTACATATTCAAAATTATTTATAGTAATTAGTTGGCAAATTGGAGCTATATAAAGTATTTCAAAGTATTTCATTAGAAAGGTATATCTATATTATTAATAATTAATCCATTAGTTTCATTTAAAAAGTTGGTGTTATAAATTTGTTTTGGTGATTCGATAGTATCAATCCATGAATCATAGTTTGGGGTTCCTTTATAGTATCTACCATTAGTTTTATCCCATGCCATTTTAATACAACCTGTTTGTCCCCAGTGTTTAAATTTAACCTTTTGAACGTATATTTCGGTTACTCCTGTTTCATAATCTCGATAAACTGTTATACCATTAGCTGTTTTATTATAAAAGTTAGCTGAGCCACTAATTGAATAAAGGTTAGGTATTTCATATTTACCTGTTGTTTTATCCTTTTGTATCTTAGTTGGATGAGCAACTAGAAAACAATGTACTTTATTAATTTCACAAAACCTAGTTATTTTATCAAGTTGTTCTGAAATATATTTAGTTTCATTAGCTGTATATTGATGGTCTAGTTTATTCCAAGCATCAATAACAAATGCTTTGATACCTTTTTTACGAACTAAAATCCTAACCGCGGATAGGATATTATCTAATGTGAAATCGTTTTCAGGATTAATAAAAAAGAAATTTTTAGAGTGATATTCAATTAAGTTTTTTAAATCAATTGGACTTAATCGGTTAGTTCCTTCAAATGGTTTACCAGATATTTTTTCAGCAAACTTACTAAAATGTAATTCGAGTGGATGATTTTCAGGAGAATATAAAGCAGTTTTCCAATCATGTGAAATGTTTAATCTACATAAAAGAAAGTCTAAGAATTCACTCTTACCATGCCCAGGAATACCTGTAATAGTTGTTAAATAACCCTCTTGAAACTTAATATGCATATCAATTTCTCCAACTCCAATACTACATCCTGATGGTAAACCATTGTTATAATATTGATAAATGTCTTGTTCAATATCTAAAGCGTTAAAAACTCCTATAATTGGATATTCTTTTGAATCATTAATTGAGTCAATAACTGATTGAATACCATATTTAATTAAGCAATCGTTAGCATCTTTACAGTCTTTAAAAATTACCTTGCTACAGTTTTCAAAGCCTAAACGCCTAGCTAATTCATTTTGTAAATTAATACCTGCTTTGTCATTATCTAAAGCTAATATAAACTTTGTATTCTCAGAAAATGAATCAATACAATTATCTAAATATTCTAGGTTAATCTTACCTAAACCAGCACCATTAGGAACTGAGATAACATTTTTAAAACCACATTCATAAATTGCTAAAGCATCCATTTCGCCTTCAACAATTATGATAGTGTTATTATCAATTGTTGCATCAATGTTATAAAAAATTAGTTCAGCATCTTTAAAAAGTTTAAAGTCTTTATTTTTACCTCTTGACTTGATATTTATTAGTTCTCCATTCCTAAAATAGTTAAATTGTATTGTTGGAATTTCTAACCTAGTTTTCGGCATCCATTCAATAGCTTCTGTAACTTTTAACTCTAATAGTGTTTTTTCGCTAATTAAACGTGTTTTAAAGAAATTTAAACAGTTATCTGTGTATTTACTTAACTCAACTATTTTAGGACGTTTAAAATCAATTTGTATGCGTTTATGTTCAAAAGGTTTATTTTCAACTAAAATAATACCACAATGGTTGCAACGACCTGCCCCTTTGTTGAGGTTAAAACTAAAACATTTATCGGTTTTCTTTTTACGACCTGCTGAACATTCAGGACAAACCATTTGATTTTCTCCATTTTTATGAACGTCAATGGTATATTCTTTTTTATCTGCTAAGTTAATTACTTTTAAATCTGCCATTTTAGTAAACCATTTTTAGAGGTGAGTTTGTATCAATTATTTTATTTTCAGGTTTAAACCAAACTGCTTGAGCTTTTTGTTTCCAGTTCTTAACTTTATTTCCTTTGCTATCTTTCCACGAAGCTACGGAATAATAATCATAAAACTTTTGAGCTGTTATTTCAGAATATCCATTTTCAAAAAAATAAAGTTTAATTTCATTTATGCTTATATCCTTATCTTTATCTTTATCTTTATCCTTATCTTTATCCTTATCTTTATAGCTAGGTTTTTGCTTTAGCATTGCTTTAGCTTTGCCACCCTTAGAACCTGCATTCTGTCTAGCTTTTCTATTCTCACTTAATAAATCGTACTGAATATTTAAAAATTCAATTTCTATTTTATCATGCTTAATTTCATGCTTAATTATTTGCAAATCTATTAATTCTTTTATCAAATCTTTAGCATTGCTAAACTTTTTTTGTAGCATTGTTAAAGTTAAGCTACAATCATTAATCCAATAATAACCAGAAATTGATATAAACAAACCTTGAAGTTCAAATGATTCTAAACTAATTTTTCCATTTTGCCAATCTTGGACTGTAAAACGAAAGTATGGTAATTCTTTTGCCATTTAATTTTAAATAAGAAAACCTATCGGCGTTCGTCGGGCATGACTACTAACCAATAGGTTTAATGTTAATTTTTTATATTTGCATAATGCCCTATGCTTTCACAAAGATAGTAAATTGTTTTTTAATATCCTAATTAAAATAAACTTTCCTGTTTTACGTTTTCAGTAAATCTTTTTTCAACTAAAGATAAATTAATTTTAGCTTGTTTAAAATAACTATCCTTTAATTCAATTCCAATAGCTTTACGACCTAAAGAAACTGGACTGTAAACTTCACTACCAACACCCATAAATGGAGTTAAAACAACTTCTCCAGGATTAGAATATAAATCTACTATCCTATCAATTACATCTAATTGTAAAGGATGTACATGTTTTTCGTCGTCTTCCTCTTTTGAGTATCTAAATGGTAAAACATTATCAATTCTAATATCATCCCAAACACTCGAAGCGTAACGTTGCCAAATATAATGGCTTAACTTATTTGATTTTGGGTCTTCTGAATTTTCAAATTTAGTTTTTAAATATTCCCACAATTCAACTTCATTTAAATCACTTTCATTTGCATTATTCCATGCTCTTAAAATATTTGGTAAAATTGGAATTTCACCAGCATATCTTTTTAAACCAAAATCATGAGTAACAGGCACTTCATTTTCTCCTTTTTTTGTAAATACTAAAATATAATCAGGCATAGCAGTAAAACATTTAGTACTATCTTCAACTATAAATTTATGCATTAAAGATTGAACCATAGTACGCATACGAACTTTTAAAGGCTCTTTCCAAATTGTAATACGATTACGATATTCAAAACCATACTTAGTATGAAGTCTTATTATTTCATTTGGAAAGTCCCATAGTCTACATGTATTATCAAATACATCTGTACAATGAACTGCGGTTATACGACCTTTTTTTGTAACCCTTGCAATTTCTTTAATTAGAAATTCATATTGATTCAAAAATTGTTCTTTACTTTCGCAATTACTAAAGTCGTTTTCACTACTTGAATAATTATAAAGTCCAGCGAATGGAGGACTGTAAACTGATAAATCAATACTTTCAGTTTCTAAAGTTGGCATAACTAACATACAATCGCTATTATAGATTGCATAATTATCTGTTACTAATTGGTCTTTTACTTTGTTTTCCATGTTTTTTTATTTTTAAAATTTAGGTTTAATTATTTCTTTTGTAAATTCTTTTACTTTATTTTCAAAACTACGGTTAACATTTTCAGTTAAGTTTTTATGTAGTTCAATTGCTTTTTTTGTTTTTTGTTGTAAGGCTTCTAAAACTCTGGTTTGTCCGTCTGAAATTACCATATCAATAACAACTTCATTCTTTTGTCCGAACCTCCAGAAACGTCTTATAGCTTGGTAATATTGCTCATAACTCCATGTTGGAAAAAATACAGAATGATTACAATGCTGCCAATTTAAACCCATAGATGTCATCTTAGCTTTTGTAATTAGTCTTTTAATATCTCCTTTTGCAAAGGCTAAAAGTATTTCCTCTTTTTTATCAATAGATTGACTACCTATAATTTCAACGGCGTCTTTATCCGAATGTTTTAAAATACTACTTTCGTTATTTGTATTACACCAATAAACAGAATTTTTGCCACTTGCTAATTCAATAGCCTTTTCGCATCTTTTATCTTCTGTTTGCTTTTGCTCCAATCTAACTTCAGTCATACTTTTAGCAATAGGAACAAACATAGTAGTTTGACCATTAATATCAAACATTGATTGATTTTCAATAATATGTTTATTTACTATTAGTTTAGGTAAATTATAACGTTCGTTTGAAAACCCTAAATCACTTGGCATTTTAACCATTATTGACCATTGATTAACCCAAGCAAAAAAATCATTTTCAGCATGTGGTTTTAAATAAAACTTTTCGCCAATGTTACGATTATTACTATCAACTGAATTTTGATTGTTTTTAAAAAACTTACCTAACATGTCCATGTAACCCATATATCCTAAAGCTTCTGAACTTGTACCTAATTCAATAAAATCATTAGGGGATGGAGTCGCAGTTGATAAAAAACGATATGGTATTTTTTTAACAAAAGTAGTAACCTCCTGTTTAATTTTACCGTCAAAGTTTTTAAGTATTGAACTTTCGTCTAAAATAATTCCAACAAAATCATTTTCATTAAAATAATGTAAACGCTCATAATTACAAACAACTATTTTTTTAGTATGTTTACCATCTTTAGAATATTCAATATCATCTATTCCTAACTTTTCAGCTTCTAAAATAAATTGAAATGCAACGGCTAAAGGAGTTAAAATTAATACTTTTTTATTAGTATGGTTAATTATATTTTTAGCTATTGATAATTGAATTAAAGTTTTACCTAATCCAGTATCTGCAAAAATAGCAGTTCGACCTTTTCTTATTGCCTTTTCAATAATAAATCTTTGAAAATCAAAAGCTATGTCAGGAATGTAATTTGGCTCAAAACCAAAACTACCTAATAGATGTTTTTTATTTTCTATAAATTTTTGATATTCTGTCATTTTATTTTGTTTTAATATTAATATATTCTTTGCCTTCAATTAATGTAAATATGAAATCATGCATGTAGTTTTCCATATCACTAACTGCTTTTAAACTTTGCTCATCTAAGTTTTCTTTAATAGTTTTAACAAACATATTACTAGCTCTAATAAGGTCGTTAAACTTTTGTTTTTCTAAATGTTTAAAACGTCCTAAAAAGTGAGTGTATTGCTCATTTTGAACTATTGCAAGTGAGCAGAAAACTGTTAATGCTCTTTGCGTTTGTTCCTCTAATTCCTGTTTTGTCATAATACAACTTTAAGGTTTTTAGATTCACAATATTGTTTACTAAAGACTAAAGTAACAATGTAATAACCTGTTTTTTCATTTAAACACAATCGAGGTTTTAAGATTGGATTTGTTTTTTTAAACTCTTTTAGAGCTTCATAAATTGTTTTCATTTGGTAGTATTTAATTGGTTAATATTTTACAAATATAATTTATTTATTTTGAATAAAAAAATATATTTTCAAATATTTACTATTTCAAATGAAATAAAGTCGTTATTTTTTGTAACTAATTGTTTTTCAATATGTAAAATTTCAATATTTTTATCATTAATATTATATTTCTTTTGTAAAATATCTAAAAAAGGCTTTAAAATATTATCAATATCACTTGCTTTATTTGAAAATCCAACTATTATATTAACTCTATAAGGTGGTTCTATTATGTATAAATTAGGTAATAAATTTAACATGATAGTTTCATAATTTAAATAATCTTTAGTTTTAAATCTGCGACCTTGCCAACACTTATTTACTGATAATGGTTTTATATTAATTTTATTCATATTGCAAATGTAATTAAAATGTTTATATTTGTTGAAAACTTATAAATATGGCAATTAATCGATTATTCTTTGATATTGAAACAAGTCCATGTTTAGGATGGTTTTGGCGTCCTGGTTATCAAACTAACCTCAACTATGGTAACGTTATTGAAGATGCTAAAATAATTTGTATTTGTTATAAATGGAATTATTCCCCTAAAATTTATTATTTAAAATGGGATAAAAACCAATGTGATAAAGAAATGATGATTAAATTTATTGAAATCATGCATAAAGCTGATGAGATAGTTGGACACAATTCAGATAGGTTTGATACTAAATGGTTAAGAACTCGAGCTATGATTCATGATATTGATATGATGCCAGACTTTAAATCAATTGATACATTAAAACAAGCTAGGCAGTTATTAAATTTACCCTCTAATCGTTTGGATAGTATTGGTAAATATTTTAATTTAGGTCAAAAGTTAGAGAATGAACCAAACCTTTGGCATAAGGTATGGAGAGAAAATAACCAAGCAGCATTGATGCGAATGGTTAAATATTGCAAACAAGATGTTAATTTATTAGAACAATGGTTTGATAAGTTAAATAAATATATGAAGCCTAAAACACATGCTACTGGTGTTAAATGTGATTGCCCTGAATGTGGTTCTGATAGCATTCAATTAAGAGGCTTTAGAATTAGTTCATTAGGCAATAAAACACAAAGAGCTAAATGTAATGATTGTAATAAATGGTTTGCGTATTCAACTAATAAATTCAAATTAAAGTAATGGCATTGTTCAAATTTAGAATTATCGACAAACATGAAACTCAGGAATTTAACGAAGATGGGCAACTTATATGTATGCCTAATGGCGAATGGGTTGTTTTTAACTTTGCTTTAGAAACTTCTGAAACTGTTATTATATCATTCAGGAGTTATATTTTATTCGATAGTGAAGGCAATCCAAAAGAATGCACTAAAGTATATTTAAGTGATGGTAGTTATTTATTTGCAGTTAATAAATTTGATACTTTTGAAAAGAATTATTTAGAAAATTACATACCTTTATTTGCTGAGTAATACTTTTAAATATTCTTTAACTTTATCCCAAAAGATAACTTGTTCTAACTCTTCAAAGTTATTGGTGCTTCTGCCATGAATAAGATTATGCCTGTATAAAGTATTACGATATTCTTTACATTGCCAAATAGCAATTTCAATACCTGTTTTATCAGTAGTACAGTTTCTGCAAAGCATTCTGTTTATTTCAGTAACCATTGTAACTGCTTTTACTTCATGTTTCTCCATTTGTTATATCTTTTAATTGTTTAAATATACTTTCTGATTGATTGCCCCAAAACATTTCGCATTCATTATCTTTAAATGGAGCATCGATAAACCAACTTTGATAAATCGGATTTCCAGTTGATGTAAATCTAAAACAATTATCTTTTAGTGGGCAATCTTTACCTTCGCATTTCGTTATATCACTCATTTTTTATGTATTTTTAAAAGCATTAAGTAACCTATCAAATCGGTTAGGTTATCCTCATTAAAACCTGTTAAGCCTACTTTATTAATTCTGCTTAATTTGTCATTTACCCTTGCTATGATGCCAATTTCAACTTGCTTACTTTTATCAATACCATCCACATTTATAATCCATTCGGAGTTAAATATTGAGCCGTTGTAAGATATATTTTTAGCAATGGCAAAATCTCGCATTGTGTCGTATTCTGCCTTAATTAAATTGTTTATTGTTTCTAATTCCATTTTACAAAATTAACAAAATAATTTGATTAAAAAATTTTATTATTAAAATATTATAATTATATTTGCAAACATGAAGCTAAAAAAAGATGGTAAACCTAAATTAAGTGGTGGCAAACGCAAAGGTGCAGGTGCTCCAAAGAAATTGATTAAAAAGAAATCGGTAACAGTATGCGTTTACGATGTTGAACAGTTAAAGAAACTAGCTAAAGGATTATAATTTGCAATTCGCGAATTAAGAATTATATGCA
>Ga0209297_1000322_pt1 | contig 31998 bp, 45 predicted proteins | sample S_130805_MF_Meta_FD_187322 | JGI IMG/M metagenome (GOLD analysis project Ga0209297, IMG submission 187322) | Freshwater microbial communities from Lake Simoncouche, Canada to study carbon cycling - S_130805_MF_MetaG (SPAdes) (version 2) | ecosystem: Environmental > Aquatic > Freshwater > Lake ...
ATAAACAAGAGTTCAAAGGTGGAGGTGGATTTGCAATTGAAAAAATTGTGATGCCTAAATCATTAGGAGGGATTTGGCTAAAGTTAAGACCACGCAATAGTACCGGCGTTGAAATCACCTGTGAGCCAGCAACATGAACCGCTACCTAGTAAAAATAAGCGCCATGATCGTAGTGGATTCACCGCATTCACCAGATGATGTAGCCACCGGCATTGCGGCTAGGTTAGAGGAAATTTGTCAATCCAGTGATCACCTCCTCGACTATGAGGTGATCCCATACATCATGCCGGAGCCATGTGGATCATCACATTGATGAGACTGAACTTGTTACCCGCAAAGTCACTAAACACCGGTTCCGTAAATCAATTATCGCAGCATGGAATAGCCGATGCTATATATGTGGCGGCCAATTTGAGCACATAACGCTAGATCATATAATACCAAAATGCAAAGGAGGCCATACAACACGCGAAAATTTAGCGCCATGTTGCTCCGTTCATAATCGGCTTAAGGGCCATGCAGAACTGTGGGAATGGTGGACGACTCACGAATGCTGGGATTTGCAACGCGCTATTGCGTTGATTCATTACTTGCGCCATGCCGGTGATGCTCCATGAGTCTCATCCGCTTTTGCACGAACACGAATCTGCCACATCACAATGGCTTGCCAGAGCTGAGAATGCTCAGCCCGAACCCCCAGACCAGTAACCCGCCATTCGCCGGATTCGGTCTCCACCACTGCCATTACCGAGTTTTCGTGATCCAATGCAGTAGGCTGGGGCGCATCTACAAGTCTGCCAATGGCCTGGGCCTCATGGATGGTTCCAAACATCCCATACCACAAAGAACTACAGATCGAGACTGGAGTGCGGTCCATCGAAGCCTGCAAAGACACCCCACGTGTAGCGCAACTTGCCGCAGCTTTATACCGTCAAAACCACATGTACGAACAAATAATAAAAAACGCAACCAAACACATTATGGAGCTAGAGCTTAACGAACTCGTCGCAACCATGGAGCATTCTAAATAGCTTTTGTTCCCCCGAAAGCTGTATCTGCCTAATACGCTCTCTACTAAGACCCAGCTCCTGGGCCATAACGGTATTGGTGCGTATGTCCGCTCCATCCAGCCCATTTTTGTGCCTTAAGACATACTGAGTTTTCTCATCAAGAAACTGAATACATTCATGTAATTTATCAAAACGTCTAACCTGATCCACCCGGTCAAAAATATCATCAGCATTCTGCTGGTTCGGATCAGACATCAAATCAATTAACGACCCATCGTTATCTTCTGCACCAACAGTTCGATCCAATGACGTAGTGCGCTGCCCCTTCAAGAGCATTTCCTGCATAGCGTCAACGGTCATCTTTAAAGCTTCGGCCACTTCAGCGTGGGTCGGTTTACGCCCCAACTCAATCCCTAGATGGTGCTTAACTTTCCTAATTTTGGCCAGTTTTTCAGCAATATGCGATGGAACGCGCACAGTACGCTCCTTCATATCAATAGCCCGCTGCATAGACTGCCGAATCCACCAATACGCATAGGTACTGAATTTATAGCCCTTAGTTGCATCAAATAATTCAACAGCCCGCATCAACCCCAACGCCCCTTCCTGGACCAAATCCAGCATCTCCAGCGACTGCACCACGTGTTTGTAACGTTTTGTAATGTGCACCACCAACCGCAGATTGCAGTTTACAAATTTCCTCTTTGCGGCTTCCCCCCTCCGCACTGTCTTGCGTTCCTTGGGCGTAAGTTCACGCTTCAGTGCAGTAAGTTCCGCTCCCTCTTTAATTTGCCGCGCCAACTCAATTTCTTCTGTGGGCGTCAGCAGTGGATACCTATTGATCTCCGCCATGTAATTGCCAAAAGTGTCAGCAGCCATAACCCTGGAACGGAACGGCGCTACCCTAGCACACTAGACTGCTGGATCAATAATCTGCTTTATCTTTTTGCTGATTTTTCCTTCTACGCGATTGCGCACAGAAGCAGCCCAGGCGGCTTCATCCATAGCCAAGGCCGCTTTGTACTGGGACGCTTCGCACACGCGTTCTAGGTACGCATATATAGCCTTACGAGCTGCTTCGGTTACGCGCACCTTATCCCGCGCTGCAATCTCCTCTAACAAGTCGTACCTTGACCTGTCCAGCAGGATCTGTAGGTACTGCTTTTTACCGTGAACTAGCGACAAAGATCTCTAGATTGCTACAGAACAGTCTAGCAGTTTAGCGCCAGCCAGCATCCCGTAGCCGCTTTGCCTCCATAGTTTCAACTATTGCATCCATCTGTCTCTTTCTAGCCCTACCCCGTTGCTTGGTGCACCCGGCCCTAACATCCCAGGCCCACTCTAAAAACATTGCAGCCCGTTGTAGATCCGCTGTGGTGGCACGGGCCACTGCACGAAGCAAGCGGCCCATGATTTCCTTTCTAGCGGAATCCGCGATCACTTCGCCTCAGCCCAACTCTTCCCCCACTTTGCCTCAGCCAACGCTGGAACGTCTCCAAGCCACAGGGCTTCCGCTTTTTCCATGGCTTTCTGAAGCAGCTTTGCCCACTTTTCCTCCGTGCCTTCTTGCACTTCCAAGATCACCTCATCGTGTACCACCCCAGCCAGCTTCACCTCCATTTCCCCGCACCTAAGTAGCACTGGCCATAGCAGCCCCAGGGCGCGTTTCATCACCGCCGCCCCAGCGCCTTGCACAGGAGTGTTGCACCGGGTGGTTAGTTTGTTGTTTTCCCCCACCAAAAGTCGCCGCATACGCGACTTACGGATAAAAATCGCTGCATCTGCACCAGAATTATTAGCTGCTTCGGCATTTGCACGCTGCCACTTGCTGATGCCTGGGTAGGCTCGATGGAACGCCTCCCTGATTTCGTGCGCCTCCTCCAGGTCCATCTGAATCCCCATAGCGCCAGCGTATTCCCTCAATCCTTTGGCCCCACTACCAAACAAAAGGCCAAAGTTGGCGGATTTTGCAATCTGCCGCTGTTCCTTTGTTACTGCAGCCTCTTCCACGCCATAAATCTCCATCGCAGTCAACGTATGCAGGTCCTTTTCTTCCTGGAACGCTGCAATCATCGTGTCGTCTTTAGCTTCAGCTGCCGCGAGTCTTAGCTCCATTTGAGCGAAGTCCGCCACAACCAATAACTTGCCTTTTGGGGCCTGCACGCAAGCCCTAAAATTCTGGTCCCGTGGCACCTGCTGCAAATTAGGTTTCATGCAACTCATACGCCCCGTATCTGCACCCAACTGCATGTAGCTGGCGCGTATCCGCCCATCATCACTTTGCGCTTGAATCAACGACTCCGCCATCTGCCGCCGTTTCTCCACCCGCTTCCATTCCATGTACCGTGCCACCACAGCATGGTCCGCAGCGTATTGGCGTAACGCTTGCCTACTAGCGCTAGGTTTGCCATCAGCATCGGTCGGCACTTTACCCAAGACACCTGTCAATGCCCTCACCAGTTGAGCTGGCGAGTTCAAATTAAACCCAGCCATCTTTTTGGTGCCCAATCTAACTGATCCCTCAGTCTTAGTTCTCAAATTAAACGACCCATCCTCGTCCCTAGGTAGTTTCTTTTCCTGGGGTAACGCTTCATCCAACTCCACAATAAACAGATCCTTAAGTCTTTCTTGTTCTTGCGCTAGGTCTAGCTGTAGTTGATTAAGCATTTCTTTATCAAACGGCAATCCAGTTCTCCACAACTGCGCCATCGCGGGCAACGCCGCATTCTCCAGAACCCAAGCTGTATGAAGTGCAGCTTTTGCCATGTGTTGATTTATCACGCCGTCCAGTTGAATCAACACCGCCACATCATTGACTGCGTACTCAATCTGCTCAGGTGTTAAGTCTCCACTCCAGTCACTTCTTTGGAGTTCCTTGGGCAGCTCAATATTTAGCCACCGCTGCACAACATGCTGAAGCCCGTGTTTAACGTTGGGCATTCCATTCAGCAATAGACGGCTGGCAAGCATCGAACACTGCACCGTGCCGGTCGGCCTAATGCCGTGTTCCTGCAACCAACCCAGGTCAAACACTGCATTGTGCGCGATCCAGTAGCGCTTCATTGCAAAAAACTGATCTACCTTGTCCCAGCCGTCTTCATCAAGATCAAAACAATCAATAACAACTGGTTCGCGGTCTATTGCTGCAAACTGCAGCAACCTCAATTTGCCGATTTCGGGCTGTAGCTGAAGCGTTTCACAGTCAAAAGCAATGGTGGTGGCGGTGGCAAGAGTGGCCAGACCGTGAACACCAAAAATGAACGACATGCCTAGTAGGGCGAATGCGGTTCTACTGTAGCACCCTAGATAATGGTTTTGGTGTCCGCTGTTGGCTCGACTTCGGCAGCTTCTGGTACGACTTCAGCGATCCACTCCCGAAGCCGTTTCCCGGTGGGAGTGGAAGCAGGCCATTTACAAAACTTAAGCAACTGTTTGGAATCTTTACAAACGCACGACATCAGAGGCTGCCAGGCTAGGTAATAAAAGCCTCCATACCCAGAAAATTTTACGCGCTCAATTTTTAGCGCACCGGGCACAACAAACTCGTCGGGAACTGTCACTGGAAAGTTATTCTGCGGTAACCTGGTAATCTACGCACCACGCTGTTTGTTCCCCACCGCACAGCATTTCGGGGAATATCTATCTCGCATGTGTACCATTTGTAGTCGCATTTAGTGCACCTACGATCTCGAATAATCGACTCAATAGTGTCATGGCGCGTACTAGCTGTGCGGATTTCGGAGCAATCACAAAGAGGACAATTCATTTGCCCCACTTCTCAAGTACGGCACGCGCAAACACAATGTTCAGCGGGACATACGGGTGAAACGTGCCATCGTCAATCATTTTCTGCGCCAAAAAGTACAACTCTGTATCAGTTGGATGCTTTGATTGCGCTGTGGCAGCGCCCCAAGCGGCAATTTCCTTAAACACTTTTGCCTCTCCTACGGTCTGCATTCGCACAGACCAAGCATCTATCTGATCCAAAGACGGACATGGTGCGGGGTCAGTCATTGTGTCTCCAGTTCGTCGGCGATGGCGAGGATTTGCTCTCGTTCGGGGTTAGGTGCTTCGTACTGACAATTATCAATAACTACGTAGTTAATGGGAAACATTTGCGCCGCAACAGCCCGCAGGGCGGCGGCAAGAGCTGGGCCAGCTAGATCATCGTTGGTGCTGTAATACGCTTTACGCACCGCCTGCGCGGCGGGGGATAGGTCAGTCATTGTGCCTCCAGTTCGTCAGTAAAGGCAAAAAGTTCAGTCATTGTGCCTCCAGTTCGTCGGCGATGGCGAGTAGTTCGGCACGAATCTCATTGTTCTTGCGGCTTCCGTTGGCTGGCACCACCTGATCAGCAGCAGCCCGCAGGGTGGCGGCGGCGGCCCACTGAAGCTCGCAGCGCGGGGCGTAGTCCATTTCTCGCCATGTGGCATCCAGCACCGCAGCAGCGGCGGGGGAGAGAGGTGTGGCCATCACTTTACCCTTCTGTTCCTATGTGGTGAACAGGTGCCATAGCCATAGCCATAGCCATAGCCATCGCCAGAGCCAGAGCCATCACCATAGCCATAGCCAGAGCCATAGCCAGAGCTACAGCCATAGCCAGAGCCATCGCCATAGCCAGAGCCTTCGCCATCGCTATAGTTACGGCCATAGCCATAGCCACAGCCATCGCCATCGCCATAGCCATCGCCATTGCCATTGCCAACAGGTAGCACTGTTAACTTATTCATTATTTAATACCCCAGTTCTCAGGTACTGGAATGCAGAATATTTCAGCGCCTTGTGGGATATCTACGTCTGCAATAGGACGAAGATCTGCTTTTGCAGTTTCGACCATCTTAGCAAAGCCGATAGATTCCCACTTGAACACATGCAATGCACGGCTCAATCGAACGCGGCCGTCTTCTCTGGTTACATCTCCAGCAAAAATCCAACCACGATCAACAACCACAACAGCGCGGTTACCACTTGGGGCAGGTGCAGGAACATAATCAGCGCGAACATACTCAACGCCATTGATTTGAATTTGAGAGGCAGCGATTTCCATGGTTTAAGGAGAAAAAAAAAATAACAGGCAGGGTTAACGACTCAGCCTTGTTCGTCGGGAATGGGTTGATACTGCGGCAGCCATTGGCCTTGTTCGTCGGTGAAGCCAGCCCTATACAGGAACTGTTTAGCGGCGATGGCGTCACCGGCCATAGCACGTTCCATCAGGGTTGGAGCGGTAAGGGCGTCTGCCATGTCTTCAAGGGTGCGGGTTGGAACGGCATAGAACGATTCCATGTCGCCGTATTGGGCATCGGTGTCGGCTAGGTGGCGCAGAACAGCGGCAATGCCGTGACGAACGCTGTATCCCTCGTAAGAGCTGGCAGCCTCCTCAAACTCGTCAACTAGGCGTTGGGCGCGAGAGTCGCTAGTCATGGGGCCTCGGGGGCGGCAGCGGGTGCGCCCCAGCGGGCGAGGACGGCGCGGGCAAAGGCGATTACGTTTTCGCCAATGTCCATTGGATAGTAATATCGAGTAATAATGTTCCCATTAGAGTCAAGACGGCCAAGTTTTTCCCTAAAGGCAAGCTGTACCAGCGCCTCATCGGTCGGCCCCTCCGGCTGCTCAGCCAGGGCGGTGCGGGCGCGGGCAATCAATCTTGACTGCTCCGCTTGGTCAATCCATGCACCATCACTCTGCCAGCAGAGCAACGCATCAGCCAGCTCGGAGCACAGAGCGCGGAAGGTGTTAGTCATAGCGGTTTAACCTGTTTTTTGATGATCTGGAAAATGCGTTTGAGGGCCTTGACTGATTCGGCTTCGGTGAGGACGCGGCGGACACGAAGGCGGGCCACTTCATCCGCATCACGCTGTAAGTGTGCTCGGATCATTACGTCCATGTCGAGCTTTAATCCCTGATCTCTTAGCTGTTCGTCAATCGGTGGTGAGAGAGCGCCAAATGCGATGTGGACATTTTGCGGGCTCATGACCGCGCCTCCAGGGCGCGGCGGGCGGCGCGGAGCCTGTCGGCCACCAGCTCATAACCAGGGTGGTAGATGTGCTTGTCAAGCCACGTGATGCACGCTTCCAATTCCTGGTCGGCACCCCATTGGGCGGCAGCAGTGGCGATGTGCTGTTCGTACGTCCAGAATCTCTCGTTGTAAGGCACACCTGACATGGTGGAGTCGTCCCCCCACTGTTGCACCAATTCAGGTGGTGGGGTGATTGGGTGTTGGTTAGTCATTGTTCTGTTGTATCGGGAAGTGGATAGGTGTCTAGGTGGTTTAGTAACCGCCGCAAATACCACAGCGATTTTGATGCGTTGAGGATGGGGTCATCTTTGTCCCACATGCGGAGCATGTAGCGCAGCACGTGGCCTTGGCAGTTGCCTAAGACGGGCGTAGGCGCCCGACCGATGGCGTCTTCAATAATGTCGATGACTTCCATCCGCCCGGTGGTGTAGTGGGACGGGTGGTTTACAGGGTCAGGACCGGTCATGGGTGAACAGATGAACCGGTCTACTGTAGCACAGAAGGCTGGTTTACCGCTTCTCCCAAGACCCGAGGTTAGCTCAGTCCATTCCAGTGCTCCACGCTTCCTCCGCTTTAGCCCTAAGGGCCTCCAGCTCTGCACTGGTGCGGTCTCCCTCGCGTGCGCGTATAGATTGAAAATCGTGTCCTTCTGCTCCAGATCCCTGTCCACCACTAGATTTAGCAGTGGGACACTGGTCTATTTCTGCGTGAGGTGTCCCCCTGGTGTCCGCCCCAGGTTCGGCCCCAACCTCCAAACCGGGTTTAGCAGGTGGACACTCACCACTTTTTAGGGGGGGTGTCCCACTGCTACTTTCCAGTCCACCATTACCTTCTGCCTCAGTAGGACACCTATACAACAACGCCCCCTGTGCGCGAGAAGAGAGAACTGCCTGGTAGTGGGGTGTAGGACTTCCACCTCTCCCTGGAACGGCCTCTTCGTGATCGACGCAGATCAACCCGCGCTTAAGGAGACGCTGGAGCGACTTTCTGATGGCGTCCACAGAGCCTCCGCAGACCGGATCGGAATTCAGGTCCAGCCGTGAGCGGGTGGAGGGGTAGACGGTCCGCAGACGGGCCAGTACGCGATCAGTAACCCCACTGGGGGAGCTGGTGCCGGAATCCTGCTCAGGGGTCCAATCTGCAAGGGTGAAGCTGAGGTCAGCCTCCTGGCGCATGATCAGCCGCGTTCCACCACGCCCACTGCGGGATTTCTCGATGGTGACAATCCGCGCATCCTGCCCGGTTTCTTCCAACTGCTTCGAGCTGGGGCGTGAAAGGCTCCAGGTTTCATCCACGGCATCCCGAATAGCCGAGGTGCCCCTAAACCCGCCCTGCTTATTGGCGTGGTGAATGATCAGGATCGTCGCGGCTGGAAAGAGGATCCCGTTATTCCGTGTCAACCAGTACAGCGGACTCGCAAAGTCGCTCTTGTTCTCATCAAAAGCCTTGCCCCCACTACAACCAATCAACGAGTCAATCACCACCAGCTTGGGTTTGACGTCGTGCATGAGCTTCACAAACTGCGCGTAGCGCTGGATCGACCACTCACTCCGCAAAGTGACGGGAGCATCCATAGGCATCCCAACCTCCTCTAACTGCTCCTGGAGCTGCACCAGGGGCTGGTCGCCGTTAAGCAGCAGCACAGGCCCAGCTTGAACTGGAACGGCCTTCCCACGGATCACAAAGGGCGCTCCGGTGGCAATGTGCTTAGCCAGCGTCCAGGCACTCATGGACTTGCCATCCCCACCTGCCCCATAGACCAACACCACCGCCGGGCAAGGCAACAGATCTGGAATGAGGTATTCCCGTTTGAAGTCGGTCTGCATGAGTTCTTTCAAGCTCATGGTGTCCGTCTGCCCCTCAAATTGGATCTGGTCAACAATCAGCCTTTCAAGGGCACTTTGATCTCTGTATCCAGCCCTGAGCGAAAGCTGGTTGAGTTTGAAGTTCATCTCGGCTGGATTGTCCAGCTCCATAAGAACCTTTGCCTCCCGCATCACCTCATCAAATCCCAGCAATTCCTGGCGAACCTTTTGGACTGCTGCCTCAGCGCCCTCAACAATTTTCTTGGTGCTTTCACTAAACCTCAGCCGTTTCGGGTCTTGCTGGTCTGCCAACCAAATCAGTGTTCCCAGCCCAATAGCACCACCAGCCTTAAAGCTGTTCCACCGATCTTCACAAGGATTCGCAGACTCCCAAACATCGGAATACTCAACGTCTTCCGCACTCCACGCACTCCACAGCGTCAAACCCAGCTCGTTCGGTAGCACCGAGTGGATCGCCATCCCAACTTTCACCCAGTGGTCATGGCTACCAACACCCTGCTGTGGAATAACTCGCAGACAGTCCTGCACAATCTCAGCAATCTCATCGTCCGAGCGGTCGTCTAGCTGGAGCGCCTTGCGGTTTTTAACGAGGCCTTCACCAGCTGGGACGCCCTTTGCCTCTCGCATCTCCGCTATGAGCCACCCAGGAGCCTCAGGAATGGCCTCTAAGTCGCCGGTGAACCCGTAAGTACCCGCAGGGGCCTTGCCGTCTTGTGAGCCCGGATAGGCCCCATAGAGAAGGCCTTGCCGTCCCCACAAAACTTCATATCCGCCCCTGCTGTCGCTCAACCCAAAACCTTTGACCTCGCTCCAGTGCTCTTCTGGCACTGTGAAGAGGTATTTGGCCGCATTCGCCTTTGTACTTTTAACGACCGGAGCGCTTATTAAAGATTCGCCCCATTTCTTTAATAAGGCCCCGAGGTTGCGATCCACATCGAGAATCACCAACCCACCACTGCGCAGTCCAGTGAATACGCCGACGGCTTTGAAGACACTGGGGCGCCTTTCAATGGCCAACGCCACATCCTCCGGCCCTAGCACACGGTGGTGCGCCTCTTCCAGAGGTGTTTTGCCCTTGCTGATCTTCCCTGACTGGAGCGCCTCCCCCTTGGCGTAGATAGGGGTGTAGGCCATTCCGGCGGGCAGTTGCCGCACGAAATCCAGCAGCTCTGTAGCACACAACATGATAGAATCCCAAGTGCAGAGTTAACCGCGACCCAGTGCCCGCAAGCGCTGGGTCGTTTTTATATGGTAGCTGTTGACCCTTGATTCCGCACGTGCTACTGTATTGGAGTACAGCCCACAGAACGCAGTTCATGGGCAACACACCCCAAAACGATCATGGCATTCCTTTCAAAGTCCGCTTCCGCGGCCATCGCCCCCAGAACCGGTGGCGCCTATTTGACCCCCAGCAAAATCGCTGACGGTGGATCGGCCCGCTTTGCCCTCCTCTCCGAACACCCGCTTGAGTTCTACGAAGCCTGGGGCCAGGATTCTTCGGGCTCCCTCAAGCCTTTCCGGTTCCCACACGAACCCACCCCCGAGGAAGTAGTGCTGGAACTGGGCAGCTATGAGCCCCGCACCCGCGACAATGGCAGCCTGGACGTTAAGTTTTGCATCGCTTTGCCTGTCTATCACTATGAAGACGCCAAGGTAAAGGTTTTGCAGCTTTCCCAGAAAAGCATCATCAGCGAACTAGACCAAATCGCCCAACAGGAGGACTTCGAGGATCTATTGGCCTGGGATTTCACACTGGGACGTACTGGCTCCAAGCTCACTACTGCCTACACCCTGCGCCCTGTACCCCGTAAGGCTGCTAGCCAGAAGGCCCTAGAGACTGCTTGGACCGATACCAAGGCTTCAGGATTCGACATTTCCCGCTTACTAGTCGGAGGTGATCCTTTCAAGGCCTAAGTACCGTGGCCCCCACCTAGGGGGCCTTTTTTAATGTACTGGAAAGCCCGTTTTTTCTGCATCACGTGGCTTGTTTTGACGGTAGTATAAGTTGGGAAGGAGTATTTTTGTGTTCTTACAAGGGTGCTCTGGACTGGAGCAAGACAACAGCGGCCCTTTCAGGGTGTACCGGAACAGCACTGGAAAGATCTTCCACTCTGTCACCCACATCCTGAAGGAGACCGCCGATAACGATGCACTGGAGCGCTGGAAGGCCCGAATGGGCGACCGGGCTGGAGTGCTGAGCAGCGTGGCCACCACCCGAGGCACCCGCGCCCACGGCAGGGTGGAGTGGCGCCTCAAAACCGCCCGCAAGCTCGCAGTCCACGCCGCCAACTCCCGAGGACTGGAGCGTATCCCGTCCAGCATGTGGAGCTGGGCCCTAAAAAAGGCTTACCAAAGCAAACCACCCAAGCTAGACCTTTCAAGCGTCGGCTATGGCCGCTGCCTAGACGAATGGCTGGAGCGCCACTGTGCTGGCGAGGCCGCAGTGGAATTGAGAATCACTTGCACGCCACAAAACTTCACATCCCCGTACTGCGATGGCTGGGCTGGAACGTTTGATGCTGCTCTGTACCTTCGGGATCGGCCTGGCCTGTGGTTGGTGGATTGGAAGACCTCTGCTAACCGGCGCGGAGCGGAACTGCTCAGCGATTATTTTGATCAGCTCGGCGCCTATAACGCCGGAGTCCTGCAACACAACCCCGGACTGGAGGGGTTCGCCGGTGGCGTGGTAGTCATCGCCCGCCGTGCAGGCCCACCCGACGTGCATTGGCTGGAGCGTGATCAGCTCGCGGAGCGCACCGCGTGCTTCACCGCTCGCTTCGCCCGCTATGTTCGCGGGCTTTGCCCGCTCACGGAAAACCTTTCATGCGAGCAAGCTCGCGAAAACCTTTCATGCGAGCAAGCTCGCGAAAACCTTTCATGCGAGCAAGCTCGCGAAAACCTTTCATGCGAGCAAGCTCGCGAAAACCTTTCATGCGAGCAAGCTCGCGAAAACCTTTCATGCGAGCAAGCTCGCGAAAACCTTTCATGCGAGCAAGCTCGCGAAAACCTTTCATGCGAGCAAGCTCGCGAAAACCTTTCATGCGAGCAAGCTCGCGAAAACCTTTCATGACTACCCAGGGAATATGAAGAAATATCACAGAGGCTGTTGACTCTGGCTGGAGCGCCGTCTAGTTTGGCCGAGTTCGCAAAAACCTTTCATGATTTACCGCGTTAGCCACACTGTGGGCTACTCCACGGCACCGCAAACCTTTCATATGCGGTGCCCGGATTACTTCTCTGCACTGGAGCGTGCTCGCCTCATCTGCGGGTCATCGCTCGTGTCGGTCAAGCTCGCTTCGCTCGCTCTCCCTCCACTCGCTACATAAAAAAGCGAGCAAGCTCGCTACATAAAAAAGCGAGCAAGCTCGCTACATAAAAAAGCGAGCAAGCTCGCTACATAAAAAACCTTTCATTATTCTTTTCCAATGTCCAAAAACCTTTCAAGCACTGGCCTTTCAAGCACTGGCACGGAAAACCTTTCATGCGCCGGTTGCCTTTCATGTGATCACTTCCTGATGGCAGATGATTTCGTAGATTGTGCACTCGATCAGTGGCTGCTGGTGCGGGAGATCACGCCGGAGGGAACCAACTATTTGGCTTGTGATCTGCACAGTGATCTGACCGGGCCGGGGGATGGGGAGCAGTAGACAGCAGAAAACCCCCCGCCGGTCCCCGCGGTGGGGGACTAGCAAGGGGCAGCTGGGGCGGTGGGCGGTAAAGGGGTTACGTGATTTTAATTTCTGCCCCTGTGGAATCTGTGGAAAACTTCGCCAGGATTTCCGCAGCGGTAACAGTCTGCGGGTGACCGGTGGCGCGGGTTAGCGCTTGTTGCTTCCGTTGGCATGTTTGCCAAAAGGGGATTAGTTCCCGCTCTAGTTGGATGTTTCCTTCTTTGCCGTATTGCTTATGCAGACTTAACAGATCCTCCCAGTCCGAATCCTCCAGACTGGAGCGTTCAGCCGCCCACCGTAGGTCCCTGTAGAGTCGCTTTTCTAGCCTGATCTGATCGCGCCGTTCCTCGGCGGCTTCTCTTGCGCTTGCTTTTGTGGTCCAAGCTCCGGTGGTCATTGGTTCCCGTGGTGAGGGTTGGTACTGGGGAGCGTACCACGGGGAGCGCTTTTGTCGGGGGATGTTAAGAAATGCAACAATGGCTCAACAATGGGTCACGGGATGGACTGGGTACCGTGTAGGATCCTGGCACGCGGCACCAGATGCCGCAAACACTCCCCACCCTTAGGAGCCCCATGGAGACCCCAGCAACACTGACCGAACTTCTCACACAAGTAGGAAGCCACTGGGTAGACGCCGAATTATTCAGGCCCCAGAATGAGTGCATCGACTACATCATTGAACGATTCGACGATTGTCCCGAGGCTTTGAAGGACTTCTGTCGGTCTGACTGGGTCAACATCTGCGAGCCGTACACTTATCAACTGCTGGACCGTTACAGCAGCCAAGAACAAGGCATTAAAGCTCTATTTAACGACTACTGCGAGGCCTTGGGCGCCACTTCTACGCTTGAGGCTTTAGAGGGCGAGACAATAGAAGACCCCAAGACATGATGGCAGCCATGGTCAATCGCGCTATGAGCTGGGGCGCCATGGAATTATGCCGGGAGATTTACCCCGAGTTTTGAACCGTTTTGCTCACCTTCTCACCTAAACCAATGACTACACAATCTAACAGCCTACGCCTGGCCGACCAGCTCACCGCCAGTCCTTACGCTTGGCCTGGCGGCTATCCCCTGTTTGCGCTTACCACTGATGGCGCTGCCCTGTGTCACCGTTGCACCGCATCAGAACGGGAGTCAATCGGTACTACCACTGGCAACGATGGCTGGACCGTTAAGCTTGTCGCCGTTAACTGGGAAGATTCCAAATTGTTTTGTGATCACTGCGGGAACCAGATCGAGTCAGCCTACGGGGGCATATCAGAGTGAACTTCTACACCGTAGCCGTGGTCAAAACCATCAAGCCGACCTGGGATCCCCAGGACTGGCGAGATGCGCGACAGGATTTCCTGATCGAGGCTCATACTCCCCAACATGCCGAGAGGCTGGCTAGTGAGCTATTTGAGCCGTGCGACGATATAGCGGATATATACGCTGTACAGTAGCACTTAGGAAACCTAGGCGATTGTATGGCGACAGAGAACAGGGGCAAGGGTGCAGGCTTGCCCCATGATCCTACGGTTAAGACTGTTGGGAATGATCCGGAGAAACGTTATCGCGGTGGCAAAGGATGCGAGGCGAGAATCAATGAGCGGGTTAATGTTTGTTATGGATACATCTTAGAAGGTGGAACTAGACGGCAAGTCTGTCAAAGATTGGCTGATCGCTTCAGCATATCTGAGAGAACTGCGCACAATGACTATACAATGGCCATGAATTTAGTGAAAACAGAACAAATTGAAACAAGAGAGAATCTTTTGAACCAAATCCAGGGCTTACGTTTAGCCACTGTACGTAAGGCGTTAGCGAAGGGCCAGTATCAAACAGTTGCAATGTTGCTTAAAGATATGGGCGCCGTTATCGGTGAAGTTGCCCCGGAGATTCAGGCACTTAACGCGCCAGTGCTAAACATCACCGTGGAAGAATCACGCAAGCCAGAATTAACCTCAGCAGCTGGAGCGCCCCTAGACGTTGCTGTCCTACCCGTATGTGAAGAATTGCAACAGGGGGAACCGGGTCCCGGTTGATCCCCCGTTCTACTGTGCTATACTACAGGGACGCGGGCCACCATTACCCGCACCGCTACCAGACCATGGCTACCACCTATCACACCTATGCAGACTTGATCACTGACGGCGGCCGCTTGGCTGCTACCGAATGGCCTAAGGCCAGCATATCCGACGCTATCCGCGCCACGTTAGCTAACGACTGCCGGGCCATCATCCTGACGGTTGCGGCCCGTGGTGAGATCACCCGAGGCTACGCTCCCGGCGGCATGGCCACTATCTAATCCGCACTATCGCCCCCACATCCACCCCATGGCAAACATTCTTTGCTTCCTGATCGCTACCTCAACCTTTGCTACAATCGTGGCCAGCTTTGGTAATGTTTCCCCACCGCCAGCTTATCACCAACTGGACAAGTAACTAACACCAACCATCCCACAATCTATCCCACACAATGACAATCTCCACCCCTTCCTTCCCTCCTGCTGATGATCTGTTGAGCTGGATCGATTCCACAGACTGGGTCGCAATCGTTGACCGGTTGCTAACAATAGCGCTATACATTGTGGCAACGTGCCACGCGCTGGCGGTGCTGGCTGCCCCCCATGTTGCGGTAGCGCTGCGGGCCATCGCGGCCAAGCTGGACCGTACCAGCGCAGCCCCAGTGCTCAGCCTGGGGGCCACGGTCCAGCGGCGCTTAGCTGCTGGAGAATCACAGCGCAGCATCGCCCGCAGTCTGGGCATATCGCGCCACGCCGTAGCACGATGGGCGGCCTAGACCCATGAGACCCGGGGGGCCACGGTGGCCCCCATCACCGGGGGGGGGGAGTAGCGAATTCTGGCGGTGCGGGACAAGGTACCGGGAACCTGCTGATATATCTGAGAACTCGTCTACAATAGCACACTACACCACCCAACCGGGGGTAGGGGGTCGAGATTCTGTAGAGTAGTATTCAAGTACCCCCAAAAAATACCACCATTGGCTGGAACGCCCTCACTAAACCTGCGTGCAGCGCAAGGCCAAGTATTTAATGCCCGAAACCGGTTCCGTGTGCTGGTTGCGGGCCGCCGATTCGGCAAATCCTACCTGTCTTGTATCGAACTTTTGCGTGGAGCAATCGAACGCCCAGGCGAAACATACTTCTACGCGGCACCAACATACCGCATGGCCAAGGACATTGCGTGGAAAGTGCTAAAAAAGCTAGTTCCAAAGTCCTGGATCAAAAGTAAGAACGAAACAGACCTGAAATTAGAGCTTGTGAACGGCTCAACAATTGAATTAAAGGGCACCGAAAACGCAATGGCCCTCCGAGGCCGATCTCTAGCTGGAGTGGTACTCGATGAAGCCGCATTCATGGATTCCGAGGTCTGGTTCGAGGTAATTCGTCCTGCTCTAGCCGACAAACAGGGCTGGGCCCTCTTCATCTCCACCCCAAGTGGGACGGCCTCATGGTTTTACGACCTGTGGTGTTATTGCGAACAAGGCGACCCGGACTGGAAGCGGTGGCAATTCACAACAATCGAGGGTGACAATGTACCCGCAGCCGAAATAGAGGCAGCCCGCGCCCAGCTCGACCCCCGCACATTCCGCCAAGAATTTGAGGCCTCCTTCGAGAACCTCACCGGCCTAGTCGCAAACTCCTTCAGCGACGCCAACATCTCCGAGCTGGCACGCGACATCCCAATCCTGCCGCTCCACATCGGCGTGGATTTCAACGTCGATCCAATGTCCGGCGTAGTAGCCGTAAAACACGACGACCTGTTGTACGTTTTCGACGAAATCGTACTGACCGGCGGCGCCACCACCTGGGATTTCTGCGAAGAAATCACCCGCCGCTACGGACTGGAGCGCCGGATTGTAACATGCCCCGACCCAACAGGTGGCGCCCGCAAAACCGCCGGTGTCGGCGCCACCGACCACGCAATCCTGCGCAAATCCGGCTTCACCGTGTCCACCCCCCGATCCCCCTGGAAGATCCGCGACAAAATCACCTGCGTAAACACCGCCCTACTCGATGCAGCTGGAACGCGCCGCCTGCTAATCCACCCAAAGTGCAAACATCTAATCAAGTCTCTGCGCACACTCACCTACACGGAAAACACGGGCCTACCAAACAAAAACTTGGGCGTAGACCACAGTTTCGACGCACTCGGCTACATGTGCCTACAAGTATTCAATCTGTGCAAACCCGAAACGCTAGGCACAACAACCTTCCGCACCTACTGACGGTAGACTAGATCCAGCCCCGCATACCGCCATGGCCCCTAAAAAGCCCACCAAAGCCCAGAAAAAGGTGGCCAAAGTCATGCGCGAATACAAGGCAGGTAAGCTACACAGTGGCAGCAAAGAAGGCCCTGTCGTAACCAGTCCAGCGCAAGCCCGCGCCATCGCCCTTTCCGAAGCTGGACTGGCACGCCCCAAGAAAACCACCAAAAAAGCCCCCAAAAAGAAATGAAGGACGTAACCGCTGTAATTGCCGAGGGTCACTGCACCCACCTTGAGATCGACGCCGAGGAAGGCACCACCACCGTCACGATGGTGTTCCCCACGCCCGACAGCCCCTACAGCATCGCCTCCCTTGTGCACCGGCTTGTAACAGGCATTGAAGTCCTAATCAACGCCGAGGAAGACTAATGCCCCTTGGAGCCAGAACAGTATATGACGGCGAACTAGCTCAAATACAGCGACTGTATCTGTCAAAATGGGGTCAATGTAACCCAAACCCATGACCTACGCAGTTCCCGGCCAAGTCCGAACCAATATCGTCAGCACCACCTATTTAGGTGACAGCGATTCCCCGTTCACGCGCACCCAAGCGACGCTGGACATGGTGCGCGGCTGGGAAGTAATGAAGGCAGTAACGCTAGGGACAGAGTATCTGCGCGACAACAGCCAAACGTTCCTCCCCCAGGAACCCCGCGAGGATTATGACGCCTACCTAGGCCGTGTAAACCGTTCCATTTTCTCTCCCTACACCCAGCGCCTAGTACGTGCAGCCACCGGCTTAATTCTGCGCAAACCAATCACACTCGAAGGCCCCGAATACTGGCGTGAGTTTGCCAAAAACGTAGACGGCGGTGGTTCGGACCTGGACGAATTTGCCCGCCGCCAAGTGCTCTGCTCCCTGACCTATGGCCACGGCAATGTCCTGGTGGATTACCCCGCCCCCGCCGAAGTCCGCAGCCTTGCAGAAGAACGGCTACTGGGACGGCGCCCGTACTGGATCGAAGTAGATCCAACCGACGTATATGGCTGGCGCCTTAATCGCGGAGATTCCTACGGCGCTCTGGAGCAGGTCCGAATCCACGAACAGGCCGTGGTGCCCGAGGGTAAGTTTGGCGAATGCGTCTACAACCAGATCCGCGTCATCTACCCAGGCCGTTACGAAGTTTACCGCCAGTCCGAAGCAAAAACCCAGCAGTACCTAAGCCCCATGGCCTCGGGTACTTTCAACCTAAACGATCAAAATTCCGATTACGAACTGGTCGATTCCGGAACCTACAGCCTATCCGAAATCCCGTTTGTCACCACCTACTCCAACAAAGTTGACACGCTGGTAAGCCGCCCACCAATGCTGGACGTGGCTTACATCAACCTCGCCCACTACCAGCGCCAAGCGGACCTAATCCACTCTCTGCACGTCGCCTCCCAACCCCTGCTAATCCTTGAGGGCTGGGACGACCAGACCAAGGATATGGCGGTTGGCGTGAACTACGCGATTGCGACCCAACCCGGCAACAAGGTTTATTACGTGGAGCCCGCATCGAGCGCATTCGAGGCGCAGTCGAACGAGATCCGCGAGTTGCAGCAACAGATGGCAAGCCTCGGCATCGCCACGCTGAGTCAGCAAAAGTTCGTTGCAGAGTCTGCCGATGCCCGCCGCCTAGACAAGGTAGACACAAACTCAATGCTGGCGGCAGTTTCCCTCGATTTAGAGCAAACTTTGCAGCAGTGCTTTGACATAAGCGCCGAGTACCTTGGGCTGGAGCCTCCCACAGTCCACATTGACCGCGACTTCGACATCAACCGCCTAATCGGCCAGGACATTGCCGCCCTGACCGTACTGTTCGAGAAGGGCGTTATTACCCGAGAGGAATATCGCCTGATGCTAGCCCAAGGTGAGGTAATGCCCTCCATGCAAATCGGCTCCCTACCCACCGAGGAAGCTGGAACGGAATCAGAGGGCGAAATGACGGAAGAACCAATTGATCAAGAAGAAATGCCCCAGGTTGATACACTAGAAGAGTAGTAAACCTATTTTTCGATGGCCAAGTCCCTCGACAAGGTTCTGCAGGCCGACGGTTCCTACAAATGGGAACTGGTCGAACTAACTAGCGACTACATTAAATCGCTGGAAAGCCCTGCCGAACCGGAAGCTGCGCCTGCGCAGTGCCCCGCCATTGCACCTTTGCAATGCCCCGCCCCAACCCGTAAACCCCGCAAATCCACTGACAGCTGATGCAAGAACTGGTACTTGAGACGCCAGTGGCGACTCCAGAGCAGCCCGTGGCCGCTCCCACCGAACCCAGCCCCGACTTCTCAGCCCTCCAGGCTGACTACGAGGCCCGCATCACCGCCCTCACCAGCCAAGCGACCGAAGCCGAGGAACGTTTCCTTGGTCTCAAAGCCAAGCTGGACGAGGTGTACAAAAAACAGGACGAAAAGCGCAAGCAAACCCTCCAAGACCAGGGCCAGTGGAAAGACCTCTGGGAAGAGGCCAACCGCACCGCCCAAGAAAAGGACACCCGCATCACCGAACTGGAACGTCAAATCGACGATCTCCGCAGTAGCACCGAAGCCGCCGCGACCCGCACCAGTGCAATGGCAGCAATCAGCAATGCGGGCGCAATCAACGCCGAGCAAATGCTGCAATTACTGCAATCCAACCTCCGCAAAAACGACTCCGGCTCGGTCGTAATCCTAAATGGGGGTGTCGAACAAGACGTCACTACTTATCTCTCAAATCTACGCAACCCCGGTTCAGGATTTGAGCATCACTTCAAACCGGCTGGAACGGCTGGGATGGGTGCAAAACCCAATCCAACTGCGACGGTAGCGCCGGGCATGACCAATCCGTGGAAACCCGGATCGGTTAATATAACAAAGCAGATGCAAATTTCTGCGTCCGACCCCGAACTTGCAGCGGTGCTGAAGCGTGAGGCCGGATTTTAAGTCTCTGTGAGATTGCCCAAGTCCGTGACTGGGACCCGCAAACCCCAACCCTGAGACCCTCTAATGGCTGCTCCTTTTCAGAATTACTCTGGCGGTGTCCTTCTCGCGGACATCGTAAAGCGTAATAACCTCAGCACTTATGTGTCTGAGGCAATCCTTGAGCGCTCTTTGTTTGTAAAGAGCGGCATCATTGCCCGCAACAGTCTGCTGGACGCCACCGCTGGCGGCACCCGCATCCAAGTTCCCGAGTTCAACCCCATCGCTCCTACCGAGGAGATCATGGATGGGACCTCAACCTGGGGCACCAGCACCGCTGGCTACCTGACCCCCCAAAAGATCGGCACCGGCACCCAAATCGCCACGATCTGCCACCGTGGTTTTGCTTATGCGGTTGACGACGTAGCCGTTCTGGCTGCGGGCGAAGATCCCATGATGCACATCCGCAACCAGCTGGCCGACGCCATCAACAAGCTGAAGAGCACCCGTCTGTTCTGCCAGCTGTCCGGTCTGTTTGCCAGCACCCTCGCTGCCAACAGCCTCGACGTAGGCGTTGCTGCCGCCTCCGGCGGAGCCGAAGCCAACTTCCTGACTGGTGCGACAATTGCCCGCGCCCGCAACCTGCTGGGCGAACGTGGCGACGAACTCGATACCTTGGTTGTCCACCCTTCCGTGGGCTTCTACCTGTATCAAGTTGGCCTCCTCACCTTCTCCACCTCCGCCTTGGCAGCCTCCGGCTCCGTGGTCTGGGGCGGCGGCGGTGTTGGCGTTGGCGCCCGTTCAATCGGCGAGTTTGCCGGTTGCCGCGTGGTGATCGACCCCCAAGTGAACGTCGTTGCCCCCGGCAACGGCGGCCACCAACGCGAGTTCTACTGCTACCTCACCAAGTCCGGGACCATCCTGGAAGGTGTTCAGCAAGAACTGCGGATCGAAGCTGACCGCAACATCCTGTCCAAACAGGACGTGCTCTCAGTTGATTACCACACCGCCTACCACGTGATGGGTACTAAGTGGACCAGCGGTAGCGACAACCCCACCAACGCAACCCTCGCCACCTCCGGCAACTGGTCTGCCACCTACAACATTGACCTGATCCCCATCGTTCAGCTCACTGTTAACAGCCCCCTCGACACCTCCACCATCTGATCTCGATCAGCTGGAACGTCTCACAGCCTCACCTTCGGGTGGGGCTTTTTTATTGGCCTAAACTGTAGTAGCATCACCAGCTTTGTGGCCGCAGTCATCATCGCTACGCTTAGCAGCGCGACTGCCAACAGTTACGCCACGCTAGCTGCCGCCAACACATATTTTGAAACCGTCCCAGATTCCAGCGGCTGGGACAATAAAACCACAGACCAAAAAAATCGCGCCCTAATCGCAGCAACTCGCTGGATCGACAGTCTGAATTACTACGGGGTCCGGTGCAATACAGGTCAATCATTGAAGTGGCCCCGCAACGATTATTCCATAGACGGAATAAGTCTTGACTGTTCCAGCATCCCAAGTTCTATCCTTTACGCCCAGTTTGAGTTAGCTTTAGCGATTGCTAACGACACCGCTTCAATCACGGGCAACACCGGCACCACCGGCTTGTACGACGAAGTGGAGTTGGGCGATCTCCGGGTGAAATACAACAGCACATCCCAGTCAAACGGTCCGGTCAACAATGTGTTTGATGTGTATCCCTGGCTGCAGTCACATTTAGGCCCCTACGTCCTTGGCGGCGCAGGCGGCTACCAAGTCCGCGTAACCCGAGGTTAACATGAGTTTAACTGACGACACTTTCGCCCTAATTCCCGCCCCCATAATCGAAAAATGGGGCAGCACAATCACGTACCTAACATCCGGAACCGACACCTACACCACCTCGACTGGAACGGTCAGCACAAGCGACACCACCTCCACCTTCAAAGCTCTCGTCACCGCAGTAAACCCTAAGGAATACGACGGCCTGTACCAAGTTCAGGATCTTAAGGTAATCATCCCCGCCAGCTACCTACCTTCTTACTACCCCACAATTCGTGACCGCATCCAGTATTCCGAGGCTGGAACGACCCGCGAAGCCCGGATCATCGACATCAAGAGCTACCGTGGCGACAATCCAATCATGCACGTCCTAATCGTGAGGCCGCAATAATGGCACTCGGATTTGGTAAAAAGTTTGGACAGTTGCTCAAGGATCTCGATCTTGTAGCCACGTCAGTATTTAGTGCCGGACCGACAAATGCCGCCACCCGGATTGTGCGTGACCTTCAAGATGCGGGGCCCAGTTGGACCGGGGAGTTTTCAAACTCCTGGCAAATTCAAGGCCCCAGCAACACGGTCTCTGGAACGGGCCAACCTGGGGAGCCCCGCCGCCTCACCGCAATTTTGCTGAGCGGTAAAGAACTGCTGAGCAAACCCGAAATAAAGTATAGTATTGGCAACTTTGCAGGGCACGCCAATATTGCCCGCGACTTAGAGCCCCGCAGCGGTTGGACTCGCCCAGGCGGAGCGCCTCAGACGCAGAAGGGTCTCAGAACTTGGGCCCAATCTGATAAGGGCCGCGCTAATCCCACTTTGCGCGGTGAAATAGGTGGCGGATCAGTAGAAGGAGAATCCAGCCGCACCGCCCCACTTGACTGGTTTTCCTCCTACGTAAACGGCGGCCAGTTTAACAAAGCCGTTCAAATCGAAATGGACCGCGTAATGAAGAGCCTGCCCAAATGAATTACCAATCAGTCCGTGCCGCTTACGAAGTCCCGATTGCTGCAGCTTGCGCTGCGCTGAGCCCCGCTATTCCGGTCTATTTCGATAACGTAGTCACCACCGCGCCCCAAAGCACAAGTTCCTTTGTCATCGTCAACATTTCCTTTGGCCTCACCACCGAGCCAGTCCTCACCCGAGACATCAATTACATCCGAGGCTCCATTGTATGCCGAATCCACACCCCAAAAGGAAAAGGCACTGGAGCGTCTCAAACGATTGCATCAGCTATTACTAGCGCACTCCAAACCCTCAACGCAACCGCCCGTACTCCCGGCCCTAGCGTCCACGCCCGAGTAGGTCCAATCAACGGCCCCACATTCACAGCGACAGATAGTTTCCCACATCTGCTGGGACGTTTCGATTGTCCGTTTGTGGCTACAGTATTTACCTGATCCATGTAAATCGCGTCGTTGCTACCATATAAATAGTCGGGCTGCGCCCGCAAACCGTTGCCCCCGTTTCCATGACCGCTACCGCTTTGTCCGGCACCGCCGGAGCCCTCTACTACAAGCCCGCAGGCACCACCGGCACCTTTGGTGAAGCCGGTGTGAACGCCAGTACCGATGTGATCACCGTTGAGCCCTACTTGAACTTCAAGGCTGGCGATCCCGTCAAGTTTAAAATTTACAATCCCAACACCGGCGATACCGTGACCCCCAGTGGTAGCAATGCTGCCCCTGCAGGTATCACCGTCGGCACCACTTATTACGTTCTGAGCTACACCGCTAGCAGCGGCGCACTAACCGTATCTACTGCTTCGGGTGGCACAATCTTGCCCATCACCGACGACGGCACTTTGGCTGCTCCTAACGAGTTCATGGTTTATTACGCCGATTACACGGCTGTGGGCCAAGTTCGAGATTGGAGTTTTGAAATCTCCCGTAGCGAAATCGACGTAACCACCATTGGCCAAGCCGCTGGTCAGTATGCCCCATTTCGCAACTACATCGCAGGTTTTGCCGATGGCACCGGGTCTGCGACGGTTTACATGACCGACGAAGACGCCGCTATGTCCAACCGGATGATTGAGGACGTTCTTCAACGCCAGCAGGTCGGCGCAGCCTTCAAACTGTATATCGACCGCGTTATCAGCAGCGGCACGGTTAGCGAAACCCTGTCTCGCTCGATCTCCATGGATGCGATTCTCACCAGCGCAAACATGACGATCAACCCTGACGATGCCCAATCTGTGAGCATCAACTTCCGCCCCAGCGGTTCGGTAAGCTTCGACCTCTCCACCACCGCCTGATTCTGGTAGATAACAACAGCCCCGGCAATTGCTGGGGCTTTTTTAGTGCTACAGTACAGAAGTAAGATGTTTCAATCTCATGGCTTCGGTGCCCAGTAATCGCGCCATCGACCGTCTGCGAAAGGCGGCCAACCTGACCCCCGCCAAGAAGGTCGTCGAGCTTAGCGACGGCAGCACATTTGAGTTGTGGCGCACCCCTTTGGTAGCCGCCGAACGCGAACGCGCCCAGAAGGCTGCAAAGAGCGATGACGCCAACGCTTTTGCTCTTCAGCTCCTAGTTCAAAAAGCCCTGGACGAAAATGGCACAAGACTGTTTGCCCCCGGTGAGGTTGACGTACTCAAAAATGAAGTACGCGATGCCGACCTCCAAGCCCTAATGCTGGCAATCCTTTCTAACGACGGAGACGAAATCGACCCAAAGAGCTGAAGGCGCAGCTTAAGTCCGACAACTGGCTCATGCTCCAGCTCCACATCTGCAAGGAGCTGGGGCTGACCCTATCCGAGCTACGCCACCGCATGACCGACGAAGAAATCCTGCTCTGGAGCGTTTTCTTCGAGATCCTAAACGACCAACAAGACGAAGCAATCCGCAAAGCCAAGCGCCGCTAGACTATATCAGAGATAGTGTACTACTGCCGTGGCTGCCTATACCGCTGAAATTCGTATAGGCGTAACAGGTCAAGAGGACCTGAGAAATTTACACCGGCAAATTACTGCTGTTTCAAAACAAATAGACAATATAAATAAAATACCCGTAAGTGCATCTGACCAGTTTTCACGAGAGTTACAAACAATAACTAAATATAACACTGCACTTAGTAACGCAGTAAAAAATTTAGCAAAAGTTCAATTTGGAACAGCCGAAGAAACTCGCGCAATTCGTGTATACGTTGATGCCCTAGGTACTGCGAATACGGCAACAGAACGTCAAAATAAACTTATTCAAGAGCAAATAGTTTTACGCCAAAGAGAAGCCGTAGCAACTAAACGCGCAGCAGCTGGAATACGTGACACTACACAATACGGAGCACCTATAGGCCCCACAGCCCCTACTGGAGCGCAGCAACGCCGCGCTGTTACAGGCTCTGAAGCATACCAAATTGCACAACGCGAAGCTAATTTTAACGAGCGTTTGCGTACTATACAAGAACGTAATGCAACAAAGAGATCAACAGCATCAGGAGGCGTAAACAGAGCTGAATCTATAGCCCTCGGCGTCGGCTTTCCACTGATGTTTGGTGCGGGGCCTGCATCACTGGCAGGGTCTTTAGCTGGTTCATTTATAGGTACTGGTTTTGGCGGCCAAATCTTAGGTGGCGCTATCGGCGGAATTATAGATAAAGCCGTTCAGTCGGTACAGAATTTAGATGCTGCCTTCCGTGCAGCAGGTGACGACTACAGCGCATTACGCGAAACAGGTTTGCAGTTTAGTGCCGAACTGGAACGCCAGGTGCAAGCGGCAAAAAGTTTAGGTGAATACACAAAAGCACAAGCTTTAGCTAACCAGGCTTTGAGTACCACAGGCGACATAGGAGGAGGTACTGAAGGTGTAGCTGCCTCTGTAAACAGACTCGGTGCAGCTTGGAATAAAGTAACACAATCTGTTTCATTACTTACTGGCGTGGCACTTGCACCCTTCATTGAAGTGCTTACTATGATATTAGAACTTGTTAATTTAATTGCAGTTGCTTTTAACTATGTCATTGGTGCGGTATCATCTTTAATAAAAACAATACCCGGAGTAGCCGCTATTATTGATGCGCAAAATAACGCCGCTTATGCAACTACAGCAGAATATCAGAATCAACTAGCAGAACTAAATAAACAAATTGAAAGTTCTACACAGCTAAACAAAATAAGTAAAGCAAAGTTAGATATTGAAAATCGCGCACTTGGTAAAACCGCTGAACAACGTAAGCAGTATGAGTTACGCGCACAAGTGCAAGAAAAAGAACTGGAACTAGCTAAACAAATATCCGAATTTCGTAAACAAAATCCGATACCGCGTACCACTGAGCAACAAAATAAACAACAACAAGTAATAGGTGCGATGAGGAGTGACGCAAATATGAAAATACAAAGTATTTTACAAAATGCTTATACAAATTTATTTGATGAAATAACACAACAAAACATAACTATTAACAATCAGAAAAAAGATCAAGAATTAAGTTTTAGGGACATGGTACGTGAAACAGCCCGTATCCAACAGGATCTAAACACTGAAACAGCACGTAAAGCACAAGATTTACGCATACAAGTAATTGAAAAAGAAAACCAACTAATCAAACAACAGGCGGACTTACGCGTAAAAGCGATGGAGCTAGAAAGCACCAAACGTTTAGGTGTCTTAAGTGGGCAGGTTGCCGCTAATCCCGATTTAGAACCTGTACTAAAAGTACAAACAATTTTAGATGATTTAAAGACAGGGCTTGCTAAAATAGATAATGAAGCCGCAGACAAACAGCGGCAAGCCAAATTATCCCTAATAAAACTTGACATAGAGAATGAAAGATACAAGTACGATACTGCTCTTCGTATAAATAGGTTAAACATTGATAATCAAAATAAAATTGCCCGTATAAATGAACAAATAAACAGGCAGAATGAGGCCGCAAGTCGCACTAACATTTCAGGACGTTTAAAAGCACTACAACTTGAAACGCTCAGCAGCGGTTTACAAACAAGATCAACACTAAGAAGTTATAAAACTGCCCAAAAAGTTCCTGGCATTGATCCTGCAGACGCGCTTGCTTATCAAGATCAGATAGATAACCTCAATGCTACTTTAAATGAATTGCGTAATTTATATGCAAAAATAGATGAAGCAATGAAAATTGCTCCGCCTAAACTTTCCAATGTGCAACAGTTGGCTACAGTAAGCGCAAACACTGGTCCTGTTTCTACACAGTACAATGCCCTACAGCAACAAATTCAAACTGAGGCAAGTGTAGCTGCTAAGTCCGCCGAACTGGACCGGCAAAAAGAAATAGAAAATAGTCTTAACAAGACTGCAGCACTAGGTAACGAATCTTTAGCAACTGTAAGTGCCCAGGTAAAACAAAATTTAACAAAATTAAGTCAAGAAGAACATTATCAAAATTTACTCAAATCAGGAACTAATCCAGCCCTAGCAGAACAACTAGCGACTAACTACAGTCTATACAAGCAAGCCCAATTAAACTACAAGACTACAATAGAATATTTACAAAAACAAAAAGAAACATACCCAACGCTAATTCCTTTTATAGAAAATGCAATTACTCTACAGCAACAACAGAGAGATTTACTAGATGAACAGTACACGATACTACAGAATACTACGGCTGAACTGGAAGCTCAAGCGGTCATACGTCAGGCACAGGCCATACAGCGCCAAACGGTCGGGGTAGAGGCTGGAATGCGGTCTGGTTTTATAGGTCAAGCCCAAAGTGCTTATGCCGCTGCCATCACAGAAGGTCGCACTCCACAGCAAGCTGAACTACTTGCTCAGCAAACCCAAGCGCTGGAACTAGCAACAACCAAGGCCCGCGCACTGGAAAGTGCTTACCAAGACATTGGTACCGCAATGGCCACGACGCTAACAGAAGGCGTTGCTGGATTGGTTGCGGGTACTACCACTGCACAGCAGGTATTTTCCGATTTCCTAAAAGGCGTTGGTGATGCGTTAATGAAGGCCGCCCAACAAATGATTGCGCAGTACCTAGCAATCGCAGCTGCTAAAGCACTGGCAGGCTTATTTGGTGGGGGAGGAGGAGGCGGTGGATTTTCTCTTGGGGGCGCAGGGAGCGGTTCGGGCGGAGCCGTAGGCAGTCTGGGAAGTGCAATGAGCCCTACTAGCGCTCTTCCCAGTTTTATGGCAGCAGGAGGTCCTGTTACCAGTAATACCCCCTATATCGTTGGCGAGAAAGGCCCCGAGCTGTTTGTGCCAGGGGCTAGCGGTACTATCATCCCAAATGATGCAATGTCCCGCTACAAACGCCAGAACAGCAGCGCAGGCGCAGCAAATGGTGGCACCGGTGCAGCAGGCGATGGCTCACCAGCGTCCTGGGCAATGAATTTTGAAACCACGCAATTCCTAGGCCAAGATTGGGTAAGCAAAGATCAACTCATGGCTGCTATGGCTGCAACCGAGAAACGCGCCACTGCAGCCGGAGCCAAGGCTGGAGCGCAACAGGTGGCCACTAAGATGAGAACCTCGCCTGCATTCCGCAGGCAGGTGGGAATCTGATGTCAGTCGTTGTAATCGGTAATTTTCTGACGTTCACCAAACACGATGGCGGCAGGAGCTACTGGCAAAATTTCTTTAACGACAATGCCGTTAGCTTTGATGGCATTAGCTGGAATCTTCTGCCCTTTGTCTACCAAGGTGCAACCAAAACCAAGAATGGCGACAATATATCTAGTCAGCTAACGCTACCCACCAACCAGCTAACGCTGGCCTGGACCCGTGATGCCGTAAATAATAGCTGGGTTGCCGAGGTGCGTACATATCAACTCACTGATACCTACACACCGATCACGCCACCGCGAGGCCAAGAGATCTGGCTCTGCACTGGCATGAGCTACAACACCCAGGGAACTCAGCTTGAACTCAGCAGCCCGCTTGATGCAATTGAATCTCGCGTCCCAAACCTACGCTTTACCGCCAAACAGGTTGGAGCGTTGCCGTCAACCGGTGCTATTAGGTCCGGCTGACCTAATTGGCCTGCCGTACAAACTTGGCGCTGATCCCTTTCGCCATGGTGCCACCGACTGCGTAAATCTATGCCGCGCAGTGCTGCAATTTCAAGGCATCAACGCACCAGTGCCAACCCGTGACTGGTATCGGCGGCTAAGGCGTGGCGATAGTGAAGTTTTTAAGGAGCAGCTAAACTTATGGGGAAACCCGGTGATGTACGCGTCGCCAGGTACTATTGCCCTTAGCCAGGTCGGGACCAGCTACGGGTTAGCCGCTTTTTACGATTCAGGATGGATCCATTGCAACGCCCAAACACTCCGCGTAGCATGGTCCCCAGCCGTCAATACCGTGGCGCTGTACTGCCCTGGGAAAAGCAACTGATGGATGCGCTGGGCATGAGCCCAGAAGAATATGCCTGGTACGCAAGCGAAGTAGCAAATATCCGGCCAGAACGCAGCGCAGCCTATGACGTAGTGCCAGAGGTGGTGTGCATACCGCTGGTGCCGCTAGCCATGACCATCGTGGGCGCAGGGCTTAGTTACGCTGCATCCGCCATGGCGCCTAAACCTAAGATTCCAAGGCAAGACGATCCAGCCGGAACACCGCAGAATCTTGAAGGCGAGAACATAAGCAATAACCGTAAATTTGCCAATGTAGATGGCTTTACATCAGTTCAAAACGTCGCAAGACTTGGCGAGGTAGCGCCATTGGTATTTGCCAAGCGTGAACAGATCGGCGGCAAATGGTACGGCGGTGTACGCGCTGAGACCAAACTGCTATGGAGCCAGTTGTTAAGCCAAGGTGATGGCCAGGAGCTGGTGGCGCTGTTTGCGCTTAACGCCATGGCCATGGCTAAGCCTGATTTTGAAGGTCTGGCCATTGGCGATACGTTGCTTAAGAACTATCAAGAACCTAAACTTTGCATTTTTTATCGCAGCGGCGAAGTATTGCAACGGCTGAATTCAAGCACCAGGATTGGTGGCACCTTGGCGCCACGGTCACCTAGCGATATTATCGTTGCCGAATATGCCAATGAAGGCGTACAAGCTCTGTTTAGCAGTACTCGCACTCCAACTGGCAGCACTGAATTTGGTACATACCAGCCAGTACGCAATGGCCAAGACTGGCGGCTGCCATTTAAGCGGGTCAAAGTTCGATGGGACACTCGCAGTCCAACGACACAGCAGTATGAAGCGTTTAGGCTAGCAGATGAAGAGCGCTTTAAGATTCAAAGTTATTATGGAACATTTTGCGGCATTAATAAAATTGACGTTACTGAAGTTGGTGGTGTATATAGGAACAACTTTGATCTAGATGGCAATGAAATTGAATATACAATTTACGCTGACAAAAGCGAGCCATCCGGAGGGTCACAAGGAGTTGCCGACATCATAAACAAGCGCAAAACAATTGGAGAGCAAGCTGATGCTGCATTTACCATTGGCGAAACTTATTCAATTGGATCGGCCAAAGGTGTTTGCATAGGTGCTAACACAACCGCTCCATACGATGGAACATTCTCTAAATCCTATAGATTTAAGATTACATCCCGTGGCACCGTGATGCTTTTGGGGCTTGGAAGCATTAACCACCATGCTTCATTTGCTGGCCCTTACGGTGCATTCACGACTGATCTAACAATTTCAAAAATTGCTTTTGCAAATATAGTAACTACTAGAGCTGTAAACCAAGTGGAAATAGGAATTAAATCAACTGTATACAAAAAGTTCAATGGTATTGTAAATTTTGCAGGCATTCCAGCGGAATCGATTGCAGACGCCATTGAAGCAGGTGGCGGCACCGTGACGTATGGCACGTATTCTGATTATGGCATTCGCTATTCATTTTTCTACATTGAATACCGCAAATCTGGGTCGGATTTATGGCAAAAAGTATATGATAAACCATTTGGCATAAAAGGGACCGCGCCAGTTGCTCAATTTAATTTTGTGCGCTTGGCCTTTTATCAAGGAAGCGATATGTATGAAGTGCGATTTGTGCCATTATCGGGTGGTGAGTATATTCTAAAACATCGAGAAGCACGTATTCTAGATGCTAGTAGTGGAAATTTGCAAACATTTAGATCACCTAATGGCAATGTTAGCATTAGCTACGCTGGTACTCCTGAGGTTACTATTGATTGGGAAGAAGCCACTAATTCTGTTATGTTTTACGGCGATAGATTGGCTATGCCTGCATCCACTGCAGCGGTTACATCTATTCAACCAAATTCACTAGCTACTAGCAGTCCGCCAGCAGAAGGCGTTTATACCACTTCAGGCGGCGGCGGTTCAGGGCTTACTGTAAGAGTGAGACACGAAGATTTATTTGGCGCATTGTCGGCCACTACAATTACTACTGGCTGGCGGCAGCGATGGTTGCATCAAGGCGTTCAAGGCTTGCCATTGCCAACAAGCGCGGGCCAAACCGCTGGCACTGTTTTAACCCTTTACAACGGTAATCGTGGCAACATAACAGTGCCAATCGAATTGTATAGTGTTGCAGTTAATGATCCAGTTTACAATGCTGACATGATTGCCGCTGGCTATGGTAGTTATACATATGGATGGATTAGTGAACTACAGGTCAGCGAAACCACTCTTGTTGATGGTTTTAATGGTCAGGTAGACAATGGAGATCAATTTTTTATAGATATGCCGCCCGGCTGGTCGGCTTCAGTCACTAGGGTAGGGGTGCAGCTTAACACAACTGTTACAACAATAACAAAGCTAGACATCGTGAATCCTGGCAGCAACTATACATACCGCAGCACATTTACCATAAACGGCACTAGCTTGCCAGCAATCATGATTCTTGGCCTTGAAAGTAAGGCAGCACAATCTGCAAATACAGCCAAAGTATCAATATGGGATGCAGTGTCTGATGTGTATTTGTTCGGCGAAGAAGAGGGAAGCCATGAAAACAGTCCTGAGCACCAAATTGTATATGTTAATGAACAGCGCAAAAATTCAACGACGCCTATTTACAACAGCCTTGCCTTGGCTGGGATGCAACTCCGCAGCGGCAAAGACTGGAGCAGCTTTAGCAACTTTAGCTATTACGCTAAATCTGGACGTGTTATCCCTTTGATGGTGGATAGTGGCGGCAATAGCGTCAACTCACCAACAGATCTAAGTGTCACAGGTGCCAGCCATTTGTTCCCTGAGATCTTGCGCAACCTTTTGCGCTCCACTGTCTACGGCTCTGGCGCATTGGTGCCGGAGGCCATGATCGACTGGGATGGTTTTCGCGCCGCAGCCAAAGCTTGTCAGGCCAATGGTTGGTTCTTTGATGGCGTAATTTCAACTCAAACCAACGTGCGCGAATGGGCTTATCAACATGCTCCTTATTTTATGCTGGATTTTGTAATTAAAGGCGGGAAGATTTCGCTTGCGCCTACCTACCCAATTGATCCTAGTTCCGCCAGCGGGTATGGCATTGATTACGCCCGCCAGCCCAGGATCAGCGCACTGTTCACAGATGGCAACATCATCGAGGATAGCCTGCAAGTCAATTGGTACTCAACCGAACAACGACTGGCGCCGCAGGTGGTGGTGACATACAGGCAGGAAATTGAGAACGGATTTGCCGAGACGCGCAATGTGCTGGTGCGTCTGCTTAC
>Ga0209297_1000324_pt1 | contig 31902 bp, 37 predicted proteins | sample S_130805_MF_Meta_FD_187322 | JGI IMG/M metagenome (GOLD analysis project Ga0209297, IMG submission 187322) | Freshwater microbial communities from Lake Simoncouche, Canada to study carbon cycling - S_130805_MF_MetaG (SPAdes) (version 2) | ecosystem: Environmental > Aquatic > Freshwater > Lake ...
CCTTAGAGGGGGGGGTGCGCACAAATCCGATTATGGATATAAGGTACGCAGCAAATCCGCTGCATGAAGGAGCGGAGGTTCTCTCAGTGTGCCCCCCCCCCGAAACTGATTATCGCCAGGTAATTATTTCCTTCTCCCAGCACCTCCAGAAGGACGAAGAGTCACAGCGAAAAATAAAATCCTGCACCAATCCCGAGCAAATTCTCAGCATCGCCGCATCGCTGGGATTTGAGATATCCACAGTAGAACTGAGGAAGTATTCGCGGGATTTGAGCGCCAGTTATTATCCGTGGTCGGACATGGGAAGCACTTGGAGACGGAATTTCTTTGATGGTCAAGGCGAGGAACAGTAATAAATTCAGGCTACCCCCAGAAACATCAAAGACACCCAGGCGGCATCATCCTGGATTGTTATGCAATCAATGTAGAGTTTTAAGCTCTCAACAAGGACATTGGAAACACCGGCGATCAGAGTGGTAAATGCATGGAATGAATCAATGAAAAGCAATTGTCATCAATGGTTGCCCATGATAGTTGCTTAAGGCTATAACAATAAAATCATGCATTAATAGCAATCCATTGGGCGGATGTTAAACAGCTACCCCACCCAGAGGGGGGGGGTATGCAAAGCTGCAAACGCAGTTAGGATATGGTGTATATCCGCAGCACAATGTAGCAAATGGTCTCAGTGCCCCCCCCCCCTGTGAATACTGGTAATGGCGCTCAGGGGGCAGACAAAAATGATGTTCCGCAGTTTCAGACCCTAATGCTGCCTCTGCTCAAGGTCATGGGTGGCGGTCATGAGATGAAAACCATCCAGATGCGAGATGCCGTAGCAGATGATCTTGCTCTGACTGCTGAGGCATTAAGTCAGCGCCTGCCAGGTGGAACGCCAAATACCTTTAGTAATCGGATAGGATGGGCGATAACCTTTTTATTTAAAGCAGGTCTTCTGGAGCGCCCACACCAAGCAACATACGTTATTAGCGAAACAGGCAAGCAACTGCTTCTCAATCCTCCATTAGAGATCGATGCAGAATTCCTCAGGTTGTACGAGGAATTTAATTGGTTTTATGATTCACCAAGAGGAGAATACAAAGAATTGCTTCCTGATGAAGGTGTTTGCAACGAACCGACCCCAGACGAGCAAATTGAGATTGACTTTAGTCAGATACAGCGCGAACTCAGCAGTGAGGTTGTAGAGAAAATTAAACTGTTATCAACTGAAGATTTCAAGAAATTAGTGATTAACTTGCTTGAGATAAGGATTGGTTCCCGTCAGAATATTTGACGACGAACTGTTAGCAGAAGAACAAGTAAACAAGGCAGTGTGTTTGGTCAGTGCCTTTGCCTCATCGCTTATGTAACGCCAGTGGGGCATCATTAGGGATCCAGAGAGAAGGCAGCGTGATGGACAACCCCCTTTTGATCCTGGTGCCCTGGGCGGTTTTTGCGGTCGCTGCAGGGTTAAAGTTCTGGCGCCTGAACTCCCTGTTCAGAAAGCATCTGCTGGGCATCCCCTCCAGAACCGAACGCTTGAGGCAGATGCTGGAAAGAGTTTGGGAGAGGGATTAGCAGTCGGTGTGATTGAGAACCTGAATTCGGGATACATCTAACTTGGTCTGGGTGCTCTTGCCTTTGCTGGTCTACATGTCTAGCGTATCAGCAGCACATTGCAGAAGTAAAATCAGGCACGACCCCTGAGCGAGGGGGCGTTCCGTAAGGCGCTGAAAACCACCGAAACCAACGATTATTTTCAAGAAAAGTTTGCGCAATGCGAATACAAGGCGTAAACGGCAATCCATAATTGCGCCTGATGGCGAGTCATTTACTCATATGAAAGTGACGCCAGAATTGGGCCTAGAAGCCATTGGCAAAATCAAGATCATTGGTGTTGATACTCGTGATTTGACCTTTGCTGCAAATGTGATTGCCCATGGCGCCACTGGTATTGGTATCTACGCTAAAGGTGCCCTGGAGGTACTTTATACAGGTGGTGATCTAACTCTTGCCCAAATAACTCAAATGACATCTGGTGATGCATCTAGTGCGGCCTTGGGTAATTCGGTAAATGCCTATGGGGTTTGGTGAGGGCAGTGTCAAATATCGCTGGAAAGAGATTGGGTCTTGGGGCAAGGCCCAGGCGCTACTCAAGCAAGGGCACGCCAACCTTGACCGTGATGGTGGTGGGGAGGCGTGTGAGTTGCTAAAATAAAATACAATTCAACACTAACTTAAACTTGACCACCACCGAATCAGGCACTAAGTTCAGGCGAGGCAGAGATCTGCAATGAGAGGTAAACCAAGGGAAACATCAACCCTTTTTAATATGGTTGATGGCATCTTTGCCGTTGCAGTCACGCTGATACCAATCAGCATTCCAAATCATTTTCTAGATATCAATGGGCAAGAACTGCTCCTCTTAAATGTAAGCATTATGGTAACTGGGCTTACCATGGCATTGATGTGGCACAAGTTGCGGAGCATTCTTGAGATAAGCAGTCCCGTAAATTCAATTGAATTAGCGTTGGTTGCCATCGTATGCATCTTGGTTGTCATGATACCCAAATGTGCTTTTCTTGCTTTTAAGTACGGGTCTGCCCCCGCTAGTATTTGGCACTGGAACACATCTCAATCGGTAAATATTGAATACGAGGGCCTAATAATAATCTATGAGTTGATCGCGCTCACGTTAATGGCGAGCGGATTGCGTAAAAAGAGTGCCGCCAAATACACGAATTTTGAACTAAGAGGATTCATGGCGGTTGAATTAACTGGTTTAACACTCATTGGGATCATTGTGCTATTTGAAAATATCTTTATCGGCGCTGATGGAGTCTACATATATTTGTTTCCAGTAGTACTTGCATTGGAAGAATTTGGATACATCCAGGTAAACAAAAAATCAGAAAGAAAAGCCAGGATAAATCAACTGCCTTCCTGACTGCAGCCAGAATTTACTATCCAGATCAACACTGCAACTGCATATTGACCAGACCAAGAAAAACTAGGTAGATACCTATCGGGTTGTTCGGCATTGTGCTGAATCCAATGGTCACCTGATCATCCCGACTGCCGATGAAGACCTGCTTCACTACTTAGCGGGGGCATCAGAACCACTGGAGTTGGCATAGAAGGCACCCGCTGCTGAGGTTGCTGCTTCGTCTTGTCTCAGAAGGGCAGCGGCATTGGCAGGGGTGGGGTTCGAGTTATGGGGGTGATGAAAGCCATAGTTCAACAACTTAGCGTTAAATTAAAATTATAATCATTCCACCAGAATCGGAATTCTGACAAAGAGGTGCGACTATAGTCAGGCAACAGTCCTGGCATAAATGTCACTAGTCACCTGTAAGTCAAGTATCCATCTTGGCAGTCAATATTGGAAGGATTACAGCCTGCTCGCAATGGAATATTGGCGTAATTACGAATTTGAAAAGACAGCACGAACTTGCCTTGCCTTCCTGAAGGGGAGGCTTGAAAATAAGTCAAACGCTGAAAATTCAAATAAGGATTACACAAGTTCGCTGCAAATCATCATTACTTGTGGGGGGAGTGGAGAGCGCTGGGGGCATTTCATGGGAATGTCAAAGCAACTCATTGATACTGGATACGGAGTCCCACTGGTTCAGAGAACTATTAATCAATTTGCTCGGCAGTTTAAACAGGTGCCAATTGCTGTCCTGATTGGTCAAGAGCAAAGAGACGCCTTTTCAGGGATAAGAAATTGCGACTTTATATTCAGAGAGATGTCCACCTCTGACTCTCTCTACCTTGAAGTAATTGCCCATCAGGCGAGAAATAAGTTTAAAGAGAAAGAAATTCTCTGGATTTGCGGTGATGTTTGCTTCTCTGATGGCGCCGTAGATCAAATAGGCAAGACAGTCTCGACTGCAAGCAAGATGAAAATCTTTGGCAGGAAAAATATAAATCTCCTCTATGGGAATAATGGCGGAGAGGATTTTGGGTGGTACATTCCAAGTGGCGATATTTTAATTCTTGAGAAATGGTATTTGCTTGCCTTGCGTCTGTACACTGGAACACCTATGTACAGACATTCCTCTTGGGAGGTTATATCTTTGATGTCACTGGCATATCAACAGGGGATTAGCTCGCCAGACGCTTTTCAGGCATTGCCACTAAGCCCAGCTGATGCTTGGATGGCGATGCAGGAAATCTTCAACTCCAGGAAGTTTGGCAAAGATTTATGGGTTGAGATTGATGACTCAACGGAGGACTTTGATTATCCAATTGAATATCTTAATCGCCTCATGCTTATGGTCGAAAGAGTTGGCATGGGTGATTGGCAGTAACTTATAATCATGCAATTCGAATCTATTGCCAACACGGTAACTGAAATCACTGCCAGAGCAAACAGAACCAGAGGATGCCTGTTTGATTGCTCAGTGTATAGCTAATTCACATGTAACCGTTCCTTCAAGAGAACAACATAATTACTGGTTCCGCCCACCAAAAGGCAGGGCAAGAAGAGTAGAATATAGGCACTGAGAGTATTGAATAATAAGTAACCCATCGCCACGAAAATGGGGAAGGGTGCTTGTTGTGTCTGATTGATTAAGCAGTCAAACTGCCATTGGACAATCTGAACCGTCTCATGATTGGTCCCCAACGGAGAGGGTGTCCTCTGAACCACCTTTGAGAAAGGAGGCCAGCACTGGCTTCTAGGTGAGGAGGCTCGGCAAATACACCACCATTTGCACCACCACTTTGCCGGGCTTGTGGGGGATGCGCTGGGATCTCGGGGGACGACAAGCCGGATCAATCTTCCCGACCTTGTTCAACGCATAGGGCCCGTAAAGCCAGGAATCTGAAGCTCATTCAGCCGGGGTGACGGTCCGACAGGGCCCCAGTGAATATGCACCGGATTACTTGCAACGGACGCTTGAGGGGGCTCGACACTCCGCAAGGCGCTGCGGCCGGCTGGGTCATGTCTGCCTTGCCAGGCGTCGTCCCCTCAGCGGGCGTCGAGCTCACGCTGCAGGCTCTCCCAGTCCTCCGGCAGCTCGCCGCGCTGCACCAGGCGCGAGAACACGGCGTAGCAGTCGTTGCGGTCGCCGTCCTTGCGGGGGAAGCCCAGCCAGAGGATCAGCAGCAGGCGCCGGCCCTCCGCTTCAAAGGGGCGAAAAAACAGGCGGTAGCGATCCGGCAGGCCCAGGCCCTTGAGCCGGCCATAGCGGCGCAGCGGGCCTGTGAGAGCAAAGCGGCTGGCGTAGGGATCGGCAGCGATCCGCTCCTTGATCCCCTCCATCACCGCCGCCAGTAGCTTCACCTGGGGGTGCTGAACGAAGGACTGGGGATCGAGCTCCTGCTTGAGCCGTTTCACCTCGGCTTTGAGCTCCACGTATTGCCGCGCGAAGAGCTGGGGCTGGAAGGCGATCGTCCAGCCATGGCGCACCAGCGGCGCACTCATGCCCCGAGCGGCTCGCCTGCGGCGTCAACCGTCACGCCGGCCAGCAGCTCGTCGTCGTCTGCCGCCATAGCCTCCGTGTAGAGCACAGGGCCTTGATCGGCCGTCAGTGCCTGTCGGCTGAGGAAATCGAGGAACAGCCCGAGCATCAGGGTGTCTTCTTCTGCCTCGCCCTGCTGCTGCTCTTCTGGCTCCAGACGCAGCAGCAGGGTGGTGTCGTCCAGCACCTCCACCTGGCCGGCGGCGCCGGCGAACTGAGGATGGTCGCGGTAGAAGGCCGCTGGCAGCCGCAGGCCGGAGGAGTTGCCGATCCGGGTCGGTGTGACGCGGTAAGGACTGACAGCCATGGCAAGCGACGCCTCACGGCAGGACTTACGTCATGTTAGTCCGTTTCGCTGTGGTTCTTGCCGCCGCCTTGCCATCGAGCCCCAGCTGCTGGCGCAACCCGGCGCTATCGATCACCCCCCGCTCATGCAGTACCAGCGACTCCTGCACCGAGAGCTGGAGTTTGCGTGGTGGCTGCGGCGGCACCAGCGGGCCGATCTCCACGTTGCAGACCACTGCGGGACCTGCTTGAGACCCGGGCCTGAGAGTTCAGGGGAGACGGCTGAGCCGGAGCTGGTTGGGGCTGAGAGCTGATCCGCAGCCAGACTGACGAGCACCATCGCTGGATTGACCCATGCGACGTGATCACGCGACAGGAAGGGGCTGAGGAGAACCCTTTCATGGGCGACCGATTGATCATCTCTGACAACCGTGAGGACCCGGGCAACCCGCTGGTGCTCGACGGTGAGTCCATCGACGCCGCAGCGAAGGATCCGCTGGCGATCGGAAAGATCATGGTGGATCAGGTCTGGGCGGAGGGGACCGACCCCACCGGTGGGGGCCTGTACTACGAGCGCAACAGCAACCAGCACCGCCGGCTGCAGGTCTTTGAAACAGGCAGCGAGGACTTCATGACCGGCGGCTGGGTGCGGGTGCTGGCTACCGCCGAACAGTTCCGCAAGGAGCGTCCTGGCATGGAGCGTGCTGCCAAGGCGGGACTGGTCAAGATCCATGGCACCCACCGGGGCGTGCTGCTGGTGGAGTTCCTGGACGTTCCCTGGGGCTGAGCAACCGCCGCAGGGCTCCGGTCGGCAGCGGCCGTCCTTCAACGTGCCACGGCTGCGCCGTGGCGTGTATCGGCCAGCCGCCGCCGCCCTCCGCTCCGGGGCCGGTGTTGGGGTGGGGGGCAGGGCTGCTCTCCCGCGGCTGCGGTGGCCGGGGCTTCGCCCGCGTTGATGGGGAAGGGGAAGGCCCCAAGTTTCCTCGCGCGGCTGCGCGGCCAGCTGGGCATTCAGTGCTGAATCTGACGGGTCTGCTTATCAGCTTTCCGATCGATCAGCGCAAGGCGTTGCTCTGCCCAGATCCATTGCTCTGCAGCCACTCTGCTCCCCGCTCAGTGCGTTTGTACTGGTAGAATAAGAGCTGCGCCAAAGGCCACGAGCCCATCGCCTGCGGCAACGAAATCCTCGGACAACTTGCCCCGTTCGTTTGCTCTGTAGCCCATGAGCTTGTCCTCTGCTGCAGTGGCCCAGGCCGCTGCATTGCCGCTTTCCGGCCTCCTGCCGCCGCCGGCGTTGGCCCATCGCTCGGTCGTCATCGTCGCCGCTGGTGGCCGTGATCTCGTCTGGCCCCAGGAGCGCATCGCCTCCGCCCTGCTCCAGCGCAGCGGTGGCCGGCCTGTCCATCTGCTGCTGCATGGCGGGGCCCGTGGCGCTGATCGCGCCATCGGCCGTGCCGCCCAGCAGCTCGGCTGGCGGGTTCAGTCCCTCGCCGCTGATTGGCGCCGCCATGGCCGCGCTGCCGGTCCGATCCGCAATCGCCTCCTGCTGGAGCAGGCCCTCGTGGAGGCCCAGGCCCACACCTCCCCGGCGTTCAGCGCCTCGGTGCTGGTGATCGCCTTTCCCGGTGGGGCAGGCACGGCCTCGCTGGTGCAGCAGGCCCGCCGCTGCTCCTCCCGTTCGCCAGTGCCGGTGGCGGTGATGGAAGTGCCGCCGCCGTTCTCGCCGGAGCCACTCCCCGCCTGAGGCGCATCCGCTGCCCCGTTCTTCTTGTCCCTCTTCCCCATTCACCACCCCATGGCCGTTCTCACTTCCTCCGCCGCTCCTCTCACCCCGACTCTCCCTCAGGCCGCCGGCCCGTCATGCAACCTGCAGCGTTCCTGCACCCTCTGGCAGCTGGGCATCGAGGCCCAGGAACTCACCACCGCCATCGGCCAGCTGGCCGAACAGCTCGAAACCGATGACGACGACTCCCGCGCCCAGGCCCTCGCCGAACTGGAGGCTGCCCTCCTTGCGGAAAAGGGCAACAAGCAGGCTCTCGCCGCCAAGGCCGATGCCACCTGCTGGGTGATCGAGCACCTCCGCGGCCAAGCCGCCTACCGCCAGCAGCAGGCCAAGCGGCTCACCGATCTCTCCCGCTCCGATGCCAGCCGGGCCGATGCGTTGGAGGAGTCGCTGGTGTTTGTTCTCACCCAGCTCCAGCCGGCCGCCACCCGCTTCTCCTTTCCCAATCACGACCTCAGCTCACGCAAGTCCCAGGCCGTCGAGATCAAGGACGAGCAGGCCCTTGATCCCCAGTGGCTGAGCGTCACCACCACCAGCAAGCCGGACAAGGCCGCCATCAAAGAAGCCCTCAAAGCCGGCCAGCAGATCCCCGGCGCCCAGCTGATCTACCGCCGCTCCTGGCGCATCTGCTGACGGGCACAGACCGAGGGGGCCAGAAGCCCCCCGCACATGGGGTTCCGGTGCTGCAGCCGGGGCCCTCTCCCCTCCTCACACCATTGCTTCCAACGCCATGACCGTCGCCGCTCCTTCCGCCAACGGGGCCCGCAACACCAGCCGCCCCGCTCCTCCTCGACCCAGCCAGAGGCCTCCATCAGCCCTGGAGCTGATCCGCTCTGCTGACAGCGCCGAAGAGGCCTCACCAGAAGCTGGCTCCGCTCCCCAAGCTCATCCCTCCGGCTTCTCCCCAGAACAGCTCGCTGCACTCTCCGCTCCCCTCGATCGGGCCAACGTTCGCCAGCGGGAGCAGGGCCGCAGCCGTGTGAGCTATCTGGAGGGTTGGCAGGTGATCGCGGAAGCGAACCGCATCTTTGGCTTCGATGGTTGGCAGCGCCAGACGATCGCCGTCCGCTGCGTGGCCCAGGCCGAACGATTGATCGGTGCCAGAGGCACGAGCCGGGACCAGAAGCCTGGCTGGGGCGTCACCTACACCGCCCGCGTCCGCGTCACTGTCACGGCCGGTGGCCTGGTGCCCCTGGTCCGCGAGGGGAGTGGTGCCGGCCACGGCATCGACGTGGATCTGGGCCAGGCCCATGAATCGGCTCTCAAGGAGGCCGAGACCGATGCCATGAAGCGGGCCCTGATGACCTTCGGGAATCCGTTTGGCCTCGCCCTCTACGACAAGGCGCAGCGTCAGGTCAGCAGTGCTGCGGTCCAGGGTGATGGAGTACAGCGGGCAGACGGGCAGCGGCCAACGGTGGGCAGACCGTCGGCTGGTTCTCCCCCCGCCGCCGCTGCTTCCCCGGCTCAGGGTCGCACCCAGACCACGGCCCCGACACCACCGCCATCGGCCCCGGCCGACCTCGGCCAGGTGCCCCTCGATGCCGAGACGATCCAGCACCTCCACAGAACCCTGCGGGCCCTGCCCCGCCCCCTGCTGGAGAGTCTCACCCGGGCCTTCCGCAAGCGCTTCCAGGTGCCCGAAGCCGCAGCCACCATAGCCGATCGGATCAACCAGAAGTGCCACCACGACTGGATTGAGACCTTCCTGGTGCAGCACCCAGAGGTGCGCTCAGCTGAACAACACGACACAGGCTCCTCACGAGCGCTTGGTTGATGACTCGATTCATGCCACTCCGGCCTGGATACGGGCAGGCCGGAGTGGGTGCAAAGAGAGGGGCATCAATGCCTGATTCGGATTTTATCGGCCTGGTCTTGGCCCAAATAAATCCATCTGCCAGTGCCGCGCAGATTCGCCCTCGAATTCTGCTTTAAAAAGATATTGATGAACCTTGTCTTTGTCTACTTGCAGCTCGTTGCCTGCGTTTACAGTCGTCACCTCCTCAATAGGAACATCATATTCGCTCTCTTGGTCCCAAGTGGTCGACTCCGGCTTCCTAATGCTTAATGAGAGCTTGTAAAATATTGCATGCACAGATCCCTCTTGATTTTTAGGTGTTGGGTCAATTGACCAGTAGACGGTTATTCCATCTGATGTTGTCAAGTATTCCTCGACTGGCGCTGGCATGACAGATTGAAAAGACTGCACGTCCTTTTTAGTCGCACGCCAGGGAGCGGTGGGATCTTGGATTTGACATTCGAAGCACTTTGCCACATTCCAAGACCTATTTCTTATCTATGAAGGCAAACCGTGTCTAAGTTCATTACTGCATCTCAAGCCTCGCGAGGAGCTGAGATCCTCGGCCTTGTCGCCCAGTGCCACAAGGAGTGCTCTCAAGGCCCTGGCGCCAAAGCGCATCCCCTGCTAGTACAGGTGTACGCCTGTCGTGGTTGTCATGGTGCCGGTCTCGCTCTCCCGTCTGCAGCCTTCCCGCACCGACGAGATCGAGGACTGGCCCTATCTCGATGAGGCCGTGCTGCTCAGGACCCGCAGCCGCAAGGTCTGCATGACCTGCCACTGGTTCAGGCACCACGCCGGGGTGAACTGCATCCCGGTGCTCACCTGCCAGCTGCACCAGGGGCTGATCGCCCATGGCGAGCACCTCACCAGCCGCTGCAAGGGTTGGACCGACGACCAGGTCCGCCAGAAGGGCTGGGCGCCGGAGGTGGCCTGAGCGGCCCATGCACGTCGGTGACCGCAAGCGACCGCCGCTCTCGCCCCAGGAAGGCTGGCTGAGCGATGGCCGCCAGGTGCTGCACTTCAGGCCAAGGCGCTACGACCGCTGGAGCCAGAGCTTGGAGGTGACCTTCGGGGAGGTGATGGCCAGCGGCGAGCCGCCGCTGCTCAAGCGCCAGGAGGAGCTCACCCGTGAGCAGGCGATCAAGCTCTGGGCCCAGAAGCGGCAGCAGGGCTGGCAGCCCTGTGAGCCCCAGTGGAGAATCCTTGAGAGGCGTTAGTGCTCGACTCATCCGACTTCGCTTTTTCATCCTGTTCGCCTTTGCCTCTCAGACTGAAGCATCACAGGTAGGCGAAAATCCGGAACGCCACACGCCAAGCTGAGATCCGCTTGGCGGGCGGTGCGAGCGCTGTCACAATCTATGTACACAGGAGCCAATCGAGGGCCCTCTGACTCATGACACTTGCAGTAGCAGTTGTAGATATCAACAGAAGCATTGTCCTTGCTTCGGATTCACGAATTACCACGCTGGATGGATGCCCCTCAGATACGCAGCTAAAGTTGATGCCTCTTCGCATTAGAATCTATGCGCCCAGCGAGCCAAACCAAGAACCCAGCCGCATTTACTTCGAGAGGGATTACGGGATGGCCTTCTCCGGCAACTCTCTGGGTATTCTCCAAGTCAAATCATGCCTAGAGCTCGCCCTTCGCAATCTCCAGTATTATCCATTCTTTGACGTTGACTTTGTCGACATCTGTGATCTTGTCGCATCGTTATATCAAGAGATTAGCCGCAATCTGATCGAAGGCACAACGCTAGGTGAAATCGACTTCTTTTTGTGTGGCGTTGATCCTGGCGACTTATCTTCGCAGAGGCTGGCAAGATTTGGGCTTACTGAAGATGATTGCGAGCAAAAGCTTACTGCTAGGTATTCCGTGCTCAGCACAGAGGAGCCGACCGTTTATGAAATCGGAACCGGTGTCGACGCCTTCCGCTCCCGTTTCGATCAATGCTTTCAAGCCGATTCGATCCTTGAGAGCTCTCTGCGATGCCTTGCAAGCGTGATCGAGGATGAAAGAGTTCCTTCTGTAGGCGGCAACATGCAGATTGGGAAGATAAGCAGCAATGGCGACTTCGATGTTCTAGGTGAAAGGCGTGGAGCCCTGCGATACATGCTCGGAGCAATAGATATAAATTCTAGCCAAATCTCAACCAGAAGAGGAAATCTCATTATCTGCTCGAAGTTTCTCGACATAGGGCGAAGCAGCGGCGACATCGAAGGTTGACCCTTGGATAACCTTTCAAGCTTTGCGGAGCTCTACATGAATCCCCAAGGCAGTCCCAAGCCATCAAAATAGCGCAAGTCGGGGACTCTCTTCATTTGGACGCAGCGCATTGCCTGTTCTTCATGTGCTTTGATGATCTAGCATTTCGGCGCTTTCTCGTCTTCTTTCTCGTCTGCCGAGCAGATGCTTCCCGTCACTCGAATAGCATCGAGAAAGGCAATTTGCGGGAGTATTTCTACTTGAGCCCTGCTTGCATATGCACGCAAGCGGCACCAACAAGGCTGGCAGCCCTGTGAACCCCAGTGGCTGCCGCCTCCCGCCCCGGCTGAGCGCTGAACCGCTTCAGAACCGGGACCCTGGCGTCTGCAGAAAAGCCAGCTCCTCGGCGCTCGACACCCGCCCCAAGGCGGCATTGCGGTGGGGGAAGCGGCCAAAGCGGGCGATCACATCCCGGTGCCGGCGGGCGAAGTCGGCCGTACGGGGATCGCTGAACTGCTCGAACAGCGGCAGCGCCGACTCCTGCACCGCCAAGTCTTCCGCGTGCATCAGCGGCATCAGCCAGAACTGCCGCCGCGCCTGCTCGGCTTCGGCCTCCAGCCAGCCGAACTCCACAGCCTTCAGGCTCAGCACCAGGGCCTGGGGATCACCCGCGAAGGCCATGGCGGTGTCGCGCCAGATCTGGCGTGGGAACTGATCGAGCAGCAGCACCAGCGCCAGTGCCCCGGCCGGCTCTGCATTCCAGGCATCGAGCTCACTGGCGATCGCCCGCCGCGTCAGAACTAGGAATCGTTCCCGCAGCAGGGCATCAAAGGCCGGGTCCTTGGCGAACCACTGGCGCGGCCGGCTCTGCACGAACCAGAAGTCCAGAACCTGCGCCGCTTGTTCCCCGTGGACTGGCATCAGAGGAGGGCCTGCACGCTGGCCACCTTGTCTTCCAGGGTCTGGTCCTTGTCGGTGCGGGTGTTGATCTTCACCGTCGTGTAGATGCGGGGGCAGCCCATGGCGTGCACCGCCTGGTGGCAGGCCTCGATGGCGGCGAACACCGGCTCCCACTCGCCCTCGATGGCGGTGCCATTGGGGTGCAGCTGGATCTTGAGGCCGGCTTCGGTGAGCACCTTCTCGCAGGCGGCGATGTGGGGCGCCAGGTGCACGCCAACGCCGATCGGCACCACGCACAGATCCACGATCACCTTCACGGCCAACCCCGCTCGATTGATCCCATCGTGGGAGCAGCTGCCCGGGTCCTGCCATGTCCGTGTTCCCGTTGCTGGTGATCGTGCATGCCCTCGCCGCGACGGTCTGGACCGGAGGGCATCTGGTGCTGGATCTGGGGGTGCTGCCCAGGGCGCTGCGGGCGAAGAGCGCGGCCCAGATCCGCGCCTTCGAGGAGGTCTTTGAGCCGCTGGGGCTCACGGCCCTCGCCATCCAGGTGCTCACCGGGCTGTGGATGGGCTGGATTTACCTGCCAGGATTCCGAGTGCTGTTCAGTCCGGCCACCCCCATCGGGATGCTGGTGGGCGTGAAGCTGCTGCTGCTGGCCGGCACCGCCGCCCTGGCCGTTCATGCCCGGCTGCGGCTGATCCCCAACCTCACCGACGAGAACCTCAGCGGCCTGGCCTGGCACATCCGCGGCATCACGGCCCTGGCGATCGCCTTCGTGGTGGTGGGAGCCCTGATCCGACTGGGCGGGCTGGGTTGAGGATCGACGGTCTGCTCCAAACGGGCCCCTCACTGGGCAGCCAACACAAGTAGCAGTAGACGGTTGCCCTCCGGGTCGAGCAGCCAGGCCTCGGCGCCGAACGGTTCCTGCCGCGGCGGATCCCCCACGCTGGCGCCCAGCTCCAGGGCTGCTTCCAGCCAGGTGTGGAGCACGGCAAGGGCGCCTGTCGCATCCGCTCTTCGTTGCAGGCAGAGGGCCAGACAACCCTGCTGCCGCGGTTGCGGCCGGCTTTTGGATGGGGCGTACAACTCCAACCAGCCATCGGCGGGCCACGGAACCCGCCAGTGGGTGCCGCTGAGGCCCGGCTGCGGCTCCACCTTCAGCAGAGCGCCATAGAACCGCGCCAGGGCAGCGGGATCATCAGCGGCCAGCACGAGCGAGCCGGTGATCGTGCCGGTGATGGCCGGGGCCTCGGGCTCTGCCATCCCGGATCAGCGGCAGAGAGCTGCTGGGCGTCCCACCGGCCGGATGCTACTCACGGCAGCACCGGGGCCACGGCGCACGCGCGCCCGAACCGTGCCATGGGCTGGCCCCAGATGGTCGATCAGGGCCTCACGGGCCTCGTGCTGCAGCTCCTCAAGTGTGGGCGCGGTGATGCGGATGGGCAGGGTTACTCCTGCGGAGAAGGCTGCGCCTACGGCCTGGGCTTCCAGGTGGCCGGGGCGTTCAGCCAGAACGCGGAACACGACCTCTCGCATGCGGGGGTATCTCCTTCTTTCCGGCTCCATCCTTGGCCTGCCATGGCGGGAGCGCAGGTGCGGCCGGATACGGGGAACCGGCCCTGTAGGCACCTGCCCTTGCCGTCTCAGGGAAGCCAGCCCCGCCCAGCGGCCAGCCTTGAGGCTTCCTGCACGGCCGTGATGCAGCGTTGGGCCCGGCGTTTGGCATCGTCCTGTCCCTGGGACCGCAGCATGTAGCACTCCATCGCCTCTGGCGTCTCGATCAGCCCCAGCAGGCCCGTGGTGCGCGCACCGAGGGAACCATCGGCGAGCAGACGGCTCACCAGGCCGTGCTCCCACAGCTGCTCCCCGGTGGAGCCGGGAGCGAACAGCTCCTGACGCAGCACGCCCAGCAACGACTGCTTGAGCGCATCGAGCTGGCCCGGCCGCAGCCGGCGGCTGTTGGGCAGGCCCGCCGCAGGACCGGCCGGGATCGCGGCAGGGCGATCGGGGGTGTGCTCCACGCTCCAGCTCAGGCCTGTGCCCGGCAGCCCCACGGTGGTGCGGGGCCCACCGCTGCGATTCACCGGGATGTTGAACGAGGCCCCGCGGCCACCGACGGAGATCGAGCTCAGTCCCCCGCTGGAGAAGTTGAACCTCAGCGGGCCCAGGCGGGCGGAACGGCGGAGACGGAAGCCCATGGCAATCAGCGGGGTGGCTCGCAGGGATGGCCCGAGCAGGGTTCAGGTTGCCTTGCTGATGCAGCAGTCCGCAAATCCATGCGCTCAGTGCATAGAACCGCCGGTGCCACAGAATCCCCGAGGAGTAGGGGGGCGCCTCAAAAGCATTGCACTGACTGGGTTTCTACAGGTACGGGAAGAGGCACTCCAGCGGGCCACCGCCAGCTGAAAAGGGGCGTACTTTGAACTTGAGGGGAGGCCCGGGAGTCAACCCGACCCTCACCCTCCACCAGAGTCCGGCCAGGGAGCACCCGAGCCGGTGCGCACAGCGGAGGTGCGCCAACGATGCGACACACAACAGGTGAACTCGGTGACGCTGCGCGAACGTCATCCCGTAGTTGCAGAGAGCGATACGCCAGTTCTGCTTCCTGCGTGTTGAAACCCAGGGCTGCATAACCCGAGCCGGGATCACAACCGAGAAGGTCAAGCCCCGAGCATCTCTTCTCCCAGACGTGATCTCCTTTCCTTCCCTGCCAGGCCCCAGACAGGTCATGCGTGAACCAAAGACACCCGACCGGCAGTCCTTGGTGTGAGGAGGTGACCGCCGCTACCGGTGCTAAGGCGCCCCCCCACGGGGCGCCTTCTTTGTTGGGGTGTCAATCAACAGGCCTATGTCATCCCATCAACTCGAAAATAGCCAAGAATCATCTCCGGGTTGCGGATGGCGATCTGCACATGCGTTCTGTCACGAAAGCCTGCGCCCGGATAAACCAACTCACCTTCTTCAAACACTCCATAGACGGTGTCGTACGCCTCCATGCTTTTGCTCTCACGGATCTTGTGCACCATCTGGATCACGGCACAGTCCAGCTGACGCTTCATGAAGATGCCGTTTTCTCGAACGGAATTGACGGGCAGTGGTGTGCCTGCTGCTGCGGAAATGCCAAGGGTGGCCTCATAGGCAAGGGCCAATTCATTCATCACTCCGTAGTCGGTCAGATTGAGGCAGTTGCCCGGGTAGGCAAAAGCGCCGATCACCGATGGGGAGGATCTGCGGAGATTGGCCCAGGACAAAGCCCGCTCTGGGCTGTCGACCCAGAAGTAGATGCTGTTGCCGAGCCAGTCGTAATCATTTTCGCTGGGCTGAAGTGTTGCCTGTCCACTCAGAACTGCTTCAGCAACATCCTTGTCGCAGCCATGAAACAGCACCAAGGGGCCCAGACTGTTCTTAGGCCGACCGGGCATCCTGACTGCGGTACGGAGGGGTGAGCTGGCCATCGGCGTCGATCAGGCCAGCATCCATCAGGAATTGACGGGCCAGAGCAGGGTCGCGCAACTCCTCCAGGAGCGCATCGATCTGCTCACGCCGCAGCGGCCCAGAGGCTGGGGTGGAGGGAGGCCTGCTTGGGGTGGAGAGCGTCATGCGATGGAGAGGGTCCAGTGCTGGACACTGCCAGGCGAGCGGAGGTGGTGGACTCGTTGTCTGACTTCTGACGATAGATGGATGCCAGGGCGGCGGTCTGTGAGTTCCGCAACCTTCATCATTACTGCGCGGGCGCTGGCCCGTTGCCTGCAGATCAGTCCTCAGGCTCCGGGCTGAGGGGCGGCAGCCGCCGCTCCACCTGCAGAAACACCAACCAGGCCACCCCGGCGCTGAGGCCGCCGGTCCAGTCGTTGCGCAGCAGCTCCACGATCGACACCGTGCTGGCGCCGATGCGCAGGCCGCGCAGCAGGAAGCGGCCCAGCTTGTCCAGCGATTCCTGATTCACTGCCATGGGCTGGGGCCAGAGCAAAGGCGTCTCAGGTTGGCGGAAGGGCTGCCAGGGCGACCAACTGGCCGATCGCCTCAGGCGGCACACCTACCTGCTGAGCGATCAGCAGCACCAGCTGCTCCAGCCGGTCGAGGCGTTGCTCCATGGCCTGCAGCTCGGTAGCGCCAGCCTTGGCCGTGCCCTTGCCGCCGGGTGCTCCACCCTTGCTGCCCTTGGTGGCCTTGATCGGCAGGGTGCTGCGCAGGGGTGGCCCATCCGGGTGGCTGAGCAGGGCATCCACCTGTTTCGGCACCGGGCCCTTACTGAGGCCCGTGATTCCCCGCTGTTTGCAGAGCTCCCAGAGCACCTTGACCGACAACCTTTCCAGCTCCTCGCGGCTGGCTGGAGCATCACCCTCGAATAGCGCGGCCGCAGGCTCGGTGGCCGGCCTGGTGTCACCGAGCTCCTCCTGCAGTCCCCGGTAGAGCCTGGCGTCGGATTGGGCCAGATCCCGCAACGTGGCCCGCAGAGTGTCAGTGAGTTGTCCCATCGGCCTTGACCTCCTCCTGGACCTGCTGGGCCGCTGGGCTGTCCACGAGCTCCACCTTGGCGGCTGGTGTCGCTTCTGGCTGGTTGGCGGAGCCGTTGTGGCCGTTCCCGCCCAGGGGGAGGGGCGGCAGACCCTTGGTCTTCTCGATGAGCTCCTGGCGCTTCTGATCCAGCTGCACCACCCGCTCCTTGGTTTGGGTCCAGCGGTTGATGAAGCGGATCACAGCCTGCACGAGGCCTCCAAGGAAAGAACCTCCTTGATAGGTCTTACGGCCGAGTTTGTAGCGACCGAATTCATTCACCAGGTCATCCCCGGCATCTTCCAGATCACCGGCAATCGCGGTGACAATTTCCAGCATCTGATAGATATCTGTGCGTACAGATGCTTCCCGCGCTGCAAGATCGAGCAGTCGTTTCTTGAGCTGTGTCGTTTCCTCCCGGGCCTTGGTGGCCAGGCTGCGATGCTGGCCGCGACTGCGCATGGAGCTCTTGTAGCAGTTGCGCAGCTCGAGGTAGACGCTGTTGAGATCTTCCCGACTCAAGGGCTCTGGGTCAGGCGGAAAGTCGGAGGTAGGGGGTAGAAAAACCATGCGGCTGGCCAATCATGATCAATCTTGCCTCGTGCTGCACCCTGCCCAACGCGAATCGGCTGCAGAACTATGCGCTGGCTGCATACTCTTGCAGCGAAGGCCTGGCAGCACTGGGCTTCTAGCCAGAACGCCAGGGGACGACGAGTCAGCAAAAGCTCACAGCCACACACGGCGACAAGGCCAGTCCATACCCGATCGGCGTTCTGCAGCAGGGGGCGGACCTGGCCGTACCTCCCTGGTCGGGGGCTTGGGGTGAATGGCCTTTCGCAGGAGAACCAGCCTGAATCGGGCTCATGGGCCAGAAGCTGCCAGCTGCACCCAAGAGATCCCCGATGGACCTCTCCATAGAAGTCGTGCCCCGCCCGACGCACCGATACCGACTAGATGCCCTGCGCATGGGGGAGGGGGCATGAGCCTCCAGGGGTCTACGGCCAGCCAAACAACACCGCCGGCTGTGCTGTTGGCCGAAAAGTATGCGCCCACTGCATAGCGGCGCAGATTCAAGATCAATTCGGGGCGCTAGCGGTTCCCAACAGGCTCATGGCGGAGCAGACTGCTTCAAGGCTCTCCCTCAGCACCCCGATGCCGACCCAGCCGCGGCAGGAGCTGCCGCGATGACCGCCACGCCCTCGCGAATCCGCCAGAAGCTCAAGCCAGGCGCCGTGGTGCGTTGCCGCACGCGTCGCTACCTGGTGGAGGACGTGCAAGCCCCCCTAGAGCCAGGAGCCGACACGGTTGTGTCGATGGCCTGCATGGAGGACGACGCCATCGGAGCCCGTCTCACGGTGTTCCGGGAGCGAGAGATCGATTTCGAGGTGCTGGGGGAGAGCAGCTGGGAGGCGGTAGCCCAGCGGGGGTTCGACCAGCCGAAACAGTTCGCCGCCTACCTCAACACCCTGCGCTGGAACTGCGTCACCGCCACCGACGCCGAGCTGTTCCAGGCCCCCTACCGGGCCGGGATCGATGTGAAGGCCTACCAGCTGGAACCGCTGCGCAAGGCCCTGCAGATGCCCCGGGTGGGCCTGTTCATCGCCGACGACGTGGGCCTAGGCAAGACGATCGAGGCCGGGCTGATCCTGAGGGAGATGCTGCTGCGCCAGCGCATCAAGCGGGTGGTGATCAGCTGCCCGCCGTCGGTCTTGCGCCAGTGGCAGGAGGAGATGGCCAGCCGCTTTGGCCTCGCCTTCACCGTGATGGACCGGGCCTACGTGGCCAAGGTGCGCCAGGAGCGGGGTTACGGCACCAACCCCTGGAGCACCGGCAGCCGCTTCCTGATTTCCCATGCCCTGCTGCGCAACTCGGAATACTCGGCCCCGCTGCGGGTGTGGCTGGAGCAGGGCAAGGGCGGGGAAGACCAGGCCCCAGTCCAGAGCCTCCTGATCCTTGATGAAGCCCACAACGCTGCCCCAGCCAGTAACAGCCTGCGGTATGCCATCGATTCCGGGCTGACCCGCAGCCTGCGGGACTTGGCGCCCCTGTTCGAGCACCGCATTTTTCTTTCGGCCACACCCCACAACGGCCACAGCAACAGCTTCACCGCCCTGCTGGAACTACTCGATCCAGCCCGCTTTGTGCGGGGTGTGCCTTTTGAGCCTCGGGATCTGGACACGGTGCTGGTGCGCCGGCTCAAGGACGATCTGCGCCGCATCGGCGAGGAGTTCCCCGAGCGGATCGTTGAACCGCTTTCCGTTCCCAAGGGCAGCCTGCCGGCGGATACACCGGAACTGGAGCTCTCAAGGCTGCTGCAGAAATACCGCAGGCAGCGGGAGCAACGGCTGCTCTTGGGTGGTGCCACCAAACGGCAACTCAATGCCGACCGGCTGGTGATCACCAATCTGCAGAAGCGGCTGCTCAGCTCGATCGAGGCCTTCGCTCGCACCCTCAAGGTGCATCGCAAGAGCCTGGATCAGAAGCAGGAGCAGCGGCGTGATGCTCTGGCTGCCTCCGGCGCCCAGTTGGATCTGCTGCTTGGCGGCGTGAACAACGACAGCGACCTGGCCGAACTCACAGAAGACGAGCTGCTGAAGCTGGAGGAGGCGCAGACCCGAGCGGCCTTACGCCAAACCGTTGAGGCTGATCAGAGCGATCTGGCCCTGCTGGAGCGGATGGGCGAGATCGCGACAGCCAACCGCAACAGGCCTGATCCCCGCATCAAGTTGCTGGAGAAGTTTCTTCGGACTCACTTCTGCCCCAACCTCGGGGAGGCCAAGGCGGCGTGGCAACCCACCCGACTGCTGATCTTCACCGACTACGTCGACACCAAGCGCTACCTGGAAAGGCAGCTGAGGCAGCTGCTTGGTGACACCGATGCCGACCGTCGCGTCGCTTCATTCACCGGCGGCATGAGTGAAGACAACCGCGAGCGGCTTAAAGCCCAGTTCAACGCCGATCCCGATCAAGAGCCGCTGCGCATCTTGATCGCCACCGATGCCGCCCGGGAGGGGGTGAACCTGCAGAACCACTGCAAGCACCTGATTCACTTCGACATCCCCTGGAACCCCAGCAAGCTGGAACAGCGCAACGGCCGCATCGACCGCAAGCTGCAGCGCTCTCCCCAGGTGTGGTGCCACTACTTCGTACTGGAAGACCGGCCGGAGGACCGGGTGATGGATGTGCTGGTGAAGAAGACGGAGGTGATCCGCCAGGAGCTGGGCTCGCTTTCACCGCTGGTGCAGCGCCAGGTGGATGAGGTGCTCGAAGGCGGAATCGACACCGACAACACAGAAGCGGTGCAGCAGCAGTTGCTGGCGATGGATTCCGCCGACACCGATCGCGGCGCCATGCTCAACCGAGCCCGAGAGGAGCTGGAGGCCAGCCGGCGGGTGGAGAAGCTGCAGCAACAGCAGGATGAGCTGCGCCAACTGCTGGCCAAATCCCATGAATGGCTGGGCTTCGATGACGATCCCTTCCGGGCGGCCCTCAACTGCTCGCTTGACCTACTGGGCGTGAGCGGCCTGGTGCAGGGCAGCGACGAAAAGGATCAACCCTGCTGGCGCTTAGAGCACCCTGAGACCCTCGTAGCTGGCAGCAATGACCGCAGCTGGGAGCACACCCTCGACAGCCTGCGGGGCGTGTGGGATCGCAAAACGCCGCTGTGGCAATGGCGCCAGGAGCACCCCATTAGGCCGGTGATCTTCTCTGATCCCGGCCGGCTCAATGCCGAGGCCGTGCACCTGCATCTGGAGCACCGCTTGGTGCAGCGCCTGCTCAGCCGTTTTCTAAGCCAGGGGTTCCTGCACCACGAATTGAGCCGAGCCTGCGTGCTGGCCAGCCCCGACCCCCAACCCAAGGTGTTAGTGCTGGGGAGGCTGTCGCTGTTTGGCCAGGGCGCCACACGGCTGCACGATGAGCTGATCAGCGTGATCGCCGACTGGCATCCCGGCGCGGATCGGGCTGCGGCGCTCAAGCCGCTGGCGGGTGCTCAGCAAGAGCAGGCCTGGGCAGTCCTCACCAAGGCGATGGAGGCCGGAAATAATGAAGCGATCACCGCTGCTATCCGCAGCCAGCTGCAGGTGGAAGCCCCAGCCGATGTAGCTGCTCTCAAGCCCGCATTGGATGCGGCGGCGGAAAGAGCCCAGGCCGCTGCCGCTGAACTGCTCAGCCAACGGGGCACCACGGAGGCCGCGGCACTTAAGGAGGTGCTCCGCTCCCAACGCAAACGCATCAACGCCACCGTGAGGCAGCGCAACCGTGATCTGGCCAAGCTCGATCGCCAGGTCGCGGCAGCCGATCCCACGGCCCTGATCCCAGGGCTGGAGGAGCAGCTAGAGGTGCCGGCCCTAGATCTACAGAAGCTCTCGAGCCAGGAGCGCAAACAACTCTCGGCTGACCAGAAGCACTGGCAGCGGCGCCTGGAGACAATTGAAACGGAGCTGGCCTCTGAACCAAAACGGATCGAGGAGAGCTATCGGGTGATCACCCAGCGGCTGGAGCCGGCGGGGCTCGTCTACCTCTGGCCGATCAGCGGGTAAGCCATGAAGAGTTCACCCTCTCCCGCATGGGCTCCCCGTTACGGCTACAGCAATGCGCTGGTGAACGACCTTTGTGCGGTGGCCGACGCCCGGGCCAGGGTGGAGCTGCTGCCACTTCCGGCAGATGAAAGCCTGCGCCTGCGTTTCGCGGCCTATCAGCGCAGCACCCGCAGCAGCACCCGCATCGAGGGCAACCCTCTCGATGACCAAGCGGTGCGCGTGGCGATTGCAGCCGCTGATCGAGAAGGCAGCAAGGCCGAACAGGAGGTGCGCAACTACTGGCGTGCCCTCGACCGCGTGGAGGAATGGGCCCAGGGGACCAGCCCACTGAGTGAGGCCTGGATTCAGGAATTGCATGCTGTGGTGATCGTGCGGGGTCGGGGTCGCAGGCGGCAACGAACGCCATTTCGTGACGATGAAGTGCCGGTTGTGGACACCGTCAGTCGCCGGATCGATTACGCCCCACCCAAGCCAGAGGATGTGGGCCTGTTGATCCAGCAGCTCTGCCAGTGGTGGCAAGCAAGTGAGTTGGTGCCGCCCCTGATCCGGGCTGCAATGCTCAGCCATCGCTTCATCTCCATCCATCCCTTCCCGGATGGCAATGGCCGCTGCGGGCGCTTGCTGGCTACGGCATCGCTGTGGCGCAGCGGCTACGCCTTCCGGGGATTGCTGAGTTTCGAGGAGTGGTTTGCAGCGGATCGGGAGAGCTACTACGCCGCACTGCAACTCAACTGCCCCGTGGACTTCTACGAGGGCCGCCACGACGTCGATCACAGCCCATGGTTGAACTACTTCTGCCATGTGATCCGCCAGGCGGCAGACGACCTGGCCGCAAGAGCAGAAGGTCTGCAGGCCCGGCAGGAGCAACCTGATCCCCATCCATGGGAGGGGCTGGATCGCCGTAGTCAGCAGCTGCTCACCCGATTGCGAGCCCGGGTGACAACCGGCGAAAACGAAGCTGCGCAATTCAAGCCCGGCGACCTGGAGGAGTGGTTCGCGGTTTCGCCAACGACAACTCAGGAATGGCTGCGCGACTGGCAGGCAGAGGGTCTGCTGGAACCAGCGAAACCAGGCCAACGCATTCGCAGCTGGCGGCTATGCGAGCCCTGGCTGGGGTGGGTCATAGGCCAACCGCACCAACAGGAATAAGACAAGTGAATCAAAGCAAAACACGCACCCCTCGCCAAGACAACCCAGTCCAGGCAAGCTTTAGAGCTAGTAAATAAGCCAACTCGCCATTCAGCGTTAGCACCCATTTCTTGCCTCCATGTCCCGTCGCCCCTCCACCACTGACCCCGAACTCCTGGCCCACCAACAGTGGCTGGGCTATCTGCAGCCCGTGGGCTTGGTGGTGGCTCCTGCAGCAATGCAGGACGCCGGTTGGGTGGTGGCCCGCAGCGGCAGTGAGCTGATCGAGCGGCAGCAGCGCTACCGAGATGGCCTCGAACCCCTCGAAGGAGACGACGACGATGCAGATGAGCGAGTGCTGGGTTTTTCCGGCATCGAGACCTTGCTGGTGGAGCAACTGGGCTGGGGCACCGATCAGGTGCAGCGCGACCCGAGGCTGATTGAGGGCTACACCAGAGAGCTGCCTGAGCTGGGGGAGACGCTGCAACCGACGGCAGTGGTTCCAGTAGCCAGCGGCGAAGGCGCGCAGCTGCTGGTGCAGGAATTGCCGCTGCTCATGCCACTAGATCAAAAGCTCACCGCTGGTGAGCACCTCTGGAGGGCTTCACCGCAGGAACGCTTTGAGCGCCTGCTGCGCGAAACGGGGGTGGAAGCGGGGCTGCTGTTCAACGGCGCCCAGCTGCGGCTGGTGGTGGCACCCAAGGGGGAAAGCTCCGGCTATCTCACCTTCCCGCTGGCGGATCTGGCGGAGGTGAGCGGCCGGCTGATGTTCTCGGGGCTGGATCTACTGCTGGGGCAGAGCCATGTGTTCCTCGATCCCGATGGCTACCGCCTGAGCGATGTGCTCAAAAAGAGCCGCAGCTTCCAGGCGGTGGTGAGCAATGCCCTGGCCGATCAGGTGCTGGCGGCGCTGTGGGATCTGCTGCGGGGCTTCCAGCAGGCCGATGAGCTGAGCCAGCGGCAAGACATTGAACTGCTGGGCGATTTGCCCGAGCGGGATGCACAGCAGCTCTATGGCGGCTTGATCACCATGCTGATGCGGCTGGTGTTCCTGCTCTACGCCGAAGACGAAGCGCTGATGCCCAGCGATGCGGTCTACGAGCAGAACTACAAGCTCAGCGGCATCTACGAGCAGCTGCAGCAGGACGAGAGCGAATACCCCGACACCATGGAGCAGCGCTTCGGCGCCTGGGCCGGGCTGATGAGCCTGTGCCGGCTGGTGTTCGACGGCGGCGGCCCCACGGCCGACTACCTGCCGGCACGCCACGGCCAGCTGTTTGATCCGGCCGTGTACCCCTGGCTGGAGAGCCCGTGGATCAGCGACGGCGTGGTGCTGGCGCTGTTGCGCAACCTGCTGATCGTGAATGGCGAGCGCATCAGCTACCGCGCCCTCGATGTGGAGCAGATCGGCTCGGTGTACGAGGGGATCATGGGCTACGCGGTGCGACACATCCCTGGCCGCTGCATCGGCCTGAAAAGCAAACCCCAAGGTGCCAAAAAGCAGCTCACCACGGCGGTGGATCTTGATGCCCTGCTGGCTATGCCCGGCGGCAAACGCAAGGCCTGGCTTGAAGAGGAGGCCGGCACAACTCTGCCGCCGAAATCTGCAACGGCGTTGAAGGATGCCAGCGGCGAAGCCGAGCTGCTGGAGGCCCTGGCCCCGCGCATCAACCGCGACCTATTCGATGGCCCCCAGGCGGCCGGCGGCTTGGTGTTCCAACCCACCGAAGAGCGCCGCCGCAGTGGCAGCCACTACACACCCCGCTCGCTCACCCGGCCGATCGTCGAGGAGGCCCTGCGCCCCTGGCTGGAGCGCTGTGATCATCGCCCCACAGCAGCCCAGATCATCGATCTGAAGATCTGCGATCCGGCCATGGGCTCAGGCGCCTTCCTGGTGGAGTGCTGCCGCTTCCTGGCGGAACTTCTGGAAGTGGCCTGGAACCGCGAGGGACTGCCGGAGGCGTTGAAACCTGGTGGCTCCGCCCATGGCGAAGAACCCTTGATCTACGCCCGCCGGCTGATCGCCCAGAGCTGCCTGTATGGGGTCGACAAGAACCCCTTCGCGGTGAACCTGGCCCGCCTCAGCCTCTGGCTGGTGAGCCTCAGCAAGGACGCGCCGTTCACGTTTGTGGATCACGCCCTGAAGTGCGGCGATTCGCTGGTGGGCATGGAGCGCAGTGAGATCGAAGCGGCCCTGAAGGGCGCCAGCCTGCAGCGCGAACTGCAGATCGAATACCTGGATCAGGTGCGGCAGCAGGAGGCCAGGAGCTTCGCCACGTTCCATGCCGATAGCCGCAGCGATGCCGACGACGCCCAGAAGCGCCAGGCGCTCGACGATCTGAACGCCAGCACGGCCTACCTGCGCACGGTTGGCGATCTGCTGGTGGCGGCTTTCTTCAACGGCAATAAGCCGAAGGATCGCGAGGAGCTGAAGCAGCTCTACCTGGCGGCCACGCTGCAGCACAGCTCAGCGGAGGAGCTGGAAGAAGAACTGGCCGAACCGCTGGAGCGACTGCGTGAGGGCGAGAAGGGGATTCAGCCGCTGCACTGGCAACTGGCCTTTCCGGATGTGTTCGGCCGGCCTGAGCCGGGCTTCGATGTGTTTGTGGGCAACCCACCCTTCGCCGGTAAGAACACCATCGCCGACGGCAGCCCCGACGGCATCCTCGACTGGTTCAAGCAGCTGCACCCCGAGAGCCACGGCAATGCCGATCTGGTGGCTCATTTCTTCCGCCGTTGCTTTGATCTGTTGCGACCCGGTGGATCGCTGGGCCTGATCGCTACCAACACCATCGCCCAGGGCGACACCCGCAGCACCGGCCTGCGCTGGATCTGCCTGAACGGCGGCACGATCTACGCCGCCCGCAAGCGTTACAAGTGGCCCGGCGTGGCAGCTGTGGTGGTGAGCGTGGTGCATTTGCTCAAGGGTGCCTACTCAGGTGGGAAGCTGCTGGAGAAGCGGCCGGTGGAGCAGATCACGGCCTTCCTATTCGACAAGGGCGGCCATGAGGATCCCAAGCCCTTGAAGGCCAATGCGGGCAAAAGCTTCCAGGGATCAGTACTACTAGGGATGGGCTTTACTTTCGATGACTCAATTGAAGCGGATGATGACACACCGGGCATCCCTTCGCCGATCGCCACAATGGAGCAGCTGATCGTAGAGAACCCCAAGAACGCTGAGGTGATCACCCCTCTGATCGGTTACGCAGAAGTGGCCTCAAGCCCGACACATCAACACCATAGATATGTGATCAACTTCGCAGAACGCGAAGAGGAGGAATGCAGGAGCCTGTGGCCAGACCTGATGGACATAGTTGAACGCAAAGTCAAGCCTGGACGACTTGCTCAGAATCGAGAGATACGCGCGCGTTATTGGTGGCGTTTTGGGGAGACTTGCTCGGCTCTGTATGAATCAATAAAGCCATGCAAGCACATTTTAGCAGCAGGAACGCAAGCTTCGGCTCAATTCGCCTTTGGCGTCTTGCGCCCAGGGAATACAGTATTCACAAGCAACCTTGCCATTCTTGCCCTTGGAGACTCGGAGTACTTTGCTGTTGTGCAGGGTCGCATTCATGAGTGCTGGTTCAATCGTTTTATGGCCACGCTAGAAGATCGACCGGCCTACACCCCGTCAACATGCTTTGAGCCTTTCCCCTTCCCCAGCGCTCTCCTTGAGTCAGCCGCCTCGGATTCTGTCCCTGAAGATACTCGAAAATGTCTCGAAACCATCGGCGAGCACTACTACCAGTTCCGATCCGAGCTGATGATCGCCAACAACGAAGGTCTCACAAGTACCTACAACCGCTTTCAGGATCCCGCCGAAACCAGCAGCGGCCTGATGGAATTGCGCGGCCTCCACGGTGAGATGGATCAGGCTGTGCTGAACTCTTACGGCTGGAGTGAGGTCTCAACAGCCTGCGGCTTCGGCCTTGATTACCTCGATCTCGAAGAAGACGCCCAGCTCACCGATGATCTGCAGCAGCGCATCGACGACGGCGAGCTGTTCTTCTGGGACTCCGATGAAGCCTGCGCTTTCGAGGCCAAGGTACGCGCCTACGGCGCTGTAAAGGGCAAGAAAAAGCTCCCCTGGCGCTACCGCTGGCCCGATGCCGTGCGTGATGACGTGCTGGCTCTGCTGCTGGCGCTGAATGCCGAGCGGTATGGGGAGGAGGTGGCGATGGGGTTGCACAGCAAGGGGGGGAAGGTGGCGGTAAGTGCTGGTGGGGCCAAGAAGCGGGGCCGGCCCTCCAAAGCCGCCTCGGCGGGCGATTCGGGTCAGACTGAAGCTCAGGAAGTCGAGCAGATGGGGTTGGGGTTGTGAGGGGCTTGCTTCATGTACCGGCACAATCTCCACATGCCACAGCTTTCACGTTCTACTGCCAACGCTCAGCCAATCCAGCGCGGAATCGTTCAAGAACAAGCCCGCAGGTTCAACCCACGGAGGCTCGGCATCTCGGTTTTGTATCACGACGAACGGCATTATGCGGACCCGCCTAAGACGCCTGGCCCGTACAAAGCCATTCCGAAAACCTCGACCACAACCGGCATCCGGCCATATTGCTAGCCAGCCTCCCCTCGCTTTATGCTGCCAAAAGAAGTCTATCAGGGTTTTTATGCGGATCCGTCCATTCAGCGTTATACTGATCGAAGAACTTCGAGCAAGGCGGTTTGCATGTCTTTCCTGGGAACGACTACAGGGAAAAAGATTTCAGCCAATGGCAGGACATTCAAACTCTTTCTCACCGAACAGGAAGGCGGGTATTGGGTGGCAACAGTTCTATATATTAACGACGGCATTGTTCATGCTCATAATGAATCGCGTGCAACAATGGCAGGCAGCTACAATGTGGCAGTTGATTGGGTCCTCAGCAATATCGATCGAAACGCATCTGTCGAATCACTGTAAGATAACGTTGCCTTCTTCAAGTGGCAGCATCAGGTAATTGAAGGCATGTCTAGCCTAAATAGCATTGACCGCAAACTACTCGAGCAGCTCCTTGGCATGAGCGGAGGATTTGTGTTGGATTTTTCAGATGTCTCATATGCCTCATTCTTTAGGGATTTCGAGGTAGACATATCCGAGCCTGCTTATTTAATTTATGGTGCATCTAAAGCCAAGAGAATGCGCGCATATTGGGACAGGTCTAGCGATGCGGAAGTCGCCAAGGTATTGCAGGGTTTATTCAATTACATCGAGTTAACCAAGCCAGCGGGGGCTGGTGGAGAAGTGGATTCAAGGCACCTTGCAATATTGACCAAGCTTCAGAGTTGCCCTGACAAGAAAGATGTTCTTCATGATGAAAAAGAATTTCTGGCCACGAGATATGCTGATAGCGACATTTTGGCTTTATCATTAGACTTCTCTTTGGCGGAGGCAATAAAACAACGGCTGAATGAAATCAATATCTGCCTCCATAACGATGCACCACTCGCATTGATTCTTCTTGCAGGCAGCACGCTCGAAGCCCTGCTTCTAAATGCGGCATGTGCAAAGCCGGAATTATTTAATAGATCCAAGGCTGCGCCAATGCATTCAGAGAGGGTTAAAAGACTTCCTGACTGGTCCTTGAGTGACCTCATCAATGTTGCTTATGAAGTTGGCTTGATCGGTCTTGATGTTAAAACTTACTCTCATGGCTTGCGTGATTTCCGAAACTTCATACATCCATATGAGCAAGCAAAAGCTGCCTTTCGCCCAGATGGCCATACGGCTAGGATTTCACTACAGGTCCTACATGCTGCCATTGCAGATCTCGGAAGGAATGACAATCCATAAATTCTAGCAGTAGTATAACATCAAGATACAGAAGACGGGAGCAAGAGTTGAGTCCTATGCCAAGGTGCACTCCCGCTTCTGATCTTGAGCGTTGGAAGGACGGCTAAGCCAAGAATCTGAAATCGGATTTATACGGAACACACAAATATGGAAGCTAAAGGAATGTATCCCTGCAAAGTTAACGCAATGGGATCTTCGTGGGTTTAAATCAGCAAGAACAGAATTGACCAAAGTCTTCTTTGTATTGCTCAAGCTTAGAGTAGGCAGTCTCTACCCTGCCAACTCTTCTCTGTATCTCGTTCTTAGTATCATTAAAAAAGAAAATCGAGCTCATGACCGCAAGAAGCGGTCGAATGATTGCAAAGAGAAGCTGGGTATCTTGCTTCATCATGGCGCGAAGTGTATCAAAGTACTCACTAGCAATCTCACAATATTCAAAACTCGAGTTTCCTCGTATAGTACTCGTGATTTGCGCAACAGAAGAAGCTAATTCTTGATCGTCTGGCAATCGAGATAGAAAAATCAGAAAGTCAGTCACTTTAAAAGAGGCACTGGCTCGTATTGACTTGTTCATAAGGTCAAGGAGCACTATATAAGACGGTGAGTCTTCAGAAATAGCACCTTTCATCGCTAAATAGTGGAGTTTATACCTTAATCGGAAAAGATTGAATCTTTGTGCATTCTTCAATGCTGGCTGGATGAAAGAGGAATTAATTCCAACCGCAGTGCCAATTGCAATGACAAAGATTAGGACGTTTAGAAGAATCATTGGGTGAGCTCCTTGGGATCAGAAACAACTGTTAGACCAGATTCAAGATCGAGGTTTGAAGACGGGACTTCCTTGAGAGGTGTAAGTTCACCACTTTGAATTCCACTCATTAAATCCGTGCGTTGCCGGGCAATTTCCTTGATTTGTGGCACATACGTCCTCCACTGCAGGTAATTCGCAAACAAACTGAGGAGCAAGAGAGCGAGTAGGAGATAAAGTATATAAGTGTGTTCGTCTAAAAGGAATGACGTAAGCTTTAAGAGACTTTCAGGCGGCAGTCGATACGACAATATGGGCAAAGGCAAGACCAGGAAAAGAGCGACTAATCCGTAAATGCTTCCACTTTGTGATAAGCTGTATAGATTATCGAATGCCGTCTTCCAGACATCAGGCCAAGTTGCATGATCTTTATTGTTACTGGATTGGGGCTGAGTGGCAGCCTGCTTGGGTGAAGAAGGTTGCTTCTTCTTGGCCACGGAATTCGATATTGGGGATCTTAGAATTATATACCTTCTAGGGGGGAGCGTCTGTGGACAAAGGCAAAGGCTCGTAAGCACGAGCTCCCCTGCAAAGTTGAGAGAGGGTGGAGGATGCATTGCTGGAATCTTGAATGTAATCTTTTGCTGTTTTTATATGTTAGCAACAAAGGTATGGCTCTCGCAAGCTGTGACAAGCGGGCTTGGCTGTAACCCCACATATAGTGTCACGCCTTTCATAGGCACTACACATTGTGTCCGCTGTATTCTGCTTGGGTGGTCCATGATGCGACGATGCGGCAGAAATGCCAAAACACGGAAAACCTTCCAACAAGCCCCTGGAGTGGACAGGCCGCCATAAGCTCTCTGTTCTGCCACCCTAGGCTTCTTGCCTGCCACTCATGGGCAGCGTTGGATGGGCACGAAGCCGACCAGTGCGATCACTTCCCGCGCCGACTCAGACATTAAGAATGGTTACGAATGAATCGCCGCTAATGCCTGGCGGCTAACAGGTATGTGTGAGTTTGTTTTAGATTTGCAAATTGAGCCGTATCCTTTCCTTGGTCGTCACAGTTGCATGTCGAGAATGGCCAACAAAAGGCGAATAGATCAATGGCACTTTCAATGCTGCTGATCCTTCTGTAATGGAGAATCTGCCAATCCTGCCCCCTGGCCTACATGAGCTAGCCGAGTCAGAAATAGATAATCACTTTGCGTCTGACTTTCCTGATTCTACTACTCGCTTGCCGCTGATTGCAGGCCTCCGCTCATTCTTTAGCGCCCTAAGGCAAATGGAGATTGCATTTGAGATATGGATTGATGGCTCATTCACGACAAACAAGACGAATCCTAATGACATAGATTTGGTTGTGTTTGCCGATGCTGGCTTGTGTAATCAGCTTGAAACAGAAAAGCAGCAAAGACTGGTCAGGCTTTTTGATCGTGAAGAGACTAGAAGGGTGTATGGACTAGATGTATTATTCTGCCCAGCTGAAGATCATAATGGAAGGAGCTATTGGCGTGGTTGGTACGGCTTTGACCGACATGAAAACCCTAAGGGAATTGCAAAGGTTATAGTGGAGCCATGACTAGCCGCCTTCGGTTGCAACTTGAAGAAGCCTCTAGGCGCAAGCTTGAGATTGACAAGCTGGCGAAGGATGAAGGCGGATTTGCGTATAAGTTGGCCAGCCTTTCAATGGCCTCTCATATTGATGATCTTGCTCAGCAAAGTGCAATTGAGGCGTCATCCTTAGCCTTTGAGCATGTTGAAATGAGGTTAATTGCTTCTAAGTTTTCTGATGGCTCTGCGCCATTGGGGCTTGTTGCAAAGATATCTGATAGCTTTAGGCAAATGGTTGGTTATGCAGCGCTAAGGCTCGTGCATGGAGGGATCGAGAAGAAAAGAATTCCTAGACGACTTTATCAAGACTTAGACCTAAGGATGCTTGGTCTTTTTCCCGGCTCATCAAGGTTTGTTGTATCGGCAAACTCTAATCGAGATCTTTTTGGGGATGGTATCGCCAAAGGATCACTTGAGCGAATCTTTCGCCTTCTTCTTAGCAATGGGGATGGCGTAGAGTTTATGGAGTCTGTTGCTGACCTTGGGCCAAAGAGCTCTATATGGCTGCGAACGCTTCTTGATTCGATAGTTAGCGAAACTGCTGATGTGGAGATTTCATGGCGGTTTGGCGGCCAGCTAGTCTATAATTGGCATGCAGATCTAAGACTTCTCGGCAGAATATCGTCTGCTCTGGCTGCCACCGAGGTCAGGGAAAGCGAGGAGATGATCATCTCTGGCACTATAGAACTCCTCAGCAAGAGGGAGCGCATACAGCTATTATCGTCAGAAGGGGCACGGTATAAAGTGTTGTACCCCAAGTACCTGCTCCCAGCAGTTTCTGAGCTTCACTTAGACCAGAATGTGAGCTTAAGATGCGCAGTTTTAGAGGTAGCCAATCCACTGACAGAAGAGTCCTCTACATCTTATGAGTTACTAGCAATCGTCGATTAGCAATATACTCAAGTATGACTTGAGCAAGCTACCAGTTTGAGCTACACGTAGGGGCATCGTTTTATGGGAGCCATCCAACATCAAGATCCAGCGGGCGGGAGCATCAGATATCCTAAGAGCATACGCATTATTGCCCGCCCCCCCCCTCTGCCAGGAAAGATGTCACCCCTGTTAATTGAATTCTTGGGGGCTTAATGGAGCAGATCAATGCGTGGTTACAGCCTGGCTGTTCAAGCTGATGTTAGGAAAAGGATGAGCCCTCCAAAT
>Ga0209297_1000327_pt1 | contig 31731 bp, 31 predicted proteins | sample S_130805_MF_Meta_FD_187322 | JGI IMG/M metagenome (GOLD analysis project Ga0209297, IMG submission 187322) | Freshwater microbial communities from Lake Simoncouche, Canada to study carbon cycling - S_130805_MF_MetaG (SPAdes) (version 2) | ecosystem: Environmental > Aquatic > Freshwater > Lake ...
CGGACATTTCTTTCCGCAGCTCGCCATCAGCTAATTCGGCAGCATCAACGTTAAATACATATAAGAATGGTTTCGCAGTTAAAAGTCCTAACTCTGAAATCAGTGATAAATCAATGCCGGAGCCGTGGAGAACTTTTCCATCGCCGAGAATTTTTTCAGCAGCTTTGGTTGCTTCCAAAACTGCTACGCGATCTTTTTGAATCCGTGCTTCTTTTTCAATTCTAGGAATTGCTTTTTCAATTGTCTGCAAATCGGCGAGCGCTAATTCCGTATTTATAGTTTCGATATCACTTGCTGGATCGACTTTGCCGTCAACGTGCACGACATCGCCATCGCTGAAAACTCGGATTACTTGGCAGATCGCATCGGTTTCGCGGATGTTGGCGAGAAATTTATTACCAAGGCCAGCACCTTCAGATGCGCCTTTCACAATTCCCGCGATATCAACGAATGAAACGGCAGCGGGCAATATTTTTTCAGAGCTGAAAATATTCGCCAAAACTGCGAGCCGCGGATCGGGTACGCCAACTACGCCAACGTTTGGCTCAATCGTGGCAAAGGGATAGTTCGCAGCCAGCACATTGTTCTTGGTGAGCGCATTAAAAAGGGTCGACTTACCGACGTTCGGCAGCCCAACGATCCCGATTGAAAGACTCACCTGAATTACTCCTATTAATATTTGCGGCTCAGCATGGTTCTAATTTGAACCCAGGGGTAGAGCCTACGCGTGATTGTCGGTGCTTCCTGCCACGATAGGCGCATGAACAGTGCGATATTCCTCATCATCGGCTTACTTATCGGGTTAGCCATTGGCGCTGCTGGCGGCCTTGCGATTTCACGCGCTAATTCCAAAGGTGCAACAACAGCCTTACAAGATCAGATAGCTGCGATGCAAAGTAATCAGAACGATTCAACGCGATTAACAACCGAACTTGATGCGATGAAAAAGAGCGTTGAAACTTTAGCTAACCAAGCCCTCGATGCCGATCGTCGTCGCTCTACCGCGGAATCAGATTTAAAGAGCCAAATTAAAAATATGGGCGATGCCAATAAGTTATTGCTTGATGAAACCACAAAAATTGCGGGCGCACTCTCCAATACCCAGACTCGCGGAAAGTTTGGCGAAGCGCAATTAGAACTACTTTTAGAGATGGCGGGCTTGCGCGAAGGAATTGAATTCGAGCGACAGAAATCGGTAGCCGGAAGTGGATCTGCCGGCATTCCAGATGTCACTATCAAGATGCCTGGTGGCAGCGTGCTCTTTATCGATTCGAAATTTCCATTTGATCGCTTCTTAGATGCTTTCAATACTGAAGATATGGCAGAGCGCGAAACTTTGTTGCAAGAACATACCGATGATTTATTGAAGCATGTGACGGCGCTAGCAAAGCGGGATTACCATAAACATGAAGCTTCGCCAGATTTTGTCGTTCTCTTTGCGCCTTTTGAAACCATCTTAAGTGAAGCGCTCCGCATTGATAAACGATTGCTAGATAAAGCTTTTGAAAAGGGGGTAACCATCGCGACCCCAACCACAATGATGGCGTTATTGCGTACGGTTGGCTTTGTTTTCAGTAAGAATAAAATCGCAACTAATGCCAATGAAATTCAAGAGTTAGCTGGAAAGTTCTTGAAGAATGTTTCGGCGCTCCACGCAAAACTTGTAACAGTGGGCGAACGGTTAAAGAGCACTGTCAAGGCTTATAACGAAATGGTCCCAACCGCTGAAACTACCGTGGTTAATCCAGCAAAGCAGATTATGAAAATTAGCGGGATTGATCCGAAATCCTTAAAAGCAATACCGGAGATAACCGATAGCGTTAGAGAGTTAAAGAGCGGTGGCCAAACTTCGCTCGATGACTTTATAGATGTAGAGGAAATTGAAGAGGGAGAATCCGATGACAACTAACTTGCCAAAGATCGAACTTAAGAACCCAATCCAAGGTGCGGGTCTTACTGCGCCCGGCGTTGTAATTCTGCAATTCGTCTTTATTGGATTTTGGGCAATGGTAGAAATCTTCTTCCGTTCCAATGTTGGCGCACTTACTGGAATTGCTATCTGGCTTTCCTACTTCGGTGGCATCAAACTTGGTCGCCCGGGCACGCTCTATCCCGCAATTGTTAATCCCCCAATTGCGTTCGCGGTAGCGATCTTCTTTTTAATGCCAACCGTCGGTGGCTCTTCACTTCGAATTTCTAGAATCGGCGTTGATCTAGTTACCGGTTTAGCTAGTGTGGCGCCGTTTCTAATTACTGGCGCGTTAGTTGGTTGGGGGTTTTACATTACAAAGAAGCGGCAAAGATCACTTACCAGCGCTGCGTAAGTCTTTTCTAAGCTCAGGTGGAATCGCAAAAAGTAAGTGCTCTTCCATTGCGGTGACCGTCTCAACGTCGCCATAACCACGGGCCTTCAAGTCGATTAATAAGTCGGTAACTAAGATTTCTGGCACGGATGCGCCGCTAGTTACTCCGATGGTTTCCACGCCGACAAACCATTCATCTTTTACTTCAGCTGCATAATCAATTAAGTACGAAGCTTTAGCGCCATATTCAAGGGCAACTTCAACTAGGCGAACTGAATTAGAAGAATTAGTAGATCCAACTACAAGTACTAAATCCGACTCTGCAGCAATCTGCTTTATTGCTACTTGGCGATTTTGGGTTGCGTAACAGATGTCATCACTTGGCGGATCCATCAAATTAGGAAAGCGATTTTTCAAGATTGCGACCGTCTCTAAAGTCTCATCAACGCTTAAGGTAGTTTGGGAAAGCCAAGCTACTTTTTTATTTGGATCAATCGCAACGGTGCGAGCACCTTCGAGGCCATCAACTATTTGCATATGGTCTGGAGCTTCACCAGCTGTACCTTCGACCTCTTCATGGCCAGCATGACCGATTAAAAGAATCTGTAAATCTTCCGCAGCAAAGCGTTTAGCTTCATGGTGAACTTTGGTTACGAGTGGGCAAGTTGCATCGATAGTTTTTAGGTTACGAGTTGCGGCCTCCTCATGAACTTTAGGTGAAACTCCATGTGCCGAAAAGACCACAATTGCGCCTTCTGGAACTTCATTAGTTTCATCAACAAATATTGCGCCGCGCTTTTCTAGAGTTTCAACGACATGCTTGTTATGGACAATCTGTTTGCGGACATAAACCGGAGCGCCATATAGATCGAGCGCTTTCTCAACCGTAATAACGGCGCGATCAACGCCCGCGCAATATCCACGCGGCGCTGCTAATAGGACCCGTTTTGCCATGCGTGCATCCTAATAGAATCACGCCATGTCTGACGCTCCGGAAATCAAGCCAGTATCGGTTCGTTACGTGACTGAGCGGATTGGGCAGATTATCGATGATCTCCCCGAGCTCTGGATTGAAGGCGAATTATCTGAAATTAATGTGCGGCCGGGTTCGCCCACTATTTTTATGCGGTTACGTGATACCAGCGCAGATATGAGCATCTCAATTAAATGTTTTAAAAATGTTTTTGATTTGGTTGCACCGCTAGAACAGAACGCCCGAATTGTGATTCGTTCGAAACCACAATGGTGGAGTAAAAATGGTTCGCTCGCATTTCAAGTAAATGAACTTCGCAAAGTTGGCGAAGGTGAGTTGCTTGCTCGGCTTGAAGCGTTGAAAAATAAATTGGCTCTTGAGGGTTTATTTGATGAATCGCGAAAACTTCCACTCCCGTTTCTGCCAAATAAAGTTGGTCTGATCTGCGGTCGAAATAGCGATGCCGGTAAAGATGTAGTCGAAAATGCAAAGCGTCGATGGCCCTCGGTCCAATTTGAAATTCGCGAAGTCGCGGTAGCAAGCGCTGCGGCCGTTAGTGAAGTTTCAGAAGCGCTTTTGGAATTAGATGCTGATCCGAGCGTGGATGTAATTATCATTACCCGGGGTGGCGGAAATTTTGAAGATTTACTGCCATTTTCAGATGAATCGCTACTTCGCTTAGTTGCTAATGCAAAAACTCCGATCGTTAGCGCGATCGGCCATGAGAAAGATTCACCGCTTTTGGATTTAGTAGCTGATTGGCGCGCTTCGACTCCTACCGATGCTGGTAAGAAAGTTGTGCCGGATATGCAAGAGGAACTCACTAAAATTTCAAACTTGCGCGATCGCGCAGATCGTCGAATAAATGATTTAGTACTGCTGGAAATGACGAAAATCGCTGGCTTAATGCAGCGGCCGGTGATGCGGGAACCTATGATTATGGTTACCTCCCGCGAAGAGATAATTAAGGGAATTCGGATTCGTGGGTGGCGCAGTATGGATAGCGCGATTTCACATGCGAAATCAGAGATCAAGCAAATCGCGGCTCGAGTTCGAACGCTCTCTCCCCAAGCAACTTTGGATCGTGGTTACGCAGTTGTGCAAAAACCGGATGGTTCAATCATTCGAGCCGCAAAAGATTTAAATAAGGGTGATGCGCTAGAGCTTCGCCTTGCAGATGGTGTGGCGTTGGCAACAGCTAACGGCGAAAGTAAGAAATAGTTATTAACCGCGCAAGATTAAAGGAGTAGATTACGAACATGGCCGCTGCAAAATTGTCATATGAAGAGGCTCGGGATGAGCTCACGAAAGTTGTAGCGACCCTCGAGGCTGGTGGCGCTGGATTAGAAGACTCGCTAAAGCTCTGGGAACGCGGCGAAGAGTTAGCGTTGATCTGTCAAGAATGGCTCGATGGCGCCCGGAAGAAATTGGAAGCGGCGAAACCAGCGGAAGATAAGTAAATGCCAGAATTTAGTTATGAAGATTTATTACCGGTTGGGCCAGATACGACAAAGTATCGATTGGTTTCAAAAGAAGGTATCTCAACATTTACTGCAGATGGTCGTGAATTCTTAAAAGTTTCCGCCGATGCAATCTCAAAATTAACTGAAGCGGCAATTCACGATATTTCCCATTACTTGCGCGGTGAGCATCTACAGCAGCTCGCCGATATCTTGAAAGATCCAGAGAGCTCACCGAATGATCGATTTGTAGCGTTAGATCTATTAAAAAACGCCAATATCGCTGCTGGTGGAATCTTGCCGATGTGCCAAGACACTGGGACTGCAATCGTGATGGGCAAAAAAGGCCAACATGTATTGACCGAGAGCCGTGACGAGGCGAGTATCTCGCGCGGGGTTTATGACGCATTCACCAAGTTAAACCTCCGTTATTCCCAGTTGGCTGCAGTCACAACTTGGGAAGAGAAGAACACTGGAAATAATTTGCCTGCCCAAGTTGAGATTTACTCCGATAGCGAACATCCAGATGAGTACAACTTCCTCTTCATCGCAAAAGGTGGCGGTAGCGCAAATAAATCTTTCCTATACCAAGAGAGTAAAGTGGTTTTAAATCCAACTTCATTTATGAATTGGTTGGATGAAAAACTTCGATCGATCGGGACTGCGGCCTGCCCGCCTTACCACCTAGCAATTGTCATTGGCGGAACTAGCGCCGAGTTCACAGTTAAGACTGCAAAGTTAGCGAGTACTAAATATTTGGATTCACTTCCAACAACAGGTGATGCTAAAACTGGTCGCGCATTTCGAGATCTTGAACTTGAAGCGCAGGTTCACAAATTGACCCAGAATTTAGGAATCGGCGCGCAATTTGGCGGCAAGTATTTCTGTCACGATGTGCGCGTAATTCGATTACCTCGCCACGGCGCATCACTTCCCATTGCGATTGCGGTTTCATGTTCCGCCGATCGCCAAGCAAAGGCGAAGATCACAAAGGATGGAATCTTCTTAGAACAACTCGAGCAAGACCCAGCCCACTTCTTGCCCGAAACTACCGAAGAGCACCTTGATAGCGATGTGGTGCAAATAGATTTAAATAGGCCGATGGCGGAGATTTTGCAGACCCTGGCGAAAAGCCCAATAAAGACGCGGCTTTCATTAACTGGAACCTTGGTGGTAGCCCGCGATTTAGCCCATTCAAAAATTAAAGAGTTAATTGATTCTGGAAAACCGTTGCCAGAGTATTTAAAGAAGTATGCGGTTTATTACGCGGGCCCCGCGAAAACCCCAGTCGGATATGCCTCTGGATCTTTTGGTCCAACCACTGCTGGTCGAATGGATTCCTATGTTGAGCAATTCCAAACCCTCGGTGGCTCGATGGTGATGTTGGCAAAAGGAAATCGTTCGAAAGCCGTTACCGATGCATGTAAGAAAAATGGCGGCTTCTATCTCGGATCAGTTGGTGGCCCGGCAGCGCGCTTAGCCCAAGATTGCATCAAGAAAGTTGAAGTTTTAGATTTCGAGGAGCTCGACATGGAAGCGGTCTGGAAGATTGAAGTTGAAAATTTCCCAGCCTTTATCGTGGTTGATGACAAAGGTAATGACTTCTTTGCTGAAACAAGTAAACCAATTTCGATCGGCAAACGCCCTTAAAGAAATCTGGGTTTAGTAGTAACGCGATCTTTGGAATTTTGCATAGGCTTTGCATGGGGTGTCATATCTCGCTTCGATATAGCGGAGCCCCCATTGAATCTGAGTTAGCGGGTTGGTCCGCCAATCGGTCGCGATAATCTCCATCTTGGTTGCGGGCAAAGCTTGCGCAATTCCATGCGCCCCGCTCCTCGGGTTTCGAGCTTTATAGTTCCAATGGCTCTCTCTCGTCCAAAGTTTGTTTAGGCAGGTGTACTGCTTTTCGCCCCAGTTGTAATTAGCGAGCGCGTAAGACTTTGCGTATGTCTTGGCACCTAGCGGATTACGAGCAGCTTCGAGCTGGCCAGATAGATTGGAAACTAGCGCGATATCGAAAGCGTTAACAGCAATGGTTGGGTCAAATTCAAATAGCGCGGTCGATCCGGTCCCGACTTGAAGGTCGGTGGAATTGGTCGGGGCAGCGCTTTTGAGGTCTGCGTCGAGTTCAATAATTACCGACATTGGGCCCTGGGAGTAGGTTGGCTCCATGATCGCCAGCGAAAGGGTCGCGAAGGCCGCAACGGTGACTGCCCGTCGGTGCGCTCTTGAAATTCGCATCGCTATCGCTTCCTCTCTACTGCTCGTTTCCGCCAACACCGTAAACCTCAATTAAGAGGTTTTAGCTAACGGGGATGGCGCTAGGGTGGCAAATGGGGTGAGTCGCGGCAAATCTAAAGGAGCGCGTGGCGCAATTTTTATCGAAAAGCGAAAACTGTGGATATATATAACTGCAGGTCAGGCTGGGGAAAGTCCGTTATGCCCGTTTTGCGAATGAGAGATATACCACCGGTCGAAATGTCCGATTTGTTACTTGTTAAACGATCGGTTCTTCCAACATTTCAGTAACTAAAGCTGCGATTTGAGAGCGCTCGCTTCGGGTCAAGGTGATGTGGGCAAAGAGCGGATGGCCTTTTAGCGATTCCACAACCGCGACTACGCCATCATGGCGACCGACCCGAAGGTTGTCGCGTTGGGCGACATCGTGGGTCAAGATTACTCGAGAACCTTGGCCGATTCGAGAGAGCACGGTTAGCAAGACTCCCCGTTCTAGCGATTGCGCTTCATCCACGATTACAAAAGAGTCATGAAGTGATCGGCCACGAATATGGGTCAACGGTAAAACCTCGATTAGACCGCGAGCCAGAATTTCTTCAATTACTTGGGCGCTAACCAAGGCCCCTAAAGTGTCAAAAACTGCTTGCGCCCAGGGCGACATCTTCTCGCCTTCCGAACCTGGCAAGTAACCCAACTCTTGGCCGCCAACTGGATAGAGCGGTCGGAAGACAATTACCTTCTTATGAAGTCGTTTCTCCATTACCGCTTCAAGTCCGGCACAGAGCGCGAGCGCAGATTTTCCAGTTCCGGCCCGACCGCCGAGGGAGACGATCCCAATATCGTTATCAAGTAGTAGATCTAACGCAACCCGTTGTTCGGCACTTCGCCCATGTAGTCCAAAAGCACTTCGATCGCCCCGAACTAATTGCAACTTCTTATCTGGAGTTACCCGAACTAGCGCGCTACCTTTTTCGGAGTGCAAGACAATTCCGGTATGGCATGGGTAATCCATCGCTAGCGGGTCTGAAATTTTTTCATTTTCATAGAGCGAATCGATGGTGTTGCCACCAACAGTTGCGGCTTCCATCCCAGTCCAGCCCGTGTTTGGGACTAATTCGGCGCGGTACTCCTCCGCCGAAATTCCCATTGAGGAAGCTTTTACTCGGAGCGGTAAATCTTTTGTAACTAAAACTACTTCCTTACCATCGGCTGCTAAATTCCTGGCAACCGCCAGAATTCGAGTGTCATTACTGCCGTCGCGATAGAAGCCAGCTGGAAGTGAAGCGGTATCGGTATGGTTTAACTCAACTGAAAGCGTGCCGCCTTCAGCTGTAATTTCAAGTGGTTGATCTAACCGGCCATGGGAAATTCTTAAATCATCGAGTGCGCGAAGTGCTGATCTGGCGAAGTAACCAAGTTCTGGATGGTCACGTTTCTGCTCAAGTTCACCGATCACCGCGATTGGAATAATCACTTCATGTTCAGCAAACCGGAAGAGCGCCGATGGATCGGCAAGTAAAACGCTAGTGTCAATTACATATGTTTTAAGCCCAGTTTTAGCTGATTTTGCGGGCGTGGCATTACCGGTTTTTGATCGATTATTTCCGATCGTTTTTTCAGTTGTAATCGTTGGGTCCATTTCTACGCAAAGAACGTTGAAAACGGCTTATGGGGTAAAAGGTAAATCCTGGGACCTTTCGGACATTGGCGACACGCGCCAACAGAAGGTAAATTCTAAATAACAAGTTGAGGGTTGGCTAAGCGCCTAACCGACGTTCCCGAAGCGAGTAAGAGCGAAGCGCTCGGAGGAAATCAACTTTACGGAAATCTGGCCAATAAGCTTCACAGAAATAAAACTCAGAATGAGCGCTCTGCCAAAGTAGAAAGCCGCCTAGGCGTTGCTCGCCAGAAGTTCTAATCACCAATTCTGGATCGGGCTGTCCTGCGGTATATAAATATTGACTGACCTCTGCCACCGAAATTTCACTCGCAATTTCGGCTGGGCTCTTTCCAGCTTTGCCAGCTTCTGTGATCAGCGACTTAACCGCATCGACAATTTCACGACGACCGCCATAACCAATTGCCACATTTACGACAACACCTTTGATTCCGCGGCTCTTGGTGGCAACTGCCGCCAACCGATCTTGCAGCTCTACCGGCAGAAGTTCGAGTGAGCCAACTGGGCGAATCTCCCAACGACCACGCCGACCTAACTCATCAACTGTTGATCCGATGATTTCGATTAAAGCTTTTAACTCTTCGGGAGATCTCTTTAAATTGTCATTAGAAAGGAGCCATAAAGTTAAGACTTTTACATTGCTCTCTTCACACCAATCCAGAAGTTCAATAATTTTATCGGCGCCGGCTTTATGGCCGCGGCGCGAGGAGGTATCGCCATCAATCGATGGGTTAGCTTTTGCCCACCTTCGGTTGCCATCCAAAATTACTCCGACATGGTGCGGGGTCTTTGAAAAATCTAAAGAGCGCACTAACCGACGTTCATATAATGGGTAGAGAAATGATTTGATGCTGGATTTAATAACATGAGACATGGGTTAGCTCTGGTGGCTCTCCCGAAACGCTCGACGCTCTGCAATAAAAGATGCGACTGGCAAAGTGCCAGCCAAGATAAAGAAAATCATTTTCTTAATATCGTAGCGAGCTCGGACTGAGTAATGAATCGCAGTAAAAACATAAAAGGGATAGACATAACCATGCACGATTGGAATCCACTTTACGTGGCTCTGCCAATTTTCATTATTTAATATATACATAGTAGGTAAGTCAACAAACCATAAAAGCAGCGACATCACGCCTGCAAAAATCGCCATAAACCTAAATCGTATTAGCACGCCACTCAATTTCTGCTCCTTAGCTCGATTTCACTATCTTCATTCTTCTTGAATTTTTGGTAGAACGGAAGAAAAACTACTACCCCAGCCATCAACCACCATATGACGACATACGAAATATGTTGCCAGTAATAGCCCGGCACCGTGGATCTAGCAGGTTCGGATGAAATCAACTTTAAGCTGCTCTCAATCCCAGAGATTGCCTCCGTCTGCACAATCACAAAACCATCAAAGATTGGGAGGTTGGTCTTATCTGCAATTAACGCGCTATCCAGCCTGGATAAAACATTTACCTCATTGGTAAATACGGCTCGATCTTCATTTTGATGTGGCATTAACCGTCCCACAATTGCAGTTGGCTCGCTCGGTAGCGGATTCCTTGGCCCCGATGTAGCCGAAATTTCCCGAGCCACCAAGATTGCTCCCGAATTTGGGATTTCTACAATTCCAACTTCCCAACTTTCACGGGTATTTCCCCGCCCTAATTGATTTGGCGCAATAAAACTTGCTACATAGCTTCCGAAAAATTTAACAATCTGGTTTGGGGCAGATCCAGATAGCGCAACACCTGGCTTTGCAATATCCAACAACGAAATTGCTGGTTTATCAATGACTGGTTTTTGTAGTTCTTGTAAATCTGCCGCGCGTTGCAGCTGCCAAATTCCTAAACCGATAAAAATTGAAATTAAAAGTGCCGCAGCTAACGCTCTTGAAATCGATTTCTGTAACTTACTTCGATTCACTCTCGGAACCATTCGAATTATCTTCCGGATTCATCCGCGTTTGCATTTTTTGATACCTACGATAAAAACTCCAGAGCAATAACGAGACCGCAACCATCAATACAAATAAGGTAATTGAGCCTGCCGTGCCTGAGTTTATGGTTGCTTCATCCATGAAAGAATCATCCCATGTCAGAGCAAAGTTCAACACCCAATCAAAAAACTGGGCTGTGGCGTGAACGCTTTCCTAACCACAATTTTTCCAGCGCTGAAATTGCGCATTTAAATCAGAGATACGGGAACGCACGCCAAATAAATTGGAAGGTTCCTGCAATCATTGCGTTAGCCCTTGGCCTTCCGTGGTTGCTTTGGTCGGCTACTCATCACTCACTGCCAGAAATTCGTTACACGCTAATTTCATTTGAACAAGATCAAACTTCTGCAACCCCATCGATTGATATCACTTATGAGATAGCTCGTCGAAATCCCGAAATTGCAATCACCTGCACTTTGGTAGCGCGCGACATTGATAAGAACATCGTCGGTGAATTTGCCGATCAAATCCCAGCTACAACGGCTTCAGTAATTACTCGCAAAACTCGGATTCTGGCACGCTCAATTCCAGTTAATGCAGCGGTTATCAGATGTGCAACTACGTGATTAATTAAGTACCGTACTCCCTTATGGCTACAACACCGGAGACCAATACTTGGCTCACCCAAGAAGCAGCGGATCGGCTATCCGCCGAATTGGCGCACCTGGAAAATGAAGGCCGCTCCGAAATAATTAAAAAGATTGAAGCAGCGCGCCAAGAAGGCGACTTAAAAGAGAACGGTGGCTATCACGCCGCGAAAGATGAACAAGGAAAAATCGAAGCCCGAATTCGCCAACTTAAACATATGTTGGAACATGCGCATATCGGGGAGCCGCCTGCTGGTGAATCAGGCGTGGTTGGTTTCGGTATGAAAATCACGGTAGATATCGGCGGCGATCAGATGCAATTTCTCTTAGGTTCCCGAGAAATAAGTTCTGGCGATCTCGATGTTTATAGCGAGAAATCACCACTTGGTTCAGCAGTTATGGGGATGAAAGTGGGCGAAACCGTTACTTACACCGCACCAAACGGTAAAGCGATTGCGGTTGCGATATTAGAAGCTGAGTTCTACGCCTAATTACTTAGTAACTTTATTTGTATATTTCCGAACGCTTAGCGGTACGAAAATAACCAAGATAATTACCATATAAATCAAGGACATGGTCAACGGATTCTCGCTTGGGAATGAACCCGCAGTAGCACCAAATTGATTCTCAAGTCCAAACAATTGGCGGCAAGCGGCAACCATGGTTGAAACTGGATTCCACTCGGCCACATATTGCAACGGTTTTGGCATCCCGGTAGTCGGAGCAAATGCATTTGATAAGAAAGTCATCGGAAAGGTAACTAAGAAGCTTACGTTCTGCACAACTCGCGCATCACGTGCTGCTAAGCCAGCAAAAATTCCAACCCACGAAAGTGCATAACCAAATGCAAGTAGGAATAAGAAAGCTAGCGAAATTTTTAAGATCCCAGATGTTGGTCGCCAGCCAACGAGGTAACCAGCTAGCCCCATTACGGCTAATACTAAAATGTTTAATAACCCATCACCCAGAGTTCGGCCAAAAACTAAAGCAGAGCGCGCAATCGGAAGGGAGCGGAACCGATCAATCAAACCTTTTTGCATATCTTCAGCTAGCCCAGAAGCGGTAGCCGCAAGCGTAAATGCAGTGGTCTGAACGAAAATTCCCGGCATTAAAAGTTGTACATAACCGCCGGGTTGACCGGTCTCTATCGAACCACCGAATACATATCTAAATAGTAAAACGAACATCACGGGTTGAATCGTTGAGAAAATTAATACTTCTGGAACTCGAGCAAGTTGCAACAATTGGCGCTTGGTAATTATGAGCGCATCAGTTAGAGCATGCATTAACGATTTCCACCCTTTCGCTTCTTCTTGCTATCAGTCGGTACTTCTTCTACTTCAGCTACGTGGCCGGTAAGTGCCATAAACACATCATCTAAAGATGGTCGTTTAAGGGCCACATCTAGTGGATGAATTCCGGCGCCATCTAGCGCCCGCAGAACTTCAATTAACGCCCCCGCCCCCGTGGTTACTGGAGCTGAAATTTTGCGCAACGCTTCATCAAGGGATGCTTTCGTGCCGCTGACTTTTGCAACAATCGCCATAGTTTGCGCCACATGTGCTTGCTCGACCACAACTTCTAATCGTTCGCCGCCGACTTCACGCTTTAATTGATCGGAAGTACCGCGCGCAATAACTTTGCCATGGTCGATAACAGCGATGTCATCGGCTAATTGATCGGCTTCATCTAAATATTGAGTAGTGAGCAATAGCGTTACGCCATCTTTTACTAACTCTTCAATAACGCCCCACATCTCCAACCGACCGCGCGGATCTAACCCAGTTGTTGGTTCATCTAAAAATAGAACTTTTGGTTTCACAATTAAAGATGCTGCTAAATCTAATCGGCGGCGCATGCCACCTGAATAAGTTTTGATCGGCCGACGTGCGCTCTCTGTTAGTGAAAATCTTTCTAACAATTCTTCAGCACGTTTAATCGATGCCGCTTTACCTAAATGATAAAGCCGACCGAACATTACTAAGTTGTCCCAACCAGTTAGCGTTTCATCGACAGCTGCATATTGTCCAGATAGTCCAATAATTTCGCGTACTTTGTCAGGGTGCTTAATTACATCAATGCCAGCAACATTTGCACTGCCAGAATCAGGAGTGAGCAAGGTCGCAAGTATTCGAACTGTTGTGGTTTTACCCGCACCGTTTGGCCCTAAAACACCAAGTACGGTGCCTTCTTCTACATCAAGGCTTAAACCATCAAGTGCGCGGATAGATCCTTTGTTATAAGTCTTAATCAGATCCTGCGCAACAATGCTCTTCATCTAGATCACTTTCTACATAATCAATCGCTTCATGCGAAATAATAGTGGCTCGCGTAGTAGGATAGTCGTTGAAAGTTCAAAGATTATTTCATCGCCCAATTTGCCCGCTCTGAAAGGTTTTTATGTCTAAAGCGCCTGGTCCACTAACTCATAAAGAAATCATGGTTGTCCTAAGCGGACTTATGACCGGCATGTTACTTGCCGCACTTGATCAGACCATCGTCTCGACCGCGCTAAAACGAATCGTTGAAGATTTCAGCGGACTTAATCATTACTCCTGGGTTGTTACTGCCTATCTTTTAACTTCGACTGCATCAACACCGCTCTATGGAAAAATTTCCGATCTTTATGGCCGTCGTCCGGTTTATCAATTTGCCATTGTTACCTTCCTTATCGGATCGCTGCTTGCCGGTATGTCGCAGAACATGACTCAACTAATTGCCACTCGCGCACTGCAAGGATTAGGTGCCGGCGGATTAATGGGTCTTACCTTCGTAATTATTGGTGACATTGTTTCACCGCGCGAACGCGGTAAGTATCAAGGTTACTTTGGCGCAGTCTGGGGTCTTGCATCAGTTGCCGGTCCATTGCTTGGTGGTTTCTTCTCGGATCACGGAACGATTCTTGGCATTACCGGATGGCGATGGATTTTCTATATAAACATTCCGTTTGGAATTCTTGCAATGGTGGTTACATCAATTGTCTTACATATTCCTAAAGTTAAGCGCGATCACAATATCGATTACCTAGGCGCACTTTTGATGGTCATTGGTGTGGTTGCCATCCTGCTAGGAGTTTCTGTTTATGGTCCGGAAAGCGGTTGGACCGATCCGAAAACTTTAATTTTCCTCCTGGGTGGAATTTTATTCGCCGTGGTTTTCTTGTTCTGGGAAAGCAAAGCCGTAGAGCCAATTTTGCCGCTATATCTCTTTAAGAATCACACGTTCTCGCTTACTTCTGTGCTCGGCTTCGTGGTAGGTGCCGGAATGTTTGGTGCAATCGTTATGTTGCCGCTCTACCTACAAGTTATTCAGAGAAATAGCGCGACATCCTCGGGTCTTAAGCTAATTCCGTTAATGCTCGGCATTGTCTCAATGACTATAACTAGCGGAAAAATGATTTCTTCCACCGGAAAATATAAGAAATTCCCGGTATTAGGAACGTTGTTGATGACTATTGGATTATTGCTAATGAGCCGTTTGGATATTGATACACCTTATTGGGAAGTCTCAATCTATGCAATCATCGTTGGCGGCGGTCTTGGTCTCTCCATGCAAACTTTGGTAATCGCGTTGCAGAACGCCGTAGATTTCAAAGATTTAGGTATCGCTACAAGTTCAAATACTTTCTTTAGAAGTCTTGGTGGCGCATTCGGAACTGCAATCTTTGGCACAATTTTAAATAACCGGGTTTCACATAATCTCGCAACTGGCTTCGCTGATTTAGCTACTACCAACCCAACTCTGATGGCTGGTGTAGATAAAGCTCAGATTGCTGGACTGACAAGTAACACAGCTGGTTTAGTGAAACTTCCAATCGAGGTACAGAACGTTGTACTAACCGGATTTAGCAACGCTTTCCACGTGGTTTTCCTTTCTGCTGCGCCAATCATGTTGGTTGGATTCCTCTTCTCGCTATTTCTTAGAGAGAAGCCGCTACAAAGCGGTGCGGATCATGCAACCGCAAAACATGAAGCAGCCGGAGAGGCGCTTGGCTAATTAAACGGTTTAAATCACCGTTTGCCGACCTACCTAAAGAAGTAGCGGTAGTTACTGCCGTTTCGTTTTTCGTTGCACTTGGTTTTGGCTTAATAATTCCAGCCATCCCAATCTTCGCTAAATCTTTTGGCGTAAGTAATGCCGCAATTGGGCTAGTAGTTTCTATGTTTGCTATTACTAGATTAGCTTCTGGCTTAATATCCGGAAAATTAGTAGATCGATTCGGCGAGCGTTTAACGCTTGGAAGTGGCTTATTTATGGTCGCTTTCTTCGTCTTTCTCTCTGGATTAGCACAGAGTTACGAGCAATTACTCTTCTTACGCGCAGCTGGTGGGTTAGGTTCGTCAATGTTTTCGGTGGCTTCCGGATCGCTAATATTACGAGTTGCTAGCGATAGCCAACGCGCTCGCGCCCAATCGGTATATAACGGCGGATTCTTAGTTGGCAGCATTGCTGGTCCAGCTTTCGGTGGCGCGTTAATTGCGTTCTCACCACGCGCACCATTCTTTATCTATGCGGTAACGCTCTCAATCGCTGGTTCAATCGGTTTATTTTATTTACATGAAGCACGTTTCGGCACTAAAACTGAAAACGATGATTCCCAACCAACAACTAAAATGTTTGAAGCGCTTAAAATCCGACCATTTCGATATGCGTTGATTATGACTTTCTTATCAACCTGGGTTTTATTTGGGGTCCGCTCGTCAATACTTCCGCTATTTGTAACTGAAGAATTACATGGAACCACAACAATTGTTGGATTTGGTTTTACGTTAAGCGCACTTGCGCAAGGTTTAATTTTAATTCGCGCTGGCCGATTCTCGGATAATTCAGGTAGGCGAGCTGCGTTGCTTATCGGTTTCACAATGATCTCAATTGGCTTGGGCTTTTTAATCTTTGCCACTACAACTTGGATGTTCTTACTTTCAATGCTTTTCTTTGGCCTAGGTGGCGCATTTGGTGGCACCGGCGCAGCTTTAGTTGGAGATGTAATAAAGGGGCGTAGCGGAAAAGTTATTGCGATATTTCAGATGGCTGGCGATGCGGGAATGATGGTCGGACCGATTTTGCTCGGCTATATCTCCGATATCTCTTCCTATCGCACCGCCTTTGCCACAACAGCTCTTGCTTTTTCAATAGCGATACTGCTTGCAGCTCGCTTACCTGAAACTAGGAATTTAGTCGCGCCGCAAGATCGAGATCAAGCGTAAAACTTCTAAATATAGCCAGACAATTGTGACCATCAAGCCAAAGCCTGCGATCCAAGATTGTTCGACTGGTGCGCCAGTTTGGATTCCTTTTTCAATCTGATCGAAATCCAGTACTAGAAAGAAACTTGCGAGCGCAACGCCAGCAATTGCAAGTAGTGGTCCAACGGAGCTAAGACCGTAAAGTCCCATGCCATTACCTAAGTTAAAGAATGCGCCACCGATTAAACTTGCCACACCGAGAATTAAATATCCGATGACAGCGCCAATAAGTGCGCGTTGGAATTTTGGGGTAGCCCGTACTCGGCCACTCTTATATGCAAATAGCACTCCAGTAAATGCGGCGAGGGTTGCCACAATTGCTTGCACCACAATCCCACTATAAATTTGATTGTAAATATGGCTAATTACGCCAAGTGCTAAACCTTCTAGCGCAGCATAAGCAATGATTAGCGGTGGGCGAACTGTTTTTCCAAATGAAATAACCATCGCAAGAATGAAACCACCAAATAAACCGAGCATTAACGCCCCGCCGCCAAGATTCGAAGTCCAAGCAACTGCGCCAACCGCGACTAATACTGCAAACAAAATTCCAGTACGAGTAATGACATCATCAATTGTCATCCGACCAGTGCGCATTGAAGATGCAGCTGGTGCGTTAAATGTTTTCTCTAATTGATCAGCAGAAACATCGCTATCCGTAGTGGTACCCATCGCGGCATAACCACGTTGGTTAAAAGCCCGTCCTAAAACAGGGTTTGAACTTTGCATTACTTCCCTTTCGGTTGATGGAGCCCATATATTAAGGCTTTTTCCTGAGAGTGCCCTCGGTCGGGGTCGAACCGACACTTGGAGGATTTTAAGTCCTCTGCCTCTGCCATTGGGCTACGAGGGCATACCTAACTGGGCAAATCTACCTGCTTTTTTTATCACCGAATCCAACTGCTGTTCCGTTAACTTTCCAGTGAATGTGTTCTGTTGACTTGGGTGGTAACTAGCTATTACTAAGCGAGTGGCACCATCTTTTCCTTTGAATTTGAAGTTAGCGCCATGGCCAAATTTTGGTCTGGGTATTGGCATCGTCTCACCTAGGGCGATTAGCGCCGAAATAGTCGCACCCCAAGCAAAGTTGCCCAGCACCAAAATTGATTTTAAGGTTGGAAAAAGTAATTCCAATTCGCGATGCAGCCAAGGCGCACAGATTGCTTTCTCTTCAGTACTTGGTTTGTTATCGGGTGGCGCACATCTGACTGCGCATGCAATCCGTGAGGTTGGAAGTTCTTGACCATCGTTACGGTCAACACTAATTGCAATTTTTGCTAAACCATTTCGATAGAGCGAACCAAATAACCAATCACCAGAACGATCTCCGGTAAAGATTCGGCCGGTTCGGTTTGCGCCATGCGCTCCGGGCGCTAAGCCAACAATAAGAAGCGAAGCGTTTTCAGAACCAAATCCCGGGATTGGTTTCCCCCAATATTTTTCGGTTTCATAAGATTTGCGTTTGGTAATTGCTACTTCTTCGCGCCAACCCACCAGGCGTGGGCAGAGCTTGCAACTAGTGATCGCTTTATCAAGCTCTATTAAAGATTTGATTTTCGTTGGATCTTTAGCCATTTTAACTAATCGACCACGCCATGCCATCGAGTATGTCGGATTCGGAAGCCACGAATTCCTTAGCGCCGGTTGCAAGCATAATTCGAGAGAGTACTAAAGAGCCAGCTGCGATTACATCTACTCGGCCAGAATGCATGTAGCCAAGGCTTTCAATCTCACCTCGCTCCATGCTTTGAAATCGTTTTGCAACTGCAAAAGTTTTTTCTGCGCTAATTCGAGATAAATGAATTGCATAGCGATCGTAATTATCTAAATCTAAAGCTGCTGCAGCCACAGTGGTGGCGGTGCCAGCAACTGCGATTAAAGTATTAGCCTCAGTGATTGGTACTGCTTTTGCGGCAACTGCAATTGCTTCGTCGATATCGCTGATGGCCTCGACAATTGAACCTGGGGTTGGCGGCGCTGATGTGAAATGTCGCTCGGACATTCGGACGCATCCGATATTTACACTTTTAGCAAAGGCAACTTTTTCGGTTCCATATACAAATTCAGTTGATCCGCCGCCAATATCTACAACTAGGAATGGGCCATCGGAAAGTGCGAGCTCTTTGGTGGCACCTATAAATGAGAGCGCCGCTTCTTCTTCGCCCGGAATTACTTCTGGTTTGATGCCAAGAATTGATTCAACGCCATTAATAAATAAATCGCGGTTGGTGGCGTCGCGGGTGGCACTAGTGGCACAGAATCGAATTTTTTCAACACCTTTTGAAGCAATTTGTTTTGCGTATTTTTCTACTGCGGTAAGGGTGCGCGCAATCGCATCTGGATGGAAAGATTTTGTTTTATCAACGCCCTGTCCGAGTCGGACAATTTCCATTGCACGCACAACTTCGCGAAAGTTTCCATTATCAATATCAGCAATTAATAGGCGGATTGAATTGGTGCCACAATCAATTGCAGCAACTCGACTCATTTTGTAGCAGCTTCAAGACAAGATTCGTTAAGCCACCATTTGGGTAACATTGCTAGCGCTTCATCACCAAGTGGATTAACGCCAGGTCCTGCAGCAAGTGAATGTGCAACTAAGGAGTGCAAACATTTAACGCGTTCGGGCATCCCGCCCGCAGAAATCTCTGCTAACTCTGGAACTTCAATACCAAGCGCTGCGCGAGCTGCTAAATAATCTAGATGTGCTGCCGCATATTCTCCGGAAAGTTCGGGATCGCTCTCTAGCCGTGTGTTCATTTCTGCCATGAGACCGCTTGATTCCAAAGTAGAAATTGCACCGGTTAACTTTGGGCAAGTTGCGTAGAAAAAAGTTGGAAATGGGGTGCCATCGCTTAGTCGAGGTGGCGTTTCAACCACATCTGGAGATCCGCAATCGCATCTATGTGCGATGCCATGCACATCTCTAGGGGTTCGCTGTAGTTGTATTTCTACGGCATCTAAATCACTTTGACTCGGTTTATCGCTCACGGATTTGTAGCTCCTACCGAAGTTATCGAAGAGATAACACGGGCATACCAAGGAATTCCGATAGGGAATTTTTCACTTACCGGAGCTGCAGTATTTGCATCAGTTGATACTGATTGATTAGTGCCAATCACTATATATTGGCGTTCGCCCGGCATCACAAAATGTAATCGTTCGCGGGCTTGCGATTTAACGTAATTGGGATCGCGCCATAGTTGTAATTCCGCTAGCGCATCACTCAATTTCTTCTGGTTATCTGCAACATCGGCTTGCAACGCGCTAATTTGGGCGCGCTGTGCAAAATAATGTTGGGTAGGTGGCGCTAGCGTTATCGCCATCGCAAATACGACTAAGAAGAGAACAAGCAAGCGCCCCGAAATTCCTTTTTCAGTCAGGAACGATCCAAGTACTAAATGCGGCCGTTTTAATCGTTGCTTCTTCATAAGAAAAGGTTAATTCTTAATTAGAGAATCGCGGAAATGCGCCGCGCCCATCGTAACGAGCACTTTCGCCAAGTTCTGCTTCGATTCGAAGTAATTGATTGTATTTAGCAACTCGCTCACTACGAGCTGGTGCACCGGTTTTAATTTGACCACATTCTGCTGCTACCGCTAAATCTGCAATTGTGGTGTCTTCAGTTTCACCAGATCGATGGCTCATCATGGTGCGATACCCAGCACGATGCGCCATTGCAACTGCATCTAGCGTTTCGGTAAGAGTACCGATTTGATTTACTTTCACTAAAAGCGCATTTGCGGTATCTGCGGCAATTCCACGTGCAAGTCGGAGTGGATTTGTCACAAATAAATCATCGCCAACTATCTGTACTCGACTCCCGAGTTCCTTTGTAATATCGGCCCATCCATCCCAATCATCTTCAGATAGTGGGTCTTCGATAGAAACTAACGGATAAGAATCAACTAAACCTTTGTAGTAAGTAATCATCTCTGCCGCCGATAATTTCTTGCCTTCGAATGCGTATTTGCCATCGCTATGAAATTCGGTGGCAGCTACATCCATTGCTAGCGCAATATCTTTACCTGGCTTAAAGCCCGCTTTTTCAATAGCTTCTAAAATCAAATCTAGCGCCGCACGATTGCTATCTAGGTTTGGCGCAAAGCCACCTTCATCGCCAATACTGGTTGCGAGGCCACGCTTTTTTAAAACAGCTTTTAGGTTGTGATAAATCTCAGCGCCCCAACGGAGTGATTCTTTAAATGTTGGCGCGCCAATAGGTGCAATCATAAATTCTTGAATATCCACGTTGGTGTCAGCATGTGAACCACCGTTAAGAATATTCATCATTGGTACTGGCAACATTGATGCATTTGGTCCGCCGATGTAGCGGAAGAACGAGAGGTCTGCACTTTCGGCAGCGGCTTTTGCAACTGCAAGCGATACGCCAAGAATTGCATTTGCGCCAAGCCGAGATTTATTAGGAGTGCCATCTAAATCAATCATGATCTGATCGATTACGCGCTGATCTTGTGCTTCTAAACCTTCCAGGTTGGGTCCAATTTCATCGATAACAAAGTTAACGGCTTTCTCTACGCCTTTGCCTAAATATCGAGCGCCGCCATCGCGAAGTTCGGCGGCTTCGAATGCGCCGGTAGATGCACCGCTTGGGACTGCAGCTCGGGCGTTAGTGCCATCTTCTAAAATTACTTCTACTTCAACCGTTGGGTTTCCGCGGGAATCTAGAATTTCTCTTGCGCCAATTATCTCTATCGCTGCCACGGTAATCTCCCAATTTGAAGTCTGTGAGCTCGTAAATTATTTGCTAAGTCTACAGGGTCTTTTCGCTCGCTATTTTTTCCGCGTACTTCAGCGCGACTTTTCGGAGCGCTGCCTCTGGGTCAATTCCATTTTCAACCGCCCACGCCGTAAATGTAAAAAGCGCTTCCCCTAAATCACTTTCTAAATCTTTTGAATCTGCCATTGTTGCATTAGCAAGATTGATATTTGGCCTAGCTAATTTATTCTTTTCGGCTCGGTGTAATAGTTTTGCAGCTAATTGCAGCGCTGGTTGACCAAGCGGGACGCCATCAATCGGTGAAGTACGACCTTTTTCTGCATTTTTAATTTGGTCCCAATTTTGTTTAACTTCTGCGCTCGTATTAGCAACAACGTCACCGAATACATGCGGATGCCGGCTAATCAATTTCTTTGTAACGCTCGCAGCAACATCATTTATCGAGAAAGGCTGGGCCGGATCTTCCTCAGCAATTCGCGAATGAAAATATACTTGTAATAGCAAGTCGCCGAGCTCTTCTTTAATTGCCTCGCGATCCCCGCTCTCGACTGCCTCAATATATTCGTAAGACTCTTCTAATAAATATTTAAGAAGGCTTTCGTGAGTTTGTTCGGCATCCCACGGACAACCACCGGGTGAACGGAGGCGATCCATTACTTCTGCTAAGCGTTTAAGCTCATCAGTATTCATATGGGATATCTAAATCTATTAAGGGGTTACAGCGCCGTTTGTAGCATCTGCTGCTTCTATTTGCGCAGTTAGATCGTTCCATTTACCGAACTTTGGATTAATCACAATTTTCAACGCTTTAGCTTTTTCAATAACTAATTGTTGAATTGCAGTTCCAGCATCCGCTTCAGAAAGTCCAGAATTAGTTGCGGCTTGGGATAGTTTTGCCACGATTAAATCGCGGCGGAAAATATCAACCAAGTTCGAAGGTGCCAGCGTCGCATTAACTAATACGTTAGGTAGCGCAGGTTCGCCACCAATTTGACCAAGAATTTTGGTTCGGTAAGCATCGATTTCTGCTTGAGTGATTTTGATATTGTCTTCAATCGCTACTTCTTCAATAATTTTGTTAGTGATAAAAAATTGTAATTGGCTTCGGTTTAACGCATCGCCACTCTCTAATTGCATCTGGGAAGTATCAGTCTTCGCGCGCTCTGCCAAGATCTCTGCGATGCTATCTTCAACCATCTTCATCGAAATATCAGTGCCGCCGACAGTTGCGGCCGAACTCATATTTGAGCAGCCAGCTAGGAATAGACCACTAGCCACAATTAGCGCAATCGCCATAAATTTTTTCACGAAGAACTCACTTTCATTTAGTCGAAGTTATTGCCTGCATCGCCCAGGTAAGGAGTTCAGTATTCCGTATCTCTTCACTTTCTGAAGAATCGGCTATGGATGAGCGTCCGGATTGCAGGTTTAACGGGGCCTTTGGTCGGGCAATCAAGATTACTTTTATCGCGCTTTTAATTAGCGTGCCCGGATAGAGACGCTGCATCCGTAGTTGTGTGGATTCGGGGAGTAGCACTTCGCCAATCCGAAGATAATTTCCTTGGAGGATTACTTCTCTAATTCCAAGGCTCTTAGCCATAACTCGTAACGCAGCTACTTTAAGTAAAACGCTAACTACGCTCGTTGGCTCACCAAAGCGATCCATCATCTCTTCGCGAATCGCATCTATATCGCTCTGTTGTTGCGCATCAGCCAAGCGCCGATAAATGTCGAGTCGGAGTCGCTCACCTGGAATGTAATCGTGCGGCAAATGCGCAGTAACTGGAAGTTCTACCCGACATTCTTTTAGGCGAGGCGTCTCTTCAAAGTAACCAGTTTTATATTCATTAACCGCTTCGCCAACCATTCGCATATATAAATCAAAGCCAACGTCGGCAATATGTCCGCTCTGTTCACCGCCGAGTAAATTTCCGGCGCCACGAATTTCTAAATCTTTTAAAGCAACTTGCATTCCAGAACCTAAATCAGTGTGTGTTGAGATAGTGGTTAATCGATCGAGCGCAAGTTCAGTTAGCGGCTTATCTGCTGGGTATAAAAAGTAGGCATATGCGCGCTCTCGACTTCGGCCAACTCGACCACGAATTTGATGTAGCTGAGAGAGACCAAATAAATCAGCACGTTCAACTAATAAGGTATTTGCATTAGCAACATCAATTCCGTTTTCAATAATTGTGGTGCAAACTAAAATATCGAACTCACGGTTCCAAAAAGCTAGGATTACTTCTTCCAACGCAGTTTCATTCATCTGGCCGTGCGCAATTGCAATTCGGGCTTCTGGCACCAAAATTCGCAACTTTGCCGCTGCAATATCAATGCTCTCGACTCGGTTGTGAATATAGAAAATTTGGCCGTCCCGAAGCAATTCGCGATGGATTGCTGCAGTTACTTGCTTATCATCTTGCGGGCCCACATAGGTAAGTACGGGATGACGTTCTTCCGGTGGCGTTGTAATTGTGGACATTTCTCGAATTCCAGTAATTGCCATTTCCAAAGTCCGTGGAATTGGCGTAGCAGACATAGAGAGCACATCTACCGAGGTCCGCATTTTCTTTAGGCTCTCTTTATGTTCGACGCCGAACCGTTGTTCCTCATCAACAATTACTAAACCAAGATCCCTAATTACTACATCCTGCGAAAGCAATCGATGAGTGCCAATCACAATATCAATCGAGCCGTGGGCTAACCCATCGAGAATTTCCTTATTCTCTTTAGCTGAGTTAAATCGAGATAAACCCCCGACTTTAATCGGAAACCCGGTGTATCTATCAGTAAAGGTAGCAAGATGTTGTTGCACTAAGAGTGTAGTTGGAACCAATACTGCTACTTGCTTACCGTCTTGCACCGCTTTAAATGCAGCGCGCACTGCAATTTCAGTTTTACCATAACCAACATCGCCACAAACAACTCGATCCATCGGATACGGCCGCTCCATATCGCGTTTAACTTCATCAATAGTGGAAAGCTGATCTGGAGTTTCTACATATACAAATGCATCTTCTAACTCGCGTTGCCACGGCGTATCGGCTGAAAAAGCAAAACCTGGCGCGCTGGTACGCGCAGCATAAAGTCGAATTAATTCACCAGCAATTTCTTTAACTGCTTTACGAGCGCGAGATTTTGCTTTTATCCAATCGGACCCGCCGATGCGGTGTACCGCTGGCGCTTCACCGCCGACATATCTTGTTACTTGTTCAAGGCCATCGGTCGGAACATAAATGCGATCACCCGGTTGGCCGCGCTTGGAAGATGCGTATTCGATTACTAAATATTCACGAATTGCGCCACCGAAATCTCGCTTAACTAATTCGATATATCTACCAACGCCATGCTGTTCGTGTACTACGTAATCGCCGGCTTTTAGCTCTAATGGATCAATAGTTTTCTTCCGACGAGATGGCATTTTTACGCCATCGCCAGTCGTGTTCCGATGACCTGAAATATCTTTATCAGTAATTAATACAACTTTTATATCATCGTTAATAAAGCCAAACTCAAGACTTGAAGTTGTGACGATTACGCCATCACGCGATGGCGCGCTTTTTATCGACTCACTTTTTCTTACTGGTACATCGGAATCAACTAATATCTCGAAATAACGATCCGCTAACCCGTGGCTATGTGCAGATAAGAAAACTAAGTAACCGCTACGGAACCAATTAGCGATATCTGCCACCACTTTTTCGTTATTACCTTTATAAGGTTCATGCGGCAAAAAATCTTCGATAAATGTTGAATCATCGCCACCAAAGTTATTGATACTGCGCCAACCAAAATTGCCAACATTTTGGGCGTACTCGCGAAGCTCATCAAATGATGAATAAGTGCCGCCACCTAATAAGTTACGCAAATCAATGGGAGTTGCGCCACCATTTGCAGCGTTAGACCAAGCTGCTTCTAAGAATTCATTGCTGGTGTTTACTAAGTCGAGCGTTCGAGATCGATTTCGTTCTTCATCTAAAAGAATTAACTCGGTATTTTTCTTTAAGTATGAAAGAAGTGGTTTCATGGCTGGCGAAAGCGCCGAGGCTAACGATTCCATTCCTTCTACATAAGTACCCTGTGAAATCCGCGTACAAATATCACTTAGCTCTGGATATGCACCGGCTAGCGCAAGTGCACGGGCCTTTACATCGTTAGTAATTAACAGCTCACGACAAGGCAAAACTTCTAATTTGCCAAGGAATGGTGTAAAAGTTCGCTGATCCGAAACCGCAAAATAGCGCATCTCTTCGATATCGTCACCAAAAAATTCAATTCGCACTGGATGTTCATCTAGTGGCGGGAAAATATCTACGATGCCACCACGCACTGCGAAATCCCCACGACGTTCAACTAAATCAGTGCGGTTGTAAGCCATAAAAGTTAATTGTGAAACTAAATCAGAGAGTGAAATTTCTTTACCAATTTCCAACTGCAGTAATGGAGTTTCAGTAATTGTGCCGATTAACGGCTGGATTAAGGCTCTAATTGGTGCGATAAGTATTTTTGCTTTTCCAGTTGCGTTCTGTAATTGATATAGCGCATGAATTCGTTGCGCAACGGTGTCGCTCTTTGGACTTAATTTTTCATGTGGCAGGGTTTCCCAAGCCGGAAATTGTATGATTGCTTCTTTACCCAATATTGCCGACAACTCATTCCCAATATCTTCGGCGCGACGGCTTGAGTGCGTGACAATTACGATTGGCTTGGTGCTTGCGCGATGGCTTAATAGAAATGGCGTAAGCGATTGCACGCAGACAACATCAATTATTGCTTCCGTAAAGTACTTATCGAGATCGATTGCTCGTCCGAGTACATCTAATAACCCTTGCATCACCACTCCTTTCATACTTGCGCAACGCGAATTGGCCCCAACATTCAATACCTGGGGTATCAAAGGGGGCTTACGAAGCAGATTCTACCGTCGACTTGCGGTTAAGGACTATTTCTTCACCGTTAATTGGTAAACCGATAAAGAGAATTTAAGAATTGAAATCTTGTTGGGTTTTTTCTAGTCCTTGCGTGATTAGCGATTCAATCGCATCGCCACCCTCGGCTAGAAAGACTTCAAGATCTTTCTTCTCTTGGCTAGCAAATTGCTTTAGTACAAAATCAGCTGGATCTTGCTGGCCTTGTGGGCGACCAATTCCCATTCGGATTCGGTAATACTCGCCGCTTCCTATTGATTGGGTAACACTTTTTAGACCGTTGTGGCCGTTATCGCCGCCGCCAAGTTTTACTCGAATCGAATTGAATTCAATATCTAATTCATCATGCAAAACAATAATCTGATCTGGCGCGATTGAAAAATAATCAGCCAAACCTTTTACTGGGCCGCCAGATTCATTCATATACGAACGCGGTCTTGCCAGAATTAAAACCGGAGTTTCGCCGCCAACGCCTAATCGAATTTCAGCAATATCTGCGCGCGCTTTATGAGCCGAAAACTTTGCTTGAGATTGTGCCGCCATTCGCTCAACTACGAGCGCGCCGATGTTGTGACGCGTATTCATATATTCCGGACCTGGATTACCGAGTCCGACAATGAGCCAACGATTAGCCATGGAGCAAGGTTAGCCTCGTCGAAAGAAAAGTTACTTCTTTTCTTCTTTCGCGGCTTCGCCTTCAGCTGGAGCAGCGGCTGTTGCAGCGGCAGCATCGCCTTCAACAGGTGCAACAACAACAACTTCTTCTTGTGCGGCACGAACTGAAAGGTGAACCACGGTCATTTTTAGATCACTTACTAGCGTTATGCCAGCAGGCAGGACTACATCAGCAGCGTACTTAGATTCGCCAGCCATTAAACCAGTCATGTCGAGTTCTAAGAATGCTGGGATTGCAGTTGCTTCGGCTTCAACTTCAATTGTGTTGTTAACGTGTTCCAAAATTCCGTCGCGATCGAATTCACCAGTAGCGTGAACTGGGACTGCAACGATAACTTTTTCACCACGGCGGACAATTACAAGATCAAGATGTTCGAGCGTTCCTTTTAGCGGATTGCGAACGATTGATTTAGGTAGTACTAATTCTGTTTTGCTGCCTAGGTCGATATCGAGAAGTACGTTTGCAGTCTTGATTGCAATTCCGACTTCACGTGCTGGCAGTGAGATATGAGTTGGCGCTTCACCATGGCCATAAATAACCGCTGGAACTAAGCCATCGCGTCGTGCTTTACGGGAAGGACCTTTACCAAATTCGGTACGAATTGTTCCCTTTATTGTTATTTCAGCCATCTTCGTTTGCTCCTGTGTCTGCGTCGATTACGGATTGTCGAGATTTATCCCTCGCCGTTACATGCGACAGATTAGTGGGAGCGGTCGAGTTAAAGCAAAACGGCGATTATCTGCCGTGTAAAAGCGGGGCTAGCTCATCCCATCGAAAAGACTTGTGACTGATCCATCTTCAAAAACTTCGCGGATAGCCCGGGCAATTAATGGCGCAATCGGGAGTACCGTTAAATTCGAGAATTTGTTCTCTTCCGAAATTGGCAAGGTATCGGTAATTACCACTTCACTCACTTTTGAATTACGTAATCGTTCTGCTGCAGGGCCAGAGAAAACTGCGTGAGTAGCAGCGATGATTACTTCTTTAGCACCAGCTTCGATCAGAGCATCTACTGCTTTAGTAATGGTCCCAGCAGTATCAATCATGTCATCAATAACTACACAAGTTTGTCCAGTTACATCACCAACAACTCGACCAGTAATGGATTCGTTAGGAATTCTCGGATCACGCGTCTTGTGAATAAATGCAATTGGGCAGCCGCCAAGCAGATCGCTCCAACGTTCTGCTACCCGTACCCGTCCGGAGTCTGGCGAAACAATGGTTAGCCGGGTGCGATCAACTTTGCTGCCAACATAATTTGCAAGAAGTGGGAGTGCAAAAAGATGATCAACTGGTCCATCGAAGAAACCTTGGATTTGTGAAGTATGTAAATCAACCACCATTAACCGATCAGCGCCGGCCGTTTTAAAAAGATCTGCCATCAATCGTGCAGATATTGGTTCGCGACCGCGATGTTTTTTATCTTGGCGCGCATAGCCATAAAAAGGTGCCACTACGGTAATTCGTTTTGCTGATGCTCGTTTAAGTGCATCAACCATAATTAGTTGTTCCATGATCTGCTTATTAACCGGCGCTGCATGACTTTGAATTACAAAAGCATCGCAACCACGAACGCTCTCTTCGAATCGCACAAAGATTTCACCGTTTGCAAAATCATAAGCAGATGTCGGGGTTAATGGAATTCCTAATTCAGCAGCGACGCTATCGGCGAGTTCTGGATAACCACGACCAGAAAATAATCGGAGCCGTTTTTCAGAACTTAACCGAATCTCGCTCATGAGGCAGACCCTTTCACATTCTTAGCGGCTTCTGCGGATTTAGTGCCTGGGCGTTTTCGTAATACCCAATCCAGAATATTTCGTTGCTTCGCGCGACCTACACCAATTGCGCCAGCAGGCACATCTTCGGTGATGACAGATCCGGCGGCGGTATATGCGCCATCGCCAATCGTGACTGGTGCAACCAACATTGTGTCGCTGCCAATTCGGACATGGTCTCCAACTTCAGTGTGATGTTTTGCAACGCCATCGTAATTAACGAAAATTGTGGCAGCCCCAATATTTGTGCCAGTTCCGATTGAAGCGTCGCCCACATAAGAAAGGTGCGGGACTTTCGAGCCTTGGCCAAGTGAAGAATTTTTCATCTCAACGAATGCGCCAACTTTTGCATCGGCCGAAATGTCATTGCCATCGCGTAAATATGAAAATGGACCAATGTTTGCGTTTGCACCAATTGCGCTGCCAGCACAATGTGATTCCACAACTTTTGCGCCAGCGCCAACGCGACAATTTGTCAGCGTGCTCCGAGGTCCAATCACTGCGCCAGCTTCAATAACGGTATGCCCAGAAATAGAAGAGCCTGGCAGTAGCGTTACATCTGGCGCGATTTCAGCAGTGAAATCCACCCAAGTTGTTGCTGGGTCAAGAATTGAAACCCCGCTAACCATAAGTGCATGATTAATCCGATCGCGCATGAATGAGGCGCACTCTGAAAGTTGGGAGCGGTCATTAATTCCGAGTATCTCGGTAAAGTTATTTACAACAATCGGAATTACCTTCGCGCCATCAGCTTTCATAATTGCGATTACATCAGTTAAATACTCTTCACCTTGCACATTTGCGGTCGTGATTTTTGTGAGCGCTACAGCGAGCGCTTTTGCATCAAATAGATAAACCCCAGAATTAATCTCCGCAATGTCACGTTCGACTTCGCTCGCATCGCGCTCTTCAACAATCTTAAGAAGTTCATCGTTCTCGTCCCGAATAATTCGACCATAACCGAATGGATCTGGAAGCTCAGCAGTCAACACCGTCGCAACCGCTCCAGCTTTAATGTGTTCGGCAAAAAGTTCGGTTAGCGTTAATCCAGTAAGCAATGGGGTATCGCCGGCGGTAACCAAGATAGTTCCTTCGACTGCGCCGACTTCGAGAGCTAATCGAACTGCGTGGCCAGTGCCATTTCGCTTTGCTTGCAAGACTGGGTGCGCTTTAGGGGCAATCTCGTTTAGGTGCGAAGTGACTTCTTCATGTTGCGCGCCGACAACTACGCGAGTGTGAGTTGGTTGCAATTCTGAAACTGCGTGCAGTACATGCGAGAGGAGTGATCGTCCCGCGATTTCGTGTAAAACTTTCGCAGTTGTTGATTTCATTCGGGTGCCATCACCCGCGGCCAGAACTATTGCAAGATCTAGGCGATTCAACAGCGCTCCTCACTCTGGTCTAACCGAAGCCTAACTATCTCCTCTTGGTCGTGGCTCCTCCACCAGGTATCGATCCTGGACCCTGGGCTTCAAAGGCCCATGTGCTAGCCACTACACAATGGAGGAACCCGTATTCTCTCGCATCTTTTTCCTATTTACGACCAGAGTTACTGCATATCGGTAGAAACCCGTAGCGTTGGGCTTATGAGCGCCCCACGTAAGCGGATGAGTAGCGCGGAACGCCGCTCGCAATTGATTGAAGTCTCGCGTGCAATTTTCGCCGAAAAAGGGGTTGAAGGTGCAACCGTTGAAGAAATCGCGGCCGCGGCCAAAGTTTCTAAGCCGGTTATTTATGAACATTTTGGTGGCAAAGAAGGGTTGTATGCGGTAGTTGTAGATCGCGAAATGGCGGCGTTATTAACTTTAATTACCTCATCGCTAACTACTGGGCGTCCTCGGGCGCGCGCCGAACAAGCTGCGATTGCATTTCTTACATATATTGAAACTCGCAGCGATGGATTTCAAATATTGGTGCGTGACTCAACTGTTGGCGCGCAATCTGGATCCTTTGCAACACTTATTAGCGATATCGCAAGTGAAGTAGAAAATATTTTTGTCGCTGAATTTGCCGCCCGTGGGTTCGATCCGAAGATGGCGCCGATGTACTCCCAAATGTTAGTTGGGATGGTCGCACTTACCGGGCAATGGTGGCTAGATACTCGCTGGCCCTCTCGTGATGTTGTTGCAGCCCACTTAGTTAATTTAGCTTGGAACGGATTATCTAGTTTGGAATCTAAACCAGAAATGTCTAGCTCAAAAAAATTAAAGAAAGAAAAGAAAGTTACCAAGAAGAAATAGCTAAAGTGTTTCGATTACTCGTGCTCCATGAACTGGGCCGCCAACATGCAAAACATTTCCAACAACGCCGCTAGTTTTTAACGCGACAATCAAATCAAGGGAGTGTTCTTCATCCTCAGCTAAGAATGCAACCGTTGGTCCAGAACCCGAAACTAAACCACCTAGCGCGCCATAATCCATACCTACATCAAGAATTAATCGAAGCGCTGGTCGGAGCGAACACGCTGCAGCTTGTAAATCATTGCTTAGCGTTTTACCCAATTCTTTAGCGTCGCCAGAGCGAAGTGCTTGCATTAACGGTTCACTAACGCTCGGCGCGATGATGCTCATTCCTTCGCGCAATCGATCGCATTCGTTGTAGACAGCTGGGGTTGAAAGCCCCGAAGCAGATAGCGCTAAAACCCAGTGATAATTACCGCGAGAGAGCGCTGGCGTTATCTGGTCACCTTTGCCAGTACCGATTGCAATCCCACCAGAAATCGCGAACGGTACATCGCTACCAATTTCGCGCCCAACTTTCTCCATATCATCACGTTTTAAACCTAAGTTATATATGGCATCAATCCCAACAATGACTCCGGCAGCATTCGCGCTGCCACCGGCCATACCACCGGCAACTGGGATATTTTTCTTTAAGTGAATCGCTAAATCAGCAGAAACTTTATATTTCTTAGCCATTAATTCTGCAGCTTTATAAGCTAAATTGTTTTGATTTACTGGAATATGGTCAGTATTTTCACCTGAAATTTTTATTTCAATTCCACTATTTGGTGGACCACTCTTAACGATTACATCATCAAAAAGTGAAACTGCTTGAAAAACCGTCGCGACTTCATGAAACCCAGTTTTTTCAAGTGGGCCAACTGATAGTTGCAGGTTTATTTTTCCTG
>Ga0209297_1000329_pt1 | contig 31640 bp, 43 predicted proteins | sample S_130805_MF_Meta_FD_187322 | JGI IMG/M metagenome (GOLD analysis project Ga0209297, IMG submission 187322) | Freshwater microbial communities from Lake Simoncouche, Canada to study carbon cycling - S_130805_MF_MetaG (SPAdes) (version 2) | ecosystem: Environmental > Aquatic > Freshwater > Lake ...
TTTCAAATGCTTCGCCGCCAACCGCGAGACCTTGGTAGGCGCGGTGGGTGGCTGTGTAGCTAAGTGTGCCGCTGCGAGGAGTCGTAAAAATGAGCTTCTGCGCGGTGGCGTCAAATACCACAAGGGCGGTGGTGCCACCGAGTTGAAAAAGGTTAACATTATCCATTCTCGCTGGGAGCTCGAATGCGTTGCCTGGCCAATATTGAAATTTGAAGGTGTAATTTTTGGGCAGCCCCAAAGTTTGGGCGGCATCGAAGACGGCTTCGACGGTAAAAATGCCATCGGCTTGGCCTGTCGGGTAATTGTAGCCGATATGCAATTTGTTATTCGCAACGCCCGCCAGCGTTTCTTCGAGCGCAGCAAAAGGGTAAAATACTCCATCTACGCCAAATGGATCACCGTCGATAAACGTGTTAAATGTGACTACAGAAAGGACCTCTTTAAGTTGGGTAGGCAGATTGAGAGTGGACCCAAAAAAATTATATTCATCGTACTTGATGACTGGCCCCGAGACGGTGATGAGGCTTGGAGCCTGTATGGCGGGCGAGAATGTGATCTGGTTTGCCGAAAATGAATAGTTGCTAGGCGAGAGGGTGACCCCGTTGACTGAAATCTCGACCACGCTTGGCCATAGGATTTTGGCGACAGGAACATCGCTTTGATTAGTGATGGATGCAAACTCCAGCGTGGCTTCTCCGCGCTCGGTTTTAAAACAGGCTTTTCCACCCGAGGCGGAAATATGGGTCTTGAAAAACAATGTTGCGGTGGCGCGGTTGTAGTAAAATGGCACGCTTGGATCGGTGGCATCCTCGCTCTCCACGCTCACGGTCGTGACAGCAAAGAGAGGCGATGAGGTCGAGATTGAGGTGCTTACGTGGCTTGGGTTTGCGTTGTGAGTGCTGGCCTCGATGGTAAAAAAAACCGAGTTGGCGGAGGCTACTCCGGTTATGTTGGCGGAGATTCCTGGCAGGCGCTTGTCTAAAAAGTAAAAACACTGGCGATCGCGTTTGAAAACAAAGTCCTCCCCTTCGATAAATGCAGTCGCGCCAAGCGATACGCTAGAAACCCCATCGATCCAACCTTTTTGTGCAGGAAAGTTGCCTGCATTTGGCCGGTGGAATGCGGTCTGCTCGGCTAGTGTTTCGGTAATGGTCAGCGTTGTGGTGGTTGCATTTTGTCCTGTCAGGACTTTTTGCCTGGCGGCGATATATTTTGAGTTTCCAGATCCTCCTCCTCCGCCGGACGCGATGACAGGGACTTTGGCGGAGTTGAGAACGTAAAGCTGGACTTCGCTGCCATCCATGGGGGCGACGGAACACGCCTGCCCTGCATAAGCTGTCGGGTTCTCGGCGGCATAGACCTCGAGGTCGCCCAGAGTGCGGAATACAGAAGTGGCGTCCAACGGAAAATTGGCGAGCCTTTGAAAACCTTTAGGGATGCTTACTGGGGCAATATTCTCTGGCATCAGATTGTGACAACGTAGGTTGCGAAATTTGAGAACGGAACGGCGGCTATGTAGGTATAGACGCGGTAGTTGACCGTAGTGCCGCCTGCGACGGAGACGGGAACTGTCGCCAGATCAAATGTGTCGAGCACATTGGCATCGAGGAACTCGGCGTAAAAAATGGAAGAAATTTCACCAAGGCTAGCCGGCATGGCAATCGTGATCCGTCGGTCGCCAGGCTTGACAACGATGGGGTAGACTTTGCCTTTGGAGACGCCAAATGAGGGCGAGCCGATATTGCGAACGGTGCTTGTGTTGGTCGCTTGGAAAGGGTTGGTGTCTGCGCCCATGTACGCCACGGCGGAGAGCGCATTTCCAATGATGACGGAATTTTGAATCTCGGCAGGAAGTGTGATTGTGCGGAAAGCGCTGGTGGTGTCTTCCCATTTCACTTCAAAAATGGCGGAGACTTTTTCTTGCCCAGTAGAAAAGAGGGCGGCGATGACGTCGGAGGATAGGTCAATGGTGCCGCTCGAGCTGGCGGAAAAAGCCAGATATTCGATCGAGCTATAGGAGGCTTTTATGCCGACTGAAACCGAAAAAGAGGATGGGATCGCAAATGAGCTAGTGCCCTCGACAAAAACGATGCGAAAAGGAAGGCGGTCGTCTCGCTTGAGAGTCATCTTTGCCAGGGCAAATTTTGTGTCGGCCTTGGTAAGGATCTTACGGTTGCGGACATCCACGAAGATTTCTAGCTCCGACCAGTTGACAACCGTGACGGTGAGTTGAACTGTCGAGGAGACATTGCTGGCATCGGTGGCCGTGAGCGAGATGCTCGTTGTGCCGCTGAATGTCGGTGTGCCGCTGATGGCCCCAGTGGTGGCATTGATCGACGCCCATTCTGGCAGATTGGAGGCATACCATTTCACGGCTGTGCCGGAAAGGATTGAGGGGGTTTGCGTAAAAGGCGCTCCCAAGGTGGCGGTAAAAGATTGGTTTTCGGATAGCATAAGTGGCGTGGTTGATCCACCGCCTCCACCGCCTCCGCCGCCGCTTGCGGAAATGGTGAAAGATACATTTGTCGGGGTGCTCGAGCCTCCAGTGCCCGTGGCTGTGACGGCAGCCGTGGAAGTGGCCGCTGTGGTCGGAGTGCCAGTAATGGCTCCAGTAGTGGCATTGAGAGAGAGCCCGGCGGGCAAGCCTGTTGCCGCCCATGAAGTCGCTGGGCGATTGCTGGCATTGGTGAGATTTATGACCCCGCTCAATGCGGTGCCCACCGTGCCAGTGATGGATTGGCCCGCCGTGATGATAGGAACCCCTGCTCCGACTACAAAAGAGACCGATTGGTTTGCGCTAGTGCCCCCCGGTCCTGTGGCACGGAGATCCGGCGCCGAAGTGCCCATGGCGGTCGGTGTTCCCGTGATGGCTCCGGTGGTAGCGTTAAGAGAGAGCCCTGCTGGCAATGCGCCGCTGGCGATGGCCCATGAGGTCGCTGGGCGAGTGCTGGCATTGGTGAGTGCAGGCGTCTGCGAAAATGCCACGCCGACTTTGCCAGTGAAGGATTGGCCCGCCGTGATAGTTGGTGGTAAAACGGCAGAAATGGTGATGGTGCCTATGGCTTGGGCGCTTGTGCCGCCAATTCCAGTAGCCGTCAAAGTGATGTTGCCAGCAAATGGGTCAAGAGGCGTGCCAGTGATACGGCCAACGGATGCATTAAAAGTCGCCCACGATGGAAGTGCGGTGCATGTCCATGATGTTGCCGGGCGGTTGACTGAGTCCTCCAATGAGGCCGCGCCGACAAAAGCTGAGCCTACCAATCCCGTAAACTGAATGGGAGTCGTGATGATTGGTGTCCCATAAGCAATAACGAATTGAATGGTGACTGGATCTGGGTTCCTCGGTGCCGTGGCTTGGCCAGCTCGGTTGTTGTAGTTGTACCCGCCACCCGCCAATGGCCAACCAATGCCGTCGCCATTATTATTCAGGGCGAGAGAATAAAATCCACCTGCGGAAAGTTTGGCAGGCGACACGACATCTGTCGGGATGTTGCATTGCCCTTGAGAGTTATTCCCCCACGCAATGACGGTGCCGTTTGATTTTTCTGCTAAGGAAAAATAACCTCCGGCAGAAATGGAGGTGACGCCCGTTGCGCTTGCTGGGACGGTCGTTTGGCCCGATGTATTCAGACCCCAAGCAACTACCGTTCCGTCGCTCTTGAGCGCGAGCGCATGGCTGTACCCGGCAGAGATCGCGGTGACGCCAGATAATCCAGAAGGGATCGTCGTTTGGCCAGCGTCATTCCTGCCCCAAGCTACGACGGTGCCGTTGCTTTTTAGCGCCAATGAGAAATTCAGACCCGCTGAAATCGCCGTGACGCCAGTTAAGCTCGGTGGGACGGTGGCTTCCCCGTACTCATTATGGCCCCAAGCTACGACGGTGCCGTTGCTTTTCAAAGCCAGACAATGGCCCAAAATACGACCCGCTGAAATCGCGGTGACGCCAGTTAAGCTCGGTGGGACGGTGGCTGCGCCTAATGTCGTATTGCCCCAACCGAAGACCGTGCCATCGCTCTTGAGCGCAAAGGCATGTCCCTCTCCAGCAGATATCGCGGTAATGCCGGAAAGGACATCTATGCCTGCGGCGGGCTCAAAATGTTCCGAGCTATTGTCACCAAAAGCAAAGACTGTCCCATCATTTCGCAAGCCAAAAGATACCGTCTCCGTGGCCACAAAATCTACAAAAGTCTGCTTGTCTTGTATAAAGGTGGCAGTGGAGGTGGCTGCTGTGGTCGGTGTGCCAGTAATGGCCCCCGTTGTCGGATTGATCGATAGCCCAGAGGGTAGTCCAGATCCTGTCCACGAAAGTATGGTGCCCGAATGCGCGGGCGTCTGCGAAAATGCTACGCCAACTTTGCCATTTAGGGTTTGACCAGGTGAGATTGCCATTACGTCAAAGCTAGGTTGTCAAAATCAGCACGCCTCAGTGGCTATCCACTGGAAGCGACCTGCCGAAAAGCCCAACACATAGGTGCCGCCGTCCGTTGGCGGGGCGGGCGAAAAGGTGAGTGATTTTTGCTTGTAGCCCGACGGGCCAGTGATCTCATTGATAGACCACGGCTGGGGATTCCCCTGATCATCAGCGTCGGAAACTTGTAGATCGCAAAAGGTGAAATTGCGATCAAGATCCTCGGCTGAAATCTGCGTGGGATATTTCGCCTCCTTGGATTTTGCCCGGTGCGTAAATGAGATAGGGATGCTCATTGCACGGTATAAGCAAGGCCATACACAATATCGGCCTCATCGATATTGCCAAAATTTCGACGGGTTATAGATCGGATCTCTGGGGTCCAAGAAATAGACAGAGCGGCGGGCGAGGATGATGGACGATCTCCAATGATCTGCCGCTTTTTCATTGTTCTTGAAAAAGTGCGGCCTTGGATTTTTTGAGAGATTTCTACAATGGATTTGTCGGAATCGAGTGCGGTGAATTCCGTGATAGTGGCCACGCTCCATTTTTCGTTGATGGTGTATGTATCGAAGCTTTTAGAGATAGTGATAATCTCGTTTCCAAAAACTTTATTATCGAAAGGAGTTATTGAAACGGCGAGGAAATTTAATTCCCAATACCCTTGTCCTGTGTTTTTTGCTGTAGGTGGCGAGAATAAGCTCCCATGCACTTCTGCCGCGTTTATTGCGTCATCCTTTTCGTCTGGCAGATACGCAATAGTCCCAGAGATGAATTTTAATCCATTCCGCGAAGTCGTTTCAGTGAGACCGGGCAGAAGGACAGGGAATTTTCCGAAAATGGTGTATGCCATAATTATGCGACGAGAGCGGCGACGGGGAGCTTGGGTTCTATTTTGCCGACGAGGTTTTTGATGTCGGAGACGAGGTTTTTGAGTTCCGAGAGGATGCTGGTGTCGGGCTTCGGTGGCTCTTGCATGGGTGTGGTGCCGGGGCCAAAGCTCGGTAGGGAGTCGGTGAGGTTGAGCTTTAAGGGCTCGCTGAATGCGGCTGCGGCGGCGGACTTGAGCGAGGCCAGCGAGTCGGCAAAGGCGGCCATATCGAACTTGGCAACGAGATCCACTGGCTTTGCCCCCAGCTCGGCGATGCTGGCGGCGGCGGCGGTTGTGTCGGCGGTGGCCTTCACTTTGACCTCGGTTGGCGCTTTGCCAGACTGAACGATCGCATAAACGGCGGCTTGCACATCAGCCAACGATCCGCCCATGTCTTTTGCGACGATTTCGGCAGTGGCTCCGTTTCCGATCGCGGCGATGGAGTCCTTGTATTCTTTGAGCGACGCGAATCCTTGCTCTTTTAGGGTGAGCAAAACTTCTTTGGTTGGTGCGAGGTTTTTAACCTCAGCGGCGGCGAACTTCCAATCGTCTTTGCCTGTCAGTTTGATCGCCAAATCCACATCTTTTTGGGTAGGCAGGCTGTAGAGGATTTTCTGCAAATTTTCGACTGAGTCCACACCGGCGGTCTTCATCCCAACCTCGATATTTTTATTATCCATAAGCCCAAGGATCTTGCGGGCTTCGATAAGATCGGGCTGCCCGGTGAGCTTGAGGGCGACCTCGATGGAGTGCTGCGTGGCCGAAGCACTATTGATCTCGGCCAGAAGGGTCTTGAATTTTGTGTCTTCGATTTTGGTGGTGACGGTGATGATGATGTTTTTGCCCGAAATGCTGTCGGTGATCTGCTTGGTGCGGAGCATGGCGTCTGCGAAGGCGTTGGCGTTCGCTTCGCCCATGCCGGATTCGGTGGATTTTTTCCACGCGTCGAGCCATACCTTGCGCTCCTCGAGGGCTTTTTGTTCGGCTTGGTTGCCTGTGGCTTTGGCGGTGGCAAGATCGAGCTCAAACTGGAGTTCAGCTTGTTTGGCGGCTTGGATTTTTGTGGTGGCGTCGAGTTGGGTGTTGAGTTCCTGCGTGACCTGTTTTGCCCCTTCGGTGGCGGGAACCATGGCTGTCTCCATCGATGTGCGGGTCGCTTTGCCGCTGGCCTCGATAGCATCCATCTGGGCGTTCATCCGCTTGGTTGCGTCTTCGGCTCCAAAAAAGTCCTCTTTAAATACTCGAGTTTTTGAAGCGGTCTTGTCGAACTCCTCTGTGACTTTGCCTGCGGCTTTGGCGGTCTCGCCCATGTTGGCAATCTGAGCCTCTCCGAGCTTGGTATTTGCGGCGTCGAGTACCTCAAACATCTTGTCGCCTGCGGCCTTGAAGCCCGGCAATTCGGAGATCGCTGCGGAAAATGTCATGAGCGACTCGGTGATATGTCGCCCGAATGTGAGAGCGGCATCGATGAGCGCGCTGCCGATGTAAGCTGTGACCGCAGAAGCTAAGTTGGTCTCCATGGACTTAACCAAAAAGTCAATGACCGTGGAGGACGTGTTGAAAAAGGCATTGCCGAAAGTCTTTACTGCGACCTCGAACGAGGTGCCGTAGGCCTTAATGGTGGCGATGGGATCATTAAAAGCCCCAATGAGTCGGTCTGCCAAGCGGACGACTATGTCCATGGTGGCCTTCCCCCAACCGGCAGCATCCACGCCACTGAGGGCGGCAGTGAATACGTTCAAGGCTGGTAAGGCTTTTTCTAAAAATCCGGCGGCGAACTCAAGAACCTTGTTGTTAAGAGCGGCCATGTTATCGCCCACGCTGTCGAAGGCGGCGGCGGAGCGATCCATCACGCCAGGGAGTCCGCCGAGTTGCCCCTTGGCCCCTTCGATCTCTCCGCTGAAATTTTGAAGGATGGGGAGAAGCTCTCCGCCGGATTTACCGAAGATCGACATTGCGGCTTCGGCGCGCTGCGCTGGATCTTGAATAGAAGAGATGCGCTGCGCAAATACGCCCATTTGGTCTGTGGGTGTCTTCCCTGCGAGATCGCCCATGGTGATGCCGAGTCTGGACATGGCGTCGGATTGAGCGGCTCCGCCTTGGGCTGCATCCACCATGAACTTTTGCATTTTGTTCATAGAGGTGCCGACGGCATCGGCGCTCACTCCTGTATTGGTGAAGGCGCGCTCAAGAATGAGGAGATTGCCTGCGGTTTCGCCTGTGCGGCTTGAGAGGTCGTTGAGTTTGCCGCCGAGGTCTATGGCTGCGCCGAATTGATCGACGACAGCGCGGGCGGCGGCGGTGGCGGCTTCGACTGCCATCATGCCAACCTTGACGGCGGCACCGGCTACGCCTGCGGCGAGGCCGATCTTGCCGAAAGACATATCAAATCCTTTGGCGGCTCCTGCGCCCTTTGCTCCAAAATCGTTGATGCTATTCGTGACGCTCTTTAAAGAGTTGCTGAGGCCTTCGTCTTTGGCGCCGAGGGTGACTGTAATATCGCTCATTGTAGTTCGGCTTGTTTGGATTTTTCCGCTTTGATGGCGTGGGACATCATGCTCATCATTTTTTTCTTCGCCAGGTTGACGGCGAAAGATTCTCCACCGGCATCGAGGGTGGCGCGGGCGTAGGACACAGAGTTGGTAATCGCGATGGAAAATCCCATGCCTTCTTTTTGCATGGCGGCGACCATGCCCGCAGCTTTGGGCATATTCCGCTGGACCCATGACGGCACGCCCTTGAGGGGCTCGCGCACGTCGGCGTTGCACTTCTCGGCCACGATGGCCCAGCCTGCCTTGGCGATGCCGACTTTTTTCAGCGTCTCTTTGAGATACTTGCGATAGGTGGCTTGCTTAATGAGAGCACGGTTAAGGAGGCCGAGGCGAGTGGTCTGCCCGGCGGCGGTCTTGTGCGATTTGTGCCAAGACTTTGCTGCACCGACATCGGAAATCTGCGTCTGCGTGTCGGTCGCCCACACGATGCCGCTTTTGCTATGCAGTGCCGCGCCGCCGGAGCTAAATGCGGTGCCTTTTTTAAGTTCCTTCCACCAGGTGGGATTGATGATGGTAAATATGCTGCGGATGTCTCCGGCGACTTGCTTCTCTCCTGCTTGCTTGGAGGTCCCGCTTGTGCCTGACGGCGCGGTGTAGCGCATGCACTCGAGCGCGCAGAGCCGGGCGGCATTATTGACAAGCTGGCCGACCTCTTTGCCGACAAGAAATTCGTATTTCTTCATTTTCCGAAGAAACTTGGTGTCGTCGATTTGTATGCTTGGAGTTGCCATGTTTTATTTAAAGGCGCGCAAAGACGGCTTCTATATCGCTTGCCAAGTCAAAAGCGGCTGCGGTGTTATTGCGCTTCCAGGCTTTGGGTGCTCCCTGCGCGGTGGCGTCTGCGTGCAGGAGTTGCAGTCCTGCTGTGAAGGGGACCTCGAATAAAATGGCGTGATGGCCCCAACCGGTAAGTTTCGCGACTTGGTAAACATAAGAGGCGAGCCAGTTGGGGCTGTTTAGTTTCCCGACGAGTTGCCCGTGGCTGAGGTCGACTCCGATGCGTTGATGCGCTCGAACTCAAGCTTCACTGCCTCGGTGAGCGCGGCTTGAGATTCGAGGGTTTCGTAATTCTCAATATGCCATTTGCGAACGGCGCGGGAGAAGGCGTCGGGGTTGTCTGCGATCTCGAGCACTTCGTCGAGCGGGACGGTGTGGACGTAGCCGAAAGCGGCGACCGACCAGAAGTTGCCTTTTTTGCCCGTGCTGTTGCTCTGGACGATGTCAATGGTGCCTGGCACAAAGCGCCGGAGCTTGAAGTCGCCGACTTTGGTGGACCCGGGGCGCATGCCTTGGAGGCGGAGTGCGTCGTCGTCTTTTGCGAAATCGTTGTCGGTGGTTTTTTGTTTTGTTTTCATTTTTTTGGTTTTGGTTTTTAGAAAAACTTGGCGAATTTTTGACGCGTTTCCTGCGTGGCGTTTTCGGAGAGAAGAAGGATTTTGCCGTTGCGGCGGATCTCGATGGTGCGGGTCGTGTCGTGGTGGAGATCGATGAGACGCTCACGGTTGATAAATCCGGCGCGGATGTAATTGACGGGGTGCTCGGCATCGGACTCCTCAATCTCAACGTGCCCTTTGGTCATCCAATGGATGACCTTGCTGGCGCGCATGCCTCGGGGGCCGTCTTCGGCGACCCAGTAGGCGCTGGATTCCTTGCCGTCTTCGCGGGCGATGCGGACGCAGGGAGTGGATTCATGGAAGTCAAAGCCGAGCGTGGCGAGTGCCGATGCGGCCTTGAGGTTACCGGTGGACGTGTAGGAGCGGTTCATTATTTCGGGTTCTATTTCTCAAAAAAGGGGCGGCTCCCGGTTAGCCGGGGAGCCAGCGGCGTGGGGATTTTATTGCTCGGGGAGCGTGAGGTCGTATTGCGTCGCGGCAATTTTGACCTTGGCGAATCCGTCGGAGCTTTTGGAAACGACCACAGAATCAACAAGGATCGTGCCTGCGAGTTGGCCCATAGCGGTATTGGCAATCGAGGTCATCTCGTCGCCGACCTCTACGGACGATGAAGACGCAAGGCCCTCGATGGAAATCGAGGCTTTTTTGTTGAAGCGGTGCGTTTGCACGATGTCGCCGTTGATGTCCATGACCTCGGCTTTGTCGGACGACACGTCGTAGCTGAACGACTGAACCATGAGCCCGGCTTCGTCGGTCATTCCAAATTCGATCGTTTGCGTTGAGAAAAATTTTGCGGCCATAATGATTAGGAGTTGGAGGCTGAGATTTGGATTTCGGCAAAGCCCTCGAGCGAGCGAGAGGTGGAGATGGAATCGATCTTCCAAGTGCCAGTAGGAGCCCCAGTAAGCGCCAATGTGGCGCCCACAGTTTGAGCTGCTGTGAGATCGCCTACGGCGGAGATCGATAGCTCTTCCTTGAAGCCATAATATCCAACGGCGGCGGTCTCACCGGTCGGCCCTTGGAATTCCGTTTTTTGCGCTGACTTGGTGTGCTCCATCGACTTGACGAGCAAGTTGGGGCTCGAGATGCCGGTGATTCCAAAAGTTTGAGTTGTTGATGGCATGGTTTGTGGGTTTCGTTAAATTGCGTGTGTCAAATTTCGGCAACGAGGCCGAGGGAGATTTGCAGCGTGCAAAGCCAACGCCCGTCCGAAATGGAGTTGTTGATCGAGGTCAAAACAGATCCAGCCAGGCGCAAGGTGGCGGGGAAATAATCGGCGAGGTCGTTGGGCGGGACGGCGAGCGAATGCAGCCGGGCGGTGAGAGCTTGGTGGGCGTCGAGGCCGCCTTCCAGTTCGCAGGGTGTGGCCAATACCAGCGAGACAATAGCTTTCGATACGTTGGCAACAAGGACCGTGTTGGAGTCGAGGCCAACGACGATCACGGGCTGGTCGCCGGGGATGGTCTCGGCGCTCTGTCCGGTCAAGATCGTGATGTCGGCGAGGTCGGGATCGGTGAGCAGCCAATCGCGGATGGCGAGTTCGAGGGCGGAGTTCATAATGACGAGCCGGGCGCGATGGTGGCGACGTATTCGCCGGGGGTGCTGATGACCTCTTTGAGGGTCTGGATCGTGTAGGCCTTGCCACCGACAAGGATCTGCTCGCCACGGCGCGGCGGGGTGGCGAGGGACGTGGCCAAAAATCGGCAAGTGAACTCTCCGCCCTGGCGAAGTCCGCCCGTCTCGAGATCGAGGCCGATGGCGATGGGTGAGAGCACGACGCGGAGGGGCTGGCTGCGGAAGGTGGCCGTGTGGCCAAGGGCGGCATTGCGAAGCGCGGCGGCGGTGAGTTGAAATGAGCGGATCGCGTCGGGCGACATACCCGTGGCGAGGTGTCAAAAAGAAAAGCCCGGCTGGTGAAAGGTCCAGCCGGGCTCTTGCGGGTGGGCGCTGTGAGGCGCGAGGAATTACTTCTTCTTCTTGGGCGACTCTTCCATGCCTTCGACTTCAACAACGGCGCTGTGCTTTGAGGCGTGGCGCTTCAGGGTTTCGTTGAGTGAAACAATGATGGTTTCGTCTGCGCTGAACTCACCGGCGACTTGCTTGGCTTTGAAGTCGGTAAGTTGCTCGGCGAGCGGGACGCTGGGCAGGTGCTTGACCTGCCAAGTGTCGCCGTTGCGTGCGAGTGTGATTCCAAGGCGCATGAGGATTAAGCGGAAACGATGCGCTTGAGGGCGGCGGCGTGGCCGAGTGCGAAGCCGTAGTTGACCTCGATGACGGATTTCTCTGTGTCCGTGTCGGGATCGCCCCATGAGCGATACTCGATGGTGAGGCCGGTCTCTGGATCGACGGCCACTTCATAGGCTGTGAGGTTGTTGCGAACGCCGGGCGATGGGGCCACTGGCGAGAATGCAACCAAGATTGCTTCGGGAAGTGCAACCATTCCGACGAGGTTCTGCGAGTTGCCGGGGATGAGGTTGGTGCCGATAACGTCAAAGCCAGCGATCTGTGGGAGGCGTCCGTTTTGGATGGCGGATGCGCTGCCGACTGCGGCTGCGTTTTTGATCGATGCGTCTTTGAGAAGAGCGCCTTCATAAGCGTTGTCGAGGATCATGACGCGGCTGGACTTCGCCCATTTGGATTGGTCGAGCACGGTCTTCATGGTGATCAAATCGTCGCTGTCAAAGCTCGAAGCTGCGCCGGTGTGGATCGCTGCGCCGTAGTTGGCGAGCGTCACGACTCCGAGGACGTCACGAAGGATGTCTTCGGCGAGCTTGCGGCCTTTCAAGAATCCGAGTTGCTCGGGGTTGAAGTAAGGCTGGCGAGCGAGTTCGCTCGATGTGAAGGAGAGCGCTTGGTATTTGCGCTTGTTCACCGTGATCTCGCGGCTGTTGATCGCGTTTGAATCGGAGAACGCATACGTTCCGTTGAAGTCGCTCGTCGCGTCTGTGGCGAGAGGGAAGAATGGAACGGCGATCTTGTCGGTGCCTTGCAGCGGTACGCTGTTGTAGACAGTCGAGAAAGAGTTGAGTGGGAGAAGTGCTTCACGGAGCGCCATGAGAGCGCTGTCGAGAACGACATTCAGTTTGAGTTCGGAGCTGATGGTGGTGGCCATGATGTGATTTAGGTTTGGTGGGTTGGATTCGGGTTTTCGTGAATTATTGCGGTGTCAAATTTTTAGATGCAATTTCGAGCGCCTTGCGGTTGGCTCGGAAGATGCGGGTCTTCTCTGCGCCGGTGGCGTTTTTCCACTGGTCGTAAATGTTTGCGGCGTTTTCTGTTGGCGTGACAGCTGGGATTTCGCGGGCTGCGGATAGGCCGAGGCTACGCTCGAGGCGGGCAAGGGCTTCGCGTTCTGTGTTGATCACATTGTGCAAGATCTCGATTTTTACGCTGGCTTCTTTGAGGGATGCAACGGCTTCGTCACGCTCGGTGATAACGGCGTTGTATTTTGCAAGGATGCTGTCTGCGCCGGTAATCTTGGCTTGTGGCTCTTCGACGGCGGGAGCTTCGACGATTTCCTCAATAGCGGGGGCGATGACTTCTTGCGCTACGGGTTCGGCTTCCACGGCGGGAGCGGGTTCGGTAGCTGGTTGCTCAACTGGAGCGGATTCGCTCACGACGGTTGCCTCTACTTCTGGAGCGGCGGGTGTTTCGATGTTGTCCATAGGTTTTCCCTTCGCGAAGGTGTCAAAACGAGCGCGGAGATTTTCGGGGGTGGCTGTTGCAGCTGCTGCGACCCCTTCCTCGATGGCGTCGGCAAATCCGAGGGCGACGGCATCCACGGCGTCGAGCCATGTCTCGGCGTCCATCATGGCGGAAATATCCGTTTCGCTCATGCCGGTCTTGCGGACGTAGGCGTTGCGCAGATTGACCTTGAGCATGTCGAGGAGGTCGGCTTCTTTGCGGAGGTCTTCGCTTCCACCCATGCTGACGGTCCAAGGATTGTGGATCATCATCAGGGCGTTGTCGGCTATGTAGACCGGAGCGCCGGCCATGGCGATGACGGAGGCCATCGAGGCGGCGAGCGCGTCGATGTGAACGGTCACCCCGCCTTGATGCCTACGGAGCGCATTGTAAATGGCCGTTCCCTCAACCACGGACCCACCGGGCGAGTTGATGCGGAGGTGGATGTGCTGACCGGAGAGCTTACTAAGGTCTCCGAGGAATTGTTTTGAGCCTGCGCCAAAAGCACCGATTTCGTCATAAAGAGTGATCGTGGTTTCATTGTTGCCGGTGGATTCCATTGCATAAAATTTCGGAGTGGAGTTGGGTGTGGTCATGGTTGTGGTATTGGCGTGTTGGCTGCGTCTTGTGGCATCTGTGCCGCGATGCCTCGGCTGACGGAGTTCGGAAATACTTCGGAGATGTTGAGCCCGAGGGATTCGCATTTGGCTTTGCGACGGAGGAAGGTCTGAATGACATCTTCCTCTTCCTCTTCGGCGCGGAGGCCTTGCATGTTGTAAAAGCGAGTCGGCGAGATGTGGCCCTTGTCGAGTTGTTCGCTGTAGGCACGGGCGTCGCGGCCGGAGTCCACCGTGATCTTGCGTGGGGCGAGCCATTCGTGACGCCACCAATCATCCCCAGGGTAATCCAAGCGCCCGGCTTGGATCTCATGCCAGAGCCAGTATTTGTAGTAAGGGCGGCAGAACTGATCGATGACCATTTGTTGCAGGCGCTCTAGGAAATTCTGCGTGACCTCGAGCACAGCGCGTTGCTCAGTGCCTCCGAGTCCGACATTGACCAGCATGGCTTCGGGTGGGAGGCCGATGGCAAAGGCGACATCCGAGCGGAGCGCACGCATGACGGCCTCGTAAGTCTGGCCGGGGATGTCGTTTTTAAAGGCTTCGAGCTTTTCGCCTGGCTTGAGACGTGGCAGGAGGATTCCGTTCGGGAGGTCGCTTGTGGAGAGGTCGCCGACTTCGTTGCTGGTGGATTTAAGACCTGACCCGAGTCCGATCTTGGCGACCTCGGAGGAGGTGACCATGTAGCCGATTTGAGATCCGGCTTTGTAGGCTCCCTTGACGAATCCGTTGATCTCGGAAATATCGCGGAGGTTGGCGCATGCGGAGTGCAGCCATGAAACTCCACGGGGTTGACCGTGCCGGCGGATGTGGCGGAAGTGTAGGACTTGATCGGCGAGGATGTCTTGACCGTCGATGATATAAGCGGAGGGCGCACCGAATGGGTCGAGGCGCACGCCGTCATGCGTGAACTCGTCGGTGTTGCCAAATGAGTTGATGCCGCCGATGGCTTCGCCACCGATAAAGCGGACGCGGGATGCGTTCTGTTTTGTCGTGAGAAATTGGGCGAAAAAATCACCATCGATGGCGACTTGTCGGAGGATGAGAGATTGCGCGGTGTAAAAATTCACCTGTGCGCCGGCATCAAATGCCCACGCCTCAGCGCAGTTGCGATCTTCAAAATACTGATCGACCTTTTTGTTCCACGCGGGATTCGAGGTTTTAGGCTGGACGACAATGCCGGTGCCGATAGCACGCTGGGCAAGATGCTCGACAATGTAGGTGGCTTGTGGCGCGTTATTGTAAAGCCAGCGAGCGAGTCGCAGGATCTCCATGCGCGAGGTCGGCGTGAGCTCGCGCTTGGGGTCGGTGGTCGGCATCCATATGTAGCCGCGATTCAGCGAGGGTTGAGCGGCTTCAAACGCGGCGGCCTTAGCTTCTGGCTTGCGTGGGCGTCCGGCCCCTGGGCGTAAGCCACCCCGCTTTGATACTTTGATTTCGCTTTGATTTATCGACACGCCCCAGCGGGCTTGTCAAACGCAGGTGCCGTATCGGCTGCGGTCTGCGATATCAAAAAGCTGACGGCCATTCGGCCCTTCGTTGAGGATCTCTTCGACGGCTTGGAGGAGGAGCCACTTGGGAAAGGAGATCGTGCCGGCGGTGCCTGTGCCGTCGGCTGAAAGCGAGGTGATGACGACTTCCTCGGTGGCGCTGGCAAAGGTTGCAAGCGCGAGGGCTTCAAGCTCCACCGTGGTCTTGGTGCGGCGGAGGAAGGCTTTTACGCCTGTCATTTTGTCGAGGTCGGACATGACCTCGGCGGGGTGTCAAAAAGAAAAACCCGCCGTGGTGCGCTTCGTGGAGAGGCGTGGCGGGTGTTGTTGGCTTTGCGGGCGAGTCAAAAATCAGTTTTTCAAAACATGCCAAGCGATGTGGCAGAGCTTGAGTGCGTCCATATAGTGATCCTGTGCGACGGATTTCCATACAAGCTCGGTCCCGCTGGCGGTCTTGCGCGGGACGAGACGCTGGCCTCCGAGTCCTCGGAAGAGTTCGTTGGTGGAATCCGCCGGCAACTTGAGCGGCGGGTGCGCGTTGCGGATGCGGTCGCTGAATAGCTCGGTCTTGATGGCGTGGTCCACATAGGTGTAGAGGACAACGCCGGGGAAGTCGGGAAGGACGGTACGGGAAATCTTCGATCCGAATGTGGCACCGGACCCCTTGCCTGCGTGCCAGAATCCGCCGGACGCTTGGCAGGCCGTGTAAACTCGGAAGGTGGCGAAGCCGGAATCCATAAGCCCACACTCGGGGGAGACCTCGGCACCGGATGGCGTGCGGTAGCTGCGGCGCGGTGAGTCTTCGAGGAGATCCTCGATGGCGAGGGTTGTTCCGTAGTCGAGAACGTAGGATGCTCCGACGGCATCGAATGCGACCGTGACCCAGTGCTGTTTGTCCTGGCCAATGTCCGCGCAAGTGACGACATGCGCGGGCTCAATGGGGCATGTCCCGCGTTGATAGTCTCCGCGAAGGGCGAGGATGTTGGTCTCGCCGATGGAGGTTTCGATCTGCTCCCACGGCATGGCCATGGTGCTGTTGGTGAAATCTTGGAGGCCGTTGATGGTTCCCTTGTCGCGGAGGAACTTGATGGCGAGAGCGCCGAATGTGCAGGATCGCCACGGGGCGTAGAGGGAGTTGAGGTGGAAGCTGCGGAATCCACGCTGGGCGGCGGGGTTGGTGGATTGCCATTTACCCTCGGCTAGCATTTCCATTTTCTGGCCGTCGTTGATTTTTGCGTTGCACCGCTGGCAGAGGTAATGAGCGGACTCCTCGACGCGGGCCATGTTCCACTTGCCGTCTTCCTTGGCGGTGGCATCCCACTTCACTTGCTCCCAGAGGAGCTCGATGCGCTCGGAGCAATGCGGGCAGGCGAGCATGAATTTTTCCTGTGTGCCTTTGAGGTACTCCTGCCAGATTGCGCCGTCGGGCGTGGTGGGTGTGGAGGTCTTGACTCTGAGCGCACCGACAAAGGACTTCGTGCGGTTCTCGGCTAGGAAAAGGGCGGAGGTTTCGGAGTCGGTTTCCCTGGCGAACTTGTCAACTTCATCCATCAAGAGGAGGCCGGCGGGACGGCTGGCGAGATTCGCTGGGGAGTTCGACCCGACGAAGACGAGAGAACACCGCGAAAAATGCTGCTCGAGGTTTTTGAATTTGTGGCGGTCGCTGGGGATCTGATCGCGGAGGGTGGCGCTGTCCTCGAAGAGCGGAAGCCAGCGGGTCTCGCTGAAGGATCGGGCGAGGCCTTCGGTTGGCATGACCCAAACGACGGGCTGCGGTTTGTTCACGATCCGCCATGCCGTGCCAGCCTGCACCATCGTAGTCTTTCCGGTCTGCGTGCCGAAGACGAGCACAAGGTCGGAGACGTCCACATCGCCGAAGCACTCGAGCGGCTCGCGGAGGTAGGGCGTCATGTTGCAAGAAAACGCGCCCGGCATCTGCGTCTGGCGTTCGGACAAGATCACTTCATCTTCGCACCAATCCACCACCGACCGCCGATCAATCGGCGCGTAGATCGAGCGGAGGTTTTCGCGCAGGGCTTCGGCGGCGGGGGTCATTGCGCGAGTTCTTCCGCTTCGAGCGCCTGCATGGTTGCCTTTATTTCTCCGCAGTTTGCGGCGGCTTTTTTTCCGTCGCCTTTTGCAAAAACTAAAATGTTTTGATGCGCTGGCGTGAGTTGCTGCGTTGCCTCGAAATGTTCCTCTTCCTTTTTGAAAACCAAAACATTTTGGTGGGTCTTGCCAAGTTTCCGGCTGGCGGAAAATTGTCGGCCCGCTCTCATTGCTACAGATCCGGATGATGTAACAAGAATTGCTTCGTTGTAATAGTGAAGCCCGGCGGCGCGAAAGGCTTCCACCGTATCGCCCACGAAATTGTAGTAGTTCCCTTTCTTGTCTCGGACATCTCCGACCACAAAGCATGCGAAGCTGTTAGGCTTTAACAAAGAACAGGATTTTTGGATGATTTCAAAGTAAGCGGCTTTGAACTCTGGATAGCTAAGCGTCGAAAGGTCGTTTGGATCTTCGCTGTAGACTTCGAGGTCTGCGTAGGGCGGGCATGAAAAAACCATGTCCGCGTTGATGTCGCTGCATACTTTGTCAATCGTTCGGCTGTCTCCGCAGTGCCACACGGGTTGCGGGTCTTGCGCGACATTTGCTTGCGCGCGGTTTGCTTGGATTTGTTCCTCGCGTAAATCCATTCCGACATATTGCCGGCCACAATGGCTGGCCACGATGCCCCGCACGGATCCGCCTGAAAATGGGTCGAGTATCGTTCCGCATTCTGGTGAAAACCAACGGTAGGCAAGCTCGCAAAGAACGGGATCGAAAATGCTGGTTCCAGTTTCTCCATTTTGCCTGGCGAGCATGTCCGGAGATCCTCCCGCTGGTGCGTTTCTTCCCTCTTCCGACTTTATTCCCAAAGCCAGCCAAGCCCGCTTTCTATCCTGCCACCATCCTTCGCGGGCGTTGAGAACGGTAAATGGTGGAACTCCGAATTTTTCCGAAAGGGTTTTCTTTGCGTCGGCAAGGTCCGCCGCTTCTTGCATGTCAGCCGGTAAGGCATCGAAGCCAAGCTCGGTGACATCCAGTCCGAGGGCGGCGAGATCCGCCAGCTCGAGCTTGAGCATTTCTTCATCCCACCCACCGCCGATCTCCGCGAGGCGGTTGTCGGCGAGGATGTAGGCGCGGCGCTGCGTGTCGGTGAGGTGGCCGAGGCGGATGCAGGGGACGGACTCGAGGGCGAGGGATTGAGCGGCGAGCACGCGACCGTGACCGGCGATGATGCCGTTGTCGCGGTCGATGAGGACGGGGTTGGTGAAGCCGAACTCGCGGATGCTGCCAGCGAGCTTGGCGACTTGGCTGGCGTCGTGCTTTTTCGCATTTCTGGCATACGGGATGAGGTCGGAGGTTTTGAGGTGTTCGATGGTCATATTGACTGGCGGATGAGGGCGGTGAGTTTGTCGATCCAATCGCCGATGGTTTTTTCGATGGATTTTTGAGGTTGGCCGTGGAGCCGCGGGGCAAGTGTTTTGGCTGCGACCTCGAGGGTTTGGCGCACGGCGATGTGCGGGCGTCCCGTAATGTCCCGAGCTTCGTCGAAAAATAAGAGGATGCCTTCGTCGCGTTGCCATTCCTTGAAGTCGCGCTCGGCTTTGTGGCGGTTGTTGCGGCTGGCGATGTAGACGGCGTTGGCTTTTCGAATGTCTTCGATGCTTCCGCCGTTGCGTTTGCAAACGACGAGTTCGTTGTAGCCTACTTTCTCAGCGAGCCGGGCGCGGCGGAGGGATTGGCGGGGCGTGTTGTCTTCGTCCTCGGGCTCGGGGTCGCTATGGCGAGTAGGTGGAACGGCGTCAACCGGCGGGGGAGGAACTGGCAGAGGTTCGGCGACCTTTGAGACTCTCGGAGGTTCGGCGACCTTCGGTAGTTTCGGCGCTGGCGGGGTCTCGCCTCGCTGGCCACGCTTGGCGCGGGGCGGGGCGTTGGTCTCCCTCCACGCCTGGGCGGCGTCCACCGAGTTGGTCGGCATCCCCTTCTTGACGAGGCGCGAGACCACCGACTTGTCGATTCCCAAAATGTTGCTTAGTTCCGTGACGCCCACGCCCTATGCAACGTGTCAAAACTATGCAACACTCAGAAAAACACCGAGCGAGTGGTCAAACTGCTAGAATCCACAGGCTTAAAAAGATTCCTTATAGCCATAGTCACATAGCCAAGCATAAGTGAAGTTGAGGGAATTCAATCGTGTCTGATTTCTGGAGATTAAGTTTTGCTTCAAGCGGGCGAAGGTTTGCCCAATTACATGCAAGTCTGCGATGTGATTCATTTGTAAGATCAAAAGAGGATAAGGGTTGTATATGGTCAACATGCCAATAAGTTCCGTAGTTTTCCCAACTCATGCGCTTAGTGAATTGTGATTCTAAATACATGCGCAGTTGACGCGGTGTGCAGCCAACGCTTTGTGCAAAAGTATCAGAAAATGAACCAAGCATTTGTTTTAATCTTTTTCTAATATTTCCTCGCAACCTGACTTCAGGTCGTTTTCTTTGTTTCGCTTTTATTATTTTTATTTTATCTTGATTTTCGAAAACCCATTTCAGCCTTTGTTCTTTGATTTTAGATTTGTTTTTTTCATACCAGATCTTCCGTGTATCTTTTTTAGATAAAAAAACTTTTTGTTTTTTGTTTTTGCAGATTTGAGTAATTAACTTCTGGCTGAATAGCGTCCAATAATTGTCCACGACGCTTGCCCAGTTCTCATTCCACCATTGCTCTCCGGCATCTCTTTGCGCCTTGCCGTTTTTAATAGATGACGCCTTTGTCGCTTGAGATTTTGATAGCGTTGGTAGTGCATTCTCTTTTCTGAATTGGCAAATGGTCGCTCTATCCTTGTTGACCAAATCCCCGGACATTTTGCCGGCCATACCAATGAGCGCATGGCATTTGCCGCACTGCTGCCATTCAGGTCGCGAGCGGCCACTCGGCTTTCCTTTTTTATCACGGCCGACCTGAATTGATGAGCATTTGCGCGAGCAATACTTGCGCCCGCCCTTAGGTTTAAACTCCAGACCACAGAAAGGGCATGGGGTTGGTTGAAGTCTGCTCCATTTCCTACGCGGAAGAAGCCCAGCGAATAGCCCGATTTGACACGAGCCGGTTGTCGTTGTTTGCACGACAACGGCCGGGTGTCAAATTGAGGAGAAATCTTAATTTGCTCCCGGCATTCTTATGCCCCCCTATGCACTGGCGAGGGCTTTCCACCGCGCAAGCGTTTCCGTGATCCTGCGTGCCTGCGCGAGGTGGTCGTCGTCTGGCCCCATTGGCGTGCGGGAGAGATGCCAACCGAGGTATCGTGCGGCGATTGCTGAGAGTTCGTCGGCGACTGATCGCGCTTCGTCTAATTGCTCAAGGGCAAACGCCAAAGATTGCCTAGAATTTTCTTGATCCGACCTCGCCTCGTCGCGCTCTTGCTGCAAAACGCAGACAGCATGAATCAGAGTGTACCCTTCTGCGTCTTCCCCTAGATTTAGCCGGATGTCGTGGAGTTCCTCCCTCGCCTCGTCGCGTTCGCGTTCAAGTTGTCGGGCAAAGTTGGCGGTCACCGTGGCGCACGAATAGAAACCTATATGGGGCGAGGCTGCCGCATCTGTCTCTGGTGTGGGTCGGTCGCTCATACCTTGGAGAGGAGTTGGGCGAGTTCAGTGATTTCTTCGTCACCTAATCCCCAGCAAAATCTTGTTGAGTCCTCAATAACTACCTCGGATTCTAGTTTGTAGTGCTTGCTTATAAGTTTTTTAAGGATTTGCTTTGAGGGTTTAGCTTTCTGATTAATTAAATTAATAGCTTTTTTATGCGCCTTTATCTGCTCATGGTGAGCCTTTATCTGCTTAATCAGTTCCAAGTATTTCTTTTTTTCTTTTTTTAATTCGACGATTAAAATTTTCTTCTCTTTGCTAGCCACGCAAGCGGTTCTCATACCTTGGCAAGTAGTTCACGGACTCGCTTGGCCTCGCGCTCCATTGGCTCGAGGAGTTCGAGGGCGCGGTTGAGGCGGTCCTTGTCCCATAATTCTGGTTTACTCTTGCTGATCCAACGTTCGACTGATTGCTGTAAATGCTTCAGTATATCTGCATCAATGTCACGCTCTAGCATTGCTGGCTTCGTGATGTCGATACCCATTTGCAGGAAGAAATGAGCCTCAACCTTTGCCACCGTCTCGATGCCGAACTTCTTGGCGCCGAATGCCTGTGACTTCAGTATCAGATAGCGCGCGGCTTCTTTGTAATAGAGCAAATCATTATGCCCCTTTTCCCACGCTTCTTGGGTGATTTCCTCAGGGATCGTATAAGTTTTAAGCTCTTCGGTTGTTAGCTGTTGTTCTGGTATTATTTGTATTTTCATTTTTGTTGTTTCAGTTGGTTGAAATAGGTGAGTCTTAGCGCGGCGAGGTTGTCCATTTTAGGTGGTGGCGTTTTCCCTTTGCCAGCACGATGTTGGCGGCGTTGCTCCGGCGTCATGGCGGCGTTTCTGGCCTTGGCTGATTCGGAGTAAACCTTTGATGCCGATGCTCGCTTTTGCTGTACCCCTCTAAAATTGTTTCGCCTTGATTGCTTTTTTGCGTGCCAATCGAGGAGTTGCTTACTTACGCCTACCCTTGAGGCGAGCGATGTCAGGCTTTCCCCTGTCTGATTGAGTAGCCAGTATAGAGCTACAAATTGGAGGCCGACATGCTCGGCGTTGATCTTCCCTGATCGAGGGATGTTGACCGCAAAGGCGTGGCTCAGTTCGTCTGCATTATCTTTTCTGGTTGTTTCATTTCCACGTTTAGCGAGCCATGCGATGAGTGTCTTGGCCTGAGCGATATTGATTCCAATCTCCTCGGCAAGAATCTCCTCTGGCGTGTCCAACTCGTCTGCCATGTCTGGCCAATAGGCACCGCCATTCTGTTTGTAGAGGCGAGCGGCGGATTGTGGTGAGGCGGAAAACATAGGTGTTAAAATGTTAAGGCTTTGAGGTTGCGGGCTTTTTCTTGTCGGTCAAATTGTTTTTTCGTGGCTTAAATGCTTCTGCGATGATGGCTTGCGCTGGCAGTTTGATCGGCATTGCCTCGCAGAGTTTCGGAAAGAAGGTAGATCGGAGGAAGTGCGCTGCGGTTGTGATGTTCATGTCCGCGTCTCTGGCGTTGCTGTATTGGGCATAAACGCTCTCATTACTCACATCGTCCACAGCCTGCCAAATCATGGCGTTGAGTAGTTTGCGGTAGAAGTGCAATAGCAGGCGCTCTTTTTCCTCTGGGGTCTGCTCTACCGGTTCGGCGGCGAGGTCTTGGGGTCTGGCGATTTCTTCCCATTTGCCGGGCTTGTAGCGTTTAGTCCTCATTGGTGGGTGAGGCGGTTGTATTCGGAGATGAGGAGGGCGTCGGCTATGGCGTGCGTGACTTTGATCTTTGGGAATAACTCTTGGGCTCGGCGCTTGCTCACGTTTTTGTCGCCCTTGGTGAGGCATGCTAGGGCTTTTTGCCACGCTTGAGGGCGGACATGGCGGAAAGGTATCGCAAGGGCTACAAGGGCCATTTCGAGGCCTCCGTATCCGTGACCGAAGGTGAATGCCGACTTCACGCCCATTTGAGGGCTTGAGTGGACGAGCTCGAGGGCGGCGATGGGATCGGCCATGCAAACGCTGTCTCGGAGGAGGTCGTATATGTCGCGGTCGGTCTCCGGCATTTTGTGTGCCCAGGCGGGTCCGGTGGTTGGGATAAAGGCGATGCCGCCGTTTTGTCCGGGGTCTATGCCGATGTAGAGTTTCATAAGGTTTTGTTTTTGATGCGGGTGAGTGATGCGGTGATGGATTTGCGGTGGGCTTGGGTGAGGGCTATGGGCTCGGCGTGCAGCCAGTTGTCATGCGGGGAGTGGCTGGCGATGATGAGGACGGCCCCACCTTGCCCGGCTGCTTCGAGGTAGGGTTCGATGGCGGCGCGTTGCGCGTCGGTGAAACGGAATGGGCGGCCAAGCTCGAGCGGGTTGACTTCCGTGGTGTCGACGCCATAGGCGATCTGGAGCGCCTGCCATGGGTGAGGGATCGGGGCGCTTGTCATTTCGTGCGCCCTTCAAATCGGGAGATGTCCCCGCGCATTTTCACAGGGGCGAAGACGTGGCGTTCTCCGTTGCGGTTCTTGATGACTCGGATGACCGGCGCGGCCTTGTCGGCATGGTCGATGTGGAGCACATAGTCGGCATGGTGTCCAACGGCGCGGGACTCGCGCAGCTCCCCGCCGTCATTCATTTGTGAGGCGGTAAAAACGACGATGTTGTGCTTGAGGGCGAGGATTTTGAGGCGGCGGACGACTTCGCTCACTTGTTGCTCGCGGGTTTCGGCCTTCGATGAGTTGCCGACCGTGCAGAGTTGGATGTAGTCCACCACGATCCACTTCATGCCGGCCTTGGCTCCTTGGTGGCATGCGACCTCGATGTCATCTATGGTCGTGATCTGGTCGTGGACCGTGATCGGGAGTCGGGCGATGGTTCGGATACCGATGGCCATGCCCTGCATTTGTTCGGCGGTGGGGCGGTCGTAGGCACTGACGACGCGGTGGCCGGACTTGCACGCTGCCATGCGGGAGATGACCGAGCTGGCTGTCATTTCGAGCGAGAAGATGATGCCTGGCTGATGATCGATGGCTCCGTTGAGGGCGGCTTGGAGGAGGAAAATGCTTTTCCCTCCAGAGGTTTCGCTGGCGGCAACGGCCACGGTGCCGAGTTCAAAGCCACCATTGAGCAGATAATCAAGCTCTTGGATGTTTGATTTTATGCGTTCCGGCGGCGTGAGGCTTTCGAGTGAGGTGATGAGGTTTTCGCATTGGCTCTTTATGGTAAGTGCCGAGTTGTCAATGTCATCGTCATCGGTGAGAGTGGCGGCGAGGTCGGATAGGTCCGCCGTCATAAGGGAAATGTCGGCCTTGGTCTCATGGAGTTTCTGCATCGCTCGGCGGTAGCGTCGGGCCTTGATGAGGTCTTTGCGGAAGTCCAGAGCGCTCTCCCTGTCCGCGCATGGGTAATGCTCTTTGATGATAAAAAGGGCAGAGGCGCCACCGATCTCCTCGAGCTTTCCGGTTTCCTCCAGCTTGGCTTGGATGGTGAAGAGGTTCACTTGTCGCCCGGCGGCGCGTGTTTCCTTGATCGCTTTGAGGATCGTGCGGTGGGCAGATTGAAGGAAAAGGTCTTGGTCCCACTTTGCCATGTCGAGGAGGTCATCGGCTTGGAGGATGATCGAGATTGCGGATTGCTCGGCGGAGAGATTTTGCGGGACGTTCTGCGTCTGGGTCGTGGCAGAGTAAAAATCGGATTTTCGGAGGTTCATGTTTTTGGTGGTTTCCGTCTGAGCTGCGCTGGCGACAGCCAGAGCGCAGCTATCTATTCGATAGAATAGATATTCTATCTATCTATCTAGGCCACGTTGGGTTCGGTTTGGTAACCCATGGGTTCGGTTGGGTTATCTGTGGGTTTCGGTTGGGTTATCGTTGGGTTGTTTTTCATAGGGTCTAAAGTTTGAGCTTTTTGGGTTTCGGGGCTTCTTCTTTTGGGCGTCCGCCCTTTGATCCGTTGTCCCAAGAGTTGAGGATTCGCTTGTTGTGTTCAGCCCATTGGTGCAGGACAAAGTCGCTGCCTTCGCGGTGGGCAAATCCGGCTTTGATAAGTGCCTGCTCAAATGCCATCGGGTCACCTTCCCAGTCGGCTATCGCTGCCACGATCTCGGCTGGCTTCTCAATCCGTTCTGTGCGCCTGAATTGGCATTGCGCCCAGAGTTTAATGAGGGAAAAGACACCGGCGTGGCCTGCCATCTTGAGCAGGATTTTCGTTTTGTAATGGTCTGGAAAATCGGGCGATAAGATCATTTCTTCTTTTTGTTCGTTAAATGGTTCCGATTGACGTAATCGCGGACGAGTTCGAGATCCGCCTCCGCCTGGGGTTGCTCCTCGAGGGCGTAGGTGTGCCGGTAGGGAGGCAACGGCACGCCACGCTCGAGGCGCGGCCCTATCGGGCAATCGTTCGCGCAGATGCTCAGGCGGAGGGTGATGTCAGGTAGCATGGGGGGGGCTTTACTGGATGACTGGAAATGCCTCGCTCGAACCTTCTTCGCACCATTTCAAACAACGAACCGTCTTTCCTAACCGAGTAAAGTTCCAAGCCTTAATACACAATGCCATTAAGTATGGTTTTTGGAGCTTTGCTTTTGATGTGGAATTTCTTACTAATCTCTCACGCAAAACATACCATGGTTCACCTTCTTGCATGCCCGTTCCTCTCGTGACCTTCTGCACAAACTCATCTGCAAGCTGTAAATTTTTCCTGCTAAATAAATAATGGCAAGAATCAAGGACTGATGGCGTCAGTAACTTTTTATGGCAGTCTGATGTTTGCAGTGAATTTCTAGCTTCAGGGTATTTTTCTAAAAGCTCTTCGATTTCTGTATTGCTGTATGCAGCAGCCTTATCCACGCGCCCCGTCATGTATTTATCAATCATGACTAAGCTTGCCGCTAAACGGCAGGCGTTTTGTTCCCCACGCACGCCAAGAGTATCACCAGGGCTACGACGCTTCCCTATGTCTTTTGTATCAAAGACATCTGATGGCAGGCCTTCAATAACAAATGACTGTATTGATATTCCTGATTGCACAACAGCAGCGAGTCTGTGCTGGCCATCTATTAACCTATTACCATTGAGGCAAATTGTGTCTCCATTTACCTTCCATCTTCCTTTTGATATTTCTTTCGCAAGCGCGTCAACATGCAATCGACTCATTGCTCGATTGCCTGCATTTTTTTCGTTCAGTATTTTTTTAGCCCACTCAGGGGTAATTGTTTTAAGTTCAGCATTCATATTATTTTTCGTTTTTTTGTTTGTTAAAATCCGCGTTTTTTGGGATTGCGCGGCCCCCCTTGATCCCCTGCTTATTCAGCGAGGAAACTCAGAACGGGATTTCGTCGCCGTCTTCGTCTTTTTGGGTTGCTGTTGCCTTGGTCGGTTTCTTAGCGGCTTGTTTGGCTTCCACCCAACGCTCGATAATGTTGAATCGAGCGTTTGGGTTTGTGCTTCCAGGCTCTTCGCCTAAGACAACCCATGCCGACATGCCGACAAAATCCTCGGCTTCAATGGTGAGGTCTTCGCCTGGCACTACGGCCTGCCCGAGTGCTTGGCGCACTTGGTCAATCTTCCATGCAGCTTTAGCCGTAAATGTCAGGTGCTCGAAGATTTCCGGACCGTTTGTGCCGTCTAGAAGCTTAACTCGGCATGTAAGCTTGATCATGGGGTTGCCGGCCTGACTGATCTTTTCGACGCCGTTGGTGATTTCGACTTGGTATTTGCCCGGCTCGACGAAATAGGTCTCGCGGGGTTCTGATTGTGTATATGTAGGCATATTATTTCTTGTTTTTGATTTGGCGCAGGGTGATTATGGGTGGCCCTGACTGCACCGCGGATTCGTCCACTTCGGCGCCGGACTCGACGCAGAACTGGCGAAATTTGTCGGCGCTCATCTTTCCGCCCAAGGCGAGGATGAGCGTTTCTTTGGAAACATTGGTTGAGGCCTTGGCTATGGTGTCGGCCTCTACGAATTGACGACCAGCGCCGGTGGTGACCTTCCACCCTGGTATGTCCTCGCCCGCTCCGAGGCGTTCCTTGAGAGCGTCAAGGATCGGTTCGGCGATCTGCTTTTCTGCGAGCTTCCAGTTTGCCGCGAAGGCTGAGAGGCTGACCGGATTGGCTAGGATCTGGTCTCGGATCTCCGTCAGGGATGTCTCGGACTGAACGAGCGCCAATGCCTCGGAGGATTGACGAACGAGAGCACGGCACCCGTCTGCATTTGCACACCACCCGCAGTATTCATTAGGCGTCGGCTCAGCTGTGCGGCTTGAGGCTTCGATGATAAGGTTGCTGACCGTGGCCTCGGCTTGTTCGCGGGTGAAGTCGTAGGTGCGGCGAAGGCGTTGGTCGATATAGACGACATGAGCTGTCCATGAGTCTGTAAAATGCTCTTGCATACATGCCAGCGCATAGGCGGCGAGCTGCTGGCGGTAATTTCTGACTTGGCCTGTCTTGATGTCTGCCACCCACTTGGCCCGCACACATACCGCATCGGCTGTGCCGGGCTTGGAAAGCCCTGGCACTTCCATTCCTAAGTATTCTTCGCGGGTCTCTATATGGTATCCACCGGATAGCACTCGGAGTTCATTTGCGCCCCATTCGACGGCCTTTTTGTCTTCGGATACAAGGGTGTCGAAGGTCGTCGGGTCATCAATGAAAAGCTCGCGCAAAGCACGGTCTAGGAGCGTGCCACGTTCTGCCGCTGCGCTGGCACCCGGCGCGCCCGTGAAGAGCGCGCACTCTGCCAGCTTTGGCAGGGATGATGGGGAGATTTCTTTGATCACGCTGCCACCTCCATTTGTTTCTTTGCCTTGGTGACCAAAGCCTCGGGCCGTGCCACGATCTGCTCGCGTAGCTTTGGCGAGGCGTCACGCCACGTCTGCCCATCGGTGATTGATCCGTTCCCAAAAAGGAAGAGATTCACCAGTTCCTCGTGCTCTTCGAGGATCGCAACCGACTCACGCCCGATGATCTCCACCGCAGGCGCGGCCTTGGGTTTTGATGCCGGCTGGAATAGGTGAGACACCGCGCACCATTCCATAGGGAGTTCTTCAGCAAGTCCGGAGCGTGTCTTCGCGTCGTATGCTGCCGAGTGCGTTGTGTAAATGACCCGTTCCTTTCCTCCGATGCCTTTGGCCTTCCCCCCATCGTTGGTGACGGCCTTTGTTTTGAATCGAAAAAACCAAAGCTCATCGGCCCATTCCTTGACGAGCGGAGAGGATTGTTTTGAGAGCTTGAGCTCGTAGCGGTCGTATGCGGCAAGGATGTCCGGTGGCTCGGTGCGCTGCACCTTGCTGTGCGCCAATACAACGACATGCTTACCGGCATCAATGAGAGCATCCAAGGCGGTCAAGAACCGGCTCATCTTCTCCGCTGCCATCACCCATCCTTTCCCGAACCCGAAATCCTCTACCGAGGTTTTCTTATTGGTGGCGAGGAGGTCTTCAACGGCCAACCGTTCCGCCCAATCCGCGGAATCGATAACCACCGTTTGGTAGTCCGTACGCCCGGCTTCGCTGATATATTCGCCAAGTTCTTTCCACGTTGATATGGCTACGCGATCGATGTCGAGGTGGTTCGATCCGCCCTCGATGTCCAAGAATAGAGGATTAGGGAATTTGCTGGCAAAAGTCGTTTTACCTACCGACTCCACCCCGTAGATGACCACCCGCTGTGGTCGTGCTTGTTTGCCTTTTAGTATTTTCATATTTATTATGTTTTCTGTTTGTTGTTTGTGGGGGATTATTTAGGGGAATTGTCTTCTTTGAACCGGCGGCGGCGTTCCTTGCGGATGCGCTCGCGTTCGCACTCGATACCGAGGTGAAATGTCGTGTAGAGGCTCGCCATCACTAGAAAGGCTGAGATAAGGGCGGTGGTTTCGCTCATTGTTTTGCTTTCCGTTCGAGCCGGGTTGATGTCGGCCTTGCGTGGTGTTTGTTGAGAAATTCAAGTTCGGCATCCATGCGGGATGCGGCCCATACGTAATCCCCGAACCGCCCGAAAACCCCGTTGGCCTCGCAGTAATAAAGGCTTCTCATTGTCCGGCCCTCCGGTTGAGGAGTTGATAGAGCCCGTTGCGCTGGCGCTCTAGGCGGCGGCTGGTCTCGCGAAGCGGGATACCGAATGTTGAGCCGGACGCTTTCACAGCGGCCTCGGTCTCTGGTGTCTCGGTTGTCCAGTCGGTCTCAAGGAGGGCTTCGGCGCGGTCGCGGTCGGCCTCGATCTCGGTCCAGTTTGCCGATATGCCTTGGTCTACGTCCCTGATCTGGCAAATATCATCATGCCGTTCCTCGGCATAGTCCGAGGCGTGGTCGTCTGGTTCGCTCATTCCTCGTCCTCCGGCGGGAGTGGAAGCGGCATCCAATGCAGAACCGGCTCCTCTTCGTGAATTCGTGCGCCTGAAACATTGCGCCAGACATTGCCGTCGAGAAATCCTGTCCAGACCTCGCCTCCGAGGGTGTGGATGATGACGGTCTCGCCGTCGTCCGGTGGAGTTGATGCAGGAACCCAGTTGATCGTGCGGCTCATCGGGCGATCCTCCAGGCAGTAAATGCGAGCGCCACCGGCGGCACAAAGATAACGAGAAAATCCAGAAAATAGCCTATGGATCGGCATACGGCGGAGGGGTCGTGGAGGTCGATCATTTGGCCTTCCCGATTGCGCGGCTGAGATCGTTACCGTCGAGCTTGAGAGCCTTTGTGACCTCGGCCTCGTCAAACCTCCACCATCTTCCAACTTTAAAAGCCGGTATGCGGCTTTTCCTCGCCCATTCCTCGATGGTGTATTTTGCCACTCCGAGGCGAGCGGCCATGGCGGTTGAGTCGATCATTTCGATGGCCTCCGCTTGTTGTCTGCTTTTTCTTGGAGCCGGATGGCGTTGGCAACTAGCCGGCTTATTGGGGTTCCCCCGTTTGAATCCGCTTTGGTCTTCAAATACTCAAAGAGATCCACCGGGATGCTGATGCTTGTTTTGACATATGCGCTTTGCATGGTGCTACCGATAGCAGCGGTGCTACTGGTGTTTCAATAAAAAAATGCAATGGGGTGTTTCCCTGCTGCGAAGTTTTTTATTGACTTCCGCTTGTTTGCTATCTCTGCGGGCAAAAATATATTTTCGCCTCGCGATTTGCTTTATGGTTAGATCGGTGCTACTGGTAGGATATGGAAAGCGAGAGATTTAAAAAATTAAACATCAGTATCCCTCCCGATCTGCATCGGTGGATAAAGAAAAAACAGGAGGATTTTAAAGAAAAAAACCCTCTCGCGCGCTTGGATGTGAGTCCTATTATCGCAGATTGCATCCGTGCCATGAAAGAGTCAGAAGAGGGAAAAGGACAGGCTTCTCTTGCTGGTGCCAAAGAGGTGAAGCTGTCAGAGAGTTCCGGCAATGGGTCATCAACTCGGACCAAGAAGACTTCCCGCAAGGCTGGATAGGCAAAGTAATCGACCTAACTACCATCGAAGACCATTCGTGTTCAGAATTTTACCCAGACAAAGATGTCGCTGATGGTGGGGGGGGTGTAACTTGCTCCATTTAATTACTTTACAAAGCCCAGAACGCTTTAGCTTCGTTTTGACGAACTCCTCTGGCGTATTTTTCTTCGACCATGCGAGGCGAGGAATGCCCTAGAAAGTAAGCGGTTTTGCTGCTGTCCTGCCACATGGCACGGTGCATGGAGGCCGATGTATGTCTCAGGCAGTTTTGCGGCCACTCTGCCCACCCCATCTCATTGGATAGCTCCGTGCGGTCCCGCTTGATGAACCCTTCCTCTAGGCAGTCCCATTTTTTCGGAAGGTGTCGAAGTAGCGCCGGCTGAATCGGGACGAATCTCGGGCGAGGCTTGGGATCGGTGGATTTCCGAAATGGAACAAATATCTCTTCCGCCTCGATGTGCTTCGGCATACATCGCCCGACCTCCGAGATCCGCATGCCTCCGAACAACCCAAGGACAAGCCAAGCGCGGAGGCGTTCATCTTTTTTGGTGAGGGCGAGAAGGCGCTTAATTTGCGGCATGGTCAAAAGGTGGTGCTCAGGCGCGGCCTTTGGCGAGTCGATCTTCAGCACGGGATTCACCGAGGCGAGCTCGTAGCGCACAAGCCAGTTAAATACGAGGCGAAGATAAACAAACCCCTGTTGCGCCGTAGTCCCGCACCAATTTGGGCGTGAGAGAAAAGACTCAATGTGGATCGGCTTAATGTCGTTAATACCCATCGAGCCGTATTTCTCCACAAAATGACCCCACCACCAATTCAAGAGTCGGGTATGGTTGCCCACCTTAAGCTTCGGCATCCGCACCAGGGTAAATTCCTTCCACGCCTTTTCAACTGAAAGCCCCGAGGATTCCTTAAATGCGTCGGTGCCTCCGGTCTCTAATTTCTCAGCCAGTGCATCGCGGTGCAGGCGTGCCTCGAGGCGGGTATTAAAGAACGTGCGTTTCTCCTTACCGCCGATACGCGAGAAAACCACGTGCCGGTGCTGCCCTCGCACCGTGGCCTCGCGGATGGTGATAACTGGCTTGTTGCGTCGTGTTGCGTCCGTTGCGTCCATAAAGGCATTTTAAGCCATTTAGGGCAACTTTCAACAAGTTTCAAAGGTATTCAGAGAAAACCCGCACAGTCAATGTTAGAGCGGTTTGAGGGGCTGTAGAGAGGAGAGCCGACGACGAGACTCGAACTCGTGACCTATCGATTACGAATCGGAAAATGGGTGCTGATTATTAGCAACTTACAAGAGCGTTGCGCGGGCGTTGCGTTTTTGGCTTTTTTCCCTACGCCAGAACGTCGATTTTTTTGGAGACGCGGGAGCGGAGGGTGGCGAGCATGTCGCGCTCGGTCATGCCGGTTGCCCATTTCGGTCTGAGCTGGTAGTGGGGCTCGTCCACGATGCTTTTCCAATCCCCTCCCCATTCGAGGCCGAGGCTTTTACCGAGCGTGCCTAGCTCGTGGTACAGCGGATGTTCTTCGCAATACTCTTTGCCGCGAAAGATT
>Ga0209297_1000330_pt1 | contig 31572 bp, 17 predicted proteins | sample S_130805_MF_Meta_FD_187322 | JGI IMG/M metagenome (GOLD analysis project Ga0209297, IMG submission 187322) | Freshwater microbial communities from Lake Simoncouche, Canada to study carbon cycling - S_130805_MF_MetaG (SPAdes) (version 2) | ecosystem: Environmental > Aquatic > Freshwater > Lake ...
CAAGCCGGGAGATTTGGTACGGATTACAGTAAAACTTCAAGGGTTGTCTCTCCAGATGGTAGAAGATAACATCTGGACAGGTAAATCAAGAATTCAACATCATATACTTCAAATCTATAAGATAAAAGAAGAAGCTGCGTAGAATTACGGGCGCTGTGTAGTCAGAGCAATTGAAAGTGCTAATAGACATACAATTGTATTCATAGAAGTGGATAATAGTAGATATAAGTTCATTGATAGAGGATTATAGATAAAATAGAAATACCAGAGTGCGGTGTGGAGAAGAACAATTGCACCTAATGTTCCTGTAACAGGCAGAAGTGTCTTTGTAAGATTATTGGCAGTATCGGCAGATCCTACCAATTGAGATAGGAAATAGCCAACTAAAGCAATAAGGCCAATTTCAGTACCTCCTAGTACAGAAAAAAGGGCTGTAACATTCGTTGATACTTTTGATGTCGTATCTGCCATAGGACTCTACTACAGTAGCAGCTCAAATTTCTTATTTTTTAGATGCACCTAGACCTATATTACTAGGAATTTGTGGCAACTTTCCAGTGATAGTTAGAGCAGTATCCATTACATCCGGAACTGACATAAATACAAAAATAAACTCACCTGTAAGAATTAATCCAAGAATTGGAAAGAGGATTGACCAAAACCGCATAGTATTTAAACTTACGGATGGTCCTGGGTTACAGCTATCGACTGCCATTCTATCGGTATATAGTATATTCTATAGCGTCTCAAATTTCTTAAATTTAAGACGCTATTGTAGATGACTCTAGGTCAGCAAACAAGAAAAAAAAGAATACCCAAACCCGGGCCCCGATATTGTCATCCAAAGCTCAAAACGAAAGATGGACAATGTTTACCTTCAAAAATGCTAGATTCGATTGGAGGTTCACTCGGTGCGCCAAAACATCTTACAAAGAAGAATCTGAATCACTGGATGAAAAAGCGAACTCGCTGTAATACAGAGCGTTGTATTATAGAAAAGGCGCCCCTAAACAGTAGTCAAAAACAAGATATTTTAAAGAATTTCTTTCGTCCAAAGATGCCAAGTGAATGGAAAAATGATCCTGATATGTGGCTCGATAGTCTGAATATCGCAGATGTGATGAAGCAGTACGAAGTAGCCTATCCACATTTTAAGTTCTTTGGTACAAATCCAATTGATTTTGCGGCTCCCGACCCTAATTCCAATGACAAGACCAAGTGTGTTGAAGAAGATATATGCGCCCTGAATTTGAATTCATTGAAGGCCCAGGGTAAAACCAGTCTAGGATTTGTCTATAATCTGGACCCTCACGACAAGGGCGGATCACACTGGATTGCTAGTTATACAGATATTCCGGGACACAAATCATATTATATTGATTCGTATGGAATGAAGCCACCGCCTCAAATTGCTCGCTTCTTAAGATCGCTAACTTTGCAGGATCCAAAAATGAAGCTCTTTTACAATGAACGCCGCCTGCAATACAGTGATTCGGAGTGTGGAATGTATTGTATTTATTTTTTAATTCGGATGCTGGCAGGTGATTCATTTCAGAAATTTATTCGGAGACGACCGACTGATAAAGATATGCTTAGATTTCGTAAATGGCTCTTTTCGAATGATGAATAAATGCGTAGAATGATCGTTCTAGGTATTTTGAACTATCTTGTAGAGGAGCAATGGATGCTAAAACAAACCAAACTCGCAAACTGTTTTTTTCCGATCAAAATGAGGCAATGCTGTTAAGTCTTCTAAGTAAGAATTTTCAACAGCGTTTGTCCAGCCCTTTGAACGAGAAAGAAGCCGTTCGGCTTGAGCGAGGTCTAGAACACTATATGAGTGAAGTGTTTCAGAATAACTCAAACCAGCCTGTACAGGTTCTAAATAAGGAAGTCATTACTGCGACTGCGTCTGACTTTCAGGACTACATTCAACGGCAGGCATCTCTTACGTCAGTTACAACGACTGAGACAAGTTTTCAAGAGACATCGCAACGCTTTGATCAACTTCTACAGACTCGTCAGCGCGGATCTGAGGCACCCCGACCTGCTGTGCCTGAGTATGTTCAGCGTATAACACTTGAAGAAGATAATTCTGTTAGCGCCTTGACGGCCTTTGAGGAGGCTAAGAAAAAGCGGAATCAGGAAATGTCAAGTCAGATGGAAATGCAACTCGCAAAGCGTACTGCATCTGCAAGTCAATCAATCTATGCTAAAGAGACTGTCCAGCAGAGACCGGATCCTCGCCAACTCTTTGATCAGCCGCTCGATATGGTAGTTCGCGGTACGGAGATGCCGCGGGAACTCCCTGGGCGAGGTGATGGAAACCCTACAATTGCTCATTCCGGCGATAATGGAACTGCGAATAGAGGATCTCTTCAGCAGGATATCCTTATTAAGCAGCAAGATATCCAGGCATACAAGGAAACAGAATATAACTTATCTATTTACAGTGCGGATCGTAAATGGGAATTTAACACAAATGCGGGTGAAAATCGCTATAATTTCCACGTGAATCTCTATTCAGGAAATCCAACGAATGGTGTAAGTGTTGCGCCGAAGGGCACTGCGCGTTTTCGCAATATCACGCGCATTGAGTTCGTCAAGGCCATTATGCCGATTGAAGGTCTTGATGTAATTACTCTAAAGAATTCTGCGACAATTGGTGACAACAATACTTCATTATTTTCTACAGTCTTTTCCTTGCCGTTTGTTGCCTTGTCCATTGACGAGTTAGACAATAACAATTACGGAACAAATAGTTATGTAGATAAGGCATTTGGTCTTTTACAATATGATGCAAACTGGATTTCAGACGCAAATGCTGGAAGTATATCAGGTGGAACAATTGATTACGATCCTGCATTATCTGGCAATCGCGGATTTGTTTCTATGATTCCTAAGCACCTCAAGTGTCAGCGTGTCTATACACCGACACCTCTTGCGACTCTAACAAAACTCAGTGTTCGTTTACAGAGACCTGATGGTACTCTATTATCTGATACTCTTGATACGCTTGATGTAAGTGGTGTATTTTTTAGCAATTCCGCAGCCACATATGTATCAAGCGCCTATACTACAGTTTCGAATAGCTATTACTTAGATTCATCTGGTGAATTTATTTGGATTGATACACGTACTAACTTTAGTCGCTTTACTGTTGCTCAGGGTGATCGTATTGTTATTCGTAATTTATCAATTACGACTCCTACAAAGGCACAAACTGACTTTTTAAATTATTTACAACGAGAAGCGGGCCATTTTGTTGTTAATCTTGCAAGTTTACGCTACGTATCAGCTTCTCCAAAACCACAGCAACAAGTGAACGATGGCGCGAATCAATTAGGATATTCACGATTTATTGTTATACGGAATCAATTTAATGATCCAACGACTGGATCAATTGCTCTTCTTCCGTTTGGTGGTCAGGCAACAAATACAACATTAGGAACATCAATTGTTTCACTAAATTTCTCGCCCGGCAGACTACTTAACCTCAGTCACCAAACGCAACTAATTTTCCGTGTGATCACGAGAGACTATGATTCAACAAGTTTAGTTCGTCCTGATAATCTCTAATCATCTTTCAGAATGCGACCTGGTAATCGCGAGGTCTTTATATTTATAACCGTATTGGCTCTTTTGCTAATAGGGTTGTATGTTCTGGGGAATAGAAAGGATGAAGGATTTGATGCGACAACTGATGCGCAACACGCAGCTATGGTAGCGCGCCAACAGGCAGCATTTAATCCTGTTTCTCTTGCTCTGGCAGCAGCAAATACACAGGGCAATCTTCCAGTTGACACACGTGCTTTATTTGGTACAACTAATATTACACCGACTGCTTCAGGCATTGCAAAAATTACAGCAAGTAATCCGTACCCTCAGTTAAATGATCCAAATAGTTTGTATGCGATGATTAAATTATGCGAGGCGGTCACTACAGTGAACCCGAGTGCATTTAATGATCCTAAATTTGCTGAGAATTGCGGTATTTGCGTTGATATTGGTACAAATAGTGAAGGTAAACCTGCGACAGGTGGTCTCGTACTTCTTCCAAAAGAAAAGACGTATGCAAAAGCGAATCAACTTGGTGATCAATTGCCTGATTATAAGCCAACGATTGGCACGTGTCCGGCAAAAAGACTGGCAAGCACTGCTGCTGAAGTAACACGCATACAAAATATAATGAAGTGTCAAAAGACTGCTAGTTATGATATTACAGGGTGCGCGCAATGCTATTCAGATCAGTCATATTTTCCTATTGATAGCACAACGAGTATCAATCCGCCTGTAGTCTACGTTGCAGGGAATGGAAATCTGAACTGGTATGAATCTGGCATTGCGGGTTCAAAAACGGTAACTCTTAGCGCGACACCGACAAAACTTCAACTCCAGGGATCTGAAGCCACCCGTCTAACACTTAATGTAAGCCCGATTGGTTCAGATACTGATATACGTATCGCTGGATATTTACAGGGTATTACATCAAAAGGAACCTTTACAGTTGATCTTCAGAGAATCGTACAAAATGATGGTTATTCTGGAAGAAAGCCTCGCTTGACAGGCCCTGTGATACTAAACAGTGTTGCGTGTAATACGATGAGCCCCGGCTTTGGCCAGACAATGATGAATTTGAATATTCCTACGCCCTTTACATTCGTTGATACCAATTCAATGGAGGCTGATATGTGTTCAACAGGCCCGTTCGTAACGAAGCAATCAAGTGCAGAATTCCTTGATAGTGATCCTTGCTACAAGAAAGGAACAGGTCCTGGAAAGTATGTACAGGAGTGCTTACAGAACTCCTTTTATTCAAATGGCTGCTTAGATTCAGGTACGGGATTTCCAAATTCAACTGCTAGGAATTCCCTGTTAATGACAGACACTGCTGGCAATAATCGCAGTATTGCACAGATTGCTGAACACATCTATGAAAATGCGATTCGTAGTGCTACAGGATTAACAAGCAGTGGCAGAAAGTTGTCAGTAGAAGACTGGTCTGCTGCAAGTGTATTCTGTACAGGTCGCGTGATTACCTCACCGTGCGATACTGCAAATAAGGATGTTGGACCTCTGAGCACGGATTGTTTATCCTATCTCTATTCAAATCAAGGAAATGGAAAACCTGTAGGTGCGACTTATACTATCGCAGGCACATTTAGCAGTTTATTTTCAAGCTCATCAGATGACTCCCTTCAATTCTGCACAACAAGCGGAAAGTTATCACCAATAAATGCATCTGGCCAAGTCAATCAATCCGCCATTGAGTATTGGAAGAAGCAAGGTGGTGTTGCTAGAGTCAAAGCACTAATGAATGAAATGCATAGAATTGCCACACTTACCGTCGCAGATCCGCAAAAGCAGGATGCGGTAATGAATTGCTACGGTAAGGTACTCGCAGAACGTCCGTTACCTCCGTCAGTTGCAGCAACTACAAGCAAGTGCGCATCAAGTTGCGGTGTTAGCGCGAGAAGAATCTCTATTTTACAGAGCCCTGGACAGTATTTACATTTTTCACAGATTGCTGTCATTGACTCAACTGGAATGAATGTTGCTCTGGGTAAGCCAGCTTCTGTACAGTCCACCTGGCCTGGTGGTGACCCGCAGACCCCTGTAGACGGTGTTCTCCAGCCTCGTTCTTGGAATGCAAATTGGCATATTGGTCCGAACCAGACAAGTGGAGGCACGTGGAATCTAGATCTCGGTGCAACCTATGATATTGTTCGTGTAGTTGTCTTCCAGCGCACGGACTGCTGCAGAGAACGTATTAATGGTGCAGTTGTATCCTTAATTGACACGAATGGTAGCGTAGTTGCAAAGAAGACAATTACATCAACCAATCTGGTCATTCCTGTAGATTTTAGACAGGCGGGTGCTCCTGCGGCGTGCAAGGCGTGTGATACAAATCAAACTAAAAATCAAGTCTTCTGGATGGCAAGAGGCAATGGATATTCACACACCAAGGCGGATGCAGAAGGTGTTTGTAAAGCGGTAGGTGCGACAAACGCAACGTATGCGCAAGTCCAGGCCGCCCAAGCCCAGGGATCTGATGTCTGTGCTACAGGCTGGGTAAAGGATTATAATCAAGCCATCTATCCTATTTCTGCACAGATTGACGGTGGATGTGGAAATGGAAGCACGGGTATCAAGACCTACACACCTGGAAATAATCTTGCGGGTGCCTGGTGTTTTGGTGCAAAACCTCTTGGTGATTCCATAGAAGGTGATGCTAGAAAGTTAAGCCTTGATGCCAATAGACCCTATTATATCAGAAATTTTGATGCGACACGCTACAGTGCTCCTGATGTTCCGGCTGGTAGTTCAATCTAAATTAAATGACAATCCAATTCAAAAAGCAAATACCTACTTTTTTAGTTATTTACTTTTTCTTCATATGAAACAGGAGACTATGTCCAATAGTATATATAGACAGACACGTGAAGCATTTACAGGAACAACCGATACACGGGCTTCAGATGTAAATTCGTTTTTTGCGAACACATTACCAAATCCCATTTTGGTGACGGATCCTAATTTAAATATTGCTAACCTTACAACGAGTCAAGTTGCTGGAACTACAGGGATTGCACCAGTTCTTCAAAATGTACAAGTTCAGACAGGTCTATCAAGTCAATTATTGGCACAGCGTCAGGCGCAGTGTGAATCGTCTGGATCTTTAGATAAATTTCAACATCTTACAAGTCTTGCAAACAGTCAGAACCCTACTAGCCCTGCTCGGTGTGGATGGATTTACAATACACAGAACCCTCAACGAGGTTCAGGTGCTTTTGGTACTTCATCGGGCCCGTATCAGGCACCTATTGAGGGTCAGTGGATGTGGGACCTTCAAGCTGCGAAAAAGAAGGTTCATGTGAATCTGTGCCAGAGTGTTCAGACGTGTGGTGATATTTCATCACCGATGTATAAGGGTCGCTGTGGATTCTGTAAGTCCTCAGGCAAGCCTATACCGATTACGGATGGTAGAGTCGCATACCCGTATGATCCTAATTTGTCGTGTGGCGCTGATGGACTTGTTACAGTTGGCACATCGTGCCCTCCTTTACCGACAGCCTCTTCCGGCACGCCAGGCACTCCTGGCTATGTACCGACAGATATCTGCGCATCTCTCCCTAACGGTGCTTTGAAGCGTGATTGCATAATACAAAAGGCTACACAAGCTGGATGCGAAACTACAGGTACACTGATTCAAGCACTCAATAATGGCTCAGATTCAAATTACTTAGACGCTTTAGTACAAGCGAAGGCATATTCAATTTACCAGCAGCGAGCTGTATTACCGTTGGATGAAACATCTCTTAAGACTGGTAAGATTGCTGTTGCGGATGCTTTAACTGAATTTAAGCGTGTAAATGATCAGGCTACATCGTCTGTACAGACAGGTTTACGTGCTTCTGCGCGTGATCTTTGTTTTAAATCTGGCGAAGTTGACAAGTACGACTTCTGTTCTGAAATAAGCGATACAACTCCGCCGCCATTTTCATTGGAGTGTCTTCAAAAGGTTTTCTTAAAGGCAGGTGGCCAGTCATCGGGTGCTCTTTTTCCTGTAGCGACCAATATCGCAAGAGAGTGGAATTCGCAGAGTAGCTGGTCATCTGTAAAGGCGAAAATTAAGCTACTCAGTGATGGTACAAACTCAACAGATCGTGCTAAACAACAGACTGCTATGTCCAATTTCCTAGGAATTCCTCTTGAAGATAAGTCAAAACCGCTGATGCCTAAGATGGCAGGTGTGGAGATCTTTTGGTTTACTCACCAGTGGGATGTAAATACTCCGACTATATTTTTGGGTCGCCGCATTCGTCCGACAATTCCTATGATTAACCAGTCGATGGATTTGAAGGGGACACAGGGTCAAGGCAATCGCACGGATATGACATCTTTTAATTACATTACAAATTTGTTGCCGCCGGCGGATACAAGTATCCGTATTCGTGTAACAGGTGACGATGGATATGCGACCAAGCTGAATTCACCGATGACAAGTTTGTGGACGTGGAAGTGGGCTGTGAGTGGCAATGAACTCACGTGGCTAGGATATTTCCCGCCGCAGACTACGTGGAACTGGTGGAGCTGCTGGGGCCTAACCGCAAAGGGTCCAAATATCTTACACGGATATTGGTTCAATGGAGGTGGCGGCTTCTTCTATTCATTGGAGTACCAGGCGAATTGTGCTGCAAACTGGTGGACCAATTGGTCATCTGGATGGGGACAAGTCCCGTCATCAATGTGCCATTTGACAAAGGAGCCATTTGCGCCTATGATTGAATTTGAGTCCTATGGAAATTACTCAGAGTATGGAGCGCCGATCAGTTTCTGCGACAAGCGTCTGAGTGGTAATAAGTTACAGTGGAATTTTGCGGGAGGTAAGCCGACAATGGTGCAGGCACCGGCAACTCCTACGACAGAGTTTCCGTTCGCAAAGTCCTATCAGCAGTTTGTGTCAAACACGGGTATTATGTCAAAGTATGGAATGAAGTTAGCTTCATTCTTGACAATGACAATGCTTGTACAGTTTGACGCAATGCCGAATAATGCCGCAAACACGCCTAATTTTACGTATTTTTACAATGCGGCAAGAAATCAATATGTCTTGTTGGAATTGATGGGAACGGGTGATTACAATACAGCCAAGATGCGTATTAATTTCCAGAGTCGCACGCGTGGCTTTTCAAAGATTGTTGAGGGGCCAACTCTCACAGCGGGCGTCAAGTATTTGATAACGCTGCGTATGTTACGTGGTAATGATACTGATATCTTTTCCTTGAATGGAATGCAGATTGGTGCGGCGCCGCTTTCAGATCTACAGAAGGATGGTAGCAAACTCCAGGAAAGTGCTATACTCGCGCCGACCTGGCCTTCTGGCGTGTTTGACAAGACTGTATTTGATGATCCGAATGATGGAGGCAGTTATGCGCAGCACATTGGATATGCTGGAATGCGCGTGTACTGGACTCACTTTTTTGATTACAATATGGATGCGGCGGCAATCAAGAGAGAGGCTAATCAGGATTGGTTAAGCACGTGGTATGCGTAGCGCCTGTGGTATGCGTAGCGCCTGTGGTATGCGTAAACTTTTTTTTGTAGAGAGAGAGTAAAGAATGGACATGTATACGCAGTTCTTCTGGTTTTTCTCAATTCTTTTTGTTGTATTGTCTGGATATTTACTCTGCTGTACAAAGCGGACTAATATATTTTATGCGCAGATTGCTTCCGGATGCGGTATGTTTGCTACCAGTAAGATTGGGCGTACATTTCTAGGATTAGAGTAATCTGTCCACTTAAAATAAATCTCTAAAAATTGATTCTTGTCAAGAACCAATTTTCAGATATGAAATATGTTCAATTAAGCCTAGATGACTTCTTTACAATGCAATCTACTAAGCAACCAATTATAAAGAAACAGATTGATTTAACAATGACAACTGCAAAGCAACTCCTTGAGCCACTATTTATTCGGCCTATTCCTGATGACCCCCGCTACACAAAACAACTTGAAGAAGAATATGAATTAATTGATAAAAACTCATTCGCTCCAGTGTTTCTTCAAGTACGTACTGTATTAGAGATTATTCAATCACTCGGCCCACCTGCTCCACCCCATATTATTCGTGGATCTGCTGGGTCTTCACTTGTTACCTATTTGCTAGGGATAACGCACGTAGATCCAATTCTAAATTGTATTGAATTAGCCAGATTTATGAATTATTTGCGAAAAGATATGCCTGATATTGATATTGATGTACCTTACAATCGCCGTGAGGAAATTTACGGTCTTATTGCAAAAAAGTATCCAAATCAAGTTGGTCGTGTCTCAAACTACTGTATGTGGACTGATAAAGTAAATACACGACAGTCAATCAAAGATGTTCTTACTAAACACAATAAGCCTATTCCGCAGGCAGTAAACCGAAAAGGCGCAGTTCCAGAAAAATTCCTTACAACTGCCGAACTCAAAGAATACAAAGACATTAAAGAGGGTCGTCAAGGAAAACTTAAGAATTACAGTAAACATTGTGGAGGGATTGTAATCTTTGAGGACCAGGGTGAAGTGCCAGAAGAATTGCGACTAAAAGAAATTGAATCCAATGGTGTACCTCTCTTTCAAATTAATCTGAATAAAGACGATACTGAAAATCAGGGACATATCAAGATTGATTTACTGAGCAACCGAGGACTAGCTCAACTAGCCGATATTTATCCTGAATTACCTCTTATCTCGTATCCTGATCGTGATTTTAAAACGGAGAGACTCTTTGCTAAAGGATTAAATATTGGGATTACTCTTGGTGAAAGTCGCGGAATGCGAAAACTCTTTATGAATATGAAACCAAAAGGAGTTGGTGATCTTGCAATCGCATTAGCACTTATTCGACCGGCAGCGGCTGCTGAGGGGCGAAAGCAGGAGTTTCTAGAAAAGTGGCGAAAACTGGATACAGATCATACACCTTTAACACAACCGATTGTCTATGATGATGATGCTATTCATAAAATTCGATGTTTGCTAGGATGTGATTCAGCAGAAGCAGATCGTTGGCGTAAGGCCTTTGCTAAAGGAAATGCGCGAGCCCGAATTGATTTCCGTATGAAGATGATTGATAAAGGCTTTGTTCGTAAAGATATTGATCGGGTGATTGATGATTTATCGCAACTTGTCTATTACAGTTTCTGTAAAAGCCACGCAGTCTCGTATGCTCAACTCGTCTGGGCTCTAGGATTTTGGAAGGTACATAATCCCCACGAATTCTGGTGTTCTGCTTTAAATCATTGTAATTCAGAGTATAGAAAGTGGGTCCATTATCGAGAGGCTCGGTGTTCAGGACTTTTACTGAGTCGTCAGCCACCTCCTTATCGTGTAGGGCAACGTCTTTTACAAGGCAACCAAACTCCCGCATTAGTTCCTATCGAGACGTTTGAACAAACACTCCTGAAAAATCCATCATCTATTCAGGAATTCAAAGAGTTTGGATACTGGACAAGCGAAAGTTTCTTGCCAACGTGTGGAGTTGAAGCAGATCCCCAATTGCGCCTTGATGGTAAGCGATCTGTAAAATTCAGAGGTATTATTGCGTGCGGTCGGACCATTTCACGCGAATGGGGTATTGCTACATTGATTTGTATTGGTACAGGAAATCGGGAATATATTGATTTAGTTATACCTGATAAGAAAAGGGGTGATTTGTTCTCCTGGTTAATAGTGGAAGGAAAGGGAACACAGCAGTGGCCAGGATCTATTGATGTTACAAGTATTCGGGGTGTTGCGGTTAAATCATTAGACCCGTGCGGATTTTAGATGAGCGTTTTTACTAAGAAAAACTTATAATTTATGTATTTTTTTTATTATTTCAGATGCCGTTAGAATTTCTGCAGTAGGAAAATCCTTTTTAATGCTAGTATTCATTTTATCTACATATTTTTTGAATTCATCAAATGATTTCATATTAACTATATCATTTGACCAAAAATGGTTTCTAAATTCATCGAATGGTGCTTTAATTAATACCTCTTCAAAATCAGTTTTATATTTACATAATAGATTCAAATCTCTCACTAGTTTATCCCTGTAATATTGTTCATAGTCTTTTCTTATAAGTATATAGACTATATCAGGTGTGAATGGTAAATCATCCATTCCCTGAAGTCCAACAAATACAATTTTTTTATGCTCAGATAATAGTATATTAATATCTTTTATTACACCTTTTTGAACGGTATCCATCCTTTTATGTTTTTTCCAATTATTTTCGTAAATATCATCTAAATCATAACCTTTAACTGATAAACTCTTTAAAAGTGTTGTTTTTCCTGATCCGGAAGCACCAGTTATATAAACTATCATCTTATTATAGATGCTCGTTTAAAAACCAAACAAGTCTAAGATACAAGGTACCTAAATACAGAGTTAAGAAAGCCATTAATGGAATCTATTGACGCAATTTACCTTCTCTGCCATCCTGAAAAGGAACCATCAAGATGGGAGCGATTAATTAAACACTTAGATGAACGAGGATTGCCGCAAGAAAAGTATTTTCAGGTTGCACCAACGTGGTCAGATACATTGAATCACAAGGTCTTTGATCTCTATGATCCGTTCTGTCCTAGAGCCTGCCCTTACTTGTCGTGGAAAGGTCGTTCGCTTACACTTGGTGAAATCTCACTGGTGTTTAACTTCTGGTCTGCGGTGGATCACGCGCTAGCACGAGGCTTTCAGTATGTAGTCTTTTTTGAATCAGATGTCTTTCTCCGAGATGACTTTATGACACGATTTGGTGAAATGTGGGATCTTTTACAGAAAACTGAGTGGGATTATGTTAGCTTGAGCGATGGTGTAGGCAGCCACGCCAAGGATTACACATCAGTCTATCAACGGACAAGTGTGCAAGATCCACCGCATATCTTTCCATTCAGATGTACAGACTCTATGGTGTTTCGTGTGTCTGTGCTGGCAAAAATGAGGCCGAGAGCATTTCCATTTAGAGAGTGTCTCGATTGGGAATTAAATTACCAATTGGGATCCATTGGAGGAAAAGCACTTTGGGTTGAACCGCATCTTGTTGAACAGGGTACATGTAAGAATCGTATGCCGACATCACTGCCATCTTAATCTAAGCCTTTACAGTCCACTCAACGCAGAGAATCTGATTGGCATTCTGATCGGTCCACTTGATCGTGGTGATAATCTTGCCGCTCACGCTAGGGAATTCAGTGATGCTCTTATCTGAATGATGACCGACTGTTAAAGGACACGGATCGGGGCAGCAACCACCACTCATTTCTGTACAGAGATCATTGACTGTGGGGCTGAAGGGAATACCATTGAAACTGAATGCGTAGCTCGCTGTGCCACCGGTTACTTCAGATTCCAGATCGTAGTCGAAGGTGGTAGTCACGGACTCGCCGGCCTTGGGCGCATCGGGTACAATGGAAATGACAAGATTCTTGGCGAGATCGGTAGAGGATCCGCAATTACGATAACTTGCATTTGCAGATGTTAGAGAAACAGCAGCAAGTGCAATCATAAAGATGGAGGACATGAATGTCATTATACTATACTAACAGGTAATTAGGGGGTCAATTTTTCACTACTCTTTTGGAGGCTCAATAACAGGCCCCTTAGGAAGTCCTGTCGCAGGATTCGCCTCCACATAGCCTACAGGCTTACTGAGTTCAGGATCTGTTGTATTGAAAAGAAGATAGCCGAGTGGTTTTCCAGTTCCATCTTTCTTGATTTGGTAAAAGTATTCATTCTTACGATAATTGATGCGCTTAGGCTTTGGCTTAGCAAGCGCCGCTGCCGCCGTGGCCGCAGCTTCATTTGTGGCAGCTGCTGCGACTGGAGCGGGAGGGAGTTGGACAATCTGAGCGACGGCAGGTCCTTCAGGATTTGGTAGAGCAGATTGCTCAGTGACGGCATTTACTGCTATAGGAGGAGCAGCAGTCGGCGTAGCCGCAGCAGGAGCAGCAGCAGCAGGAGCAGCAGTTGGCGTAGCCGCAGCAGGAGCAGCCGCAGGAGCAGCCGCAGGAGCAGCCGCAGGAGCAGCCGCAGGAGCAGGTCCAGCAGTTGCAGTCTTCATCTTGAATTTAGCTTCCGTTTCAGTAATGTCCTTCTGAAGATCAGGGTGATAGGCAAAATCGCCAATTGAATTACCTAGATTCAAGCAACGGAAAGATCCATCATTATTGTCTACATAGTTGAGTTCGCAATCAACAGCAACTGTTTTCATAAGAGTTTGAAGAGATCCAATGACACGCTCCTTTCGTAAACTAATCAGTAATACACGCTGGTCACTGGTTAAGATAATCGTACGATCATCTCCTTTAGCGCCTCCACGTTGTAACGCGCCTTCAGCTGCTACTTCTTCAGGAACTGCTTCTTCAGCAGCGAGAGGTGCAGCTTCAGCAGCGAGAGGTGCAGCATTAACCTCTTCTGCTTCTGCTTCATCTTCACCCGCAAATGCTTCTTCTTCATTGACTTCCTCTCCGACCGCTAAAGGTTCAGCTCCAGCAGCGGCTACTCCAATCGCAGGAGCAGCAGGAGCAGCAGGAGCAGCCGCAACAACATTTCTCATCTCCTCGCGAACCTGCATCAACAGTTTTCCAAGGCGATTCTTACCATTCTTCAGACGACCTTCACCCCAATACGCATCCGGTCCCGCTTCAATTAAAGTCCTAGTTCCAGTATCTTTCAATTGCTGTAAAAGGCCAGGATTCTGTGAGAACTTGGCTCTTAATCCAATTAGCATAAAGTCTTCTCTAACACGATTCCAATCATCACGTGGTCTCATATCTTTTTGAGCACCAAGTGCCTTTGCTCTCGCAGGAAACGGCGCCACGCGAATTGCCTCCGCCCACCCAGGATTATCCGGAAACTTCATTGCCTGGAAATAGTGCTCAACTGTCCGATAGACTTTACCTTTAATCACCATCTGCGAAGGAGCAAAATTACTAAATCCACGGTACTCGTTGTTCAACTTACTGTAAAAACGAATCGGCCCATTTACGGCATTCTGCGCTCCTGGAGCAACTGCACCTTGAGGCACGGCTTCAACAGCCTCAAAGAGACCCGCCGCGATCGCTACAGACGGATCTACTTCACGCGGTACAGGGACACCCAGAGCGGCAGCTTCCTTTGCATTGTACGAATCGCTACGCTCTAGTGTCTTGTCAATCGCCTGTGCCTTGATCGCTTCCTCAGGAATCACAGTACAATACGTAAAAATTTCAACTGTCTGCTGATCTTTGGGTAACTCCATATGCGAACAGATACGCACAGCACGACCCTTGACTTGCTGAGTTCTTACTGTGTTCCAGTACGGCTCCATTACGTGAACTCCCCGCACACACTTGAGTGACAATCCTTCAGCACCCGCTGAGGTGATACAGAAGACCCGGCACAATTCACCCTTGTAGTTATTCTGCCATTTGGCATCACTCAGAACCTTTTGCATTGAAGGTGACAGCTTGTCAAAGCGAGCATTGAATACATTGACAGCCGCCGCACGCTGCTCCTTTGAACCTGTGCCAGTAAACTCAATGTAACGGAACTCTTTGGCGGCAGGACCCTTTGCAAGAGATGTGGCTGTCTTTTGCGAGAACTGGAGTTTGCCGTCGGCTCCCAGATTAATCTCAATCGGTACAAAGCCATTGGCTTCCATACAGATTCCAAAAATTCCAATACCTTCCATCTCAAGAAACTGCGAATAGACCAAACTGCTTCCCGGAAGATCCTGGATTCGTTGGAGCATCGCCGCAAACTTTGGACTGTACCTGGCCAGATTCTTATCAGCTGGACCATCGAGTTGTAGATTTGTTGAACCAATCTTTCGCAGAGCCTCCTTGGCTGCCCGAATTGCCCGCCGATAGGCTTCAGCCGCTTCTCTGGCACCTGGAACGATTGCAGAAACAGCTACACCTGGTTCACCGACATCGGCAGCAATCTCAGCGGCCACTTGAATATCCTCAGCTTCCGCAGCTGCCTCCTCGGCAGAATCATTGCGACCTGCCGCCTGATCTTCCACGTCAACATCCACAATCTGATCACGATCCTTACCAGTTTCAGAATCTAGGTCGTCTAGATTTCTAGGCCGGGGTCTCGTAATGCCATCCGGAAAGACGAAATTACAGGCCTGGCGGCTGCTCATACGGTAATTGCTTGATGAAGCCATTCCAGCAACCTCATTGATCTCTGCCCAGATAGCGTCACCCGCAGTAGGACCCACACCAGCAGATGGCTTGCTCATCTCAATCTGAATCTCCTGGTTGCGGAACTTGTTGTACATTTTCAATGCGTAGCCCGTCAAGGGTACACTCACAATATCGTCTTTTGTGACAGTCGGCATCACATCGCCCTGAATACCTCTGTAATACGACACAAGCCCACGAATACGTTTCTTCAGAACCCAGTCATTCTTTAATGTGATTCCGTCCTCCTGAAGAAAGGCTCCACGGAATGTACTGTCCCACGATGGCAACAACTCCTGGGCCTTGAGTGTTGGCTTACCTTTAATGACGATGCGATCGGCCTTCAGAGTCTTCTCGAGCGATATATAGATTTCATTGAGTGAGGGGGCAGCCTTGCCAGGTTCACGCCGACGAATGCCTAGGAGTTCAGAGTCATCACCAAAGACTTTACTGAATTGTTCGGGTAGCCGAGTGACGGTGACTGTCAGACTGCCTTCGGAGACTTGGAAAAAGACAGTGTCTAGATCTTCATTGAGATTTACAGCTTTTTCAATGATGGTTCTCACATCTCGTATGGGTTCAACGGCCACGATGAACTCAAAGGTGTGAAGCGGTCCGTGCAAGATATTCATCAGAATACCGAGTTCTTCAGGGAAGTTGATGAGTGGAGTACCGGATAGACCTATGACTTTCGTGTTCTTGGCGTCCATAAAGAGACGGTAAAAGAGATATCCACGTTGATACTTCTTCGTCTGATTACACAAAGGTAACTTCTGGCGTTCAACTGTCAGTTTCTCAAGAGGTAGTGACCGACGACCGCCCTTGTTTACGAAATACGGTTCAAGAGATCCCTGAATCAGACGAGTCAGATTGTGAATTTCGTCAACGACGATGACTGCGTTATCAAATATCTCAGGAGTTGAGCAGACCATTCGCTTCAACTCAGTCGCCGTAATGCCGTTGTAATTAATAAAAGTGATACGGTTTTCAATGGTGGCCTTGATTTGTGTGGTGATCTCATCCTTCTCTTGGGCTGATAGACTGTCAAAATTCGGCGTCTTCTCCTTGTCAAAGTCAGGAACCCAGATACGCGTGAGTTGATCACGTCCTTTGCCTCGCTTGACAAAGTACGAATCGGGAATGCCATAGACATTTTTGGCAAAGATCTTAACCATTTCGGGATCTACGTCACCACCTGGCACAAGTGAGAGTGACACCCAGTAATTCTGTAGACGAAAGTGTTTGAAGCCGCAGAAGCTGATTTCACTGATGAAGTTGTCCCGCAAACTGAACGGAGTCATTACAATCACACGGCTTCCACGAGTACCGAACAGTGCTTCGGCCGCTGCGATAGCTGAGCAGGTTTTGCCGCTGCCGAGACCGTGGTAGACAAGCAGACCCCGATACGGCGTCTCAAATCGGAGATACTCGCGAATAAAGGCTTGGTAGTGATAAATCTTGACTTCTTTACTGCCTTCTTCGCCTTTGGCTGCGCACTTGGCAACGTCGAGCAGTTTCTGGTTGCCTTTCGGAAAGATGGGGGCGTACTGGTTGATGAGGAAGGAGCCGAATCCACGACGAGATATAGGGACGAATGTATCGGGAGCGGGCTCAATGATGTAGGGATTGGCAGTTTCCGTATTGAGTAGACGTTTACTGAGCGCTTGGAGAGCTTGAGGAAGACGACCAACTTGTCCAGCTTGAAGGTCCCGAGAAAGGACATTGAGGCGACTGTACACACGAGGCTGTATAGGGCCTCCGGGAACTCCTTTACCTTTTTTAGCACGTTGTACAAGTCCAGGAAAGGCAGCGGCAGCACCTCTTGCTCGTTCTAGGTCTCCGGCTTCAGGTTTTGCTTTTGGAGCACCAGGTTCTCGTTCACGCTTCTCACGCTTGCGATCCTTGAACATCTCAGGCTCAGCCTGAACTGGCTGACCGTCAACTTCACCACGTCCTTCATCTGCTTCAGCGCCTTCGGCATCTCGGAATTTGCGAGGATGAAAGGTTGCAATGTCAGTCTTGACTTCTAAAGGCAAAGGTGTTGCTTCCAGAGCAAGGGAAACCTTTGTTTTTGTAAAGGGTTTGAACTTCGGTACTATGCCCGAGGACGACATTCTATCTGTTCTCTGATGTTTTCTTGTAGCGCTACACAGCGCTTTGTTTACTAGCGACTAGTAGTCGTCTGTTTCATATAGATCTCAAGTGCAAGACGACTAGCTTCCTGCTCGGCGACTTTCTTGTTGCGCGCTGTGCTCGTGGCAACCACCTTGCCTTGCGGATCAAGTACACCCATCGTAAATGTACGGTCGTGAGGAGGTCCTTCAACACTGACTTCAGAGTACCGAGGAGGTATGTGAAACTGGGCCTGAAAGTACCGAAGAAGCTGATCCTTGTAGTTCTTATCTTCAGCGATCATCTTGGCAAAATTCACGTGCTTCTCCATAATGGCCGTCACAAAGCGACGAGCCATATCGTAGGCTACACCTTCATTGCCTTCGTGCTCCATAATGGCGTCGATCCAAGCTTCAAGCAAGCTTCCGAGAATTCGCAGATTTTGGCGGCCGTCGCAGACATCTTCAACGTGTCGGCTGAGAATGAGATAGGGCGCGAACCCCATCTTCTTGGCTAGCTCACCGAGGTTATTGTTATTGACAATTTGGGTACGAAGACTTGTTAGAAACCCTTCACCTTGTCCAGGGTATCGCATCTTGAGGTACTTCCCGACAATTGCTGATAGAACGGAGTCGCCGGCGAATTCAAGTTCTTCATTATCGGATTTCTTGAGCGCGAGACAGCCTTCGGGCTTTTCGGCCATCACCATGTGCTCTCCACCTTCTTGTTCAGCCCAGACTTCAGGTCGGTCCACGTAGGATTTATGTACACAACTCTGTGCAAAATAGTGGAGCTTCTTGACCTTGAAATCGGGGCAACCATACCGGCGCATAATGCTTTCAACATCTTGCGTCGTGATGTCTTTGTTTTTCAGATTCCAGGGGTTAAATATCTTTACAGCAGCGTCAGTCATCTACAGAATAAATGTAAAGTTGGTTTAGATAGGATGTCATCAAGTCCTCCACCTCCTCCACCTCCTTCACCTCCAGTACCACCTCCAGTACCGCATTTAGATAAATCAATTAGTAAATGGGAATATCTTTATTTTCCGACTATTGCTAATGCTCGAGATTTTAACACAAAAGCAACTAGAGATGCCAATATTTCATATAATATAAGTTCTATAGATTCAACATATCCTATTATTATACAAATTAGTAAAAATACAGTAACATCTACAAATCTTGAAATTAAAGACAATGTATTTACTTTTAAAAATCAACCTATAACTGAAGCTGCTCTACAAAAAGCTTTAACTGACAATAATGGTCAGATTGTAATTAAAAAACTAAATACACTTTACAATAAATGGGAAACACTAACAATTGATCCTGCAACTCCTATTAAGGAAACAGCTGATGCTGCTGATGCGGCTGCAGCTAAGGCTGCTAATGCTGCTAGAATTAATTCTTTTATTACCAAAGCTATTACTCTTGGATTTACTTATACTAAGGATACAACAGATAATAAGAAACTACACCTCGATATCATTAACAGCAGCGCATTAGAGTTCGATCCATCAATTGAGTTTAACCCACCCACACCACAAGCAGCAAGTGCATTAGCAGCTGCGAAAAAAGCTGCAGACGCAAATCCAGGAGACCTATCATTGAAGAAAGCATTAGCCGCCGCTAAACTTGCAGCGAAACCAGTAAAACTGGACACTAACGGTAAAATAATTCCTATGAAAGCGTCAAATACTACTACAATTGCGCCTTCTTTTATGCCAAATGATTTTGATGAAGTAAACAAAAGATCTGAAAGTTTTAAGAAACTTGAAGAACTCTATACTGGAAAAGATGAAGCTGGAACCCCTATCAAAGATGCAGCTGGAATGCCTATCAAAGATGAAGCTGGAATGCCTATCAAAGATGAAGCTGGAAACTTTATCAAATACGCTATAATATATGGATCATTTACTAGCGACAAAAAGTACAGTGAATTTTCTAAACCTGAAGAAGTGAAAAAATTTGATTTAGATTCAGATTTAGATAAAAAAGCTGCTGCAGAAGCAATTTTAAAAGGTCAAGCATCAAAAATAGCACAGCCGCTACTTTCTATCTATGTTCCTACTGCTAAAGTTGTTGAGTTTGATACATTTATAAAAACAATAAAAGATTCTGCAAATAAACCTAAGGTTTTATATGCAAAACAAGCAAAAGAGGTTGCATTAGACGGTGTCAACTATAAAATACTAACTACACAATTTAATGATTTGAAAGCTCTTAATGCAAAAGAAATTAAGTCAATTACTGACAAACTAAAGGAATTAGGAGGAAAACCTGTACCCAAAGCGGTTCCTACAACTCTCGAGGAACAGGATGCAAGAATTGAAGAGATAAAGAATCTTAAATTATACTATCCTCCTGGCAATGAAACAAATACAATTGGAAGTGTTCTCTTTTCTGGGTTACCATTAAAGGATGATGCAAAGGATAAGCAATTAATACAAAATGCAATTAATTACTTAGATAATTTAACTAAAAATAGAGACTTTACCATATTTATTCCTAAACCGATTGATCGTGCTACACAAGTTATTATAGATAAACAGAATGCACTTATACAAGCTCAAATTGCTATAGCTAAAGCTGCAAAGGATGCTTACGATTTAGCTAGTAAGACAAAGCCCAGCACTCCCGCTTCACAGAAAATAATGAATGATAAATTAAATGAAGTTCAAAAAGCAAAAAAAGAAATATTAAGATTAAGTGATTTAATATCGAGTATAAAAGGAGAAATAGTATATGCTTCAAAACCTATAACAGGTAGTAATGATGAAGGAGATCCTGTTGCAAAATATCTATACGCAACTTGGTTATTACGATACACAGGGAATGAAAAATATATTAGGCTTCAAGCTCTAACTGACTTTGATCAAATTGCAAAGGATAAGTTAGATACTGCAGAAAAAGCTGTGGCTGCTGCAGAAAAGGTAGCGACTTCAGCGAACCCAAATAAAGATGCTATTGAGGCTGCAACACTAGCATATGGTGAGTTAATTCAAAAGTTTGAAGAGCAAGTACTCAAAGAAGAAAAAGCACAACTTAACTCTGAGAAAGGATGGGATTCTTATTGGGAGTGGTTAGGAATCTCTAAACGATTACCTGAAGAATTAAAAGAGTATGATGTGAGTCCAGGTGAAAAACTTGATAGCTCTTTTGCTGAAAAGAAGAAATTATCGGATTTATCAGATACCCAGCTTCAAGTTAAACTAAGGAGTCGCATTGATACTGAATTTAAGATTTTCTCATTTGGAAGATGGCTTATAAAGTGGTTTGATTCTGCAGTACTTTCTCGAGTTTTGAAAAGAGACCAAATGATATCATTACTACTAGAGCTACCAACACTTCCAACTTCAGAAGAGGATCTGAGGGATATATTAGCAAGATCAATACATTTTAATAAGTTTGCGCGTATCTTATATACTCAGGCGGCGGGTGCTGGAATTATTAATGCTGAAAGAGAGTTGGGTTTACTGTATCTAAATGGCCCTGGGCCAAAAGACACACAAAAAGCAAACTACTATTTAACTAAAGCTGCTAAGGCGGGTGATCCAGGTTCAATAAGGATTATTGAAAAGGGTCTTGTGACATCTGACACTACAGTAAAGGATTTATTTGCTAAAAACCCGTCGATACTTACAGTTACTCCTGTGCCTCCTCCTACTGGGTTGATTACAGGAGTAGCAGGAGCAGGAGCAGCAGGAGCAGGAGCAGCAGGAGCAGCAGGAGCAGCAGGAGCAGCAGGAGCAGCAGGTAAACCTTCTGTTGCATCTTCTAGTTCAACTCCTATCACAACGACTACATCTGATATTTTTATAAGAATAGGCAGTGAAACATTTAATTTGAAGCCAGCGAATGTTGCAACTCCTATAATATCTGGTGCACCAAATTTGCTTACATTTAAAGATTTTACTGAACGATTTCCTGAAGAAACCAGAAATATTGTTGCGAAGTATTGGATAATTGCTGATATAAGTAAAAATCCAGCGTCAAATCCTAAGAAGGATGTATTCCATATTCCTTGTAACCAAAAAGATATACCGATTCTTATAACTGCATTTGAAAAATACAGTGAAAAGCTTACTGGCCTTGCTACACCAACTCCTGCTACAACTCCTGCTACAACTCAGCAACAGGAGTATGCTAGACAAAATATGCTAGTCACTCAATATTTAGGTGTATTAAGGAATCCTACAACTGCTACGCAGCCTTGTATTTCGGATGCAACTATGTCACTTGTTCCAACTATTGGTTCTACTGAGACCGAAAGCAAAATGAGTATTAATCCAAATGCAATGTACTATGAGATTCTACCGAAGTTATTCTCACTCTTATATAATAATGCAAAAATAAATAAAGACTTAAATCTTCAGTCAGTCTTTGGCAAGTATACAACTGCAGAGGATATTAGCACACTCTTTGATACTCTAAGAAAAGAAAACCCTGTTGATTTAGCTACATTTCAGAACACTGATGGAGTACCAGCAATGATTAAATCTATTATAGATTTATATCATTTATTACCTGTATTATTTCCTGAGACGTATGGCAATTTAGCTGTTGCTGGTGCTCCTGCTGTTGCTGGTGCTGGTGCTGGTGCTCCTGCTCCTCCTGCTCCTCCTGCTCCTCCTGCTCCTCCTGCTCCTCCTCCTCCTCCTGATGGTGCTAGTGCCTACAATCTAAAAGAAAAGATTAAGGTTGTAGTTGTAGGGTTCGGCTTTGAGGATCCAATAAATAATAAGATCTTAGATGCTTTTCAAAGTGCTAATGATTTTTATCTAACTAAGAATTATGATGGGGCCGCCGAACAGATTAATACTGCCTTAAAAGAAATTAATACTGGATTAGAATCATTATTTGAAAGACTGATTACAAGTATTGCTACATTTATAGCAGAATATGCAAAACTCCAAGAATTACGTAAGATAGCAATGGACGCTTTTAAAAAGAGACCATTTGAAGTATTTAATTATAAAGATAAGGTTGATGCTATTTGGCTAACTTTAACACCAACAACGACAGGTGATTTAGCAAGTATAATTAGAAGTATAAATGTATTTATTGCTAAAGAAAAAGAAATTGATACATCAATTATTGCATTAGAAGCAGCACTAAGTAAAGATAATGCAGACCATATTGCTGCGACTGCTGCTGCTGTAGATGCTGCGACTGCTGCTGCGACTGCTGCTGCGACAACTGCTGCGAATGCTAAGTGCGCTGAAAGTACTGCTGCTGCTGTTGCTGCTGCAGTTGCTGCTGAAAAGGCCAGTACTGCTGATACAGTTGCTGCTGCTGTTGCTGCTGAAAAGGCCGCTGCCACTGCTGCAATAGATGCCGAAAAGGCAGCTGCAGCTATTGCTGCTGATAAGGCCGCTGCTGCTTTTGCTGCTGAAAAAGCTGCTTTTGCCGCTGAAAAGGCCGATCTTGTTAGTAAACAACTTAAACCAACTCAAACTGCAATAGAGACTAGTGAACTTGAATTACTAAATGAACTTGTTACAAATCTACTAGGATATATGGAGGCTGGTGGTGATGTTGAAGACCTCTCATCTAATCTAGAACTTCTACAGCAGCTCACTGCTGCTAGAGAAGCAGCAGTCGCAGCAGCAGCAGAATTGGATAGTAAAGAGGAAGAATTAGTAGATCTACGAGACCGAGTAAGACAACTATCTGGCACTAACCTCGCAGATATTCTCAAAGGAAAAAAAGAAATATATAAGACTATTTCACAAGCAATAAAAAATATATTAATTGAATTAATGAATAAGGCGAATCCACCATCTGAAAGAATGAAGGGTGAAAAAGATGAAATTGATACTTTAATTAATGAAATTACTGGCGATGAGTATAATGAAAATATAAATGAGTCCGACTTAATTACTAATTTACAGTCTGCGATGACAAAACTTGCTGAATTATCAAATAGTGGATGGAAGACAATATTTGAAGAGGATGAATCCGATGAAGACCCTGCGGCTACAGCAGCCATACGTGAACAAGCACTAAGAGAACAAGAGGTAGCAAGATTAGCAGCGGAAGCGGAAGCAGCAGAAGCAGCAGCAGCGGAAGCAGCAGCAGCGGAAGCAGCAGCAGCGGAAGCAGCAGCAGCGGAAGCAGCAGCAGCGGAAGCAGCAGAGGAAGCTCTACGGCTAGCAGAAGAAAAAGCAGCAGCGGAAGCATTAGCAGCGGAAGCAGCAGCAGCAGAAGCTAAACGGCTAGCAGAGGCTGAAGATAAACGGCTAGCAGAAGAAAAAGCAGCAGCGGAAGCAGTAGAAGCTCAACGGCAAGCAGAAGCAGCTGCAAAGGCTCAAAGGGAATTAGAAGAAGCGAGAACCGCAAGAGAACAAGCAGAAGCAGAAGCAGCTGCGGCAATGGCAGCGGCAGCTCAAGCTAATCTTAACAGGAAAACAGCGGCAGAAGCAGAAGCAGCAAGAGAAGCAGAAGCAAAAGCGGCAGCAGCAAGACAACAAGCAGCAGAGGCAGTAGCAAGAGAACAAGCTGCAGAGGCAGCAGCAAGACAACAAGCAGCAGAGGCAGTAGCAAGAGAACAAGCTGCAGAGGCAGCAGCAAGAGAAGCAGAAGAAAAAGCAGCTGAAGCAAAAGCAAAAGCAGAAGCTGAAGCAGCAGAAGCTAAAGCAAAAGCAGAAGCTGAAGCAGCAGAAGCTAAAGCAAAAGCAGAAGCTGAAGCAGCAGAAGCTAAAGCAAAAGCAGAAGCAGCAGAAGCTAAAGCAAAAGCAGAAGCTGAAGCAGAAGCAGCAAAGGCAAAAGCAAAAGCAGAAGCTGAAGCAAAAGCAGCTGAGGCAGAATTAGATGAGCTTATGAATGAGGCAAATGATTTAATAAGTACTTCTAAAGATATACTTACTGAGAGTTTTAAAAATAGCTTAAATGATCCAGATCAAAAAATTAGAGATCCAGCTGTAAAATCAAAAAACTTCTTAATTACTGGTTTAGAAAAATCAAACCACGATTTACAAGAAGGAATTTCAAAACTACAAGCCACACTTGCTAATAGTAGTGCTAACGCTAAAATACAAGCCGCTACGGAGCTACAAAAAGAAATACAAAAAACCCTAATGGAGACTAAAGCATTTGGACAGGCTAATAGATCAGGTGGTGCAGATGCAGATCCTGGTGCTTTTCCTAGAGGAGCACCTGCTCTTTCTGCGGCTAAAACTGCTTCTTCTGCGGCTGTACCTGGTCGTTCTGGAGCATCAGCACCGGCTGCACCTGCTCCTTCTGGGGCAGCAGGGCAGGCTGTACCTCCTGCAGGTTCTTCCTCTAATTCTATATTTATTGATATGACACGAAAAACAATTAGAGAAAGACAAGCTTTAGCTTCAACATTAGGGATAACTGTACAGCTGCTTGATTTTTTACTAAATCTTCATACACAATCTGATTTTCCTGGTATTGAAGAACTTACTGAAAAATGGGTAACAAGTAAAGCATCAACAGCAGGAAAACTTCCACAGTTTATTACAACAGAAAACAAACAGATTAATGATCAATGGTTTGCTCTTAGCGATAATAAAAGAAAGGCATTGGTTGCAGACCTGCCTATTTTTTGGCTGATAAAACCAATAAAATCAGCTAATACAGACCCTGCTATAATAGAGTTTAAAAATAAATATAATTTAAGTGCATCACAACTTTCGAATACTTTAATAGCTTTACAAGCTTTACATAAAATTAATCAAAGCGGTGGCGGCAGAGCTGATACTCCAGCTCATATTATCCACAACTTAATAAAGAATGCGTATATAAAAGCGATTGAATCAAAAGATGCTGAAATAGCAAAAATAGAAAGTACACATATACAAACAGGAGGTACTCCTAGTTCTACCTATGCTTCCATTGGAAAAGCATATCAATTAACTCATTTATCTGATCTGGCAAAAATTGAAAAAGATGAAGCTATAATAAAACAGTTACTTGATAAAGAAGCGAATTACAATGCTTTAGTAGCAGAACGTAATAAATTAACTACAAATCTGAATGCTTTAGAATCTGATTTTGAACAATCTCAGCGCGATATGACTGGGTTTGCTACACAAGTAGAACAGTTAAAAACGCAACTAAAACAACAATCAAAACAGAAAGTAATTGAATTGAATGCTAGAGATGCACTCCAGGGACTTGGTGCTACTCGTGTTAGTGCAGCAAGGGCGGCGCAAATAGAAGCAAATAAACGTAGATCTAAGCCAAAAGGTTGGTATGGATCAGGTGGCGCCTACACATCAGCCCGTGGCCCCGAAGAACTCCCGAATATTCTTAACGAGCAAGATGCGTGGAACAAGGTCAATGATGCATACAATAGTCTTGAGCCCGAGTACAAGACGCTTCTGCCCCCTCCTGAACCCGCACCTCTCTCTTCTCTCGCAACACCTTTCCAAAACTACATCAATAATGAAGCGGATCCTGAAGCGCTTGAGGAGGCCCGTGATGCACTCGGTATGGTACCGCCTGAGGAGATTGATAACTACATCAACAATACTGAATACGAAAACGAAGCACAAGGCAATTCTGTATCTCAGCGCGTAACGCCGATGTACCAAAGCGCATTGCCGAGAGTTAAACCAGAGTGGGTCACGATTATGATCCGCGCTGATATTTTACAACAACTCTTACAAAACAAAATGGCTACAGTAGATGGCATCCGGCAAGTCTGATGAGTACTTTCCCATTAGCTTAAAAGCAAAATACTCCTTTTATTCAGCTTTAGTCTTTTTTCTATTGGCAAATCCTGAAACATACAAAATGACACAGATGCTGTTTGGATCATTTCTGACGGTTGCGACTGGAGGCTGCCCTACTCCGTCTGGTCTATTTCTTCACTCGGCTCTATTCTTTCTAGTTCTTCTTGGCTTGATGTTGTTTCCTCGTGATTCATAGAATCACGCGTTGGATTCTGCGAATCTACCTCGCGACTCGTAGAACAAATCGCATTCAAATCCGCAATAACACTTGAATTCTTTGACCACGAAATGCCTTTGTGTTTCTGTAAAAACACATACGCTTCTCCCGCTTCAAACGCTCTATCTTCAGACCATCCTAAACATAAACCTGTCGCTACAACACCTAGTAGTCTCCGTTTATCGGTGCTTGACCAGCGAGGATCTAATGGTCTCGCTGTAACACTATACAATCGACCATTTCTAAATCCAGCTGCCCACATTCTGTCTTTACTTCGTTAGCGTCGTTTAGACTAGAGTCTAAATTATTGAACACTATCAGAAGATGACAACTGTTGCGATTGCCCTTGTTGTTGCGATTGTTGTTGCAACTCTAACCTATCTTGCGATTCTCTACACCGGTGGCGGTCTATTATCTATGGATGGTATGTCCTCTATGGACGGTTTCACGGATACCTCTGGCCCGACCTTCACAATGTACTATATGAATGGCTGCCCGCATTGTGAAAAGATCAAGCCCGACTTCCAGAAGTTCGTAGCTGCAGGACAGACTGTAGTCAACGGAAAGGCTGTCAAGGTCCGTATGCTTGAGCAGGGTGAGGCGACCAGCGAAGTCAAGTCCCTCGGCATTCAGGGTTTCCCGAGTTTCTATCTTGCCACTGCTGACGGCGGCAATGTGGAATACACCGGTGAGCGCAATGTACCCGCCTATATGGATTTTATCAAGCAGAATGTCTCCTAGACAATCGTACATTTGGAGCAGTCTGAATCCATGTTTCAATCGTTTTTCGCCCTATAGAAAGCAGCATCAGCCGATCTTCCCGGCTTAATTCAAAATTCCACGACGGATAATGATCAATCGCGATTCGGCAAATCTTATGTGACCACTGCCGATACACTTCTTGATTTCTTCCTTGAATAAGGCACAGTAGTACCTTATTCATATAGACCAAGACATCTGCAAATCCTTCTGTCTTATCTACTGTTATATCGGAACCAAATCCTAGAGCCAGCATTGTTCGACGCTCATCCTCATTTAATAAAAATACTGGCAGATTTCCGTGAATTCCGCCATCTGTTAACAGATTTCCTGTGACCGGATCTGGCACAGGACAATAATAGAATGGCAGAGACATTGACGCTCGCAGAGCATCTACAATCCGTACAGTCGGTGTAGTCGCAAAGGAGAATTCACGAGGTTTTTCTGTTATTAGATCACCAGCCCAGCACCGAAAGCGAATGGGCGACCGAGTCTGTAGATCAGCGAAGGTTATTGATGGATCCACCTTGACGGCAACACGCAGAATTGACTCTAGGAATTTCACGAGATTTGTACCGTCATCTAGGCCGAAGGTTTCGGGGAAACCAATTAGACCTTCAGGCGTCAGATTCCGAATGACACCAAAATCGAGTTCAAGAATTAGTAGTTGAATTGTTTTAATAGGAATCTGGAGTGCCATCATAAACGCTAGGAAAGCACCGGCACTGACTCCGCAGTACTCTTTTACAGATCGCAGATGTCCTTTTTCTTCTAGGTGCTGTAATGCTCCTACAAGAGAAATTACTTTGACACCTCCGCCACTGAGCACAATGTGTCTCGGTGGGATCATTAGGAAAGTATAAGGAGTATATTTTTATATGGTGAAGAATAGATGCCTCCTAAGCCAGGTACAGGTTCAAGAGCAAAATCACCAAAAGGTCGTAGGCCTGCAGCAGCTGCTGCTGGGGAAGAAGAAAATAATGATAATTCACCTTCTGCTAGGCCACTTACAAAAGATGAAAAAACAAATGCAAGAACCTCTTTTGGAATATTGATGGGATGTATGAACCCACCAAGTGTATCAAGTTCATCAAGTTCATCAAGTTCATCGAGCTCGAGTTCATCGAGCTCTTCTGCAGCATCACCACCAATCATTATTCGTAGAGAAAATTTTGATCATTTAGTGCGATGGAATCTAAAACAGCGATTTAGTAATTGGGATGTTTGTAAAGATTTATTCAAATCAAATGCAAATGTATACTCAAAACAAAATAGAAATGTTCAAGAAGTAATGAAATTATTATTCAATACTGGAGCTGATCCTTGCAGTGCGCTGGACTCAGGTTTATTATCTATTGAAAATGCTGTTAGGCAAGAAGTTAATGCAAACCAAAGTATTCTTAAGCTACCGATTAATTATTTAGCAAAACCTGAAGAATATGGTGATAAAAAACTGCAATTACCTCCTAGCAAAACAAAATATATGTGTGATTCAGGAAAAGGAAGAAATTCGGTAAATCCTGATATGACTGATTTAGGACCTGCTGCTAATTGGACTGATCCTTTTTCAAGAGATCGTGTTGATTTAAGAAATGGATCATATCCTCCAGTGAATACGTGTCTACATGTTGAGAATGCTGTTTGGGAACTTTTTATTAATGCTGGCATATTTACTGATGTGTATATTATTATAACAGAAGATGCTGCTTGTATTGTAGTATTTACTATTAAATATAAAGGAGTTGCTCGTTATGGTGTACATATTGATCAAGCGTACAAAGCGAGGCCATTATCTGATTTTGGAATATTAGATTATAATGATGCAAGTCATTTCTTTAATCCTGCAAGAGGTGGACTAAAGGGAAATCCAGCAAAAAATACACTATTTAATACTGAGGGATCAGCTGATACTATTGAATTAATTGCATTTACTCTTGTAAAAGAACTATTAGGTGATGCTTTTTTTTCAATTCTAGGATATGGAATTGAAAACCTAATTTTCCTAACATTAGACAATATGGCAGGAGCTTTTGCAAATATGACAGGTGTAGATAATTTACAGAAAATATGGTCTCCTAAACATTTTGAAGGCCAGGAATCATCAGAAGCTGTAGCCTACCTTCATAGCAATAATCCTATGGATGATGCAAGAAGAAATAAACTTCGAAGAGTAAAAGATATTATACATCATAATTTAAATATAAAGACAAAAATAATAGCTTGGACTAGACTTGAAAATAAATCTTTTGCAGAAAAGCGAGTAAATTCTAAAGTTCTAAATTTTTTTGGAAATGTTGTAGAGTATATTACTCGTATTAATGATTTATTACGCTATGCATATAATGTTGTTATTGATGAATCAAATGTAGGACAAGCAAAAGACTATGTTGCTGCACTTAAGGCTGCTGCTGCTGGTGCTGGTGCTGGTTCCAGTTCCAGTTCCAGTTCCAGTTCCAGTTCCAGTTCCAGTTCGAGTGCTGCTGGTGCTGGTGCTGGTGCTGGTGCTGGTGCTTTTGGTGGTGATTATACTGAAAAGCAAATATATGAAGCGTATGCAAGTAAATTTGTAGAAGCAGGAAGAATAACTACTATTCCAACACAATCATTGGAAGTCGTGTATGATTTAACAAACTTAAATACATCTGTAAAAAAATTTGATACAACCTATAAGGTAATTGATATTATTTTAGGAACTAGAGGAACTGACTTACAGCTTCGCGGATTAGGAAATCCATTTTTACTTATTCCGTTTTATATTCTACCGCTTGAACCACTACCTCCTAGCCCTCCTGTAGGTAGAGGAAAAATTGCTCATAATATAATAGGAGCAGTTCCTTTACAAGGAAAGAGAGAACGAAATGCAGTAGATACTTCTGAAGAAGAAATACGAAGCCTTGCAATAAATGAACCAGTTATAAGAGATATTCGAACTCATATTCAAAGACTAAATGCAAATGCAGATTTATCCAAAAATACCCGTAAAAGACGTAATGTTAGAGAAGCTGCAGCTGCTGCAGAGCGATCTAGAGCAGCTGCTGGTGCAGCTGCTGGTCCACCTAATAGAAGAGGATCTACTAGAAGAGGAGTTACAGCAAAGGCTGGCAATGTAGCAGCAGGCGCTGCATCTTCTTCATCCTCTTCATCTTCTTCTTCATCTTCTTCATCTTCTTCATCCGCAGCACCTGCTCCATCTATAGCTTTAAATTTTAGAAGGACTGGTGCTGTCCTAGCAGGTGATGCTGCTGCAGCAGGTGCTTCTGCAGAAGGTGCTGTCCTAGCAGGTGATGCTGCTGCTGAATATGTAATAGAAGAAGAAGAAGATGAAGGTGCTGCTGGAGAAAAAGATCCTAAGCGGACACAAAGGGGAGGAGGAGGTTTTGATCAAGAGTATGGACAGTATTATATATCAAATATTAATTATCAACAAGATGAAGATAATGCAAATCCTGTTGATCAAATTAGAAAATTAATAGATTCTGTTCCCTTAGCTGATAAAACAAAACAATATTTAAGTAAAAATACAATTACACAATATGATATTTATACTTTATTTGAACATATAGTTGATATATGTGGAATTATATCGTATAATACAAATGTTATTAGCGAATTTATTACAAAATTTAAGGTATTAGTTAAACGTAAAGATGCAGTTGAAATATATTTAAATTTGATTGCTCAATCATCTGGTCAAGTAGATGCAGCAGGTAATTTTGTTGCATTTACATTATTAGAAAAATCAGAATACACTCCAATCCAGTTTGATCCTTCTAGGATACCTGCACCATTAGGACCATTGGTCCGGTTAGCAGCTACATCAGGTGTGTTTCAACCTACAGGTGTTTCAGGCTCACCTCCAAGGGCACCACCAGGTCCTGCCAAAGGTCCTTTTCCATCTCCTTCTACTGTAGGAATTGGTAGTGTTAGTAGACCTCCTAGAAACTTGAGTGGAAGAGCACTATTTCCGATGGGTTCCCTGGCGGGTTCTCCTAATGGCTCTGGTTCAGGTTCTGGTTCTGGTTCCGAGGGTTCACAACCGACTGGATTTGGAGTACATTCTGCTCCTAAGGTTGCCTCA
>Ga0209297_1000334_pt1 | contig 31249 bp, 29 predicted proteins | sample S_130805_MF_Meta_FD_187322 | JGI IMG/M metagenome (GOLD analysis project Ga0209297, IMG submission 187322) | Freshwater microbial communities from Lake Simoncouche, Canada to study carbon cycling - S_130805_MF_MetaG (SPAdes) (version 2) | ecosystem: Environmental > Aquatic > Freshwater > Lake ...
AATAATAAATTACCATCAACATATGATAAAAATAAACAAATAAAATCTTTAGGTAAATGGATTCATAACCAAAAAACAAATTATAATAAAAAATTTAATATTATGAAAGACGATAATATAAGATTATTATGGGAAGAATTTACTATTAAATTATAATTTTAATTCATTTTTTCTTCAAGTTTTTTTATTTTTTCATTAAGTTTTTTAATACATTCAATAAAAATTCCAGCCATATTACCATAAGAAATATGCATCATATTATTTTCGTTAATGATTAATTCTGGTAATATTTCATTCACTTCTTGAGCAATTAAACCAATCTCATTCTTATTTGTATCAGTACGTAAATATCTATAACCATTAATTTTTTCGACCAATTCTAAAGAATTTTCAATAACTTTTATATTCGTCTTTACTTTCATATCAGAAAGAGAACCCATATTTGCAGATAATAATGAATTATAAACATAACAATTACTTGTGAAAATCGTCTTATCGCAATAAATATTATTTAAGAAACTTGATTCGCCATTTACAATCAAAGTTTTAGCATAATCATAAGATGGATCAATGCCAATACCTACACCAAATGCTTCATTATTAATATCATTTACTATACATTTTAATAAAGGTTTATTACTAATAGTTGAAAAATTAAAACTTCCATAAACATTAAACATATATGGAGTTTGTATTGTGTTGTTATAAAAATAATAATTCCAGTTATCTGGAGATGAAATATCTCTACTATTATTAATTAAAAATCTACGTGGATATCCGAATGATATCTTATTATTTGAATTATTTCTAACTGCACTCGAAGATATATCAGCAAGTATACTATTATTGCCAATATTAATAATATTATAATTATTATTATGGGAAATAATATTATTACCATCCATATAAATTTTAAAACTTTCTGTTAAATCTCCAATTATTAGATTGCTATTAATATTAATAAAATAATTACAGTTTTTAGATTTTAGATTAATCGCAGGATAATAATAATTAGTATTAGTATTAATATTTAATATTGGATTTAAATTGTAATTAGTTGTAATTTCCATACCATTATCATAACCATTATCTACATTTATTTTTAAATAACTACGATTGATATTATTAAGTACATTGCCTATGTAAATAGGCATATTAAATGATGCATTATTATTAGTTATATTATAATTTTTAGAAGAGATATTAGAACTTGTTATATTTGATGCTAATATATTACTAGCATTAATATTATAGATATTTAAATTATTTATATATACATTACTTAAAATAGAATTATCTGCATAAAGAAATTTATTTATATTTGATGTTATAAAACCTTTATTGATATTAGAAATATTACAAAAACTAAAATTTATATTATTTCTACCTTTTATGCTACTTAAATTATAACATTCTATATTATCAATGCGCGAAATACCTTTAGTATATATATCATAATAATCATTATTATCAAAATAACCACCTAAATTTAATTTACCAGTTGAAGAAATAGATGATGCAAATGTACTATTTGAATTTGCATATAATAAATAAGGTGGATTAATTACCGTTTTAATATTAGTAATATAACTATAATCAAAAAAACCCTTCTCAATATTAAGAATAATATTTAAAGTAATAGTATCATCGTCATCACTGTAAATAATGCTATTTTTAATTAATTGATAATAATTTCTCATATCAGGTGTAAAAGTAGTATCAGAACCATTCGGTAATGTTTTTTTGGAAACTAAAGTCAGATTAAAATTATAAATATATCCAGAAGTTCCATTTTCGATAAATGATTTTGATGTTGCACTTTCTAGAATATTAAAAATGCTTGGGAAATTAAATACTGGTGAAATATTATAAGATTTATTATTATTGTTATTATTAAATAAATAATCAGGAAAAATCTTATTCTTGGGTACATAATTAATTAATGTATCATTATTATTCAAATTAAAATTAACATTAATTTGAATATTATTTATAATATTTGCAATAATATTATTAGTACTATTAAATGATAATACATAATTATTTAAAACAGTTGGATAACTTGTTATTTTATCATTAGTATCATAGATATATTCTATACCATTATATGCATAATATCTAGTATTTATAACTCTAGTATATGCAATATTTGAATAAATATTATAATTAACATCAAGATTTATCAAAGGATTATTAATAATATTTGAATTATTATCATGGTTTATATGTAAAGAACCTTGAGGTTTTATTGTACCAATGCCAACATAACCTAAATTATTAACAACAAAACTATTACTTGTTTTATATGCATCATATAAAATAATATTTGAACTACCTGACTCCGGTGTTATATATAAAGTCGCAATTGGTAAATTACTACCAATACTAACATTGCCATTCGTATCTATGCAAAAATTTCTGATTGGTAAATTATTATTAATGATATTACATGAGAATATATCAACAATATTTTTATTATTATTATTTTTATATCTTTCGATTAAAAATGGTATTTCATTATTTTCCTTAGTTGTATTTATTATATGGATAAATGAATCATAATTCATAGAACTAACTTGTAATCCTTGTATAACAGCATTATTAATAATCACTCTATCATTATAAGGACTAATAGTATTAACATATAATATTCCAGGATTCTTAACATATAAATTACTATTGATATATGTATTTGTATTTTCCAAATGAATATTACTATATAATCCAATATTAATTATATCATTATTAATATCCAATAAATTTTTATTATTTTTATTCGAAATTTTAAAAGTATTTTCTACATGTGCTAAATTGAAATTTATATTTGAATTTAAATAAATATTATTATTAGCGGTAGTTAATAAATCTTTAATATTAATATTAGTATTGATAGTAGTTAATGATGAATTCAATGTTAAATAATTAACATCAGATATACTATTACCTATTATAAAATTATTACCACTAGAACCACAAGAATATATACCTTTAAAATTAATAAAAGCATTTGATTTTGAATCAACATCTAAATTTAATGAAATTACATTGGGAGATGTATACGAATTTAATATAAAATTATTATCAACAAAATTTGCATTTTGTCCAAATCTACCAACAAATAATGACATTCTATATATTAATAAATTTTTATATTCTTATTTCAAAAATTTTATTATATATATATATTAAGAATAATGAGTGCGAATTTAGTCAAATATAATAATTATATCGAAGCGGTGAAAAAAGAAGGTACAAAGGTTGCTGCCGAATGGGGATTATTTAATAGAAATGTTGGTGTTGGATTATTTGACGAATTAAATAAATACAGAGATTATGAATATTTATTATCAAATATTGAATTACTTGAAGAAAAACGTTTATTAGATTTCGGTTGTGGTCCTGGTAGAAATATGCGTAATTGCACACAACAAGTAGCAAAAATTGATGGAGTTGATTTAATAGAACAATATTTTGGTCATGCTAATAAATATTTAACATTCTGCGGTTACGATAGATCCTCGTATGATTATTATTTAACCAACGGTTATGATTTATCTAATATATCAGATGAGGTATATGATATGATTGTAAGTAGCAATACATTACAATTTATTTGCATTTATGATATCCGATTTAATTATTTCAAAGAATTCTTTCGTGTTCTAAAATCAGGTGGTTTAATTTCTTTACAAATGGGTTATGGTGTACCATCACCAAATACTGTAAGTTATTCTAATAATACTTGGAATAAAGGCGACCCTTTATATTCAGTTGCTGTAGAGAATGTAAGCGAAATACAAAATGATTTAGAGAATATTGGTTTCATAAATTTCACATATCAAATTGTAAATCCTCCATTAGGAGATTCTAATCCATCATGGATTTTCTTCAGAGCCGAAAAGCCCTAAATACTAAAATAAAAACTATATAAATCATACCAAGATTTGATAGAATTTATATCAATTCTATCATAATATCCATTGGAATATTCTATTATTTTTCTAAGATTTTCATAATTAAATTCTATTTTCTCGTAATGATGAAAATCATTATTATGAATATAATGGTCATTCATATCATTAAGATAATTAATACCATAAAAATTATTCTTGCAATCATAATCAGTTATAATCACAAATGAATTATTGAAAAAAATAACATCACCAATATTTAATTCATTGTCATTTAGCGATAAGAAATTAAAATTTAGAGAATCAACCATTTTTATAATTATTTATTGCATAAAATCATTTTTTTGATTTTACATTATCACCCGGTTGATGAAGTCCAATTACATGTATTCCTATTTCATCTAACATAATTATTCTATCATCTGGAATTTTATTTGCAACATTCGCCCATTCCCATTCTATGCATTCGTCAGTAGTAACATTAGTATTAATTTGTTTTATATAACCTACCTTCATACCTATCAATCCAGTAATACAATCATTAGACCTATTTACAACTGTTTCATCATCATGAGAACCATATCTAATAATACAATCAATACCATTAATATCATAGTTATTAATGGTATCAATCAAATTACATTGATGGTCAATTATATATCTACCAGTAACTTTAATAACAAAATCATCATCATTCATATCAAATTTTTTAATTACATCTAAAATATCCATCAATTCCTTTAGACCTTTATTAGTACTATTAATACTATTATTATCTGTATATAAAACATCAACATTGAAATCATCTAAGAATGATTTAATATTTCCATTATTCTCGACTATAATTATTTTACCAATATCTTTAATTTTTTGTAATTGACGAATATTATTAGTAATACCAGTTATATATTGTTGCTTTCTAATATCATAATGCGATTGTATTAATGATGTTGTTAAAATCGCATATATCATTTTTTTATTATATAAAAGAAGAATGATTGTACCTTTATATAGATTTACACCATTTGGGAAGCAAATAAATTATGAAGTATATAAGGCTCTCGAAGAAATGAAAATAATAATCACAGGAACTAAACCTAAAACAATCAAAACTATTACTGATATCTATAACAAAAAAAAAGGTGAATTCACTAATAAAGACTTTGAAGATATTAAGCGGTTATTATTGGAAGATGATTTTTATATAAAACCTATGCAAATAAAACAACAATTAATACCAGTTTATGGAGGTACATTACCACCTAAAACAAAAAAAATAAAAGCAAGTAATTATACTTTAAAATTCGGTGTAGAAGTTGAATGTTTTATTGAAATTACTGACAAATTCATTGAAAAATTCTTGGAATATTTCAATAGTAATGAAGAAATGGAAACATCTAATTTAATTACAAATATAAATATTTTTATTTCAACGTACGAAATGACTAATGATATAAATCAATTAAAACAAGATTTGAAATTATTATTTGAAGATTATAAAAGAAATGAAGATTATGACGATGACGCAGATGAAATTATAACATTACTATCTAAAATTCTTAAAATGAAAAAAATTGAACCTAGATATACAAGTTATGAAATAACAAAAAAATATGAAATAAAAATTAAGGATTTTGAAGATACTGAAATAAAAGAAGATTTTGCTATAATGACTGATGGCAGTGTAGAATGTCTTGAAAAAATTTGTAAATTATATCATAAGATAGATGATAAACCTGATAATTTTACAAATATTGAAAGCAAATCAGTATTTGAATATATAGAATTTGTATCACGTATATTTGAATCTCCAACTGATGTTAAAAATGGATTGACAAATTTAAATAAGAAAATTGATGAATTTTTTGGTAAAGAATTATTTAATTCAAATAAAACTTCAAACCATATTCATTTCTCATTAAATAAAAATGGTGAAATCCAAACAGCAAAAGACCCTGAATTTATAATGGTTTTCATATCATTATGGTACATATTAGAAGAATTTATTTTTAGTTTATGTGCATATTTTAGAAAAGGTGAAAAATTTTGCAAATCTATATCATCGCATATAAAAGATTTACCTCTTAATATAATTAATGGTATAACCGAAAAATATATATTACAATTGTGTAGTACCCAATATTTTGATTTAACCGATAGGTCCCATACATTAAATATAACGAACCTATTTGAAACAGATATTAAATCGGATAAACCAACATTAGAAATTCGCATCAAACATGGCTCTAACGACCCAGAAGAAACATATCAATTTTGTATTTTAATAGAAAAAATAGTTAGAAAAGCAGAAATAATCCTAGAAGAATTACAATCACATAAAAATAAACCTATAATTACTTTTATAAACGAACATTATGGTATAACTGCTACTGAAATAAATCCAGATAGAATATTAAGTTTTTTAGGATGTACTCGAAAAGAACAAGATTATTGGAAATCTCATATAGAAAAAATACAAAAATTTAATAAGATATATAAATAGGAATGATAATACCTTTATATAGATTTACTCCCTTTGGGAGGCAAATAAACTATGATGTATATAAGGCATTACAAGAAATAAAAATACTAATTGCAAATACTAATCCTGAAACAATAACTAAAATTATTGATATCTATAATAAAACAGAAGGTGAATTCAGTAATAAAGATTTTGAAAAAATTAAAAGAATGTTATTAGAAAATCCGATATTTCATAGTAAAGAACCATCATTCCATAAATCACAAAGACAATTAATACCAGTATATGGTGGTACATTAGAAAAAAGAAAATTATCAGAAACAGATTTAACTGCTAAGACAACATCAATCAAATCTAAAAAACCAAAAACTTATTATACAGTAAATTTTGGCATAGAAGTAGAATGTTTTATTGAAATTACTGACAAATTCATAGAAAAATTGAAAACTACTTATACAAATGCAATGAGAATTGATGATAATTCTCAACTCGAAATTCATTTAATCGAATTATTTAATTCTGAAACAAAAAATATAAGAGAAGAAATAGAAAAATTATTTACTAAAAGCAACACTTATAATATAATATTATTATCAAAACTACTTAAAACACAAAATACTAAATCTTTAAGTATAAGCTATCCAATCGATAGTAATCATGTAATAACAATAAATGATTATGAAGAAATTGAAATAAAAGAATTTACGACGACAATGGATCTAACAGTAGATTGTCCTGAAATATGTAATTTATATCATCACATAGATAATGTAAAAGAAAATTTTAAAAATATTGGCACTAATTCAGTAATAAAATTTATAGAATTTATATCATGTGTATTTAAATCTCCTACTGATGTTAAAGCTGGATTGGAAAAATTAAATGCAAAGGTATTTGATTTGATTGGTACGGGATTATTTAATTCAAGAACAAGTTCAAATCATATTCATTTCTCATTAAATAGGAATGGTGAAATACTAACAAGAGAAAATCCAGAATTTATAATGGTTTTTATATCTTTATGGATTGTAATAGAAAAATTTATTTTAAGTTTATGTGCATATTTTAGAGAAAATGATGAACATTGTTTATCTATAAAAAAAAAAGATTTTCCTCTTAATCTAATTAAAGAATTAGCAGAGAAAAAAGAAGGAAAAAGAAAGAAAAAAGATGATTATAATGATATTATATTTGATTTATGTGATCCAAACATTTTTGATTTACAATCTAAATATCATACATTAAATGTAAGTAATTTATTTGAATATAATGATTTTGATGTGTTAGGTCGTCCTGTTAATAAACCGACATTAGAAATTCGCGTCAAACATGGCTCTAATGATCCTGAAGAAACAGAACAATTTTGTATTCTAATAGAAAAAATAGTTAAAAAAGCAGAAATAATCCTAGAAGAATTACAATCACATAAAAATAAACCTATAATTACTTTTATAAACGAACATTATGGTATAGCTGCATGTGAAATAGATCCTGGCAGAATATTAAGTTTTTTAGGATGTACTCAAATAGAACAAGAATATTGGAAAGCTCATATAGAAAAAATACAAAAATTTAACACTATATATAATCCAATATCTTATTAGCTTTCATTACACCTATACCATCAATATCTGTTAGTAATTTTATTTTATTTTCGGTGCTATCCAAAGCAGTAATTAAAGACCTTAAAGTCGGATAAACACACATTATTTTTTTAGCAATTTCTTTAGAGATATAAGGGATTTGTGATAGTTGCATTAAATAACAAGTATCTTTATCAATATTCTCTATCTTCTTAAGTTTTATTTTACAATTATCTATAAAAGAAGTTTCTTTAGAAGATGAAACGAATTTATCAGGGGCATCACTTATTTTTGTTGCGAGTATTAAAATAAAAGTTGCAGTTTCCTCTATTGTTTTCGTAAAAATAATATTAATTTTATCACGATAAATGGAATGCAAATAAATACTTGATAGTACATTCTGATTATTAGGATTTTTAGATGATATGATATCATCACCTTCAATGATATAATTAATATTACTAAAATTAGACATCATTCTTGCTTTCTGTTCGTGATATCTTGCATCTTTAATCGATGATAATAAATCCCTAACGGTTTTTCTTTCATAAACCAAAGCAACATCATTGAAATATATAATAATATCACCAGCATCCAATTGTTCTTTTTTAATTGTAATGAAATCTTTATATTTATCTAAATCTCTCAATATTAAATTATTAAATAATGATGTTTCTCTGTTATCAATCTTGATAATAATATTTATCATTTTAGTTAATTATTTATAAATCATCTTTAAGTGTATATTTTTGTTTCAAACATTCAATTACATTAGAATTTTCATTATGAATTTTAACAATATAATAAAGAAACTCAAATCTTCTTAACTGAATATCAAATTTATTAATATAATTCTTAAGTATTGTTTCTGGATGCATTAAACAATTACTTAAGATATCTTGAATGTGTAAATACAAATTCATATATTTACTCATAATATCATAATTACCATAAGCAATTTGATCGTTATATCCACATTCGTAATCTTCACCTATAGGAATATTTAATACATTATTAATTTCATAATTAATATCATGATGTGCATATAAATCAAGACGATAACTTATTATAATATCATAATCATCTTTGTTTTCAATCATATTAAAAATACGCATACGATTATACCACATATTAAAAGTATTTAAAGTATTTAAAGTACCCATCCAATAATATAATCTTTCAAATTTATAAATATCAAATTCGTGCTCAATAGGCTCATTAATGACTTTAATAGGTTTATATAACTCAATAAAATCCCTTAAATCATTTTCATTTGTCAAATCAGGAGTAGTAGATAAATAAAAATCTACGTCATTATTATTTACTATTTTAGCAATAATATTATCATAGTTACGTCTATAATAATTAATCCTACCACTAAATAATATAGCTATTTTCATCTTATATAACAATAATTATTTTTTTTTTAGCAATTTGAACGTATTTATCTCATAAATCTTCCTTAAATCTATATTTTTGCAATATGCAATGCATCGCATCATATTCTTCGTTTTCACTTCTAACAATATAATAAATGAACTCATACCTCATTAAATTAATATTAAATTTCTTAATATAATTCATAAGTATTGTTTCAGGGTGCATCAGACAATTGCTTAAGATATCTTGCAAATGCAAATATAAATTCATATATGTACTCATGATATCATAAGTGCCATATGCAATTTGGTCATTGCAACCATAATCATGATTTTCACCTATTGGAATATTTAACAAATTATTAATTTCATAGTTCATATAATTAAAAGCATGTAAATCAAGGCGATAACTAATGATAATATCATAATCATCTTTGTTTTCAATCATATTAAAAACACGCATACGATTATACCACATATTACAAACATTTAAAGGTTTTACCCAGCAAGAAAGTTTTTCAAATTTATAAATGTCAAATTCGTGCTCGATAGGCTCATTATTCACCTTAATAGGTTTATATAATTCGATGAAATCCTTTAAATCATCATCGTTCGTTAAATCAGGAGTAGTAGATAAATAAAAATCAGCATTATTATTATTAACGATTTTTGTTATAATATTCTCATAATTGCGCTTGTAATAATCAATCCTACCACTAAATAATATAGCAATTTTCATATCATATAATAAAAAGAATTATTATTTTTATATATCTTCAGTAAGATTCTTATAAACATGATAAACCCTGTCTATTAAATTATCTAGATTAAAATTATTCATAGCATATTCAAAAGCATTATTTGCTATTTCTAAAGATTTTTCTGGATTTGATATCATCCAATTTACTTGTTCGTCTAAATCAGATAAATCCATTTTTACAGGAATGTAATGTAGATATGGTACTAAATCGTCGTGAAAATATTCAATATAATTTCTATCTACGATTAATAATGGTCTTTTTGAAAAAAGTAAAAACTTTAGTCTTCCAGAATATCCATTACCTCCAATATCAATTAAATATTTATATTTCATTAAATCTGGCAATGATAAATAATTGGGATTGTTATTATTTATATTATGCGCATCCACATGAATAATATCAAAAAATGTACTATTATTATCACATCTAGCGAATAATATAATTATTATTTCTTTATATATATATTATTTCATATAAATAGAATAATATGGGTCATGCTGTTAGCCCTAAGGAATGGACTTTGACAAATAGAATAGGATTTAGTAATAAAATCTACAATACTTTTAACCCTGAATTATATTATAATAGTAGAGCACCTTCATCTGAGTTTTCACTTCTACCTCAGCAAAGAATAGTTAAAGATTATATGCAAATTGATAGTCCTTATCGTGGAATTCTTTTATATCACGAATTAGGTTCAGGTAAATCTGCCGCTTCTATTGCTGCATCTGAGAGTTATTTAAAACACAATAAGATATTTGTTATGACTCCTGCATCATTGGCGACTAATTATGAGAATGAAATTCTAAAAGTTTCTTCGCTAGGTTCTATTCTCAAAAAAGAATGGAAGTTAATTAAAGTGAATACAAGCAAAGAAACCAAAGAATTATTATTTAATAATTATGGGATTTCTGATAAGATAATTAAAAAAGATAATTTAATATGGATTCCTAATTACATAAATGATATTCCAGGTGCTGTAATCGTGAAAGAAACTCACGATAAAGATGATAAAAAAATAATAGATATAATCAAAAGTCATATCGTTAAAAACAAATACCATTTTATTAGTTATAATGGCTTAACACAAAAGTTAATAAATGATTTAGGCAAATCACCTTTCGATAATTCATTCATAGTAATAGACGAAGTACATAATTTCATAAGTCGAGTTATTAATGGTAGCAAATTAAGTAAGAGTATTTATAATCATATAATAAATGCAACTAATTGTAAAATAGTATTATTATCTGGTACTCCTATTATAAATAATCCATTTGAAATAGCAACTTTAATTAATTTAATTAGAGGACCACTGGTTGTTCATAATTTAAGTTTACTTAAAAATTCTTCGATGCCAACTATGGAAGGTATAAGAATTAAATTAGAAGAAACTAAATTAATAGAATATGTTGATGATATTAATATTGACGAAGACCAAAGATTAATACAAATATCATTATTACCTAAGAATTATAAAAAGAAAGATAATATCCCTATTAAGATAATTAAAGAAAACTGGGGTTCCACAATAATAAAAATAATAGAAGATATTATAACCCAGATAAATAAAATACCATCAATTAAATTAAGTATAAGACATACATCCGTTAATTTCTATTCATTACCAAATGACAAAAAGGATTTTGACAGTGCTTTTATCAATGATGCAGACCCTGAAAATCCTAAAATAACTAATACTGATTTATTTATGCGCAGAATTTTAGGAACAATAAGTTATTATAAAATTTCAGGAACTGAATTATTCCCAGATGTACTTCCTCTATCTATGAATATCATAAATATGACAAATCATCAATTGAATATTTATAATGGTGTTAGAACAATTGAAAGAAATATGGAAAAAACTAACAAAGGTGGATTATTTGAAAATAAAAATTCTGTTTATCGTGCTTTCAGTAGAATGGTATGTAATTTCGCATTTCCTGAAAAAATAAAACGCTTGTATCCAAACGATATTAAAAAATTACTTAAAAAAGAAATAGATGTAGATGAAGACGACGAAGAGCCAGAAGATGATTCAACAAAGAAAGATGAATTATATGAAACAAAACTCGAAGAAGCAATAAATGACTTAAAAAAATCAGATGGTCTTACATTAAAAGGTCTAGAAAAAGAAACAAGTCCTAAATTCGCAAAGATGTATAATGATATCATAGAATCACCTGGTTCTGTTTTGGTATATTCCCAGTTTAGAAACGTAGAAGGTTTAGGTATTTTCACTGAAGTTCTTAAGAAGCAAGGTTTCATAGAAATAGAACTTAAGAAACAAGAAGGTAGTTATGTATTTACCAATCCTGATGTTTTTAACCCCATTTATGATAATAAAAGAATTGTTATTTTCAATCAAGACCGTGAGAAAACTAATATACTAATGAATTTATTTAATGGCGAATTTAATCTTCTTCCAACTTCCATTAGAGAAGCCTTACCAGAAGATAATAATCAATTATATGGAAAATTAGTGAAGGTTTTTTGCATCACTGCAAGTGGTGCTGAAGGTATTTCATTAAAGAATGTAAGAAGAGTTTTAATAACAGAACCTTATTGGAATAATGTAAGAATAAGTCAGGTTATAGGAAGAGCAATAAGAACTTATTCGCATATATCATTGCCTAAGAAAGACCAGAATGTTCAAGTTTTTATGTATATAATGAAATTAACGGATAAGCAATTATCATCTGACCCTACATTAAGAATCTTAGATAAAAGTAAAACCACCGACCAGCATATATTAGAAATAGCAACGAAAAAAGAAGATATAATTAACCAATTTTTAAATATGCTAAAAGCAAGTTCTTTTGATTGTATTATTAATTCTAATAAAAATAAACCATTGGAACATGGGTACAAATGTTATAATTGGGCTTTAGGTGCGAATCCTAATGAATTATCATATACAGACAACTATAAAGATGATTATAAAATAATGCAACATACTAAAATACAAATTAAAAGGACAGGTAAAGGAAAAGTAATATCAAAAGATGGTAATAAATATGTAGCCTTAAATGGGAAGGTTTATGATTATTCCAGTTATATAAATGCAGGAATATTAATTCCAGCGGAGATATAAATAATAAATAAATATATTATATAAATTGCAATTTAAAAAATGAAAAATAAATGTATTTTTAGGTATATAAATACCTGCACTAGATGTTCTATGAATTCAGAGAATTCGGAATATTGCAAAGTACATTTTAATAATTCAAATATTATTTATAATATAGTCGATACCGTCTTTGTGAAGAATAAAATTAATTGCAATCAATCTTATTTATATAAATTATATGAATATATTCAAAATGATGATGAAATTTATACAAAAGAATTAATGTTTAAGGCATGTTTAAAAATGCTTTTTACAAAAAAATCTAAATTATTAATGATGTACCCATATTTAAATGATTCTTTAAGCGTAAATCAGATTATTGATGAGATTGCTAAATTATCTGAAAATACGAATAGGATGATTAGAGAAAATCGTAATGAGATTAATAAAATTGTTAATTTTTTCGTTAATAATATTTATAATAATTTGAAACCAGAAAATTTAGAAGACCCTTTCACATTCGATGATATAATTGATATACCATCCAAAAGATTATTTAAATTCAAAGAAAATAATCATGTATATGCATTCGATGTATTAGAATTCAAATATTATATTAATAATTATGATAGAATCAATCCCTACACCAAAAAAGAATTATCTGAATTAATTTTAAATAAAATAAACACCTTCATTCACATTAATAATTTAGACATAAATGAGATAGAAACGAAATATAAGCAACATACCATAATGCAATGTTATACGAAAGTATCTCAGTTATTAGAGAAAATAGGGTTTTATAATAACGTAGAATGGTTTTTGAAAATTAAATTAGAGGATATTCATCTCATTATTAGAACTTTTCATTACATCTCAATTGATATACCAGAACATAGATATTATATGAAACGCATTAGTGATATCAAAGAATTTTGCGATGAGATTATAAAATTATTTGATAATGGTACTGATAATTTTCTATTATGTTGTATGTTTATTAAATCGTTAGCATTATATTCAGAGGATTTTTATAATAATATTCCAGAATGGCTAACAGATATTATCAACCCAATAAGAGTAGTGCAAAGAAATAATATATATTATCTAATCCAATTGTTAGAATATTAGATGAATAACAAAAAAGAAGAAGACGATAATAATAATTTTCTATATACTATGAAATTCAAAACTGCTGTTTATGTTTTTATATTATATTTATTATTATCTCATAATTTAACTTTTACGATTTTAAATTTAATCATACCATCTATAGGTATAATAAATGATAAAAATGAGCCAACTTTACTTGCAAGATGTATTATTGCATTTATCTTTAGTTTAATAATATTTATTTTTTAACTGTTCTACCTTTTTTAACAGGAACTGGTGGTGGTTTAACACTAGCCTCATCTTCTTCATCTTCGTCGCTATTTTCTACTTTATTTGTAATTTCTGTTGCAGGTGCGGTAATATCTTCCTCTTCCTCCTCTTCATCTGCATCATCAATTTTTTCGGTATCACTATCTTCGATGAATTCTGCTTTCATATTTTGAGAAATTTGAAATTTTCCGGAAATCATCTTCCAAGTGCATCCGTATTTACCACCAGCAAACCAGATGCCAGATAGTTCAATAATTAGTTGTGCTTTGCCACTCTTGAGTTTTTTCATAATTTGCTCGAATTCGATTTCATCATTTTCAATTGTATAAGAATCGAATGAGAATTTGTCATTTTTGCCATCAAATGGAACCTTTACCTTGAAAGTAGGTGGATATTTTCCAATTGGTTTGCCAGTCTTAGGGTCTTTGTCAATCTTTACCATATTATTAAATAATTTTGCTACGAAACTTTTATTTCCATCGAAATCATCTTTAAACCATTCTGTGCGGTTATTGAATGCGTCGTCAATAATTTTTTGTTCTAGTTCCTTTAGTTTATCGTGAAACGCTTGAATTTTAGGATTACTATCTTGACCTTTAAATGAAAGAGTTAGGTCATATTTCTTCTCACTTGCTGATTTCACTGGAACTGCTCCCGATTTAGCAAGTTGCTTATCTTCATAACCTTCACCTAGACCATAAGGCATTGACAATACAGGTGTTTGAATGCGAAGTTTGCCAGTTCCGTAATTGATATAAACACTCTTAGCACCAGAAGCAAGTGTTTTAACCTCTGAATACTTAAGTTTTGACATATCAATATTTTTAGGAAGAATTGTTGAACTCATGTTTAATATAATTATGTGGATAATTCTTATATAATAAAAATAAATCATTTTTTTAATTTTTCCATTTATGTCCACAAACTAAACAATTGAAATAACAAGTCATTGCTTCATCACCAGAACGAGTTTGCAATTCATAATATGAAATTTTATTTTTCTTACATTTGCCACATTTAATTGTATCAATCATAGCGACTTGTTTGATTTCATACGCAGCCTTAAATTTAAGTTTTTGCTTTTCAATAATATTTTTCCATTTCTCAGGGAAAATTTCATGACAACTCATATAAGCCAATTTATGTGGAGGGAAATCTCTATTTTTTAATTTGTCAATTAGATTTGTATTTCTTATATAACTATCTTTCTTTAAATTTGAAAAAATACTTCTTGCATTATTAATGTAGGTATCTATGAATAATTGCGAAGACCACGACAGAGGTATTTTCATAGAATTCGCATAATCAATTGAAGAATTAAAAATACCAATTTCTAAATCGGAAGATTCTAAATCAGATAATTTCAATTCATTGCAAAGAAGTTCCTTTGTTTTTATTCTTATTTCATGATGATTATTAGAATTAGCCATTTGATTATTATTATTATTAATCAATCATTTTTTATATATTATTTTATTAGAGAATAATGAAAGACCACAAACTACTTAAAAAGGCTTTTATGGATATCTACTGTGGTAAAATTAAAGTTAAATTGAATGAGAAAGAAAAGCGATTAGCAAAGAAACTCGAAGTAGAATTAACTAAATTATTTTTAAATAATAAAATAATTAAACACGGAGGTACTCCAGAATATAGAAAAACTGGCATATTTGCGAATATTAGACGAAGTTTGGGGAAGTATTCTAAAGAAGAAAAAGAACAAATTAGGGAAGAAAAAGAAGAAGAAGAAGAAAAAGAATTCGCAAACAACCCATTAACCCAACAAGATATGGAAGAACTTTTTAATTATGAAGAACATGTGAGCCCTGGTTTTCGAAAACGTAATGAATTATATCGTATTCCTAATTCTAATACCGTCTTAAACCCAAATACTGGTGAAAAATATCAATTATTACAACACCGTAATGGACAAAAACTTATAGTTCCTATGCCAATTCATACAAAAATTGATAGCAATACTAACAAATATATGTATATATATGATAATAAAAACCATTGGGTTTATCAAACCCCACAAGAAAGAAATACAAGTTTAAGAATAGCACAACATAAAAAACTTCGAGATTTTAGAAAACAAGATGATCAATCTCTAGAAGCAAGAAGATTAAAATATGCAATGACACTTCAACATGGTCCTAGTGGTTATAGAGGTCCTAGTGGTCCTAGTGGTCCTAGTGGTAATATAAATCATTATTCAAATGAACGAGAACCACTAATGCATAACTCAGACCTTTATTATGAGGGGGTGGAAAATGAACGCAAACGGGCAGAAGAAGAGAGACACAGATTGGCAGAGGAAGAGAAACGCATACGGGCAGAAGAAGAAAAGAAACGCAGATTGGCAGAAGAAGAAGAAGAAGAAAAGAAACGCAGATTGGCAGAGGAACGCAAGAGGAGAGGGATGGAGAGGGAGAGAGGTAGATTGGCAAAAAAAGAAGAAGAAGAGAATCGCAGATTTGCAGAGGAAGGCAGGAGGAGAGGGATGGAGAGGGATAGAGGTAGATTGGCAGAAGAAGAAGAAGAGTATCGCAGATGGACAGAAGATGAAGAAGAACAAGCAACTAGTTTGGCGCGTGAACATGGAATTATCAATGGAGGGAAACGAAAATCTAAAAAAACTCGCAAAAACTAATGTTATATTTCATGATAAATTCCAATGGAAATTAACTATATATATAATCTAAAAATAATATAATTTTTAAGATTAGAATAATGAAAGACCACAAACTACTTAAAAAGGCTTTTATTGATATCTACTGTGGTAAAATTAAAATCAAATTAACACCAAAAGAAAAGCGATTAGCAAAGAAACTCGAAGTAGAATTAACAAAGAAGATTAGAGGTGGTGCACCACCATTAATACAACAAATATTCGGTCGTAAATATTACGATGAAAAAATAAAAATGAGAGCAAGAATTAAAGAACTTATTGAAAAATATAAACCTAAAACTGATGGTAATAAAAGTGAGGATATAAGACCACGAGATTGTAGTTTAATTACATCATATCCACAATACGAAGGTACATGTTGGTTTAATGTTGTTATAATGTCAATATTTTATTCACAATACAGCAGACCATTGATAATAAAAAATATGCATCATTTAAAAAGCAAATCTGAATTATTATATGATATTTTTTCATATGTAGTTTTTTATAATTTTTTAAAAGATGAGAATTATGAATTAGGCGATATGTATAAACCAGAAGATATTCTACGTGCACTAAGAGATTATGATAAAAACCAATTTATTTTTAATCCTAATTTAAATTCTGGATATGATGGTAAACTATATCAACATAATTTATATAAATTATTTAATATAAATATATTATCTTTAGATATAAATATAAGATATAATTTAATCTCATATTCTTTACGTAATAATAATGATAGTTTAGCCGATATACCTAAACAAAAAATACAATCTGCATTTATAAGTAATCCTGATATATTAATATTATCAAGTTTAGATAGTAAATATTTATCTGGTAATAAATATTATTTAGATACAGAAAAAGCAAATAAAATATTAAAATTCAAAAAAGAAATTATATTTAATAATAATGTATATATTTTAGATTCTATAACTAAGACAAATATCTATCGACCTAAACAAAAATCTGGACATGCTATTGCTGGTATAACTTGTAATAATGAAAGATATATATATAACGGGTGGCTAAATAATATAAGAAATAAAGATACGACTTGTCCATTATTAAAATTTAATTGGGACCCTTTAATAGAGCAAAAATTTATTTTAAACAAAGATAATAATGATTGCAACGACATTATTAAATTAAACTATAACAAATCTAATGAAGATGAATCTAGTTTAGAATTTTCATTTGGTGAAAAAATAAAAAGAAGAATTTCTTATATCAAACTTGAAAAATCAAAAGATATTACTGACAGATATACTAAGATTTTTAATGAAATTGAAAAAAAATTAAATGATTTTGTTATTAAAGCAGAAGTAGCAAAAGCAAAAGAATTTACTTTAGACTATGAAAAATATACTGACCTTATAGAAATCTTAAATTGTTTTAATAATAAGGAGGAATATTTAATTAATCCTACAATTGAATCTAAATATAATAAATGTAAAATAATTATGAAAGATGGAATAAACTGTAAAGATAATCAAGAATATAGTTTAATAAAAACTAAATGTATTGATAAATGCAAATCTGACCAACTAAGGGATAAAATTCGCGAAGAATGTATAGATAAAACAACGATTGATAATATTCTTAAAATGACTCTTATTAAGTCTAACAAAAGAATTGAACTTCAAAATAAAATCAATACAGGAATTGAAGAATATAAAAAGTTATCAAATAGAATAGATAAATATGAAAAAATGTTTGATATACATGCAAATATCATACTATATAATGATGTTGTAAAACCCGAAAAAGATAATATATATTACCTTGAAACTTTCGATATTATAAAATTTTGGGAACAAGAAGATTTTATAAAATCTATTGATTATTTAACAATCTTAAAAAAAGAAATTGATGCCAATGATAAAATATTTGATGATGTAATCAATGGCCGTAGAGAAAAAAATATAAATCTAGCAAAATCAATAAAAGATAATAGAATATTTGAATTATATTCAATTTTTACGTGGAATAAAAATATTAAAAATATTGATGATGTTATTAATGCAATAAACAAATATAAAATAGTTTTAAAAGAAACACAAGATATTTTCAAAGAATATTCAACAATAATATCTAAGAGTAAAAAATATAATGAATCAGATTCTAAAAAAATAAAAGATTTAAATGAATTTATTCTGAAACTAAAAAATAACGAAAATATCATCAAAATCAAGCAAATAGAAGAAGAAGTTTTAAAAAATAAATCTTTAATAACAAGCAAAGAAACTGAACGAACAAAACACATCGATACAATTAAAGAAAAAGCAAAAAAAGAACAAACAGAATATCGAAGAAAAAAATTAGACGATTTAATTGGTAAAGTTAATTTATTTACAGATAAAAAAAATACAGCAGAACAAAATTTAGATATGCAAATTACGATTTTTCAAAACGAAGATAATATAAATAATGCATTAAATATAAATAATGCAAGAATTCAATTTGCAACTGCTTTAAATTATGAATCAAAAGCATATAAAGAATATATTAAATTTACAACAGAATATGAAGTAGCCCCTGAGATTGAAATAAATAGCAAAGAGTATAATATGAATAAAATAAATATAGCAAATGAACTTATAAGAAAATATGAGAAATATACAAAAACACCACAACCAACTCGACAAGTACCACAACCAACACGACAAGTCCAACAAGTACCACAGCAAATATTATATAATGGATATAATCCCCAATATGTACAAGGACCTCCTGCACCAAGATTAAAAAATTCAGGATGGACAGGTGGTGATAAAAGAAAACGTAAGAATAATAAAAAAAAGAACATTTAACAAATTACCTAAAACATAGTTTTAAGATATATAAAAATAATTAATCTTGTCCCATTTTTCTCTTTGGTTGGTGTAATAATCAAGGAGGAAAACGAAAACCCAAAAAAACTCGTAAAAACTAATGTTATATTCTACTATAAAAATAAGACTAAATTTACTTCTTCATAAGACTCATATATTTAAGAATAATATAATCTTCCTTAAAACACTTGAATGCAAAATTTTTATTTTTAACCTCTTCGATTATACCATCAAAACCATCTGGGAATTCATTATACATATGATTCATATATCTAAAATATTCTTTGTTGTATATTTCATTTTTTTCTAAAAATAATTTCCAATTATTTTTCATTTCAGTTTGCTTATCTAACCATCTATAAGGTGATAATACATTAGTTGTTCGCTTATAAAATTTAAATGCATCATTAAATACAAAACAAACTCTTCCAGAATTATATTCTCTTTTCATTTGTATTCTATAACAACTAATCTGATTTTTTCTTTATAATATCTAAATATCTATTAATAATATATTCTTGAATATGATAACGGTCTATTTTAATACCTTTGCTTTCCATTTCTGTTTTTATTCCATCAAATCCTAGTGGAAATTCACTATACATATAATGCATATATTCTAAATATTCTTTGTCATAAACATTATTATTAATATCATTGCGAGTTAGTTTATTACTTAAAAAATATTTCCAATATTCATTATTTACTGTTTGATTATCTAACCAATCAAAAGGAGATGGTGTAGATTTGTCAAGTAATGATAAAGTTGTTTTCTTATATTTATGATAAAGTTTAAATGCTTTATCTAAATCAATATTAAGTCTAAAATGAGTTGGTTCAGGAACTATCAAACCCATTGTTATATCTATAATAATGAAAATAACAATAATAATCATTTTTTATTTTCATTATTATAGAGAATGAATTATAAATTACTTAAAAAGGATTTTATTGATATCTACTGTGGTAAAATTAAAATTAAATTAACACCAAAAGAAAAGCGATTAGCAAAGAAACTCGAATTAGAATTAACCAAGAAGATAATGACAGGTGGTTTACCTAATCCTATTCCTTATGGGAATTTAGCAAAAAATTTCATGAAAGCGGTAGCATATTCTCCTTTACATGCTGCTAGTAGTGCTTTTAATCGTGTTAGTGAAAAAATTTCTAATATGACAAATCCCTTATTAAAAAAAATGAAAGATGTGAATGATAAAATAAAAAAAAAAGAAGAACAATTTATAATTGAAAGAAACGAATTAGTATCAAAAGGATGTATTAATTATGATGATACATCTGATAGAATTACCCTTATAAAAAATGATGATACTTGTAAAGTATTAGAATGGTTTTCTAAATATATAATTGTATATTTAATGTCAAAATTAACATCATGTATATTAGAATCTAAAAAACCAAATAAAAACGTTGAGATACAATCGACGATAATAACTACTATCTTAACACACTATTATTCAAAAATATATTTATATAGACAAAATGATACTTCATTTGTGATGTATCCAGAAAATGATGAAAAAATAATATATCAATTATTAAATACTATAGATAATAATATTCATGATAAGTGGTACGCATATTTAACAAATTGTGCAGATAAATATGAAAAAAATCCTGAATTACTATTAGACCCAAAAATTTTAGAACTTAAAATATTAGATTATACATTAACACCACTACCTTTGACTCCCCGTACTAAACATTAATTGTTTGATTCATCTAATTATATCATATTCCAAAAAAAAGAAATAGGACAAATTAAAAATGAGGTATTAGCAAATGCGTTAAGTTCTGGAAAAAAATGCGTGATGATTATATTAAGTTTTTCAAGAATAATGATATACTTATAGATGATTATTATATTAGATATATCGCAACACGTATTGCAGCATATTTCGCAGTTAAAAATTCAATGATAAGAATTATAAGAATGATAGGAATGGTTGATGATATCAGTATCTTCTTATATCCTACTATTGGAAATAATGAGATTAAAGAAGAACCTTCATATAAAATAGCAAAAGATAAATGGATAGAATATTTTAATGATGATAATTATATAAAACAATATTATCTTAATCTATATGATGATAAAATAGAAGACTTTATTAAAGCAGTAGAAAAATATAATATGATAGAAGATTCTGAAAAAATAAATTATGTTGCTTTCGCAAAAAAAGATTACAGACTTATAATATCAACAGAAAATGAATATGCAGATATACCAAAATACGAAAGATATACTATTTATGGTTTTATAGAAAAAGATTTTTCTGATGATATAAAAGATAAAATTAAAAAAAGAGCAATTACTATTGGTATAGTTAAATATTATTTTACATTTAACATAGATGAAGCAGTATATTATCTAGTTCGTTATTCTATTTTTAGTAAATATTATAGTATGAATTCTAACAACGAATATTATATCTTATATCCTGATGGAGACGAAACTATAATTGTTAAACTAGATGATAATTATATTAAAGAAGCAAAAGCAAAATGGATAAATTTCATTTATGCATATATTTTATCCCATTATATAATAGAATAAAACTATTAATGAATTTATATAAAAAATGCGGTAAAGTTGAAGTTGAAGGAGTTAATAAAGTCGTATATTCAAAAACTGGTACAAAAAAGAAATACGTGGTATATAAGAAAAGACATATCAGTCTTACTAAATACAAGAAGATTAAGGCTAATAATAAGAAAGAAAAACATTCAAATAAGAGAAATAATAAAAGTGGTGGATTGGGAACTAATTTATTTAGACGTAATAATAATAAAACACCTTATAACTTCTATCCTCCGGAAAGAGGTTCATCTAGTTATTATAGATTACCATCAATTATTATGAACCCGGCGAAATGGTTTTCTACGCCTACAAAAAAACCCAAAGACAGCCATTTAAATAGTGCAAATCCAAATGCCGCCACTACACGCGATGATGCACGAAAACAATCCCAACAAGAACCATTATTATCTACATATCACATTAGATATTATCAAGCATCGAATAATCTAGAAAGTAGTCTTGATAATACTCGAGATATTATTCGACGCAAACATGGTCTTTTTACAGTATATCATATAATCGAAGATAATGAACAATTATTTCGACAAATAGTAGAATGTGCAATATTAAAAGGGTGTGTAAAGTATCTTGAAACTGAAGACCTTGTTGATTATAATATGCGAATAAGATCTGCAGTAATTACAGTAAAAGATGAAATTTTAATTTATTTCGTTAATAGAGACGAAGAATCGTCGTTATTTATAAATAAAAATGGAGAATATAGTGGTTCGACCAAAAGAGCAGATCGTAGTTTAACAAATAATCTAAAAGAATATTTTATGAAAGAATTTCCACCCCAACCAAGAAAAGAATATTTTATAAGTAAAACTCCACTCCAATCAATTTCGTCGTTGTCGTCGTATAATGCTCTCCCGGAGACATATAGATGATGGAAGCAAGGGGGACTCCACGCTCTCAGCTGCGCAGTTCGACCATGTCGAAGGCGCTTGCCAAAAGTCGTAACCACCCGAAGGGGGAGGAGTGCTGTGATATGTCTTTTGAGGGACTGAGTCCGGAATTGATGTTATGCGTCCGAATTCGCAGGGAAAGGTTGTGGTGCTCACCCCAATCAAGAGGTGGGCGTAAATCTAAGAAATCGAAGAAATAATTTATTTTTTTTTAATTATTAAATATAAAAAATGATTTAAAAATATATTAAGATTATATTAATATGTCGCTTAAAATTACCAAACGAGATGGGTCTGTAGTTTATTATAATATTAATAATATTAAAAATGCAATCACAAGTGCATTTAAACATACAAATGTAGAATGTACTAACTATGATGATATCATTAATACAATTGATGTTAAATTAAAAACAGAAGCATCCTCTAATGATTTTATTTATAATATTGAGAAAGTACAGGACATTGTAGAAAATACATTAATGGATTATAAATATTATGATGTCGCCAAGCATTACATTTCTTATCGCAATGAACGTACAAATAAAAGAAAATTTACAAGTTATGTTGATAAAATTCCAGATGATGTTAAAACATCTTTCGGTATGCTAGGATACATAACTTACAAGAGAACTTATGCGAGAAGTTTAAATGATGATTCAGAAACTACTGAAGAATATCGTGATACTATTTTAAGAATTTTGAATGGTTGTCAAACACAACTTAAAGTTAATTTCACAAATGAAGAATTGAAGAATGCTTATTATTATCTAATGAGTCTTAAATGTTCAGTTGCAGGTAGATTTTTATGGCAACTTGGCACTGAAACAGTAGATAAACTAGGAATTATGAGTCTTCAAAATTGTGCGTTTGTTAAAATTGATGAACCAATTAAACCATTCTTATGGATATTTGATGTTCTTATGCTTGGTACAGGTGTAGGTTTTAATGTTCAAAAAGATAATATTAGCAAATTGCCTAAAGTAATTGACAAGGATATTACAATTACAAGACAAGACACAAAAGATGCAGATTTTATAATTCCAGATTCAAGGGAAGGTTGGGTTTCACTACTCGAGAAGGTTCTCGAAGCATATTTCTTCAAAGGCAATTCCTTCACTTATTCAACTGTTTTAATCAGAAGTGCTGGAACTAAAATTAAGGGATTTGGAGGAGTCGCTTCTGGTCCTGAAGATTTAGTTAAAGGTATTAAAAATATTCAAACAATCCTAAATAAAAAGAAAGGTGATTATCTAAATTCAGTAGATTGTCTTGATATTGTTAATATCATTGCTTCTATTGTTGTTGCCGGTAATGTAAGAAGATGTCTTCCAATTGGGAGTAAAGTACATACAAGAAAAGGTTTGATTAAAATTGAAGATATTATTGTTGGCGATGAAGCATTAACTACTGAAGGTTATTGTAAAATTTCTGCAGTATTCGAGCAAGGAACACAAAAATTACTTAGAATTAATACTGACAATGGTTATTTTAGATGCACTAAAAATCATAAAATGGCTATTTATAATAGTAATTCCAATTATACCTGGAAAAATGCAGGGGAACTTAAGAAAGATGATATTTTAATTAATCCTAATTCTTTGATTGAAGGAAATTCTGAAATTAAACTACCACCCGCTATGAATGCTACCAGAAGAGATAGAATTAATATTCCAAATTTACATACAGAAATCTCGTGGTTCTTCGGTTATTTCTACGGCAATGGAGAAGTATTTTATGATAAGATAGTAGTCTATTTTAATGACGAAGACCTATTAAACCGAACTATTGATACTATTAATAAATTTAATAGTAATATCAGAATCGTAATAGATATTGATAGAAATAATAATAATTATAAGATTGAAGTGTATTCACATAATCTTTCAAATTATCTAGGAACTTATGCTAAAAATATAAGCGATATTCCTTATTTCATTGATGAAACAACTGCATCAAATCGCTTTGCATATATCGAAGGAGTTATTAATTCTAGATTAGCAACTACTTCTGAAAATAACATCATTACTATTAAAGATAATAACTTGAATAAATGGTCTAGATCATTCCAAACCTTATGTTATTCTTGCAACGTCCAATCACAATTGATTACATTAAAACAAAGTCAGGTTGTTAATATCAATAATTATAATCTATATAATAATATCAATAATATCAATGCGACAACAAGTAAAATAATTAATATCGTTGAAGATTGCGAAGAACAAACCTATGATATTACTGTAGATACTAAACACGAGTTCTTCTGTGATGGTTATCTAACTCACAATTCTGCTTTAATTTGCTTAGGTGATTGCGATGACGTTGATTATCTCAATGCGAAAAGATGGGATTTAGGAAATATTCCAAATTGGAGATGTATGAGTAATAATTCAGTTGTTTGCGATGATATCTCTAAATTACTTCCTGAATTCTGGAATGGATATAATGGTGGCGGAGAACCTTATGGTCTTATTAATATCGAATTATCTAAAAAAATTGGAAGAATTAAAGATGGAGAGAAATATCCAGACCCTCTCGTAGAAGGTTATAATCCTTGCAGTGAGCAATCACTTGCTAATTATGAAACTTGTTGCTTATCTGAAATCTTCTTACCTAATATTACAAGTTTCGAAGAATTGAAAGATGTCGCAACAACTGTTTATAGAATTTGCAAACATTCTCTACTCCTTAAATGCCATCACGAAAAAACTGAAGAAATAGTACACCATAATCTTAGAATGGGTATTGGAATGACTGGTATTCTCCAATCTACTAAGGAACAAAGAGATTGGCTATCACCTTTATATGAATATCTAAGAGAATATGATGACAACTATTCTAAGAAAATAGGAACAAATACATCTGTTAAATTAACTACAGTAAAACCATCAGGTACATTATCACTTCTTGCTGGAGTTACTCCAGGAGTTCATGCAGGTATTTATCAATACTTCATTCGTAGAATTAGAATATCATCTTCAAATCATAATTTAATTAATATCTGCAGAAAGAATGGATATTTCATTGAATATCAAAAGAATTTCGATGGAACTGATGATAAAAATACTATGGTTATTGAATTCCCTTGTTGCTATCCAGAAGGTACTATTCTTGCGAAAGATTTATCTGCAGTAGACCAATTAAATACAATCAAAGAACTTCAAACTGATTGGTCTGATAATGCAGTTTCCAATACCGTTTATTTTAGATTACATGAGTTGGATGATATTAAAACCTGGCTTCATGTAAATTATAAAAATAATGTTAAAAGTTGTAGTTTCCTTCTTCATAATGATCATGGATTTAAACAAGCTCCTTATGAAGAAATAACAAAAGAAAAATATGATGAATTATTGGCAAAAGTCAAGCCAATTACATCAGGTAATATTAATCAAGCAACGGAAAATGAATTAGGTTCCGAATGTGCTGGCGGTGTGTGTCCTATCAGATAAATTGTCTGGATTTATTTATAACGAATACTATATCATCATATCTATTTTTATTTTGTCTTAAATCATATATTTCAATATATGCTTTTAAATTATCAGGAACAGCTTCACTCAATATTCTTAACCATTCTGGATGTTGAATATCTTCAATAACTAAAATACCATCATCTGCTAATAATTCAGAATATAATCGAACGAATGAGACAAAAGAATCAATAGAATGTGGTCCATCGTCGAGAACCATATCAAATTTAATATTTTTTAATGTATTATTTACAAATACTGGATTGTAAGCATCTGTATTGTTATATAACTTTATTCTTTCATTATTAATAATACCAGATTTTTCATAATATTCTTGCCATACATCATTATATTCTATTCCATAAACAGTACTATTAACAAAATAATCATGCCATAATTTAATACTACCACCAAAATGAATACCTACTTCAAGAACATTTTTTGCAGTTTCTTTTTTTTTTGAAAATAATTTTTCGTAAGTAGCTAAATATGAATGTACTGTATTTTTATCAGTATAATTATTATCGACTAATTCAACCAAACTCATTTTATTATTATTATTATTATTCTTATTCTTATATCTTCATTTGTTCAAAATTATCAATAAGACTTAAGATTTCACTTTTACGATAAATGACTTCTTGTTTATTTGTAAGGAAATGTGCATATCTTGAAAGTTGAAATAAATAATCTGATAGGCGATTAATAAATATCATCGCATTATCATTAATATGTGTATGTTCGTAATCTTTGATAACTGATACTAATTTTCTTTCAACTCTTCTGCAAACTGCTCTCGCGATATTAATAGAACCCGTTGGAAGAATGAAATTAGTTAATTTCGGCAATCTACCATTCATTTCATCAATTTCTGCCTCTAATTTTTTTGTATATTCTTGATTGACATCAAAATTATATTTTTTAATAGGATTTGCAATTAATGTACCCAAATCAAATAACCATATTTGAATATTATTTAATATATCAACATGAATCTCCTCAATATTTCCAATAAATGAATTTAATTCATCGATATCTCCAAGTAAATCAATTAATTCGTGAGTCTTTTCTACTCTACTACAATCATATAATGATGTATGTCCCTTATCACCAGTCTTTGTATAAATTTTCGGCATATTAATATTAATTATAATAAATCATTCATTTTTTTATATATAAAAAATGATTATTATTTATATTTAATATCACTAAAAATGGATTATTTAAGTATTATAAATGATACTGAAATATGGGTTAAGGAAATTATGAAGGATTATGATTGTTCCCATGATTTTAATCATATTCTGAGGGTTAAAAAAATGGCTATTAAAATTGCAAAAAAAGAAAAATTAAATGAATTAGATACATTTAAAGTAATATTAGGTTCTTTAACACATGATATTGCTGATTTAAAATACTCATCAAATGCGAATGAACAAGAAACTCTAATTAAAAACTTCTTCAAAGACAGAATCACCAATGATATCATAAAAGAGATTTGCTATATTGCCTGTAATACTTCATTATCAAAAGAGGTCGCAAATATTGATAAAATTGATAAAAATAATCTTAATTTAAAGTGCGTTCAAGACGCAGACCGCATAGATTCATTAGGCGCCAATGGTATTTCTAGATATTTCGCATATGGTATTATTAAAAAAGATAGCAATATTGAATCAATCGTCTCTAATATCAAAAATCGTTCAAAAGTTCTTTTAAAATTCATTAAAACCAATTATGGTAAGAAGATTGCAAAGAAGAAGTATAAAATAATCAAGAAATTTGTAAAGGATTATAAGAAATAATGAAATTATTATTTTCATTTATATAATTATACAATAACCTATGAATATTCAAAAAATTCTGGATTATTGTATATCAATAAACTGCGATGATATCAATAATAATATCATTGTTGAAAATATAGACAAAGACATAAAAATAGCAATTCACATAGATGAGATAGAAAAAATCTTATATATAATATTTAAAGGCTCTGCAGATATCTTAAATATTAAAGATGAATCTAAAATAAAACAAGTTAAATTTTTAGAGGAATCGAATGTTAAAGTACATTCTGGGTTTTTAGATGATTATAATTCAATCAGGAGTTTTATAATGAAATATGTTTATATCTATAATAATTATACAATAATTTCTGCAGGACATTTTAGTGGCGGAGCATTGGCTACATTATTTGCGGCTGAATTTAGTACTGAATGTATTACTTTCGGATGTCCTAAGGTTGGTAATGAAAAATTCTGTAAATTATTTAAAAAAAAAGTGAAAGATGGAATACGATTAATAATAATAAATGACCCAATACCAGAATTATTTAATAATAACTATAAACATACATCAAAAGCATATTGTATAATGAATAAAAATAATATTTATTATGACTATAAGATAAATAAAAAGATTAATTATGATATTAATTACCACAAACTAAATACATATGCATTATTATTTAATTTCGATAAGTACATTGAATTAATTTTAAAGCAAGATACAAATAAACATAAACAAAAATGTTGTTATTTTCTAAGTTGATAAATGATTATATAAGCCATATTATTATTGTGGATATGCTGATTAAAAACTTCTTCGGTTAATTCATTCACAGCCTCATCATCATAATGATAATATTTAGTATTATATTTACATATACAAGTATAATGACCTCCTAGTTGTGAATTTCCGTGATGAAGAGCAATCCCCTTAATTTCATAAATCATATCTTCATTTGAATTATAAATACTTCCTTTTTTAAATATTAAATTGTTATCGATATTAATATTATTCATATTTTTTATTGGTATATTTATAAAACGATTAATGTTAATAAAAATCAAATCAGGAACATTCCATAATTTTCTTGTTTTTTTGTAATTTGATTTTACGGTACATTTTTCACATTTCCAGTCATCAATCTCTCTCTCTTCAACTTTTAAATAATCTAATAACATAGAAGCAATTGATGGCGATTCCTCATTTATGATATCTAAATTTAATAACGTGAATGGTTCAAAATTATATGTTTTATTATTGCAAGAATTGCATTCGATGATATTAATGATACTTCCTTGTGTTTTTTCATAAACTATTGATTTTTTATAATCGTTAAATTTAGCAATGCATTCATTATGCTCTTCATTTATACTTTTAATATTATTATTTTTTTCCATTGATACAGATAACTCTTCTGAGATTCTATTTAAAATCAAAAAAAATAATTCTGATATATCTAATTGTTCTCCTGGTGATATGTAAGACGAGAATGTACTATAAAAGAAATTAATGAATTTATTAGGTGATAATGATTTCTTTTCATAATGCATAAGCGACAAAATTTCTTTTAATTCATTACCTAATGTATTCTTTTCAAAATCATTATTTAAAATTAAACTCCTTAAATCATCAATCCTGCAAAATAATTGTATTGTAGAATTTATTGCACACGTAGCACCTAAATTTCTTAACCCTTCCATTTTTATATTATTATTGTATTATTTTTAAGTATCATCATTATTGAAATTATAAGATAAATATTTATATTTTAATTTATAAGAAGATTGTTTTGTTTCATATTTATATGAATAAAAATAAGGTCTCATACTTATATTATTAATATCTATTAGTTTAGAATTAAAATCTTCAATATTTATTGATTTAGAAAAATATCTATTATCAATATAATATATTAATTGATATTTTTTATTATTTTTTATTTTCAATTTATTAAATACTACTATATTATTTTGAGGTGGTTTAACATAATTTATCTCAAAAGTATTAGCATTTATTTTTAAAAATGTATTGCTTCCATTACTATATTTTAAAATAATGCTTATAATATTATTATATATTGCTGTAAATGTACTATTATAATTATCATAAGCATTATTAAAATATAAATGGTATTGTATATTATTTCTTTCATAACCTTTAATAATTTTATATAATGCTGATATATTATTATAAATCGTATCAATATACCTACATAAATATATAAAAAGATTATAAAAATTATAAATACTATAATTAATTAATACATTTTTTCCACTATTATTGGTATAGTCATTCTCTTCATTATCGTCGTTTTGTATTTTTTTTAATTTTTTAATAATAAAGCAATAAAATGCTACGATTTTAATAATTTTTTCAATTAACATTGCAT